>Ga0196971_1000443_pt1 | contig 31605 bp, 34 predicted proteins | sample S1v_1013CmetaG_FD_148660 | JGI IMG/M metagenome (GOLD analysis project Ga0196971, IMG submission 148660) | Soil microbial communities from Anza Borrego desert, Southern California, United States - S1+v_10-13C | ecosystem: Environmental > Terrestrial > Soil > Desert | place: USA: California...
AGCTCCAGCGCCACCGTCAACATCCCATTCAGCGTAAAATCGTTCTCGTGAGTCGGTTGCATGTCGTTCTCCTCGATTTGTTGGTCGCACTTCAAATTCTAAGGATAGCTTTTGCAACTGGCTCACCTCTTCATAGGATCTACGATTCTTGACGCGCCTTCGAGGACATTCATGTCTGCACGTCCGCCCACCGGCGTCGAGCGCGGAGGACACTAGGATAGCGAACTGTAGGGTGGGTAGAGCGCAGCGAAACCCACCAAGTGCCTCACGTGACAGGGGAGCGCCGACGGGCTTCGCTTCGCCCTGCCCGCCCTACGATTCTTGATTTTTGACGGCCTTGAGCTAGGCCTGTTTCTTTTGCGCGTCCGTGATGGTCCAGAGGTGGATCTTGCGGTCGCGCACCGTGACTGTGCGCTCCGGCGGCCATTCCACCCCCATGTCCCAGATATGGGACACGACCCGCGTGCCGGGCTTCAGCTGGCGCCAGAGGATGGGCCGCAGTTTGCGGTTGACGTGGGGCCACAGGAAGAGCGTGACGACGGTGGCGTCGGAGAAGTCGGCGGTGTAGAGGTCGCCGACCAGGAAAGTGGTGCGCTCCTCCATGCCGGCCTGTTTCGCGTTGGCCTTTGCCTGCTCCACCCGTTGCGGATCGATGTCGATGCCGATGGCGCGCGCTCCGTAATCCCTTGCGGCGGCAATGACGATGCGGCCATCGCCGCTGCCGAGGTCGTACAGCAGGTCGCTCCGGTTGACGCCGCCCAGTACGAGCATGGCATCGACCACGTCCGGCGGTGAAGGATCGTAAGGCACGTCGAGCCGCCACGGCGGCAGGGACTGCCCTTTCGAAGGGATGGGAAACAGGCTGCCGCCAAGCGCGGCCATACCTGCTGACAAGACACGGCGCCGCAGTTGCGACTGCGGCGCCGTGCTCTGCGCGCAATTTTCTTCGGACATGGCTGCCTCGCGGATTGGTTGCCCCTCAATGCAGTAGGCGCGATCCGCGACCAAAAGTTCGCCCCGCTCCGGCAGCCTGCTTTCCCGGCATCACAAGGCAGGAATGAGGACCTTGTCGATCACGTGGATCACACCATTGCTCGCCCGGACATTCGTTGCGACGATCCTTGCCGGGGCGGCGGTTGTATCGGTGATGGTGGGCGGGGTGCCGGCGTTGATGCGCAGCGCCTGTGTCGACAACGTGCTGACCGGCGTACCGAACGGAATCTGCGAGGCCAGCACCTGGGTGCCGAGTACGTGATAACGCAGCACGGTGCCAAGCTGTGCCGGCGTCAGGCCGGACGGCGCCTGTGCGAAGGCGGCATTGGTCGGCGCGAAGACGGTGAACGGCCCGGCGCCGGAAAGCGCCGTCTGCAGATTGGCGCTCGCCACTGCGGAGACCAGCGACGACAGTTCGGGATTGAGCCTTGCCATCTGCACGATGGTCAGCACGCCCGGCGGCACAAGCACCTTGTCGATCGCGTGCACCACGCCATTGCTCGCGGCAAGGTCTGCCGAGGTGACGCGGGCCGAGGTGAGCCCGGCATCGCGCAGGGTCACCCCCGACTGCCCGCTGCTCACCGCCAGCGAGGCCGGCTGCCCATCGAAGGTGTACAGGGTGGATGCGGTGGACTGCGGGGCCGTGCTGAAGTCGGCCGCGCGGCGAGTACCGGACACCACGTGGTAGGACAGGATGCTGCGCAGCGCGGCGGCGGGCAGCGCTTCCACCATCGCGGCCGCACTGTCAAACCCGAGCGCAGTGGCGAGGCGGGTGAACGCTTCGTCGGTGGGCGCGAACACCGTCAGGCTGACATTCGAATCGGCCAGCACCCCCGCGAGGTCGGCCTTGTTTGCGGCGGCGAGCAAGGCATTGAAGCCGCTCGCGCCGGCGAGCTTGTCGATGGTTTGCGGGGCAGTTGCGGCCGGGGCCGGCGCGCCGCTTGCCGTCGGTGCCTCGGCCTCGGCCTGGGCGATGGGTGCGGGATCGTCGCTGCCGCCGCAACCGGCGATCAATACGGCGGAAAGCAAGGCGATGGAAGGCGTGCTGAGTCTCATGTCGGTCTCCTGGGAAGCATCGGTGAATGGCGCCGGACCTTCGCTAAAACCGGCGCCTCGCCAGGAAAGCATAGGACGGCACCTCCGGACGGGCTTGAGCATTCTCAAACCTCGCCGCTTTTTGTCCAGGACAAATCGAACATTTCCAACCGGTATTTCACGTGTGACAGGCGAAAAAAAGTCCGGCAGAAATGCCGGACATGCATGGAATATCGCGCGTTCAGGAGCGCGCAAGTTTTCTGGTCGTAAAGAGCGTATAGAGCGCCGACAAGCCGACAAGGGCGTACACGATGCGCGACAGCGCACTCATTTCGCCGAACAGCATTGCGACAAGATCGATGCCGAACAGGCCAACCAGGCCCCAATTCAGGCCGCCGATGACCAAAAGCGCCATCGCCAGCCAGTCTACCGCGCCGAGGCGCTTCGCTCCGCTTGCCTTCGAACCGGCGCGCCGTTCCGGCAAATGGCGCCGCTCATGCATATGACCATCCATCGTTGTTGCCATGATTCATCTCCTTGAAATCGGCCGGCGGCACCGCACCGCCAGACAGGAACATGGACAGGAACGGCTGTGGATGGTTCGACAAAAATCTGTCTTTTGGTTGGACAAAATGCGAGCTACAATGTCATTCAATCAAGTCAACACGCAAGCGCGCCCATGACCAATCCTGCCCCCGGCTTCCTGAACATCAGTTCCGTCGAACGCGAGACAGGGCTGTCCAAAGACACGCTGCGCGTGTGGGAGCGCCGCTATCAATTTCCCCAGCCCCTGCGCGACGCGGCCGGAGAGCGCTTGTACCCGGCCGAGCAGGTGGAGAAACTGCAGCTGATCAAAAACCTCATGGACCGCGGCCAGCGCCCGGGAAAGCTCGTGCGCGAGGATGCGCAGACACTGCGCAGGCGGGCCGCAGCAGCCTCGACCGAAAGCGAGGCAAGCGCCGGACTGTCCCGTTTCATTGACTTGTGCAAGGCGCACCGCGGCGAGGAACTGCGCCGGGAATTGTCGCAGTCCGTGCTGCGTGTCGGGATGCATCGATTTGTGACGGAGGTGCTGGCGCCGCTCAACACCCTCGTCGGCAGCGAGTGGGCAAGCGGACGGCTGGCGGTATTCGAAGAGCATCTCTATACCGAGTCGGTGCAGAGCGTGATGCGGCGCGCGATCGGGTCCATTCCACAGTCCGGGGCGGAGGATGCGCCTGCCCGTCCCTGCATCGTTCTCACCACGATCCCCGGCGAGCTGCACACGCTCGGGCTCGTGATGGCCGAAGCCCTCTTTGCGCTCGAAGGCGCGCGGTGCGTGCCGCTCGGTGCGCAGATGCCCGTCTCCGAAATCGTGCGTGCCTGCGCGGCGCACGACGCCGACATCCTTGCCCTGTCCTTCTCCGCCTCGGCACGTGCCGCGACAGTCACGCAAGCGCTCGTCGACCTGCGCGCCGGCCTGCCCGCGCAGGTCGAGATCTGGACCGGCGGACGCTGCGCCGCCCTCACCCGCCCTGCCGCTCCCGTATGGCACCTGGAACTTGAACACATCCCCGGCGCGCTCGCGGAATGGCGAAGCCGTTTCCCCGCCTCTTGACCTGAATCAAGCAATTCAAATTTCCCGCTCCGCATACGGCTTCGAACGGCGGCGTCACTGTATTTTCTCGGCAACATAAGCGCATGTTGCAAGCGCAGCGTGCCCCGACGAGGAGAACGCATTGAAGCCGGCCGACACCAGCAATCCGGATTTCTTCCACCGCGCGGTGGACTGCCAGTGGTCCTGTCCGGCGCATACCGCGGTGCCGGAATACCTGCGGCAGGTGGCAGCAGGCCACTACACAGAAGCCTACATGATCAACTGGCGCGCCAACGTCTTCCCCGGTGTGCTGGGACGCGTATGCGACCGGCCCTGCGAAACGGCCTGCCGCCGTTCGCGCATGGAAGGCGGGGACAAGGCTCCGGTCGCCATCTGCCGGCTCAAGCGCACGGCCGCCGACTACAAGGCCGATGTGCGCCTGCGCCTGCCTAGGCCTGCGCCGTACTCCGGCAAGCGCGTTGCCTGCGTCGGCGCGGGCCCGGCATCGCTCACCGTCGCGCGCGACCTCGCGCTGCAGGGCCACAATCTCACCATCTTCGACGGCGAGAAGGCACCCGGCGGTCTCATGCGCAGCCAGATCCCGAAGAGCCGCCTGCCGGACGAAATCCTCGACGAGGAAATCGGGTACATCCTCGACATGGGCATCGCGTTCCGTTCCGGCGAACGCATCGGGAGCCTGAAGGCCCTGCTTGCCGAGGGCTACGATGCCGTGTTCATCGGCTGCGGCGCGCCGTCCGAAGGAGCCGAAGCGCACTTCACCTGGATCGAGCGCGACATCGGCCTGCGCTTCGACGAGCACGGCATGCCGGTCATCGATCGCAGCACCATGCAATCCACCCTGCCGAACGTGTTCTTTGGCGGCGACGCGGCCTTCGGCCCGAAAAACATCATCAGCGCAGTGGCGGATGGCCATGAAGCGGCGGTATCGATCGACCGCTTCCTGAACGGCGAGGACGCGGCCGTGCGCCCGCCGCCTTCTGCCACGCTCGTGAAACAGAACAAGCGCGCGAGCAGCTTCGACAACGTGGTGTCGATCGCGCAGCGCCACAAGGTGCCTGCCCGCGCATTTCGCGTGACGGGCAAACGGATCCGGACCGAAGCCGAACGCGGCCTCACGCCGCAGGCAGCGGCAACCGAAGCGCAGCGCTGCCTCAATTGCGACATGCAGCCCGTTTTCATCGCAAGCCGCTGCATCGAGTGCGATGCCTGCATCGACATCTGCCCGGCGGACGCCCTCACACTCGCCGAAAATGGCGATGAAGATGCGCTGCGCGGACGCATGAAAGCGCCGCCGATGCAGCACGGGCGGCCGCTGCAAGTGTCGGAGGTCTTGAAGACCGGCAGGGTGATGGTGAGGGACGAAGACCGCTGCCTGCACTGCGGCCTGTGCGCGGAACGCTGCCCGGAGAGTGCGTGGGAGATGCAAAAATTCATGTTCGTCGCGGCACAGGCGGGGGCCGGCTGCCGCGACAAATAGATCAATCACAACACACCCGTCACTCCTCGTGCGCCTTGACCTCTCCGCGCTGCACGTGGATATGTTCCTTCAGCTTGCGCGTGGCGGCGTCGAATGCGTCGCGTACGGCGACATAGACGTCTTCGTTGGGATGGATGCGGTTCAGGGCGATTTCCGCACCGGGAACAGTCAGGTCGATCCGCACTTCGTACAGATGGCCCTGGTGCTTGTGCATGCCGCTGGCCTCCACGGTCACATCGCAGCGGTTGATGCGGTCGGAGATCTGCGCCAGCTTTTCCGCACGCTTGCGGATGTCGGCCTCGACGGCTTCGGAGGGAGGAATATTGTGGAACTTGATGTTCAGGGAGTTGACCATGTCTGCTTCTGTAAAAAGATTGATCGGTCCGCTGCCAGCCGGCCTCGGCGCACGGCGCCCGGAATCCAGGGATTCCAATGAGCAACATGCGTAGGGACAGGTTATGCAGCAGGCCGATGCGTTTCCTTGATCACAGTCAACAAAGCATGGATTGCATCAGCCAGACACGGTTGCGCGCCGGATGATGGCCGCGCAGTCGACACCGCGCGGCAGGTTGCCATACACGAGGCCGCTGCTCTGCCCGGCCAGGCGCGACGCGCAGAAGGCGTCGGCGACCGCCGCATTGCCCTGGCGGACCAGCAGCGCGCCTTGCAGGGCGAGCGCCATTTTCTCGACGATGCCGCGCGCGCGGTACTCGATATCGGCGAGGTCTGTGAATTCCCGCCCCAGGTGCGCGACGTACTCGTCCAGGTAACGGTTGGCTCCCGCCGCCTGCCGCAGCTCGGTCATGAACACTTCCAGCGAACCGGGTTCGCGCTGCATCGCGCGCAACATGTCCAGGCACTGCACATTGCCGCTGCCTTCCCAGATCGAGTTCACCGGCGATTCGCGGAACAGGCGGGGCATGATGCTGTCTTCCATCACGCCGCTGCCGCCGATGCATTCCATCGCTTCATAGGCATGCCCCGGCGTGCGCTTGCAGATCCAGTACTTGCCTACGGCGGTACCCATGCGCACCAGCAGCTTTTCGGATTCATTCTGCTCGCCGGCGTCGAGTGCGCGGGCGATGCGCATGGTCATGGCCAGCGCGGCCTCGCTCTCGATGGCGAGGTCCCCCAGCACGTTCTGCATCAGCGGCTGTTCCGACAGCAGCTTGCCGAAGGCGACGCGCTGCGCGCAGTGGTGCAGCGCCTGCATTGCCGCCTGGCGCATGCCCGCGGCCGAACCGATCATGCAGTCGAAACGGGTCATCGACACCATCTTCAGGATGGTCGCCACGCCGCGCCCTTCCCCGCCCACCATCACGGCATAGGCGCCGCGCAGCTCGGTCTCGGAGGACGCGTTGGCGACATTGCCCATCTTGTTCTTCAGGCGCTGGATCTGCAGCGGATTCTTGCTGCCGTCCGGCCGCCAGCGCGGCAGCAGGAAGCAGGACAGGCCGCCCGGCGCCTGGGCCAGCACCAGGAAGGCGTCGCACATCGGCGCCGAAACGAAATACTTGTGCCCGACCAGCTCGTAGGCCTGGCCAGGGCCACCGCTACCGAGGGGAATGGCGCGCGTGGTGTTGGCGCGCACATCGGAACCGCCCTGCTTCTCGGTCATCGCCATGCCGATCGTGACCGCCTCCTTCTGGCCGTCGGGCACATTGCGCGGGTCGTAGTGGCGGGCGAGGATCTTGCCCTCCCATTGCGCGGCGACGTCGGGCTGCAGGCGCAAGGCGGGGATCGCGGCCGAGGTCATGGTGATCGGGCAGCAGTGCGCCGCCTCGACCTGGCTTTGCATGTAGAACTTGGCGGCACGCGCGACATGTGCGCCCGGCCGCGGGTCGGTCCAGTGCGAACTGTGCAGGCCGTGTTCGATCGAAATCTGCATCAGGCGGTGATAGGCCGGATGGAAGCGCACCTCGTCCACGCGCCGCCCGTAGCGGTCGTGCGTGTACAGCACCGGCTTGTTCTCGTTCGCCTGGAAGCCCAGCTCGATCAGTTCGCGCGAGCCGGTGAGCGCACCGAAGGCATGCAGCTCGTCCTGCGCCCACGAGCCGCCTTCCCTGGCCACGGCTTCCGACAGCGCCCTGTCGGCCGCGTACAGGTTGAAGTCTTCCAGCGGACGCGGCTGGTTTTCGACGCTATGGGTCTCCGCGTAGTACAGGTTGGTGCTGGTTTCGGCCATGTCTCTCTCCGTTTTTTCCCAAAGTGTGAATTCATGTTCACGTATTGATGCAAGTTCACCATGCGCCGCCAGGCCTGTCAAGCGCTTGCTTGTCGGCAAACGCCGCACTCGGGTACACTGGCCTGCAGGATTGACGAAGGAACAAGCAATGGTTTACCGGCCGACTGAAAAGACAGAAGCACGCAAGGCGGAGATGCGACAGCGCATCCTCGATGCTTCGCTGCTGCTGGTGTCCGAGGGCGGCTTCGGCGCCGTGACGGTGAATGCAGTGGCGCGCGAGGCGGGCATCGCCACCGGCGCGGTGTACAAGCACTTCGACTCCAAGGCGCAATTGTTCGCCGAGGTGTTCCGGCGCGCCACGGAAAAGGAATTGGAGGTGGTGCGGGAAAATGCGCTGGGCGAAGGTGCACCGGCCACCCGCCTGCTCACCACGATCGAGGCCTTCGCGGCCCGCGCGATCCGCGGACGGCGCCTTGCCTATGCACTGATTGCCGAGCCGGTGGATGCGCTGGTCGATGAGGAGCGCCTGCGCTACCGCCATGCCTATGCGGAAATTTTCCAGAAGCTGGTCGAGGATGGCATCCGCTGCGGCGACTTTCCGGCTCAGGAAGCCTCGGTGTCGGCCGCGGCCCTGGTGGGCGTGATCTCGGAAGCGCTGGTCGGGCCGCTGACCTGGGCGGCCGGCGCCGAACCCGCGATCGAAAAGACAATCCTCATCCGCGCCATCCAGGCCTTTTGCCTGCGCGCCGTCGCCGTTCGCGACGTGGCCGACTGAACAAGCCTTACTCGGCGGCGAACTCCGCGGCCGCCTTGGCCGTCCACAAGGCCTTGTTATAGCTCTCGAAGGCTGCGTCATAGCTGTCCGTCTCGCCGTCACGGCCGACGAAGTGGGTCCACCAGCCGTCCGCTTCCTCCACCAGCACGATATCGCCTTCCTCGCAATGGTCGGCGACGCGTTCGTCCGCTTCCAGCGTGATGATGCGGATTCCGCGATGGTTGATGACCTTTGCCACTGGCAACTCCTTCCGACAGACAAAGCCCTTTGTCCGCGGCAGTGTACAGGAGTTCCCGCGCGTTCCCGCCCTCATCCTCCAATCTGCCGGAACGGGTCGAGCGCCATATCGATGATGCGCCGTTCCCGCACCACCACCTCCGCCGTGGCAGTCATGCCGTAGCGCAACGGGTACTTCGTTTCACCCACGACGTAATGGTCCTTCTCCAGCGCCACCCGGCCTTCGTACACCGGCTGCTTGCTCTGCTGCGACATGCGCGTGGCCGGCGAGATATGGTCAAGCGTGCCCTGGACGACACCGTAGCGCTGGTAAGGAAAGGCATTGAACTTCAGCTTCACCGCCAGCCCCTCCTTCAGGAAGGCGCGGTCGCGCTCGTCGATCTCGATGCGCAGGATGGGCCGGGCATCCTTGGGAGCGATGCCGCCGATGGGCGAGTTGGCCTGCACCTTGTCGCCGGGCTGCGTCGTCGTCACGTCCGTGATCACGCCATCGACCGGCGCCATGATGAGCAGGAAATTGTCCTTGTCGATGTTTTCGAAGCGGATGCGTGCCGCGGCATCGGCCACCAACCGCGCGGTCTGGACTTGCAGGCGCAGCTTTTCTTCCGCATTGGCGATTTCCTTGGTTGCTGCCTCGTACTGGAGCTGCAGTTTCATGAATTCCTGGCCGCTGGTTTCGAGCTGTTGGCGGGCCTGCGTGAATTCCTGGCTTTGCCTTGCCGTCAGTTCGCTCACCCGCGCCTGCGCGACGCGCAGCTGGTTCTCGGCCGCCTGCAGCGCGTTGCGCTTGCTTTCCACCTGCAGTTGCGAGACGCCGCCGCCGCCCGTCATGGAGAACAGGCGCGCATATTTTTCCGCTTCCAGCCGTGCGGCGTCGCGCGCGCGGCGGGCTTCCTCGACATTGGTGCGCGCTTCGGCCAACTGCGCGCGCTGGCTCTCGGCCAGCCTGTTGGTGCCTTCAGCGGCGCGCTTGGAGTGCTGGTGCTCTTCCAGTTCCATCGCCTGCTTCAGCGCGGCGACCTTGCGTTCCATCAGCAGCTTGCGCTCGGGGAATTGCCGCCATTCGCGCTCCGCATCTTCCAGCTTGAGCTGCGCTTCCAGCGCATTCTTGGCCGCCTCGATCGCACCGCGCGCATTCAGCCGGGCCAGCGTGTCGCCCTTGGACACCGGCTGCCCTTCCGCGATGTACACATTCGCCAGCTCGCCGTCGATCGGCGCATAGAAGCGCCTGACCTCGGACTCCGGCTGCAAGGAGCCCTGGGCGGTGACGATCACATCCGCAGTACCAATGAAGGACCACATCAAGGCGGCCACGATCAATGCAAAGACGGTCACCACCAGCGCCTGGGTGAAACGCCATGGTTCCGCGGTGAGGATGGCGATCCCTTCCGCACTGTGGTCTTCCAGCGCCTCGGTCAGCGGGCGCAAGCGTGCTTCACTGCTCATTGCCTGGTCCTCCTAGCAGAGCGAGTTTTTCCTTCAGCAAGGCCGCATCCAGCACCATGCGCAAGTCTTGCACGGCCTTGCGCTGCTGTTCGGCTTCGGCGGCGATCTCGTCGCGCAGCTTGTTCCACTGCGGCGGATACTCGGCCCGAAGCTGGCGCGCGATCAGCAATCCCTGCTGCGCGCTCTGCCGGGCTTCGACCAGCAGTTTGGCCTGGTTCCGGAACTGGTTCGAGATGTTCGATTCCAGGCGCTGCGCGCCTTCGATCGGACCGTTGTCCTGGTACTGCTTCCAGCGGGTGGCGGCCCGGTTCATCAAGTCCTGCGCACGGGCCAGCGCCTTGTCGCGGTTGCGGTTGACGTCCGGTTCCATCGCTCGGATGAAGTACACGTCGTCGTCCGGATCCAGCGCGCCGTAAAACGCCAGCAGGCGTTCGTCATAGTCTCGGCTGCCGCGCGCCTTTTGCAAGGCGCCGTACTGCTCGGCCACCGCCTTGCGCCGCTGGAGCTGCGCGGCGACCGACTTCGCCCAGGGCCCGGCATCCAGTTTTTCCAGGCCGGAGAACGCCGCGTCCGTCTTGCCTTCGCGCCACGCCTGGTTGGCGGCCTGGTACTGCGCCAGCAGGTTCGCCGGCGGCAGCTGGTCGCCGGCGGCGAGCGCCTTGAAGCGGGCCTGGAACGGCGGCGTGGAAAAGCGTTCCTTCTCCATGCGCGCGGACAGGCGTGCAAGGTCGCGTTCACGCGAGGCATTGCCGATCTCGGTGTACAGCTGCAAGTCCTTGCGCAACGCATCCAGCCCGCCGATGCGCGGATACTTTTCCGCATACTCCTTCAGCACCGGCTCCAATGCGGCGGGCGTGTCGCGCTTCAGTTCGTCGGCGACCGTCGTCTTCAGGCGCTCGATGGCGGCCAGGTACACGGCCTCGTCGCTTTGCAGCTTGCGCACGTGGCTGAGCGCTTCGGCATAGGCTTCCTCGAATACCGGCACCGCCGCCGAGATGGTGGCAAACGCGCGCTGGTGCTTCTGCGTGCCGTCCTGCCACTGTTTCAGCAGGCTGCGGATACTGTCCTCGTCGTTGTACATGCGGATCGGCGCTTCCGGCCCGCCGCGGCCCATCACGAAGCGTTCGAGGCTCCCCATCCACTCCAGCTCGGCCAGCAGCGGCAGCGCGTGGTCGTTGTGGCGCGCGGCGTCCTTCATGCCGGCCAGCACGCGGGAGGCGCGGTCGAAATCGCGCGCCTTGATGGCCGCCACCCACTCCGGCAGCCTGGCCTTGAGCAGCGCCTCGCTGCCCAGCGCCTTCAGTTCGGCGCTGCCCGGGCTGAGCGCAAGGCGGCTGCTCGCCAGTTGCGAGGCTTCCGCGAATTCACCGTCGGCGATCAGCTCCTTCATCTTGCGTTCGGGCGCGCTCGTCAGGCGCATCACGACGGCGAAGGCTACCAGCATCAGTGTGACGATCCCGATGATGCGCACCGCGCGCCGCGACAGCGCCCGTTCGCCGCCGGCGAAGGCGCCGGCCAGTTCCGAAAAGAGGATGGCCGACTTGCTGCGCGGCTTGCGCTTGCCGGCCTCGCCGGAAACCTCATCCTTTTGCTTCGCCGCATCCTCGTTGACCTCGTCTTCCTGCGGCGGCGTGGATTCGACGCAGAAGATGTCGAGGAAGGAATCCGGCGCCGCGACGAAGGTGGTCTTGTCCGCATTGCCCGTGGTCGGCATCACGCTCTGCACCATGGTGCTCAGCTTGGTGACGGTGGGATCGACCTCGTGCTCTTCCTTATGCAGGCTGACCTTGTACACGAAGTGATGGCCGCCGAATGCAAGCGTGTCGCCATCGTTGAGCGGTACCGCGTGCTCGTCCAGCCGCTTGCCGCCGACGAAGGTGCCATTGGTGCTGCCCAGGTCTTCGACGAAGGCTTGCCCGCCCTTGAGGAAAATATGGGCGTGGCGGCGCGACAGGTAGTTCACCTGGTGCGGGAAGTCATCCTTGTAGCGGGCGAAGGCATCGTCGGCCTTGCTGATCAGGAAGGGAAAGCTGCTGATGACGATCGGCTGAAGGCCGAGGTCGTCGCGGTCGGGGTTGAGCACGACGGCAACCAGCCGCGCCGCCGGCATGATGGTGCGCTCCTTCGGCTTGCCCAGCCGCACCTTGTAGGTCAGCCGGCCGCCGAAGCAGAGTTCGTCGCCATTCTCCAGCTTGGTGATCTTCTGCTGCACGTCGATACCGTTGACCTTGGTGCCGTTCTTGCTGTCGAGGTCGGCGACGTAGACCGCGCCGTTTTCGGAAAAGATGCGCGCATGGCGCCGCGACAGGTCGGCAACGATCTTCGGCGGATAGTCGGAGAACGGCGGCTCCGTCCTCCCGATTGCGAAGAGGCTTTCGTCGATGCGGATCTCGCCCGCCTCGGGGTGCGACACCGGCATGAGCACGATGTCGTACTCCATGTCCACCGTCTGCATGCGGACGGTGGCAGCGTTGTCGTGTGCGATGCTGCGCCGGACGTTCATTGGCTGGCATTCCCCACGGTGACGGCCGGCCATCCGCCGCCCAGTGCCTTGTAGAGGGTGACGGTATCCGACAGGATCTGCTGATGGTTGGCCAGCAGCGCCAGTTCCGCCTGCAGCAGCGAGCGTTCGGTCTCGAACACTTCAAGCTGCGATACGACGCCCTCCTTGAGCTGGGCCTCGATCTGCGCCGCCACGGTGCGCAGGTTATCCACCTGCTGCTGCAGCTCGACGCGCTGCTTCTTGTGCGCGTCGAGGTTGACCAGCGCGTTTTCCACTTCCTCGAAGGCGGTGACCACCGTCTTGCGGTACTGCTCCTCGGCCACCTTGGTCTGTGCCTCGCTGGTCTTGACCCGTGCCTTGACGCTGGGGTCGAGGATAGGAATGCTGATGCTCGGCAGGAGGCCGAAGGTGAAGGATTTGAGCAGGTCGGTGAGCGCAAAACTCGACGAGCCGCCGCGCCCGGTGAGGCTGATCGAGGGCAGCTGCGCGAGCTTGGCCGCGCCGACCAGGTCGTAGGCCTGCAGTACCCGGTACTCCGCCGCCACGACATCGGGCCGCCGCTTGAGCAGGTCGGCCGGCAGTCCGGCGGGTACCGCCGGCGGATTGACCCGCTCGCGCAGGCTTCCCGGCGGCACCTTGAAATCGCCGGCCGGCACGCCGAGCAGCGTGGCCAGCGCATTGCCGGCAAGGTTGCGGGCGCGCTGCAGTTCCAGGAATTCGTTGGTGAGCCGGTTGACCTCGGCGCGCTGCTGCAGCACGCGGGTGTTCGGCAGCAAGCCGTTCTTGAGCATCGCTTCGTAGATGCCCAAAATCTGCTTGCCCTTGTCCAGCGACTTTTGCTGCTGCGCCATCTGTTCGTCCAGTTGCAGGATCTGGAAGTAGGTGGTCGATACCGATGAGGCGAGCGTGAGGTAGCCCGCGCGCCAGTCCGCTTCCGAGGCTTCGTACGCGGCGCGCTGCGCCTGCACCCCCTTCTCCACCTTGCCCCAGATGTCGATGTCCCAGTTGACTTGCGTGCCGAGATTGAAGGTCTTGGCGAAGGGCTGGCCGGTGCTCTTCTCGAAGCTCGCGCCCGCTGCCGCCGAGAGCGAGGGCATGGCGCCGGCGCGCGCTTCGCCGACTTCGGCATTGGCCACCTGCACCCGCGCGGCGAGGATCTTCACGTCGAAGTTGCCCGCGACGGCGCGGTCGACCAGGCTGTCGAGATAAGGATCGCGGAATTCGCGCCACCAGTCGGGCGCGATGGTCTCGGCCGCCGACACCGGCTGCCCCTGCGACCAGGAGGCCTTGACCGGCGCGTCCGGCGTCTTGTACGGCGCCATGCTGACGTCGGCGCAGCCGCCGAGCATGGTGGCGCACAGGCCGCCGGCAAATGCCCGCCTCAAGCCCGGGGAATTGAAAGGAATGCGTCTGGTGTCCATGTCGTTTCCATCGTATTGGCGTCGTATTCAATGTCCCGCCTCAGGATTCCGCCCATACGCGGGCTTCAACGAATACCTTGAAGAGGCGCGGGTCGAGGTGGCCGGCGCGGCATTCCGAGCCGATCAGGTCAAGCGCCTGCTCCGCCGGCACCGCCTTCTTGTATGGGCGGTCACCGGCGGTGAGCGCGTCCCAGATGTCGCAGATGGTGAGAATGCGCGTCTGCACGCTGATCTGGTGCCCGCGCAATCCCATCGGATAGCCTGAGCCGTCCAGCTTCTCGTGGTGGCCGTGGGCGATGGTCGGCACGCTGGCCAGGTCGCGCGTCCAGGGAATCAGGATCAGGAAGGAGTAGGAGTCGGCCACGTGTGACTCGATCTCCTTGCGTTCTTCCGGCGTCAGGCAGCCCTTGGGCAGGCTGAGCGCGGAGAATTCGGATTCGTGCAGCAGCGGCGCGCTGCACCCGTCCAGTTCTTCAAAGCCGTAGCCGAGGACCTCCGACAGATCCGGCAGCATGCCGCCGTGGGAGATGGCCGGTTCGTTCGCTTCACGGATGGAAGCAAGGAAACGCTCGAGCCGGTCGTATTCGTCCTGCAGGGCCTCCTCCATCCGCCGTTTTTCCGCACGGAAGGCCGTCATCGTCATTTCCTCTGCGGCATGCCGCTCCACGAGCCCGCGGTAGGCCTGCCGCTCCAGACAGGCGCGCGCATACTTGAAGCGCTCCTCCAGCATGCGCAGCTCGAAGTGGTGCAGCTTCTTCTGCTTGCGCAGCACGTGCTCGCGCACGCCGACCTTGCCGAAATCGTGCAGCAGCGCGGCGTAGCGTATTTCACGCAACTGGTCGTGGGTGAATCCGATGTTGCGCAGGTCGGGGCCGTCGGCGCGGTCCACCGCCTTGGCCAGCGCCTCGGCGTAGCCGGCCACGCGGAAGGAATGTCCGGCGGTGACCGGATCGCGTTCTTCGATCGCCTGCACCGAGGCGCGCACGAAGCCGTCCAGCAGGCGCTCGATATCCGAATACAGCTGGAAGTTCTTCAGCGTCACCGCCGCCTCGGCGCATACGCCGGTCAGCATTTCCAGGTCCTGCTCCTTGAAGGCATAGGGATCGGTCGAGGTATCGACCTGGATCAGTCCCAGGCATTCGCCTTCCAGCACCAGCGGCACGCACATCACGCTGCGGATGGCCTGCGCGAGGATGGATTCCTGCGCGCCAAGATGGCGGTCGGCCAGGGTATCGACTGAGAGGATGGATTGCTTGCGGTTGAGCACCTCTTCGATGATGGTGCGCGACATCTTCACCTTCTGCGGATCCTCGATCCGGCCGTCGCGCCGCTTCGCCGCCACCGGCACCGGCTGTTCGCCTTCGGCCTTGCGCAGCAGAATGAACGCGCGCTCCGCCATCGGGAACAGTTCGAAGATGAAGTTCATGATCTTTTCGATCAGCGTTTCCTGATCGGTCACGGCGCCCAGCGCGATGCCGACCTGCGCCATCGCATGCAGCTTCTGCATCGTCTGCTGCACATCGCCGTGCGCCGCGCCGCCGCCGGGCTCCATGATCCGGGTCAGCTCCGAGGCATCGACCACGCGGGTGATGATGGTCGGCATGCTGTCGCGCGCCGGCACCACGAGGGAATGGAACACCATCTGCGCATTGGAGACCGTCACCTCGTCGCCGTCCTTGAGCGCATGCCATGCGCCGGGCTTGAGCTTGGCGCCGTCGACGAAGGTGCCGTTGAAGGAATGCAGGTCTTCAATGAAGTAGGTGTCGCCGCGCCGGCGGATGCGGGCATGCCGGCGGCTGACCGTGTGCTCGGGGATGCACAGGAATTTGTCGGTGGCGAGCGAGTCCTGCGGATCGCGGCCGATCACCACCTCGTCGTGGATCGGAAACACGGTGGGCCGCACCGACCCGTCGCCGGTGACCTCGATGTAGGCCGTCACCGCGCCAGCGGATACCGCCGCGGCCGCATGGTTGTTCATCTCGCCTCCATTCGCCGGCGTCGCGCGCCTCGGCTATGCAACTGCCCGACCGGACTTGCCGCGGGAGGGGCCTACTTGGCCGCTTACTTGACCGTAATGGTGATCTTCTTGGATACGATCGGCGGGTTGTGGGGGACGTGCTTGTCGTCGCCCATCAGCAATTGCAAGGTATGTTTCCCCGGCGGCAGTTCGATCATGGTTTCGGTTTCGCCCGCACCGAAATGCAGGTGGTTCCTGTCCGAGGGAATTTCCTTGTCGGCCGGCGGCAAGGGAACATCGATCAGCAGGTGGTGGTGTCCGGTATTGGGCAGCTTCACGTCCTTCGGCGCCACGCCCATGTCGCGCAGGCCGAACCAGACACGGAACGGTTTGCCGGCGGCGACCACTTCGCCATTGTTCGGCCAGCCGATGTAGAGGTAGGCATGCGGTGCGGCCGGCGTATCGCCGGCGAAGGCTGCCGTCCAGGAGAAGAGTAAGAATGCCGCTGCCGCGCATGCCCTGGCCATGATGCGTACCCCCGAATCCGTTTTCATTCGCACAAGCATCGTCGCCCCCTTGTCTTCATTTCACCGTGATCGTGATCTTCTTCGACATCACGGGCGGATCGTGCGGGACGTGGTTGTGGTCCGCCAAGAGCAACTGCAGCGTGTGCTTGCCAGGCGGCAGTTCAATGCGTGCCTCAGTCTCGCCGGCGCCGAAATGCAGGTGGTTGCGGTCGGACGGGATTTCCTTGTCCATCGGCGGCAGCTCGGTGTCGATGAGTACGTGGTGGTGGCCGGTATTCTTGCGCTCGACCCCCTTGGGCGCAACGCCCATGTTGCGCAGGCCCATGCGGAGCCAGAACTTGCCGCCGCTGACCACCGTGCCATTCTGCGGCCAGATGATATACACCGCGGCATTCTCGGGTGCGGGCGAGCGTTGCGCATGTGCGGCGGTCATGCCCAGACATGCAGTCGCAAAGATTGTGACGAGAGCGATTCTAGGCATGCGCTGTGTCCTCCAGCAGGAATATCCGCCACTGCGCCGGGCCGATGCATTGCAGAATGCTGCATGGCAGGGCAACAGGCCCGATCCTCAACCGCTCGCGGATTCGTCCACCGGCAGAAAATAGCGGTTGCTCTCATTTTCGGAGAAGTTGTGGGCCGTCGTTTGTGCTTGCGCAAACCGCTTCGACTATTGGATATCGATGATATGCAGGAGGAACGAACCCGCGCCTGCCCGTGATGAAACTCCATGACGAAGGTCTTGCTGTGTGGCCAAACATCTTGATCGCACTTTCGCTCGGCGTCACCGCCGCCCATCATGCGGCCGCTGCTGACCGGCGCATGGATCTCATCGAGAACGGCGTTGCCGCCATCCTGCCCAAGGACAGTGCCGAGCAATACGAGCTGGCCTTCTGGGAATCGATCAAGGACAGCAACCACATCGGCGATTACGAAGCCTATCTGCAGGCTTACCCCAAGGGGCGCTTCGCGGCGCTGGCGAAGGCCCGCATCGAACGCCTGCGTGCCGCAGCGAAACCGGAGCCCGCCCCGGAGCCGCCGGTAGCGAAACCGCCGCCGGAAAAGACGCGCCCGGCGCCGCCGCCGAAAGCCGAACAAGAGCGCAAACGCCCGCCCCCGGTCGCCAAGGAACCGCCCGCGCCGAAGGAAGAGCCGCCGGTCGCCGCGCCTGCGGAACCGGTCCCCGACAAGCCGCCGCCGAAAGCAGCCAGCGGCGAAGTGCGAGACTGCCCGACGTGTCCGGTGCTCGTCTCGCTTCCGTCCGGCGCATTCACGATGGGCGCCAACAGTGGTGATCCGACGGAAAGGCCGGCGCACCGCGTATCGATCGGCACGCCCTTTGCGATCGGCAAATACGAAGTCACGGTTGACCAGTGGAATGCCTGCGCCGAAGGCGGCGGCTGTCCTCGCCTCACCAGCAAGAATCCCGGCAATACGCCCGTGCGCGACGTGAGCTGGGAGGATGCGCAGGCGTATGTGAAATGGCTGTCCGCTTCCACCGGCAAGTCCTACCGCCTGCCCAGCGAAGCGGAATGGGAATACGCCGCGCGCGGCGGTACTTCCGGCCGCTTCTGGTGGGGTGAACAGATGCGCCCCGGTAATGCCAACTGCAAGGATTGCGGCGATCCGTGGAGCGCGGACGGTCCGGCCAAGGTCGGCTCCTTCGCACCCAATCCCTATGGCCTGCATGACGTCAACGGCAGCGTGTGGGAGTGGGTCGCGGATTGCTGGCACAACTCGTACAAGGGCGCGCCGGGCGACGGCCGCGCCTGGGATGCGCCGGGCTGCAGGGAACGCGTGATACGCGGCGGCTCGTGGCGGGACGGCGCGAGCTACATGCCCTCCTCCACGCGCTTCAAGTATGGCGCCAGCGTGCGCCACTCGCAGAACGGCTTCCGCGTGGCACGCGACATGAAATAATCAAGGCTTGCGCGCGCGGGTCGTCACCTGCAGAAAATCGACCAGCACCTTGTCGCGCCCATGCTTGGCGACGAGCTGTTTCAGCTGTTTTTCCATCGCCTGCACGTAATCGGCGGCAGGCTCTCCCTCGGGCCGGGGCTGGTCGAACAGCGGCGCAGGCGCGGTGATGATAACGATGAGGTCGGTGCCGAAGGGCTTGGCCACGATCCAGTTGCCCGGGTTGCCCACGGTCGCGGAGTAATTGGGCGGCGCCTGGTTGGCGCGCACGCGCGGGCTGGGCACCATGTGCAGCACGCTGCCGTCGAACGAGAAGTAGTCGACGTAGACATGGGAATCGTAGCCGGGGGTGGTGATCTCGAGAATCACGGACTCGCCCTCGACCAGTTCATTGCGCGCCGGCTTGGTTTTCACCGACACCTTCGCGCCGCTCGTCTGGTTGGCCGCCCAGTACGGGGCGAGCAGGCCGAGCGCGCCGCATTTTTCATCCCCCACCTGGCGCACGTCGAGGTTCAATGTCTGCACGCCCGGTATCGCGGCGAGCGTCTCCTTGGCGGCGGCAAGGCCATTCTGCGGCAGATAGCCGCGCACCTCGAGCGTGTTTTCCTTGGTGGACGCCAGCAGCGCCGAACACGGGATCCGCGCCAGGACGGGCGTCACCGCTTGCATCGTGAGCGGCGGCACGACCGGCGTGGGCGGCGTAGTCGCAAGGGCGGGCGGCTCCCGCTGTTCCTGCTGCGCCTGACTTTCCCGCTGCTCCCGCTGCTCCCGCTGCTCCCGCTGCTCCTCCGCCTGCGGGGCAGGCTCTCCGGCGGCTTTCTCATCTCCGCGCTGGAAGAAATTGAGCGTCAGTGTCAGCAGCAAGGCGGCAGCGAACACCGCGCCGCCCAGCACGGCGAACGGCGGCAGCTTGCGCGCGCCGCGGCTCATTTCCTTGTAGAAGAGATCGACGCTGGGTGTGCGCGCTTCGCGTTCGAAGGCGAGCGCGTGCCGCAGCGCCTTCCACGGGCCGTTGCCCAGGTTCGCCGGGCGCTGCGGCTTGAGGCCGGAATTGCGTGCCTGCGTCGCCGGCACCCGGTCGAAGGGGTGGCGGCCGGTCAGCAATTCGTACGCGATGCATCCGAGCGCATAGACGTCGTCGCGCGGATCCGGCTCGCGGTTCTCCAGCATTTCGGGACTGGCATACGCAGGCGTCATCGCCCCCAGGCTGCCCGGATCGAACACGGTGGCCTCGACCACTTCCTCCGGCTTGTGGAAGACGCGGGCGATGCCGAAATCGATCACCTTCACTTCGCCATTGTCGGTGAGGAAGATATTGGCGGGCTTGAGGTCGCAGTGCACGAAGCCGCGCCCGTGCGCATAGGAAAGCGCCTTGGTCACGCCCTCCACGATGCGCATCGCTTCCGCATACGGAATCCCGCCGAAGCCCGGCGCGCGCAGCATCCTGCTCAGCGGACCGCCGGTGAGGTATTCCATCGTCAAGTAGACCATCGCACCGTCGCGGTCGAAATCGTAGACGCGCACGATATTCGGATGCGCCAGCGCCTGCGCCTTCTTCGCCTCGCGCTGCAAGGCAATCAGCGATTTCGGATGACCGCGGAACTGGACGTTCAGCACCTTGATGGCAATGTAGGGATTGCGGTCGGACGCCTCCAGCTTGCGCAGGTCCAGCGCCTTGTACACCGTCCCCATGCCACCGAAGCCGACGCACTCCTCCAGCACGAAGCGGCCGTTGAGCGTATCGCCGACGCCCTTGATGCGTTCCAGTCCGTCGATCATTTCCGCGGTGTATCGCGTCTCGCTGCCCGACGTGTACGGCGGCATGGTGCTGCGCGCGGAGTTGGTCCGCACGCGGGTTTCGTTACCGTTCATGCCGCGCGTGGCCTCGACGACGCGCTCGACACGGCGCTGCAGTTCAGCGTACACATCGGGAGGAAGATGTCCCCTGGTATTCTCGTCGTCGAGGATTTCCAGCAACTTGGTTGAATCGACGCTGTCCACCGCCAGCGCGCGGTCGACCTGCGCAAAAAATTCACCGTGCGAAACACCGCCGCCTTGGAAATTGCGGATCGCGTGCGCGAGGCTAGCCATAGGTTTGGTGGGGGACATGAGGAACCAGAAAGTTATACTGCGCGCCCGCCGGTTTGTCGTTTTAATATAGTACAAACTGATCGCGTTGCCCCCGCGCGAGCGTTGCGAAGCCGTCAGGTGCGCAACACGATTTTTCCGGGCTAGGCTGGTTGTCGGTAAATCGGCGAGGCCTTCAATTCAGCAACGTTCCATACTGCGTCCTCTATGAACAAAAAAAGCCCTGGATACCCAAGGGTTCCAGGGCTTTTGAGGAACAGCGAATGCAGGATCAGCTACCGAGCCATGCTTGCTTGAGCGAATTGTCGGCCGGCTTCTCACCCAGCCAGATGCGCAGGAAGGCGTTGTAGAAAGCGATGTCCGGCAGCACTTCGCCGACGCGCTTGTCGTTCACCAGGACATGCATGCCCTGGGCGGGAATCCAGTCGATGGTGATGGTATCGCCCTTGCCCAGCTTGGAGATGGAAGCGAAGATCTCGCCCATCTTCATCGTCTGGTTCACGAACTTGGCCTTTTCCACCTTGTCGGAGTTGGCGTTCAGGCCGTCCATGAAGGCCTGGCCCAGCTCTTCATTGTTGACGTCGCGCAGCAGCACCAGGCGGACGCGGCGCGGACCGTTGAGCGCCATGATTTCCGGCACGGTCTTCTTCTTCTCGGTCAGGTAGAGGCCGGCGGCATACACCTTGAACACGGCCCAGCTGCGCACCCCTGCGCCGTTCAGCTTCAGCTCCTGGCCCGCGACCTTGGTGGCGTCGTCCATCTTGATACCGCCCACCTCCGCCGCTTGCGCGTCGAGTCCCAGTCCCATGGCAAGGCTGGCCACGGCGACCAAACTCTTGAAGCTCTTGTACGATTTCATATTCTCTCCGGTTGCAACAAAAAACGAATCAAAACTCTTCCCAGCCGTCGTTGGCAGTGACGGCGGGCGCCGCCTTGCGGGCGGGCTTGATGGAAACTTTTGGCTTCAACGGCAGGGGAACGACCATCGACGATTTCGACGGTTTCGACGGTTCCGACTCGGGCGCCGCTTGTGCCGGCGCCGGCATGCTGTTGTTGAGCTTGAACACGCTGACCAGCTGGGACAGCGTGGACGCCTGGTTCTGCATCGATTCGGCGGAGGCCGCCGCTTCTTCCACCAGCGCCGCGTTCTGCTGCGTCACGCCGTCCATCTGGACGATCATGTGGTTGAGCTGTTCGATGCTGCTGCTCTGTTCCTGGTTGGCGGCGGTGATCTCGGACATGATGCCAGTCACGCGCTTGACGCTGGCCACCACCTCGTTCATGGTGCTGCCCGCCTGATCGACCAGCCTTGCGCCGGCGTCCACCTTTTCGACGGAGTCGCCGATGAGCTGCTTGATTTCCTTGGCCGCGCTGGCCGAGCGCTGCGCCAGGCTGCGCACTTCGGAGGCCACGACAGCAAAGCCCTTGCCCTGCTCGCCGGCACGCGCCGCTTCGACCGCCGCGTTGAGCGCCAGGATGTTGGTCTGGAAGGCGATGCCGTCGATGACGCCGATGATGTCGACGATCTTGCGCGAAGATTCGTTGATCGAGCCCATGGTCTGCACGACCTGTGACACCACCGTGCCGCCCTTCTCCGCGATCTGCGATGCGGTCGCCGCGAGATCGTTCGCCTCGCGGGCATTCTCGGCATTCTCGCGCACGGTCTGGGTCAGTTGGCCCATCGAGGAGGCGGTTTCCTGCAGCGACGCCGCCTGCTCCTGCGTGTGATGGGACAGGTCCATGTTGCCGCTGGCAATCTCGCGCGAAGCGGACGCGATCGTCTCGGTGCCCTGACGTACTTCGCCAACCAGCTTGGACAGGCTGTCGTTCATGTGCTGCAGCGCCTTCATCAGTTCGCCGGTTTCGTCCTGCGTCGTGACCTTGACCTCGCTCGTCAGGTCGCCGTCGGCCACGCGCTTGGCCACCTTCACCGCCTCGTTCAGCGGGCGGGTGATGCGGCGGGTGGTGAGGAAGCCGACCAGGATGCTCAGCGCGGCGGCGCCGGCGGCCAGCGCCAGGATGAAGAGCGCGGTCTTCTGGGCGGCGGCGGTGGAATCGGCGCCGGCCTGCGCCATTTCGCCGTCCTGGTGCTTGATGAAGGAGTCGAGCTGCTCGATGTACTTCCCTTGCAGCGGGCGCACCGAGAACATCAGCTTGACCATCGCCTCATCCTTCTTGTCCTCGTTGATGAGCGCGACGAACTTGTTCTGCGCGGGCAGGAACTTGTCGCGCAGCTCGCCGATTGCCTTGACCTGCTCCCGGCCCTTGTCGTCGGTGATGATGGTGCCGAGGCTGGCGATCGAGACGTCGATGCCCTTGTTGCGTTCCTCGATGTTGGCCAGCTCCTTCCTGATCTGGCCGGCATCCTGCATGATCAGCACGTTGAGCATGCTGCGGATGCTTTCGTCGAGGTCGGATTTGATCTTGTTGGCGATGACCGTCTTCGGGTAACGGTCGTTCACCATGTGGTTGATTTCGTCGGTGAGGCTGGAAATGCGCAGGTAGGACAGGCTTGCAAGAAGAATCAGAAGCGTGGTGACAACGCCGAAACCCAAGGCCAGGCGCTGGCCGATCCGCAAGCGGTTCAAATTCATTATGTGTGCCCCCGTTATAAGCCTGCTGTTTTGAGTGGCGGTTACCTTTACAGCGACCCGCTAGTCTATTTCTCCTGAAGACTATTCGGCGCTTTATTGCAGCATGGCAACCCCTGAGTGATGATAACTTGATCTGGAAAAACTTTCTTCGGGGAGATTAGAAGCACTGCTCTAGCGCACCCGGCGGCATTGTTGCGCTTGATCATGACCCTGTGTGCGCTGCACCACCTACTATCTGTTGACATGAGACAAAATGCGTCGCATGTCCGCAACGCCGGATACACCCGCCGCGATTTTGCCTTTGGCCGCCAAAAATGCGGCCTATACTGTACATATATACAGAGTCGCCGAGGTGTAGCATGAAACCGGAAGTTTCAAAACTTGCTGCGGCCGAGAACCGCCTTCGCGAAGAAATCCTGACGATCGTCCGGCGCAGGGTGCCGCGTGGCACGCGCCTGAGCTGGCGCATGATGTTCGAGATCGAGGACGAGGCAGTCTCGAAGCTGCAACAGGACGACGATCTGGATATCCATTACATCAACATGATGGTGTCGCCCTCGGCGCAGCGTTTTCCGAGCACCGAAAAGCCGGCCGCGCTTGCCGAGGTCTATCCGACGCACACCGCCCTGCGCATGATCCAGGAAGCGCACCAGCTCGGCCACTGAGCCGCGGCGGCTTGCCGGAACTTCAACCCGGCGCTGCGATTCAGACGGTCATCCGACCGCCTGGAGACCGCCTGTGAAGAACCGCAGCCTTCCGCCCTACGCCGTCCGTCACTCGACCATCCACGGTAACGGTGTCTTCGCCCGCCGCCGGATTGCCGCCGGCGACCGCATCATCGAGTACAAGGGCGAACGCATCACATGGCCGGAAGCGCAGCGGCGTGCAGAGGCAAAAGGCGGCCCGCTCAACCACACCTTCTTCTTCACCCTCGCCGACGGGCGCGTGATCGACGGCGGTGCACGCGGCAATGACGCCCGTTTCATCAACCACTCCTGCGAACCGAATTGCGAAGCGCTCGAGCATCCGGACGGCAGCGTCCACATCTATGCCTTGATGGACATCGCGCGCGGAGATGAGCTCAGCTACAACTACGCGCTGATCTACGAAGGACGGCACACGGCGGCCGTCAGGCGCGCCTTCGCCTGCCGCTGCGGCGCGCCGGGTTGCACAGGCATCATGCTTGCGCCAAAGACTCGCGCGGCGCGCGGCTGACGTCGGGCCGGCGCCAACACCGCTTCCGTTGTGTTGGGTGCACCCCGCCAGCGAACGGCCCCGCCGGCTTGCGCAAAGCATTGCCCGCCTGACCACAGGCCCCTTCTTTTCTCTTTATTTTCATGGACTTACACGCACAACCCGACCTCAGGCAGCCGGCTGGCACACTCCTCGCAATAGGGTAGTCGAACGCAACGAAAACGCGCTTCACACCAAACCCAACCAACTCCAGGAGATACCACCATGACCACTCTGCTCATCAAAGACCTCGCCGCTGCCACCGAACTCGACCGTGCCGGTATGGCTTCCGTCACCGGCGGCTGCGCCTACTACAAGCAGCCTTCCTGCTGGACCCCGTCCTACACGCCCAGCTACGGCATGCCGGCAGCCAAGTACCAACCGACTTCGTTCGACTTCAACGCCTCGCAATCCATCGGCCAGTCGCAGAACGTCATGAACAACAACGGCAACAACGTCGCGTTCGCCCACGGCATCACATCCACCGTGAACCCGACCCAGTCCGCCAACAACAACATCAACTTCTGATACGAGAGGAGAAACAAAATGGCAAGCCTCATGATCAAGGACCTGTCCGTCACCACCGAACTCGGCCAGCAAGCAATGGCTTCCGTCCGCGGCGGCTACAACAAGGAACTCAAGGGCGCGATGTCCCTGTCTTCCCTGGGTGTGGAAATGCCCAAGCCCGCGGCACCGTCGCACACCTATGCATTCGACGCCTCGCAGCTGATCGGCCAGTCGCAGAACGTGCTGAACAACAACGGCAACAACGCGGCTTTCGTGTGCGGCATCACGTCGACCGTGAACCCGACGCAGACCGCCAACAACAACATCAACTTCTAACCCGATACCAAGGAGAACTCGCATGTCCCAACTCATGATCCATGACCTGCCGCGCAGCGATGCACTCGACCGGCAAGCGATGGCCAAAGTACGCGGCGGCAATTCCTGGCTCAAGGGCCTGGGCCCGCTCGCCAACGTGAATGTCGGCGTCAACCAGAACATTGCGCAGATGCAGAACGTCGAGGTCAACGCGCTCAACAACGTCGGCGTCATCGGCGCAGGTTTCGTAGCGCCCAGCCTCAACGTGAGCCCGTCGCAATGGGCATATGCCGACGCCTATTTCTGATCGCGGCAAGGCAGCAGGCGAAAGCCCGCCGGGAATTCTCCCGGCGGGCTTTTGCCGCTGCTTTTGCCGCCGCTTTTGCCGCATTGCTGCGCGCAATCAAGCTGCACCCGCCCGCACAGGGCATAGTGATTTTTGAAGGAGAACGTCATGGCCACCATCGTCATCAAGGACCTCACGGAAAGCATCGACCTCGATCGTCAGGCAATGACATCGATCATCGGCGGCGCCCGCACGCGCGGCCGCTTCATTCCGCGGCGCGCCCCGGCGAGCACCACGCGCATCGTGAATTACCCGCGCGGCTTCGCCGGCAACCTGCCGCCGATCATGGGCGGCCCATCCGTCATCCGCCGTCCGCAGAAGGAGGACACGGAGGAAGAGGCGTAAGCGGAGCCTTTGCCGGGGGCGCCATGGTTTAATGGGCGGACATTCGCGAGTCCGTCCCATGCATCTGATCGAGCGCCCCCTGTTCACAAGCGACCTGCTGACGATCCGTCATGCGGTCGCACGCCCTTCCGAAGCCGAGCTCAGCGAACTCGCATGGGCAGGCGCCGACTTGCTGCTGTTGCCCGTCGACGGGGTCTTTGCCCTTCACGACGCCCCGAAGCAACATTTCATCGCCAACGCGAACCACGGGCTCTTCCTCGCCCTGGGGCAACCCTACCGCATGAGCTTCCCCGGCCGCATCGGCGACGAATGCCTCGTGCTCCACTTTTCCGCGCCGGCCTTGTCCGGGATGCTCGCCGAGGCAGCCGGCGCCGACACGCTGCGCTCGCCGCGCCTGCGCCCGCACTGCCTGCTCCCCCCGCCCGCCATGCTCGAACGGAGCATGTTGCAACGCGCACTCATGCGGGATGAACGCGACGCGCTGGAGATCGAAGAGCTGTGCGTGACGCTGATGGATGCTTCACTGCGCACAGCGTCCCGATGCGCCGCCACGCCGGGCACCCGCACGCCGACCAGAGAACGCCGCCGCCGTCAGGTCGAGGCGGTAAAGGAAGCGATCTCACTGCGCCCCGCGCAGGAATGGACGTTGGACGCCCTCGCCCGCCACGCCCACACGACGCCGTACCACCTCGCGCGCATCTTCCGTGAAGAGGTCGGCATCCCGGTGCACCGCTACCTCGTCCGCACGCGCCTCGCCCGGGCCCTCTCGGCCATTGAATCGACCGGAGGCGGTCTGACCGCCATCGCGCTCGATACCGGCTTTACCAGCCACAGCCACCTCACCGCCAGCTTCCGTGCACACTTTGGTACCACACCCGCTGCGTTGCGGCGCCGGCTCGAGGTCCGCTGACCGAGCAAGTTCCTGATAGCCGCCTTTCGCGCGGCTTTCTACCATGGGGGCGTTCATTGTTTCCGGACAAGCACATGGCACGTCACCCTCCCGCAATCCGCCTCGCCCTTCTCATCACGATGCTGGTGCTGTTCCCCTTCATCGCCGCGCCCTTCGGCAACAGTTGGGTACGCATGGCGGACATGGCGCTGCTCTACATCCTGCTGGCGCTCGGCCTGAATATCGTGGTCGGCTTCGCCGGCCTGCTCGACCTCGGCTATATCGCCTTCTACGCGGTCGGTGCCTACATGACGGCACTGCTCGCCTCGCCGCAGTTCGCGGTCGTGCTCGACTCCCTCGTCCATGCCTATCCGGCGGCCGGCGAGGCTGCACGGCGCCTTCTCGGGCCGGAAGCGGCGCAAGACGGCATCCACCTCTCCATCTGGGCCATCGTGCCCCTGGCCGCCGGGCTCGCAGCAATCTTCGGCATCCTGCTGGGCGCGCCGGCGCTCAAGCTGCGCGGCGATTACCTTGCCGTCGTCACGCTCGGGTTCGGTGAGATCATCCGCATCTTCCTCATCAACCTGAACGCGCCGGTCAACCTGACCGACGGACCGAAAGGGATCAACATGGTCGACCCGGTCCGCATCTTCGGCGTCTCGCTCGCGGGCAAGCCCGGTGCCGGCGCCACGCTCGACATTTTCGGCTACGCCATGCCTTCGGTGAACGCCTATTACTTCCTGTTCCTGGCGCTGTGCACGGCCTTCATCGCGCTCTCCGTGCGCCTGCAGCATTCCCGCCTCGGTCGTGCGTTCATGGCGATACGCGAAGACGAAACGGCCGCGCAGGCCATGGGCATCGATACCAGCAAAGTGAAGCTGCTCGCCTTCGCCCTCGGCGCCTCTTCGGGCGGCGTCGCGGGAGCCATGTTCGCCGCCTTCCAGGGCTACATTTCTCCCGAGTCATTCGTTCTCAACGAATCCATCGCCGTGCTTTCGATGGTGGTGCTCGGCGGCATGGGCCATGTGCCCGGCGTGGTGCTCGGCGGCGTGATCCTGGCAGTCCTGCCGGAAGTGCTGCGCCATCTCGTCGAACCGGTGCAGCGCGAGCTGTTCGGCCATGTTGTGCTGGAATCCGAAGTGCTGCGCCAGCTGTTGCTCGGCATGGCGATGGTGCTCATCATGCTGGCCCGCCCTGCCGGGCTGTGGCCCGCGCGAACGCGCCTCGATCCCACACCCGGCCGCCATGCGGCTAGCAGAGACGGGTGCCTGCAGCACGACGACCGGCTGGCAGCATGACCCTCTTCAACAACATTGTCTGGCACACACTCGTGGGACCGCACGCGCGATTTACCGTTGGCAATCATGCCGTACGGAGGTATGCACCGGGTTATCCGCCCGTCGCCGCGTTTGCCGATCCCGCAGCGCCGGACCTGCATGCACTGGCGCGATGGGTGCGGCCGGGCGAACACATTTACTGCGACGGCTGGGCCGGGAGTTTGCCGGATGGCTGGGAGATCGACACCGAAGGCCTCATGCTCAGGATGGTTCCGCAAGATCCGTTCGCGAACGCTGCAACGGAAGCCGTCCTGCTCGATGCGCGCCACGCAGCGGCGGCGCTCGAACTGGCAACGCTGACAGGCCCCGGCCCCTTCACGCTGAAGACGCTGGAGCTGGGCGAATACTTCGGCATCCTGGACGGAGAACGGCTGGTCGCGATGGCCGGCAGCCGACCTTGCGCCGGCGGCTACAGCGAAATCACCGGCGTGTGCACGCACCCGGACTTCAGCGGCAAGGGACTGGCGCGGCAACTGGTGGCCAAGATACTCCTGCATCAGCGCCGGCGTGGGGATACGCCTTTCCTGCGCGTCATGCAGGACAACGCGGCAGCAGTGCGTCTCTACCACCGCCTCGGCTTCCGCGTTGCCGGAACATCCATCGCCCGAGTCATCACACGGCACTGAAGGCAAGCTGTTCCATCCGCACGAACACATCGCCGCAAGGTGTCGGGCGCGCGCCGCCTGCGGGCACATGCCAAAAATCTCACGCGGCACCGCGAGAATTGGAAAATCCCCTTATTTTTCAATGCCTTGCGAGCACCCTGCGGGCAGCACCCCGGCGCTGGCACACTCCTCGCAATAGGTATGTCGAGCGCAACGAAATGCTCGTCCAACCCAACCAACTCTAGGAGATACACCATGACCACTCTGCTCATCAAAGACCTCGCCGCCGCCACCGAACTCGACCGTGCCGGCATGGCTTCCGTCACCGGCGGCTGCTACTACTACAAGCAGCCTTCCTGCTGGACCCCGTCCTACTGCGCGCCCGACTACGGCATGCCGGCGCCGAAGTCCCATCCCACTTCGTTCGACTTCAACGCGTCGCAGTCCATCGGCCAGTCGCAAAACGTCATGAACAACAACGGCAACAACGTCGCGTTCGCCCACGGCATCACGTCCACCGTGAACCCGACTCAGTCCGCCAACAACAACATCAACTTCTAATCGCTTTTTACTACTTGCCCGACCACACCCAAGGAGACCCGAAATGACCACCACCCTGCTGATCAAAGACCTCGCCGTTGCCACCGAACTCGACCGCGCCGAAATGGCATCGGTCAGTGGCGGCAGCTGCTACTACAAGCAGCCTTCCTGCTGGACCCCGACCTACTGCGTGCCCGACTACGGCATGCCGGCACCCAAGGCCCATCCGTCGTCCGTCTCGATCGATGCGGCGCAATCCATCGGCCAGTCGCAGAACGTCGTCAACAACAACGGCAACAACGCAGCCTTCGTGTGCGGCATCACGTCGACGGTGAACCCGACGCAGAGCGCCAACAACAACATCAACTTCTGATTTGTTTCGTTCAACATCCCATTCAAGGAGAACACCATGTCCACACTGATGATCAAGGACCTGTCCGCCACCGTCGAACTCGACCATTCCGCCATGGCTTCCGTACGCGGCGGCTACGACAAGGCCTACACCGGCTCCATGTCGATGCATTCGGCCGGCGCCAAGGCGCCCTCGTACACCGCCCCGGCGAACACCTACAGCTTCGATGCCAGCCAGCTGATCGGCCAGGCGCAGAACGTCACCAACAACAACGGCAACTGCGTCGCGTTCGCCAACTGCATCACCTCGACGGTCAACCCGACCCAGAGCGCGAACAACAACATCAACTTCTAAGGAGAACGGCTCATGTCGAACCTCACCATCCAAGACCTGCCGCGCGCCGATGCGCTCGATGGCAAGGCGATGTCGGCAGTACGCGGCGGCAATTCCTGGCTCAAGGGCTTGGGGCCGGTCGCCAATGTCAACATCGACCTGAACCAGAACATCGCGCAGATGCAGAACATCGAAGTGAACGCGCTCAACAACGTCGGTGTCATCGGCGCCGGTTTCGGGCCGCTGAAGCTGGACGTCAGCCCCTCTCAGTGGGCGTATGCCGACGCGAAGCTCTGATCGCGCCGGAATGAGAAAAGGCCCGCCGGTCGTCCCGGCGGGCCTTGCTCGTGCATTGTCAAAAAAACACGCTTGACCAAGTGCAAATGTAAGCAATTGTTAGCCTGTCCACCGAATCCCGTCCTGCTGCGTTATGTGCCTGACACCAACAACCCGCATCGGGATTTCTCATGGACATTCAGCCCAAATTCGAAGCCGACCTGACCGTCAAATCGTTCGCCTATGCCGCCGGGCAGCTGGCCCGCTCGCAGGCCGCCCTTGCGCCGTCCGCGCAATACGAACGCATCCTGAACGAAGCGGAAAAGCACCGCAGCGCCCTGCGCCTGGTCCTGCGAGACGCCTTCGAAATGGCTGAACAGGCGGTGCGCAAGCACACCCTCACGAAGGCGGAATGCCATCAGCTGCGCGAATCGACAGCACAGACCATCGAACAGGCGCAGCAGGCGATCACGCGCATCGCCGCGCAATACGCGCCGCACAGACTCGCTGCCTGAGCGGCGGCATTGCAGGGTGGCGCCAGCAGGCAGGCTGGCGCTACCGTGCACTTCCTACTGGATCACCCCGCACACCACGCGCGCCCCGCCGCCGCCGAGCGGCGCAGGATGGTCGGCATGGTTATCCCCGCCTGCGTGGACCATGAGCGACCTGCCGCGCACATCCGCCAGCTTCAGGCGCGGCGACAGCACCGCGTTGCTCGCATTGCCCTGCATGTCGACATACAGCGGCGGCAAGTCGCCGAGGTGGCCGTCGCCCCAGGGCAGGCCGTGCTTCTTCGTGCCGGCCGGATCGTAGTGGCCGCCGGCAGCCAGCGCCGCCACCATTTTTCCGTTCTGTTCCTTGGGGTCGCAGCTCGGGTTTTCATGCACGTGGAAACCGTGCACACCCTGCGTCAATCCCGTGAGCGTGGGCGTGAATTCGAGCCCGTACTGCGTTTCGCGGATCACTACCTTGCCGGCGGATGCGCCCGCGCCGGTCTCGCTCACCGCCTTCATCTCCACCGTCACGCTCTGCGATTGCGCCATCGCTCCCGAACACAGCGCAAGCGCCGCGATCGATGCGAATGCCTTGAGTCGAACTTGCATGATTTTTTCCTTTTTCTCGCGTTATCCGTTGTGGGAAAGGTCTCCGGCTTTCTTGCTGCGGTCCATGCCGACATCCTCGTTGTTGCATGACTTTATCAGCCGGATTTTTCGCGCCGGTTGACGAAGCTCAGTGCAGGGACAATCGCCCCCACCCTTACCCCAGGGCAGCAATCGACATCCCGCGCACCGCCTGTCGTCGCCTGGCAAACAGTCTTCCTGCATCTGTTGGCCCGGTACCGTCTGCCCGGCGGCGGCAGAATCGGAGAGGGTATTGTAACGACGCCAGGCAAAATTCGGTTTTCACTTTAAGTTCAATCACTTACGCCATTCTTACGTGATCCAGGCAGGCGCTGGCACACTCCTCGCAATAGGTATGTCGAGCGCAACGAAATGCTCGTCCAACCCAACCAACTCTAGGAGATACACCATGACCACTCTGCTCATCAAAGACCTCGCCGCCGCCACCGAACTCGACCGTGCCGGCATGGCTTCCGTCACCGGCGGCTGCTACTACTACAAGCAGCCTTCCTGCTGGACCCCGTCCTACTGCGCGCCCGACTACGGCATGCCGGCGCCGAAGTCCCATCCCACTTCGTTCGACTTCAACGCGTCGCAGTCCATCGGCCAGTCGCAAAACGTCATGAACAACAACGGCAACAACGTCGCGTTCGCCCA
>Ga0196971_1000444_pt1 | contig 31524 bp, 31 predicted proteins | sample S1v_1013CmetaG_FD_148660 | JGI IMG/M metagenome (GOLD analysis project Ga0196971, IMG submission 148660) | Soil microbial communities from Anza Borrego desert, Southern California, United States - S1+v_10-13C | ecosystem: Environmental > Terrestrial > Soil > Desert | place: USA: California...
GGGGCTCACCCCCACGGGCGGGGTGGCGCGGGTCGGGCTTGCCCCGTATAACACGGCCGAAGAGGTGGAGCGCCTGGTGAGCGCCGTCCGGGCCCTGGTAGACTGATCGCTGGCACCAAATGAGCGAGCAGGATGGGTTCCTGCTCGCTTTTGGCCGAGTGTAGACAACTCAAAGGATTCCAAACCATATCCGGAGAATCCACGTCCTAACGCCAGGAATAGGCAGGTGCGGAAAATGGAGCGTCCGGGGCAGTTCGCGATAAATAAAAGGGCGTTCCTTTCGTCCTTCGTGATCCTGGCCCTGCTGGTTCTGTCTGCTGGGGTGCTGACCCGAGTTGTCCCCGCCGGCAGCTTCCTACGGGAGACCATCAACGGGTCGGAGGTCCTTCAGCCCGACTCGTTTCACTATGTGTCCCGAGAAGCATACCCCGTGTGGCGGTGGTTCACCGCCCCCTTCGAAACACTGTGGGGCCCCGACAGTCTGACCGTCATCACCATCATCCTCTTTGTGCTGGTGATCGGCGGCTCTTTCGCCGTGCTGGAAAGGGGCGGCGTTCTGCGGCAGATCATTGCACGGATCGTGAACTCCTTCGGGCACCGCAAGTACCTGTTAATGGGGATTGTCGTGCTCTTCTTCATGTCACTGGGGTCGATTATGGGCATCTTTGAAGAAGTGATCCCGCTGGTACCGATCATGATCACCCTGGCCTATTCGTTGGGGTGGGACTCGCTGACCGGGTTGGGCATGAGCCTCCTGGCCACTGGCTTCGGCTTTTCGGCGGCCATTTCCAACCCGTTTTCTGTCGCCATATGCCAGCGAATCGCAGGGCTGCCGCTGTATTCGGGCTCCCTCTTCCGCCTTGCCGTTTTCGCTTCGATCTACCTGCTGCTGATGGGCTTCCTGGTCAGGTATGCCAGGAAAGTGGATAGGGACCCGCATGCCTCGCCCGTGTACGAAGCTGATCAGGAACTTCGGGCCAAGCAGCGGGGCTGGGAAGCCGATTCAGAGATCGATCCGGCCACAAGTGGTCAGCAGGCAAGGGCTGTCGTGTGGTTCGTGACTTTTCTCCTGACGATCCTGGTTGTGATGGTCAGTTCTACAGTGGTGCCAGGCCTCTCAGACTACTCCCTTCCCCTGGTCGCGCTGCTTTTCCTGACGGGCAGCCTCGTCTCCGGCCATCAGGCAGGGCTAAGCGGAGGCACCATCCTCAAGACGCTCTGGGACGGGGTGCGTGGAATGGCCCCCGGCCTTCCGCTCTTCTTGATGGCGATGAGCATCAAGGTCATCGTCTCTGAGGCAGGCATTCTGGATACCATTTTGTACCGAGCTGCTTCCTTCATCTCCGGCGCCACGCCCTACGGGGCCATCTTCCTGGTGTTCCTGCTGATCCTGCTCATGGAACTGTTTGTCGGTTCATCCTCCGCGAAGGCGTTCCTGATTATGCCTATCGTTGCTCCACTGGCCGATCTGGTGGGGCTGACCCGTCAGTCAACCGTTCTTGCTTTCAGCTTCGGTGACGGGTTCTCTAACGTGCTCTACCCCACCAATCCCGTTCTGCTGATCGCGCTGGGGTTGACTGTGGTGAGCTACCCCACCTGGTTGCGATGGACGATGCGGCTTCAACTTCTAGTCCTTCTGATCACCGGGTCCTTCATGGCCCTTGCAGTGGCAATCAGGCTGGGGCCCCTTTGAGTAACATGGCTAGGATGGTGAAAGTGGCCAAGAGCCCGAGTTCAGACCAGCGTCTGCGCCAGTGGGGAGACTTCCAGACACCGGCAGAGCTAGCCCATGAGATCTGCCGGTATTTGTTTTCGGTCGGATGCCGCCCTCGCATTGTGGTGGAGCCCACTTGCGGGGAGGGGCAGTTCATCAGGGCGGCGGGCCGGTGCTTTCCCGAGGCCCAGCGAGTCTACGGTCTGGAGATACAGGCCGCTTACGTCGCCCGCGCCAGGCAGGTTGCGGGGGAAGAACCCTTTTCCGCCGAAATGGAGATTCACCAGGGGGACTTCTTTCAGCATGTGTTTCCTGATTGGATCGCACAGGACACGTCCGGCGAGATCTTGGTTTTGGGCAACCCACCATGGGTCACAAACGCGGAACTGACCACGCTGGACTCCACCAATCTGCCGGCCAAGACCAACGTGAAGCAGCATGCGGGCCTGGCCGCCCTCACGGGGAAGTCGAACTTCGACATCTCCGAGGCCATTATCATGAAGCTCCTGGCGACGTTCGGGCGCCACCGGGGCTACTTGGCCCTGCTGTGCAAGAACGCGGTCATCCGCACACTCCTCGAGGACCTGCCCCGGCAGAACGCTGCTGTGGCCGATATCCGGGCCATCAGCATAGACGCGGCGCGCCATTTCGGCGCCACCGTGGATGCCTCGCTGCTCTTCCTGCGGCTTGGAGCGCAAGCGCCCGAATACACGTGCACGGTCTACGGGTCCCTCGCCAACCCCGTGAGGCAAAGCGCTTTCGGCTGGACCGGGGAGAAGTTCGTGGCCGACCTGGGAGTCTACAGCCGCTGGCGCTACCTCGACGGCGTAAGCCCCTTCACCTGGCGCCAGGGCCTCAAGCACGACTGCGCCCGGGTGATGGAGCTTACCGGCGACGCCGGCCGCTACCGGAACGGCCTTGGCGAGGAGGTTGACCTGGAGCCCGACTCTGTCTACCCCCTGCTCAAGAGCTCCGACCTCCAGGCCACGAAGGAACCTCGCCTCCGCGTTCCCGTCACCCAGCACAAAATCGGTGAGGACACGGCGTGGATCGAGCATAGGTTCCCCAAGCTGTGGGGCTACCTCCAGCGGCACCGGGCGGCGTTTGACGCCCGTCGGTCGTCCATCTACAGAGGGAAGTCGCCGTACGCCATCTTCGGGATCGGCGAGTACTCATTTGCGCCCCACAAGGTCGCCGTGTCTGGTATGTACAAGGCCGCCACCTTTCGTCTGGTGGAGCCCGTGAACGGTCAGCCTGTCATGCTCGACGACACTTGCTACTTCCTTGGCTTTGACTCATACGACCAGGCCGCTGCGACCTGCGCCGCCCTGAGCAGCGAGCCGGCCCAGGGCTTTCTCCAGTCGGTGGTCTTCCGTGATGCCAAACGCCCCTATACGAAGGATGTGCTGATGCGGCTCGACCTCACCAAGGTGGCTATTGACGGTTTGCCCCCTCCTGGGTAGCATTCAAGAGTACCGTTGGAGGGAGGCCGTGCCATGCGCGTCGACTATCATACCCACCATTACCGCTGCGGTCACGCCAGCGGGCAGCTCGCCCAGTACGTGGAGGCCGCCATCGCAGCCGGTCTTGACGAGATCGGCCTCAGCGACCACGGACCGGTGATTCATCTCGGCGACCATGCCCGGGCGCTGCCGGCCACGGCCATGTCGGCCTTTGAACTGCCCAACTACGTGGCGGAGATGATCGAGCTGCGGGATCGCTACGCCGGGCGCATCACAGTTCGCCTGGGCGTGGAGTCTGACTACGTTCTTGGGTGGGACGACCACTACCGCCGCATGTGGCGGGAGTACCCGCTGGATTACGTGATCGGGTCGGTGCACTACCTCGGGGACTGGCTGATCTTCAACCGGCAGCTACCATCCGGCCGCCCCGCAGCGGACGTGTACCAGGAGTACCTGCTCACCACCCAGGCGGCGGCCAGAAGCGGCGTCTACGACGTCATCGGACACCTGGACTGCCTCAAAACGGTGGGCCACATCGCCGACCTGAACGTGACGCCGCTGCTGGATGAGACCATTCGCGTGCTCGCGGAGTGCGGCGTGGCGGTGGAGCTGAACACCTCCGGCTGGCGTAAGACCTGCGATGACTGCTACCCCCGGGCCGAAGTGCTGGCCCGTTGCCTCCACTACGGAGTGCCGGTGACGCTGGGCTCCGACGCCCACGCCCCCCACCAGGTCGCAAGCAACTTCGACCGGGCCGTCGCCCTGCTGAGAGAGACAGGCTATACCCATGTAACGACCTTCTCACAACGGCGCCGGCTGATGGTTCCACTTACCTGAACGCAAAAACAGCCCGTGACCTGATGATTCAGGTCACGGGCTGCTCTCATGAGGCTGCCGGCGATTCGGACCGGCGGGTGAGGCGGCGCACCATGTCATCGAACAGGGAGTAAACCACCGGCACAACCACCAGGGTCAGGAGTGTCGACAGCGATAGGCCGCCGATGACGACCGTGGCCATGGGCGCCTGCAGGTCGGAGCCCTGCGAGAGGCCCAGTGCCAGGGGCAGAAGACCCAGCAGGGTCGTCAGCGTAGTCATGAGCACCGGCCGCAGTCGAGTGGGGCCGGCGATGCGGATCGCTTCATCGCGGCTGTGACCTTCTCGTCGCAACTGGTTGACGTAGTCGACCAACACAATCGCATTGTTCACCACGATACCTACCAGCAGAATCACGCCAATCATGCCGGAGATGTCCATGTTGCGCCCGGTCAGCACCAGGGCCAGAATGGCGCCCACGAACGAGAGCGGCACCGAGAACATGATCACGAACGGGTGCAGGAACGACTCGAACTGGGCCGCCATCACCAGGTAGACCAGAACAATCGAGAAGCTTAGCGCCTTGGTCAGGCCGCCGAAGGCATCTTCCATCTCTTTGTTCTGCCCACCATAGGCCACCGAGTAGCCCGGTGGCTTGGGCATGCGCTCCATGGAGGCCTTGACGTCCTCCATGACGCTGCCGAGGTCGCGGCCGTGAATGTCGCCAGTGACCTTGACCACGCGGGCACGATCCTGACGTTCCACGAGGGTGGGACCTACCCCTCGACGAATGGCGGCCACGTCGCCCAGCGCAACAATCTGCTCGCCGGAGCCTACGGGGAGTTGGGCGAGAGCTTCCATGTCGCTGCGGGAGTCTGCGGTCGCCCGCAGGCGAATGTCAAACTCCTTGCCGCCGGACCGATACTGCGAGACAACCTGACCCTTGACGGCCGACTGCACGGCGGCTGCAATCTGCGACGGGCTCAGGCCATAGGAGGCAGCCCGTGCCCGATCCACTTTCACCTGAACTTCAGGGAGGCCTTCGTCGATCGACGTACGGACCTCGCGGGTCCCATCGATCTTCCTGATCTGCTCTGCGGCCTGAGTGGCCAGCGCCTGGAGCACCGTCAGATCCTCACCGCGAAGCTGCACCTCAATCGGTACGCCTCCGGGGTCGAGCATGCCGCTGGCGCTGACCGTGACCCGAGCGCCCGGAATGACGATGTCCCGGCGCAGGGCTTCTGTAACGGCCGTCAGATCTCTGGACCGCTCGTTGGGCGCCACTAGAGCACCGACGATGTAGCCTTCATTGGTGGAGCCGGAGCGGGTGGAGAACGCGTCGCCTGCAGATCCGACCGAAACATAGATCGATGTGAGTTCAGGCAGCTCCCGGACAATCTCTGCGGCACTGGTCACCGCTTTCTCCGTTTCTTCCATGCGGGTGCCCGCAGGCATGCGAATGGCCACCCGGAACTCGGCGGTGTCGGTCTCGGGAATGAATTCAAGGCCCATGGAGTTGAAGACCAGGCCTGCGAGCGCCAGGGAAATCAGGCCATGGAGACCACGGCCCAGCGCTTGCGCAGAGCCCAGGCCAGGACTCGGCCATAGACGCTGTTCAGAGCGTCAAGCTTCTCGCCCACCCAATCGTACAGGCGGGAATGAGCCTTGGCTGGACTCTTGCCCTCACGAAGCAGGCCCCGGGCCATGATCGGCACCACCGTCAGGGAGACGGCCAGCGACGTCATGAGCGAGTAGGTAACCGACAGGGCGAGTTCCTTGAAGTACATCTGTGCGAGACCGGTAATCCAGACCACCGGGAGGAAGACGGCCACGGTCGTCAGGGTGGATGCGGTAACGGCCAGAGCCACCTCGCCGGCCCCATCCAGGGCGGCGGTGTCGATCTCCTTGCCCATGGATCGGTGGCGGAATATATTCTCCAGCACCACAATCGCGCCGTCAACCATCATACCGACGCCGAGGCTGAGACCGGCCATGGACATCATGTTCAGGGTAACGCCGCCGAAGAAGAGGGGACCGAAGGTGGTGACCACCGAGATGGGAATGGCCAGGGCCACAGCCAGAGTGGCACGGAAGTGCCGCAGGAAGACGAACAGTACGATCACGGCCAGGAGACCGCCCTGCCAGCCGCTGTCGGCGATACTGGTGACGGAGTTCATGACCATCTTGGACTGGTCCATCATCGCCGTGGTCTTCACGCCAGCGGGCAGTTCCTGTCTCATCTTCTCCAACTCGGCCTTCACAGCGCTGGCCACGGCCACGGTGTTCGCGCCGCTCTGCTTCTGGATGTCCATGCCGACGGCCGGCTGACCGTCGATCCAGACCCGGCTGGTTACCTCAGCGTAGGTGTCGGAGACCTCAGCGATGTCACCGAGGCGAATGGGGCCCAGGCGCAGGTCTTTGATCTCTTCAACCGAGGAGAACTGGCCCACCGTGCGTACCAGCAGCTTGGTGGGGCCCGCCTGCACTTCGCCCCCGGGCAGGTTCAAATTCTCGTACCGCAGCAACTGCGCCACCTGGTTGATGGAGATGCCGTTGGCTGCCAGACGGCGAGGGTCTACCGTGACCTGAATCTCGCGGTCGGTGCCGCCGCGAATGGCGACCGAGGCGATGCCGTCGATGCGCTCCAGCCTCGGCTTGAGACGGTCTTCAGCCAGGTGGCGCAGCTCCACGGGGTCCATGCCGAAGAGACCCACGGTCAACACAGGCAAGGCCTGGGGGTCGATCTTGAAGACCATGGGTGCTTCGACCCCATCGGGGAAGTAGCCCTTCACCTGGTCGACGCGTTCGCGCATGGTGAGGGTGGCCTGGTCCATGTCGGTGCCCCAGTCGAAGTAGACGAGCACCACCGACGAGCCTTCATAGTTGGTGGAACGCACCGAAGTTACGTTGCCGACGGTGCCCATCGCCTCTTCGAGGGGGCGGGAGACCAGCGACTCCACTTCCTGGGGGCCGGCCCCGTCATACCGGGTGGAGACGACGGCCAGGGGGTACTCCATGGCGGGGTACAGGTCCACCGACAGCCTTGTCAGCGAGACGCCGCCTACCACCAGCAGCACGAGAAAGACGACGATGGTGGGGACGGGGTGCTTCAGTGAGAACCGGACCCAACTCATGGGTTGGCGCCCCCTCCCACAGTGACTGCGGCCCCTTCGTAGAGATGGTTCTGGCCAGCCACAGCGACCTTCGTACCGGGTGAGATCCCCTCTACGGCCACGGTGTCGCCCGACGTGACGGTGACCTTCACCCGCTGAATCTTGGCGCCAGTGGGCACCTCGCTACGGGAAAGTGGAAAGATCCGGTGTGAGTGAGTCCTCACTCATTCTAGGGAGCGGTTGAATTCCTGTCAATTGGATGGACGACCGATGCCAAAACCCCCGGTCCTCGAGGGAGGACCGGGGGCCGTCGTTCAGGCGGTGGCTTACGCCCGCTGAGTCATGAGGTAGTAGATGCCGCCGAGGCCGTAGACCAGAGCGGTGAGGCCGAAGAGCCAGCCGAAACCGGGTACGGCCACCACCACGGAGGTGAGCAGAGCGCCGATCAGGAAGAGCACCGGCCAGCTCAGGTTCCGCAACTGCTCAACGGTGTCGCCGAGCAGCCGGCCCACCGTCCACGATACGAGGATCTGCCCGCCATAGATGAGCACCGGGAAGAGCAGCATGGTCAGCAGGCTGAGGGGAATGCCGACTACGGTCAGAAGCAGCACCACCACGGCGATGGGGACCAGCAGGAGGGAGAGAAAGCCGGCGAGGGGGGCCTGCCACGGGTGCCGCTTAAGCAGGTCAGGGAACCGGTTGCGCAGGCTCGGGAAGAGCGCCAGCAGGCCGAGGCTCACGAGCAGGAAGCCAGCGAACCTGAAAGCCCGCCACAAGAAGGACCAGCCCGTCCACATCCGGGGAACGTTGACGCTGCCATACTCGACCTCATGGTAGGTGACGGGGCCAGTGCGGGCGCCGCTGTCGATGGAAGCCTGACGGTTGCTGTAGTAGGTCACGGGACCTTCCACCACGGCGTTGGCGTCGATGCGGAGGTCGCCCACGTAAGCCTCCAGTTCCCGGCTGATGTGTCCGTTGGCAGTCAGGTGGGCGCCGGCCACATGAACGGCCCGGCCCACGTTGCCCTTAAGGGCCAACCGGTCGCCTGCGCCTAGCCAGGTGTGACCCACAGTAGCAGCCCCGTCGATATAGATGTCAGAACCCGCAGTGACGAGGCTGCGGTCGACCCGACCGCTGACGTAGATCCGGTTGCCGGCACCCAGGACGGTGCCTGTCACAACGCCTCTGACCTCGACAGTGTTAGCGCCGGTGATCAGGTTGCCGTTGATGGTGCCGTTGACGAGAACTTCATCGGCGAAGGCGAACACATCGCCGTTGACGGTGCCGTCGATCCAGACCGTACCACCGGTCAGGAACATATCATCGTTGACGACCTCATCCTTCGCAACAGTGACCCGGGCAGCTTCACGGTGATCCAGAGCCATGGCAGGGGAGGCCACGGCGACGAGCAGAACCATTACGGCCAGAAGACCGACGAACAGCTTACGCATGAGACTTATCCTCCTTCTTATAGTACCGACGCCCCAGCCAGTAGCCGGCGGCGAGAATCAACACGGGCCAGATCTGAACGAGCAGGCCACCATTTGAAGCATACACGAGCAGATTCCACAGAGCCGAACCGAGGAGACCGCCGATGGCGAGGGCGGTACCAACGGGACCGTCAGCCGTGAGCTGAGCGACCATCCACTGGCCGGCCTGCCCCAGAATCCAGGTGCCGGGCAGCAGCGCAAGCAGTGCGAGCACAATCAGGGAGGGCTCCCGGTACCAGGCCAGCCTGGTCATAACCGGCTGGGTCAGATCCATCCCGGCGATCCAGGCGGCTTCGGCATCGGTCAGGCGCAGGGCCGCCGTGAGAGTCCGGTCGTCAGCCGCCATATCCGCCAGAAGAGAAGCGCACTCGTCGCATTCGGCGAGGTGTTCGACCACAGTGTCCTGCTCGGTAAGGTCGGCCTCACCGGCCAGATACCTTTGCAGCAGGTCGGCCTGCAGATGCTTCACCGGGATCCACCTCCTCTTGTGCCAGTTGTCGTCTAAGCAGCTGTTTTGCCCGATACAGGTTCGTGCTGATGGTCCCCACCGGCAGTCCCGTTTGTCGGGCAATCTCTTGATAGCTGAGTTCCTCAAAGTAGTAGAGCACAACCACGCTCCGATACTGGGGCGGCAGTTGGGCAACCGCTCGCCGCACCCGCTCCTGATCCTCTGCCCGGTCAAGCAGTGCCGGCGCACCCTCGTCCGGATCGGGGGTGTACTCCAGCACCTCGGTACCGGCTGCCGTCATCTGGTTCTTCTTCAGGCGGAGGAAGCCGAAGCATTCGTTGGTGGCGATGCGAAACAACCAGGGGCCAAAGGGTTGAGACTGGTCGTACTTGCCCAGGTTGCGGTAGGCCCGCACGAAGACTTGCTGTGCCACGTCGGCGGCGTCTTCGCGGCTGCCGAGCATGCGCAGGCAGACCCCAAGGATCTGGGCCTGATACTGCCGCACCAGGTGGGCGAATGCGTCCTTGTCGCCGTCCAGGCAGCGGCGTATCGCGTCCCGTTCGTCCAACCCCTTCGCCTCCTTTCACCAGCTAATACGCGTGGACTTCTAGGTTTCTTTCAGATCCCCCTACAATTTTTCGCTTTAGCACTGTACAATCTCTTCAATATGAAAAACAACCTCTCTACAGTCACGACAGGCGCAGGGCTGGTGGCCCTGTCAGCCCTGGGGTATGCCACAAACCCCATCTTCGGTAAGTTCGCCTACGGGGCCGGCGCCAACGCCGTGACGCTTGGGGCCATCCGGTTTACAGTGGCGGCGATCGGCCTTTGGCTGATTCTGGCCCTGCAGGGCAAGACCCGGGGTGTTGCCCTTGGGCTGCGGGCGCGTCTGCTGGCTCTGGGCGTTCTCGGCCTGGCTATGGTGTCGCTGCTCTACTTCACAGCGCTGGAACACATCGACGCCAGTCTGGCCACGGGGCTCTTCTACACCTACCCCGCGGCGGTTGCAGTCGTTGGACTGTTGCGGGGCGACGGCCTGAGCCGCTGGGGCATTGTCGGGCTGCTAACGACCGCTGCCGGCACGTGGATGCTGCTGGGGACCCTCGGGGGCTTCACCTGGCAGGGCATTCTGCTGATCCTTGCGGCAGCAGGGGTGTACACAGCGTTCATCATCGTTGGGGAGCGGTGGACGTCGCAGGTGTCGCCGACGGTGGCAGCTGCCCACATGACATCCGGGGCGGCGCTCGTGTACCTGACGATCACACTGGTGACGCAGCCAGCGCTGCCGGGAGCAGGAGCTTACCTCGCCGGTGCAGGCCTGTCCCTCTGCTCAACCATCCTGGCCATCAGCACCTTCTTTGCAGGACTTCCGATGATCGGACCCGCTCGGGCCTCCATCATCAGTACGCTCGAGCCGGTCTTCACGACGATGCTGGCGGTGGTGCTCCTGGGCGACCAGTTGACGATGCTCCAGACGGCAGGGATGGCCCTGGTCGTCACGGGCGCCGTCGCCGCCCAGTGGCGGGACACGCCCCGAGCGACTGCGCAGCAGACATAGGGCAGGCAGACAGACACCCTCCCCGGACGACAATTCCGGGGAGGGTGTGGTATGCTGTTGGTTACACTGGCATCACATCAACGGCGACGTGAATGTTGAGGGGTCCGTGGATCGTGGAGATGGGAATCACGAAGCGTGGCAGGCCCAGGGTCGAAATGCGCGAACGGTGCCCGATCATAATGGTGGGCGGCGTGATGTCGCACTTGGGCAGTCCCGCCTTCTCCAACTCGATGGTGGAGCCGCCGGCGATAAGGTTGCCCAACTCCGCCAGAGCACTGAGCCCCATTTCGGTAAGCTCTTTCTGCGGTTCACCGACCATACCGCCCGCGATGCTCCGGGCCGTGATCGCAGGCATGCCCACAAGGACCATGCCTCTGACCTGCCCGACAATGGCCACGTAAACGGTTACCTCGTCGGTCACCTGGTCAGTGGGGTCCATTTGCAGACCGGTTCGCGATACTGGCCCCTTCGTCTCTTTGGAAAGGCTGCCCACGGCAGCCGCCAGGAAGGCGTTAAGGACTTCGGCTTTCATATATCTGATCGTGCCCGCCTATCACCAGATTATACGCATTGGGTATTCCGCATCTGCCCGCAAAATCCTTGTTATGGATGTTAATACGCATCCAATGTGTAGCCATGGGAGGCCAGGTCGAATGCGAGCTGTCTGGGCGTTTGTGGCACAAGGGTTCCGTCAGCAGTCGGCCTATAAGGTCGAGGGCTGGATGGGCATGGTGTCCGGGCTCATCTGGTTTGTGCTGTACGCCGGCATCTGGACGGCGCTCTTACGGGGGGACCCGGAGGCCCTGCAGCGTCAGATGGGCTATGTGATCGCCACTCGCTTTCTCAGTGATCTTCACTTCCTCCCCACATGGGAGATCAGTGCGAAGTTCCGGCAGGGCGATGTGGGACTCGAGCTGATCAAGCCGGTGGCGCTGCCGCTGCGCATTATGGGCGAGTTCTTCGGCCGGTCCTGCTTCCGGCTGCTGCGGGCGACACCGATCTTTGCCGTCATGTGGGTTGCCTTCCGCCTGCCGGCGCCCGGCCTGGCTGCGGTGGCCCTCTTTCTGGCATCGTCTTTGCTCGCATGGATCATTACCGCTACGCTGCAGATCTCGCTGACTCTGATCGCCCTGTGGACAGTTCAGTTCGACGAAGCGGAGCAGCTTTTCGGCATTTTCAGCGGCCTGCTTTCGGGCCAGTTTATCCCCCTGTACTACCTGCCCGCCTGGATTGGCGGCGTGGCGGCGTTCCTGCCCTTTGCGGGCATCTACTACGTCCCTTCGGCGCTGCTGTCCGGAGGCTTGGCTGGGTGGCCGCTCGCTCAGGCACTGCTGCTCCAGGCCTTCTGGGCTGCTGTGGGCATTGGTGTGCTGAGCGCCATGTGGGCCGCGGGTGGGCGCAAACTGGTCATGCAGGGAGGGTAAGCCGTGCTTCGGCACAACTTCAGCTGTTACTGGCGCATGGCCAGGGCCCAGGCCCGGTCTCAGATGCAGTACCGCGTAAACTTTGTCGCTATGATTATTTCGATGGTGCTGACGTACGGCGGGCAGTTCATCTCGCTGTACTGGCTGACCGAGCGGTTCAACAGCATCGCAGGGTGGCAACTTGAAGAAGTGGTGCTGCTCTACGCCCTGGCCATTCTGGCCTGGGGGTTTTGCGTCAGCTTCTTCTTCAGCCTGCACGGCTTTGAGGATCAGGTGCGCCAGGGTTCATTCGATCGTGCCTTGCTGCGACCCATGAATCCACTGCTGCACGTGCTTGGCAGCCAGTCCCCCATCGCCGGGCTGGGCCAGTTCGTCTTCAGCATTGCGGCCTTCGCGTTCGCCTTCAAGGCTACCGGGTTGACGCTGACCCCCATGAAGCTGGCGTATCTGCTCTTTACCGCTTTCGGGGGTGGGCTGATCCTCGGCGCGGCCATCATCGCGGTGGCAACGCTCGCGTTTTGGACCACCATGACCTATACGTTTTACTGGAACACGGTCTTTCCGGCGCGTCAGTTGATCAACTACCCCGTGTCGATCTACCACCGCTCCTTGCAGCTCGTGCTGACTTTCGCCGTACCCTTTGCCTTTGTAAATTATTACCCGGCCCATGTGCTGCTCAATCGGTCCGCGGAATTGCCGGTGCCATGGCTGGCCTGGCTTACGCCCTTCGTGGGATTGGCCGCCATTTCGGCGGCGTACCTGTTTTGGAATCTGGGCACCCGGTACTACACGGGAACAGGAAGCTAACATGTGCAAAGACCGGGCCAGCGCCCGGTCTTTCCTTATCGGGTAACGTTGAAGAAGTAGTCGATCAGCACGATCAGCTGAGAGTTTGGCGCCCCCAGGTGCCAGATGCCAGTACCCCTAAGCCCCAGTTCACGTATGACGCGGAACTTGGCCATAATGCTGCGGGCGTCCTCGAACCAGACCTCACGCTGGCGCTCCCCTTCGGTGTAGCGGAACCAGGGAGACTCGGCAGGTTCACTGTACCGTATGATGGCGTTGCGCTGCGTGGCGAGGCGGACGGCATCATCGGCGGGCAAGGGGCGCGCCCGGTTTTCGGGCGTGTCGGGGAGTTCCCAGTCATAGGCCGTGGTCGAAATGCCGTTCAGCAGCTTCGCCCTCGGCATCAGCGAGGCGGCGTACTGCATGACCCGCCGGGTCTGGGGCAAGGGGGCAATAGCGCCGGGAGGCCCGCCCACCCAGTGAAACTCGTAGTTCATGAGGTAGACCCGGTCTGCCACCCGGCCGATGCCAGCGTAGTCGTGGCCGCGGGCGTAGCCGAAGGTGTATTCGTCGTATTTCGGTGGAACAGCCACATTCAGGATCTTTTCCCCAAGCCGATCTTTTAATTCCCGCAGGAAGTCGACGTATCCCTGGCGTAAATCCCTCGGGATGTTCTCGATATCCGAGTCCACGCCTGCGTAGCCTCTTGCGTTCACAATGCGGATGATTCCGTCAAGCACCCGCTCCCGTGTGGCCTGCTGTGTAATGATGGCCCGGGCGATTTCGGGGTCGAATTCGCCGCCCGGACGCATGTTCGCGATGGACATGAGGGGCCGCGCACCCGCCGCATATGTAGCCTGAATGGCAGGTGTGTCGTTGATGGGCGGCAGCTCGCCGTCTTCGGTGATGAGGTGAGAGAAAATCGCCACCCAGGTGAGCTGACGGGCCCAAGGCGTGATGTCGGCTGCCGTGACGCCCGGGTCGGTCAGGGGCAGGTAGCCGATCACCTCGGCTGGCTGCTGGGCCGGTGTGGGAATGCGCAGAGTGCGGCCGGGGTAGAGGGCCCGGTCCGCCCCGGGGTTGGCCCGGCGCAGGGCTTCCAGCGGCACGCCGCTCAGCTCGGCAATTCGCCAGAGGCTGTCGCCTCGTTGGGCGACATAGCGGCTGCTGGGTACTAACAGGGCCTGGCCCGTGGTTACGTCCTGAACCTGAAGGCCGTTGGCGTTGACCAGTTGTTGGGCCGTCACGCCGGTGCGGGCCGCCACTTCGGCCAGCGTTTCGCCCTGCCGGACTTCTGTAATGTACATACGCAGTCACCTCTCCCTAAGGAATGCCGCCAGGGGGGAGAGGGTGACAAAAAGGGACGGGCTATTTGCCCGCCCCGTGATCACGGTCCTGTTCCGCGTGCGCGATATACAGGGTCTTCTCTGAGCGCTTGTCCGGATGATACTGCGCCGACCTCTCGGCCATGTCAGAACGGCCTTGCCCCTCAACACTGGGGAGATACCCGCCGTAAGCCTTTTCGGCCTTCCCCGGCTGCAGGTTCTGCCCCCGTTCGCCCTTCTTTGACATAGTGCCTCACCTCCCGCTGCATTAGCATGCGCGGTGCGCCCGATGTCAATCGGTCACTTACGGTGGCGGTCGCGGTCTGCCTCTGACCCCGCAATGTACCGACCTTCATGGAGCACAGCGTGCTGCGCCACGGCGAACATCTTGTCCGCCACTTCTTGCAGGGTAACGCTGTCATCGTGAATGGTTACCTTGCAGGGATTGGGAATGTAGTCTGCCTGATAGTCAAACTCCAGGGAAAATCGGGCATCCTTTGAAAGACGACTCACGATCGTCTTGGGGCAGCCTGCTCAGCACATGCCTTCGACTTGGACCAAATACTCGCGGGCCACGGAGGATCCCTCCTTGCAGGTTTCCGACTCTCTACCGTGAACCTATCACGGGGGAAGCGTGCCCGACCGTGACATATGTCACGCAAAGTGTGTACCTCACACTGGCTGCGCGACCGATTTCTCCTGGGGTTTCAAGACGATATGCTTAAAGCGAAAGCGGGGTAGGAGAAAGCATGACGCCAGTCCTATGCATTACCGGCTGCGGCAAGTGCGGGAAAACCACCATGGTGGAGCGTCTCGTCACGGAGCTGACGGGGCGGGGCTACGTAATTGGCACTTTGAAGCACGACGTCCACGGTTTCTCCATGGACCATGAAGGCAAGGACACCTGGCGGCACAAGCAGGCGGGTGCCCGGGCGGTGGCCATTATCGGACCCGACCAGGTGGCCGTGGTCCGGTCGACTCCGCAGTCCGAGTTCTCCGTATACGACGCCATTCAGATGCTTGGCCCCGTAGACCTGGTCATTGCGGAAGGGTTTAAGCGGACGTCGTTCACCAAGCTTGAGATCTTCAGCAGTGTGCGGAACGAGGGTCAGCTGTTGTGCGGTAATGATCCGCAGCTCCTGGCCGTTGCCGGCGACCTGCCGGTGGAGACTCACGTGCCGGTATTCAACTGGAACGAGGTTGGAGCAATCGCCGATTTTGTCGAGCAGCGATTGCTAAAATAGGAGGCGGAGCTGATGTTCCAAAGGCTTGGTGCAATGGAAATCGGTCTCATTGTTGTTGTTGCTCTGCTCATCTTCGGACCGTCCAAGTTGCCGCAGTTGGGGCGGTCTATTGGTGACACCATGCGTGAGTTTAAGAAGAGCATGAAGTCCGTTACGGACGAGGTTACGGAGACCACGAAGGAAGTCGAAGCGGCCGTTAAGGAGCCCGAGAAGAAGGCCTAGGGGAGGGAGCTCCATGCTTCGGGTGGAGGAAGCGCGAGACCTTATCTTGCAGCGCGCCCCGTCTCGCCGGGTCGAGCGCCTACCCCTTGATCAGGCCTTCGGTCTGATTGTCGCCGAAGAGGTGGTGGCGCCGGAGCCGCTGCCGCCTTTTCCGCGGTCGGGTATGGACGGCTATGCCGTCCGCTCAGCCGAAACGCTATCAGCGACCAGGGACAAGCCCGTGGTGCTGCCGCTGGCCGGGGTGATCCCGGCCGGGCATCCGCTGCGCCAGCCGCTGCCGCCGGGTACCTGCGCCTCAATCATGACGGGCGGCGCCGTCCCCGATGGGGCTGATGCCGTGATCCGGCTGGAAGAGGTCCGGGTGACCGCCGACGGGATCCGCATCTTCCGGCATGTGCCCGAGGGCGAGAACCTTGCGCCGATCGGCGAGGATGTGGCGGAAGGGCAGGTTGTGCTCCGTACGGGCCAGAAGATCCGTCCGGCTGAAGTCAATCTGCTGGCAGCCATCGGCGTGGAGACTGTTCCGATCTTCATGCCGCCGTGCGTGGGCATTCTCTGCACTGGCGATGAGCTGGTGCCGCCGGGGGCTTCGCTGGGGCCCGGGCAGATTCGTAACAGCAACGGGCCGGGGCTCGCTGCTCTGGTCCGAGCGGCCGGCTGCAGACCCGTTGACCTCGGCGTGGCTCACGACGTGACCGACGTCATTGCCGCTGCGATCAGCCACGCCAAAGATTGTGATTTGGTCCTGACCACCGGCGGCGTGTCGGTGGGCGATTTTGATGTGGTGCGGGAAGCCCTGACCGTGCTCGGGGCGGAACAGCTTTTCTGGCGGGTAGCGATCAAGCCCGGGACACCCGTCTGTGCTGCCGTGCTGGAAGGCCGGCTGGTCATCGGGCTGTCGGGCAACCCGGCGGCAGCCATCGTCAACTTCGATCTGCTGGTGCGACCATTGCTTGACAAGCTGTGCGGCCGAGCGCGCATGGGGCTGCGGGAGACTGTAGCTGTGGTCGACCAGCCTGTGCTGAAGTCGGTCCCGCTTACGCGCTTCCTGCGGGCCCGGGTGTACCTGGGACCCAGCGGCGAACTGCGGGCGGATACCGACATGTCCCAGCGGGCCGGTGTACTAAGCAGCATGACCCTCTCTAACGCCTACGCCGTAATTCCCGCACAAGAGGGCCCACTGCCAGCTGGAACGCAGGTCAAGGTTCTCCTGCAGGAAGACGCAGACGTCTCCCCTTGCTGAGAGCAGGCACATAAGCGCCCCGAGGCCACTTGCGCGGCCTCGGGGCTGTTGATTTATCTGGCTCGATACCTAATAGAACATGCCGAGGCAGAGCCCGAAGATGATGTGCTCTACCAGGTTGGCGGCAACGGAGGAGGGGCCGCCGACCTTGATGAGGACGAAGCCGGGCATTGGCTGGATCATCACGTGGAACCGGGCCAGTTCGGGCAGCACAGAGGCCATTGACACGGCAAAGGGGATCATGGCGAACCCGATGCCGCCCAGGACCGAGTGCCAGGGCCAGAAGCGGGCGTATAGGAAGGCCCACGCCAGGCCCCCCACGGCAAAGACGAGCACGCCCACAACCTTGGCATACCTGCCGGTAGCGCCTACCCACCCGCCGGTGATCGCTGCGAAGTCCAGCTTGGGCAAGCCCATGGCCGGCAGCAGCAGGTACATGGAGACCAGGATCGCTGTCGAACCCGCAAGGGCGGCAAGTACAAGCGAGCCCCACTGAATGGTTGACATGCCGGATCACTCCCCTTTATTTACGGACATCGCTCCGTTGCTGGCAATGTTCGTCGGGCGGTTTTCTCTTCCTAGCCGTGGAGTTAGAATTGTCTCGCGGAAGAAATCGGCCGAGGGAGGCGCCAGAAGCATGTTACAGCAACAAGTGGCACTGGTGACGGGAGCTGCGCGGGGTATCGGGAAGGCCATCGCAGCGCGTTTGCAGGCCGACGGGGCCGTGGTGGTGCTGAACGACATTCTCGCGGCCGAACTGGCCGCCGTCCTTAAGGAGGGAATCGGGGCGGAGGCGGTCAAGGCCGACGTCTCGCAGCGCTCCGAGGTTGAGGCGATGGTCGAACGGGTGGTGGCCCGGTTCGGGCGGCTGGACGTCATGGTCAACAACGCAGGCATCGAGCCCAAGGCGCCGCTGCTGGAGATGAGCGACGAGCAGTGGGAGCGGACGCTGGCGGTCAACCTCACCGGAGTCTTCCTGTGCACGCAGACCGCGGCCCGGCATATGGTCAGCCGCGGTGGGGGCGGGCGCGTCATTCAGATCGCATCGATCGCGGGCAAGAACTACCTGGCCAACTGCGCTAATTACTGTGCATCCAAGGCAGGCGTTATTGGCTTTACCCGGGAGGCGGCCCGTGAACTGGCCCCCCACGGCATTACGGTCAACGCCGTCTGTCCGGGTGTCATTGAGACACACATGACCGCTGCCGCCAGGGCGACCCCAGCCATCATGGACAGGTGGATGCGGGAGATACCGGCCCGGAGGCTCGGCCAACCGGACGAAGTGGCCTCCCTGGTGGCCTTCCTGGCCTCGCCCGGGGCAGGCTACGTTACCGGACAGGCTCTGAATGTGGACGGGGGCAAGGTGCCCTGGTAGACGCGCAAAGGCCACCCGCATGCCATGCGGGTGGCCGTGTTCTGGGGAGGACTAGTCGCCGTACGACGCTCTCTGGCGAGCCCGGCGGGCGAGGACGTACTTGCGGCCGGCTGCCGCCAGGCCGATGAAGGCTGCGGCTCCCGCAGTAATGGGAAGCAGGTCTGCCACATAGCCAAGGTACTGGGTGACCATTGACCCCGCCAGGGACATGCCGAAAGCCCAGGGCCAGATGCCCAGGAAGGTGAAGGCCAGGAATTTGGCCGGGTTCATTCGCATCATGCCTGCAGGGATGGAGATATAGTTGCCGACGGCCAGCGGGCGGGTCCACAGCACAGCCGCCTGGCCGTATTTGGTAATCGCCTCGTCGAGACGCCGCTTCATGTCAGCCGAGAGGAAGCGTTCCAGCAAGCTGCGGCAACAGCGGCCGAACCAGTACTGCAACATGGAGCCGATCGTATATGCTACGGCGAACATGGTTCCCAGGATGGCTGCGTTTACCAGACCGGTGTACTCGGAGCCGGCGGCCGTAAGCACTAACGCACCCGGCCAGGGAACACCCACGCCCTCCAATAACCCTGAGATGGCCCCGCCGATACCGCCTTTGCTGAGTAGAACGTCTATGACCACGGTCTGTCTCTCCCCTTCGGTCTCGCTCATTAGGATAGACGAACCAGCCTGCGCTATTACTTCACCGTCCGCGAAAAAAACTTTGTCAATCGACTCATGCATGTTTGGTGGATAATCCCTATAGCTAACCGCTTGACGCGCGAAGGAAACAAGGTATAATAAAAAACTGTGCCGACCCCGAAGAGAACATGGCGGTGTAGCTCAGTTGGCCAGAGCATTCGGTTCATACCCGAAGTGTCGGTGGTTCAAATCCACCCACCGCTACCACTTTTCGGACCGCTAGCTCAATGGTAGAGCATCCGACTCTTAATCGGACGGTTGAAGGTTCGAGTCCTTCGCGGTCCACCAGTTCCACCCATAGGCGGCGCTATCGTCTAGAGGCCTAGGACACCGCCCTTTCAAGGCGGTAACACGGGTTCGAATCCCGTTAGCGTCACCAACAAATCGCCACAGGCTGTCGGCTGGTGGCGATTTTTGTCGTTCGAATGGCTGGAAACGGGTTGAAGAAACGACAAAAAATGCTATTCGTTGTTGGGTAGAATGATGAGGAGGGTTCCGTGCTCGGGGGTGGTAGAGGTGCCTAAGGGTGCTGGTGCCGTGCCGGGGCTGAAGCGCTCCCGTCTCGCCAAATGGCGAATGGCCATCGGGCGGAGAATGGGGTGGGCATGGCAGCCGCTGCTGTTCGTTGGGGTACTGCTCGGCCTTCTGTTGGGCCGTGCATTGCCAGGGGCCCACGTAGCTCCTTTCGGGATTGCGTTCTACGCAGCGGTGCGCGGCGCAGGCTTTTCCGCCGCAAACGCCGTCCCAGTAGCTCTGGCCGCCATTATCGGCAGCTGGACTGTTCTCCCCTTCTCTCAGGTCCTCTGGGTCACCTCAGCCGTAGCGTTGGCGCACATCGCCTCGTCGGCGCTGGTGGCTCTGCGGAGCCAGGCCTCGCCGCTGGCCGCCGGCGTCATTGCTTCCGTATCGGTTACGGCGCCCCTAGTGGTCATGCAGGGAACCGCCAGCGTCATGTACCTGGTCTTCTGGTCGGGGCTCACGGGAGTCTTGGCCCTCATTTTCTCCCTCGGCATTACCGACGCTTCGTCGGGACGGCTGTCGGCCCAGGGTTCGGCCGACTCCGTCGTGCCGGCCATTGTCATCCTGGCAGCGGCGCTGTCGGGGCTCGAAGGACTTGCGCCCTGGCCGTGGCTGTCGCTGCGCGATGCGGCAGCCGGGCTGCTTGTCATGGCGTGCGCATACGCTGGGGGGCCACCCATGGGGGCCGCTGCTGGTGCTGTGTTGGGGATCAGCTTCCTCTTCACCGTGTTCGGTTCCGAGATGCCGCCGGTCGACGGGGCCGACGCCATCGCTCCGGCCGTGCGCAGCATGGCCTATGTGGTGGCAGGGCTTCTGGCGGGCACCTTCCGGGAGCTGGGCAAGGCCGGCGTTGCCGTGGCGTTCTCCCTTGGCTTTGTCACCACTGTCACGGCCATACCTGGCTCCACCGACTCGATCATCGGGCTTTCGGCCACCGCCGGCACCGCGGCCCTGTTGTTCCTGGCAACGCCTCTGCGGTGGTTGCTGAACCTGCCGCCCATTCTGGTCTCCCGCAAAGCGGTCGGGGGCGAGGGGGAACAGCGCCAGGCGCCACCCGTCTCGGCTGTCCTGCTTGAACGGGTCACGGGCATGTCCCGGGTTCTCCGCGAGGTCAGCCGCACATTTGAGCAGGTGGCGGCCGTCGAGGCCCCGGCGGAACACGGAGCAGGCACTGTTCACGGTCAGATCTCCGACCGGGTCTGCCGCTCCTGCTCGCTCTACCAGCACTGCTGGGAGAAGGAGTTCCACAAGACCTACCAGCTTATCGCCGACCTGTGGGAGAGGGTTGAGGAAGAGGGTCCGCTGTCGACCCAGTCCGCCCCTGCGGAACTAGAGAAGCACTGTATCTACTCCGGGCAGGTGGTCTTCACGCTGAACTACCTCAGCGACATCCAGGGGTCTCGCCAGCAGTGGGAACGGCGCATTGAAGAGGGGCGTGAGGTGGTGTCGGACTACCTCAAGAACATCTCCCGCATGATGGACCGCTTCGTCGAAGAGGTCGGTTCGCAGACCGGGTATCCCACGTTTGGCGACAACTCGGTCACGCTCAAGGTCCTGTCGGGTATTGCGCGCCTGCCCAAGCGGGGCAGCCACATATCCGGCGATTCCTTCCTGGGCGAAGCCCTGGGGGCCGAGCGGTACCTCCTTGCTTTGAGCGACGGCATGGGCGTAGGCCGGAAGGCCGCTACGGAGAGCCGGCAGTGTGTCCGGCTCCTCCATGAGATTCTTCAGGCCGGCTTCACGCCGGAAGTGGCCGTAAAGACGGTCAACTCTGCGCTGCTGCTCCACTCCCCGGACGAGTCCTTTGCCACTGTTGACCTCACTCTGCTGGACCTGACGACGGGACGGGCTGAATTCGTCAAGATTGGGGCAGCACCCAGCTTCATCAAGCGTGGCAGCGATATCACGCTGGTCAAGATGCCGTCCGTGCCGATTGGCATCATCAACCACGTGCCGGTTGAGCCCGAGTACCGGGTGCTCCGCCCCGGAGACATTCTCATCATGATCACCGACGGTATCTGGGATGTGTGCAAGAACGACACGGACAAGGAACGCTGGCTTCTGGAGCACCTCCGCCGCGAGACATCCTCCGACCCTGAGGAGGTCGCAGAAAGCCTCCTGGCGAGAGCCCTTGAGCTGCTCCCCGAGGCCGAAGATGATATGACCGTTCTGGTGGCCAGGGTCGACCCGGCGGGCAGCAGCAGGTCCGGCGCTGAGCGCCGCATAGCCGGCAACACCTGGATGCCGGCCAAGCAAGCCCCCCGTATCTCCACGGAACCGCTCCAGCGAAATCGTCTGTAGGGGGTGCCGCATGCCCAGAGGCGATGAGGAGGTCTATGTCGGCGTGGTGGTGGTCAAGCGGCCTACAGACCCCCTTCGGCCACAGCCCGACCCGGGGAGCTGGGCGCAGGCCATCGCCCACACGCTTACTGAGCAGGGGGCATACTACCCACGGGGACGGACAGCACAGTCCGCACCCCGGGCAGCGGCTCGGGCGTGGAAGCGACGGGCGGACTGGACACGGCCCCTCGCATTCTGCATCGGCGTCTTGTGCTTCTCCTGCGGTGCCTACCTGTTCTACCTGGGCCTGAAATAAAGGGCCCGCCATGCGCAGGGAAACCCCCGGGACCGTCGAAGCCCATTCGACGTGCGACCGGGGGTCTGTTGCGAGGAGGTGTGGGCCGTGCTACTGGACCGCGTACGGACGTATATGCTTGGGCTGAGCATGGTCAACCCTGGAGACGGAGTCGTGGTGGCGGTTTCTGGAGGGCCCGATTCCACCGCCCTTCTGCACCTGCTCTGGAGGTTGTCCGGGCCCATGCACCTTACTCTGCACGTCTTCCACATGGATCATGGACTTAGAGGAGCAGCCTCCGCAGGCGACGCGGAGTACGTCCGCCGTCTGGCCGAATCGCTAGAGCTGCCCTGTACAGTGGTTACCTTGCCGGCGGGCGCGCTGAAGCAGCAGGCAGGCTCTCTGCAGGCCAAAGCCCGGTCCATCCGATACGCGGAGCTGCGGGCGGCTGCTCGGCGGGCCGGTGCCAGCCGGATCGCCCTCGGCCACAACCGAAATGACCAGGCGGAGACAGTGCTCATGCGTTTTCTGCGCGGGGCCGGCCCCAAAGGGCTGGCCGGCATCCCCCCTGTGCGGGCGGAAGGGGAGGCCACCTACGTTCGTCCCCTGCTCGGGATATCCCGGGGAGAAATCGACGAGTACTGCCGGCTACATGAACTTTCCCCTCGGCTCGATGAGTCTAATAGAGAACCCGATTACACGCGCAACCGCCTTCGGCTTCAGTTGATTCCGCAACTGCAGGCTGACTATAACCCGGCTCTGACGGCAAACCTGTCAGACATGGCGGACGTGCTGCGGGCGGAAGATGACCTGTTGGAGCAGTTGGCCAGGCAGGCGTTTGACCGGGGTCGCACGTCAGGTGAAGGGGTAAGCATTCCGGGGAGCGTCCTACTGGGTGAGCCCCTGGCCCTGGCCAGGCGTATCGTGCGAATGGCGGCTAGGGAGGTGGCGGGGCCAGAGTACGACTTGGGCCTCGACTCGGTTACCCGTGTCCTGGAACTGGCCGCCCGCATTGAAGGCAGCCACACGCTGGACCTGCCGCGTGGTCTGCGGGTGGTGGTGGAATACGGTCTCTGTCGGTTCCTGCCCGACTCCGAACCCACTGTTTGCCCGGACTCCTGGGCGCTGGCCGTTCCCGGAACGACCGTGATCCCAGAGCTGGGCATACGGGTGAGCATCGGCGATGGTGATGAACCTGACGGGCCGTGGCAAGCCGCTCTTGACGCTGACCGCCTCCGCGGACCCCTGGCGATTCGCCGAAGGAAGCCCGGCGACCGCCTTTGGCCCACAGGTATGGAAGGAACGAAAAAACTCCAGGATATCCTTGTCGACGCGAAGGTGCCGCGCCGTTTGCGCGACCAGGTAGCACTGCTGGTGGCAGGCGCTGAGGTCGTCTGGGCGATCGGTTACAGGCTGGACCGGCGCTTCCGATCCGGACCCGACACGCAACGGTCCCTGTTGGTAAGGGTTGAGCCAGTAGGACCGAAGTCCTGAAAAAGGCGTCCTGAGCGCGTTGCAGGCCCCACTTCGGTTGTCTGGCCCTATTAAATATGGTACACTCTATGAGTATCTTTAGGCGCCCTAGGGGCGACTTAACGGTAAACCTGACTGTATGCCCGTGCTGATTATATAGCTTCCCCCTGGCGGAAGGAGGGCTCTTGTAACCTTGAACAAACTATTCCGTAACCTGGCCTTTTGGCTTCTGCTCCTGGTGATTTCGGTCGCCGTGGCAACGCAACTTGCGGGTACCGGGACTCAGAGGGCCACTGTCCCGTACTCCGAGCTTGTCGCGAGGATCGAAGCGAACCAGGTCGAAGAACTGACCATAGTGGGCAGTAAGGCCGAAGGCATTACCAAGACCGGTGACAAGTTCACTGCCGTACTACCCGACGATGGGCCGCCCGACTCGTTGATGAACCTGATCGATGCCAAGTCCAAGGCTGGTTTGATCGTCGTTAACATCGAGCCCAATACGTCGCCCGGCATCTGGTCGCTGTTGTTCCAGACGCTCTTCCCCGTGGTTTTGGTGCTCCTGGCGTTCTTCTTCATCATGCAGCAGACCCAGGGTTCCGGAAACCGCGTCATGCAGTTCGGCCGGAGCAGAGCGCGTCTGCACACCGACGATCGGAAGAAGGTTACCTTTGACGACGTAGCCGGCATCGACGAGGTCAAGGAAGAGCTCGTTGAGATTGTCGACTTCCTGAAGCATCCTAAGCGGTATATGGAGCTGGGCGCCCGCATTCCCAAGGGCGTGCTGCTCGTTGGCCACCCTGGCACCGGTAAGACCCTGCTGGCCAAGGCTGTAGCTGGCGAGGCAGGCGTTCCCTTCTTCAGCATCTCCGGTTCCGACTTTGTGGAGATGTTCGTGGGCGTGGGCGCGAGCCGGGTCCGTGATCTGTTCGAGCAAGCCAAGAAGAACTCTCCCTGCATCGTGTTCGTCGACGAAATCGACGCAGTCGGCCGCCAGCGCGGCGCCGGCTATGGCGGCGGTCACGACGAGCGTGAGCAGACGCTCAACCAGCTGCTGGTCGAAATGGACGGCTTCTCGCCCAACGAGGGCATCATCATCATAGCCGCCACCAACCGGCCCGACGTCCTTGACCCCGCCCTGCTTCGTCCCGGCCGGTTCGACCGGCAGGTTGTCCTTGATCGTCCCGACCTCAAGGGTCGTGTCGCCATCTTCAAGGTGCACGCGAAGGGCAAGCCCCTCGAGACTGATGTGGACCTTGAAGTGCTTGCCAAGCGTACTCCCGGCTTCACGGGCGCCGACGTGGCCAACCTCATGAACGAGGCTGCCCTGCTGGCCGCTCGCCGCCGGAAGAAGAAGATTACCCAGGAAGACCTGGAAGACGCCATCGACCGCGTGATGGCCGGCGGGCCCGAGAAGAAGTCCCGGGTCATCTCCGACAAGGAGCGCAAGGTGGTGGCCTGGCACGAAGCCGGACACGCCGTTGTGGGCCACATGCTGGCCTATATGGACCCGCTGCACAAGATCACCATCATTCCGCGGGGCCGGGCCATGGGCTACACCCTGTTCCTCCCCGTCGAAGACCGCTACAACATTTCCAAGAGCGAAGTGCTTGACCGCATGGCCATGGCGCTGGGCGGCCGGGCAGCTGAGGAGATCGCCTTCGGTGAGATCACCAGCGGCGCTTACGACGACATCGAGCGCACCACCGGCATGGCTCGACGCATGGTCACCGAGTGGGGCATGAGCGAGCGGCTTGGCCCGCTCACCTTCGGCACCAAGCAGGACGAAGTCTTCATGGGCCGCGACTTTGCCCGCCAGCGAAACTATTCCGAAGAGGTGGCCGGCATTATCGACGAAGAGGTCAAGGGCTTTGTGCAGAACGCCTACGAGCGTGCCAAAGATATTCTGACCACCCACCAGGAAGCCCTGAACAAGCTCTCCGAGACGCTCCTCGCCAAAGAGACTCTCGAAGGCAAGGATCTGGAAGAGCTGCTGGCTCAGCTGCTTCCGCCCAGGCCAGAGCCCAGGGGCAACGGCAGCAGCACAGTCGAGGTGCAGCCCGCCGTCTAGACAGAACAAACAACAAAACCTCGTCTTCCCTGAGGGAGGACGAGGTTTCGTTTACCCTTGGGCGGTGTTCTCGGCGCTGCCGGCAGGTGCAGGGGGCTCAATCCCCGCCTTCTGCTCCAGCGCGGCTACCCGCTGCTCCAGCGACGGGCGCATGCGGGCCATTTCGTCCAGCACGGCGCTCGTGGCCTTGAACGGGAGTCGCGCCAGACCTTCACCGATTGCCAGCGAATCAGCGAGGACCCCTCCCAGAGGACGCTGGCTGACGGTGCTCTCCTGAAGCGCTTTGCGGGCCACCCTGAACGGCAGCGCTGAAAGCTGCTGCACCAGGTCAAGCCCCTCCTTGATCATCTGCTGCGTACCGCATGCCCCCTCGCAACTCATGGTCGGCGGTCACGTTGGCACAGACTAGTGTTCGCGGTGCAGGGTCGCCTATGCGCGTAGGAGGAAATTGTTTCAACTTCGCGGAACGCATTGAGACAGCGATACGCGGGAAGGGGGCTCCACGCGATGGGGCGGGAGTATCCGACCAGTCCGCTGCCCTCCTGCCACGCCCTTGTGCGCTGGCAGGGCCAAATCTTGCTGGTACGGCGCGGACATGCGCCTCTGCAGGGGTACTGGGGCCTGCCCGGCGGTGGGGTGGAACTGGGCGAGACGGTCGAAGCCGCAGTGGTACGTGAAGTCGAGGAGGAGACCGGCCTCCGGACGCGTGTGACCCGTTTTCTTGGATACACCGACGCCATTGAACACGGGGAACAGGGGCGAGTACGGTGGCATTACGTGATTTTGTACTTTGAGGCGGAGCCGACCGGCGGCCACCTGAAGGCAGCGGATGACGCAGACATGGTCCGTTGGGTAACGCCGGCGGAAGCCGGGGCGTTGCAGCTGACGGATGCGGTGGAGCGGTGCCTGACGTGGAGCGCAGCGGAAGCAGTCGAAGGGAGAGGCAGAACTGATGCATGAGAAACGTGTGGCGCGCCTCCTGGAGCGTGCCCGGAGCCAGGGTCTCGAGGCGGTTGTGATCATGCCCGGCCCCAACATGCGCTACCTGACCGGTCTTGACATGCACCTTTCGGAGCGCCCGGCCATGCTGTTCTTCCCGGTGGAGGGCGAGCCGTTTGCCTTCTGCCCGAAGTTTGAGGCAGAGCGCGTCAGCACCGGCGCAGGGATCGCCAAGGTCTTTGCCTGGGCCGATGAGGAAGGGCCCGCGGCTGTGCTTGAGGAGGCGCTGGCGGCGACGCACACTGGCGGCGGCCTTCTGGGCATCGAGTATCGCTACATGCGCGTACTGGAGCGTGAACTGCTGGCGCAGGCCATCGAGCTGCGCTACGAAGACGCCGGCCCCATTCTGGGCGACCTGCGGGCCCAAAAGGACGCCGAGGAACTGGCCCATATGCTCAAGGCGGCAGCCATTGTTGATGCGGGCTGCAAGGCTGCTCAGGCGTTTATCAAGCCCGGCGTCACGGAGCGACAGCTAGTTGCTTATATCGGGCAGGAATTGCAGAAGATAGGAGCAGAGCCACCGTTCGAGATTGCTGTAGGTTCAGGCCCCCGATCAGCCATTCCTCACGCCGGACCCACCGACCGGGTCCTGCAGGAGGGCGAACTGGTCTGGGTCGACTTCTGGCACCCCGTAGAAGGCTATTGGGGCGACATTACCCGAACCTTCCCCGTGGGCAAGGTCACCGGCCAGCTGGCCGAGATCTACCAGGTCTGTCTGGATGCGCAGGCGCACGCCAGAGCTGAAGCCAGGCCGGGAATGACTGGGGCTCAGGTGGACGCACTGGCGCGTGACTACATATCTGCCAAGGGCTATGGCCAGTACTTCACCCACCGCACGGGACACGGCCTGGGGCTTGAGGTTCATGAAGAGCCCTACATCGTGGGCAGCAACCAGCGGCCCCTTGAGGTGGGCAACACCTTTACCGTTGAGCCTGGTATCTATATTCCCGGGCTGGGCGGGGTTCGGATCGAAGACGACATGATCATGGAAGAGGGGGGCGCCCGGACGCTCACCCAGTATCCGCGCAACCTGCTGGGGTAGCCCGCAAAGGAGGTCGATGCTGGCTTGACTGCAAGCTTCACCAGGTACCGCCTGGCCGAAGGCGTCAACCTACACGTCCAGCCCACGAAGAAGTTCAAGACGACCGTTGTCTATGTTTACTTCCACATGCCTCTGGCAGCGGAGATGGTTACACGGAACGCGCTGCTGCCCATGGTCCTTTCCAGGGCCACGGCGGAGTTCCCCACCACGGCGGCCCTATCCAGGCACTTCGATGAGTTGTACGGCGCCAGTTGGGGCTTTGACGTGAGCCGCCGCGGCGAAGTCCACTCCATCATCTTCCGGCTGGAGGTGGCCAACGAACAGCACATTCCCGGGGAGAGCGGGCTCCTGCTGCGCGGCCTGGAAGCCCTGGTCGGCGTGATTACCCGCCCGGCCCTCGAGGGCGACGGCTTCAAGCCCGACTACTTCCGCCAGGAAGCTGACAACCTGAAGCAGACCATTGAGGGGCTGGTCAACGACAAGCGGCGATGGGCAATGGTCCGCTGCACCGAGGCCATGTGCGAGGGCGAGGCGTTTGCGCTCTACCGGCTGGGACGGGTGGAGGATCTGCCGGGAATCACGCCCCAGGAGCTGCTGAAGCATCATCAGCGGGTTCTGACCACGGCGCCCGTGGATGTTTTCGTCATCGGTGACGTTGAGACTGAAGCCATTCGCGACGCGGTGACCAAAGCACTCGTGCTGCCTGCCGCTGCGCCCGAGGGCCGGCAGATGCCCAAGACTCAGATCAAGCGGGAGCCAGGCCATCCGGTGAAGGATGTGGAAGACCGACTGGATGTGAACCAAGGCGTCCTTGTGGTAGGTCTGCGCACGGGCATTACCATCGCCGATGAGGAGTACTTCCCCATGCTGGTGGCGAACGGCATTCTGGGCGGCTTCCCGCACAGCAAGCTGTTCCAGCAGGTGCGGGAGAAGCATTCCCTCGCCTACTTCGCGTACTCGGCCGTGGAAACGGTCAAAGGCGTGGGCTTCATGTACGCGGGGATCGAGTTCGACGATATGGCCCAGTGCAAGGAGATCATGGCCCAGCAGCTGGAGGCCGTCCAGCGTGGCGAGATCGACGACGAGGAACTGGAGACCACCGTGGAGACGCTGGTCAACGACATGCTCAGCGCAGCCGACAATCCCAACGCCATGGTCGACCTGGCCGTGGACGGGGTTTTCTCGGGCCACGACCTGGGCATCGAAGATCGCGTAAAACTCTACCGGAGCGTCACCAAGGAGCAGGCCGCCGCTGCCGCCCGCAAGTTCACCCTCGATACCGTCTACTTCCTCAACAAGCTGGAAGGGGGAGAGTAGCTTTGGAGAAACACTACGACCCCCTCCTGAAGGATACCCTGCACCTGGCGAAACTGGCCAACGGCCTGACGGTGGCAATTCTGCCCAAGCCGGGCTTCGCTCTGACCACGGCCCACATTTCCATCCATTACGGTTCGGTGGACAGCCGCTTCATCAACCCGCAGAATGGGCAGGAAGTCAGCGTCCCGGACGGCATCGCCCACTTCCTTGAGCACAAGCTGTTTGAGGAAGAGTGGGGGAACGTGAGCGACAAGTTCTCGGAGTACGGCGCCGAGAGCAACGCCTACACCACGTATACACACACCACCTACCACTTCAGTGCCACGCAGAACTTCGAGCCCTGCCTGGAACTGCTGCTCGACTTTGTGCAGAGCCCCTGGTTCACCGATGAGTCGGTGGTGAAGGAGCAGGGCATCATCGACCAGGAGATCCGCATGTACCTCGATGATCCTGGCTGGCGTTCCAGTGCGAATCTGATGGAGGCACTCTACGTCAACCATCCGGTCCGAATCGACATCGCCGGGACGGTGGAGTCGATCCGCAAAATCGACAAGGAGACCCTCTACCTCTGCCACAAGACCTTCTACCACCCGTCCAACATGGTGGTCTTCGTGGCGGGTGACCTGGACCCAGACCGGGTGCTCCAAATGGTGGACGCCGCCTTCGCCAAGCGGAAGTACTCGGCGCAGCCCGAGATTCAGCGCCTGCTGCCCAACGAGCCCGACCACATTGCCGAAAAGCGGCGCGAGCAGAAGCTGGTGGTGAACCAGCCGATTTTCCGGCTGGGGTTCAAGGACACGAAGGTGGGCTTGCGCGGAAAAGAGCTTCTGGCGCAAGACCTCCTTACGGCTATCATCCAGGATGCCGTCTGCGGGCGTGGCTCCGAGCTGTACACCAACCTCTACGAGTCAGGCCTGATCGACCACCGATTCGGCTTTGAGTACACGCCCGAGGAGTCGTACGCCTACACCGTTTTTGCGGGACCCACCCGGGATGCCGCAACGCTGGAGGCCCGTCTGCTGGAAGGGTTGGAGCAGGCTCGCCAGAAGGGCGTTCCGGAGGCTGACTTCGAGCGGGCGCGCAAGAAGACCATCGGCCGCATCGTGAGCATGAACAACGACCTGGAGTCGGTGGCCTACCTCTTCATCGACGGGTTCTTCAAGGAGATGGGCTTCTTCGACTTCATCCCCACGGCCAAGTCGCTGACATTGGACCAGGCCAACGAGCGTCTGCGGGAACACTTCGACCCCGCACGAGCTGCGGTCTCGCTCATTCTGCCCAAGTAAAGCCAAAGGCCCGCCTTCACCGGCGGGCCTCTACCTGTTACTTGATCCAGCAAGGGGGCACCCGTTATCGACAACCTGTCACACGCACTTATCGGGTCGGCCGTTCTGGCCATGGCACCGCCGGAGGCACATCCGGCCGTCGCCATGGGCGTTCTCATCGGCGCGGAGATGCCCGACTTTGATTATGCCATCAGGCTGTGGGGTGGCCGCATCGCTTACCTGAAGAACCACCGGGGCCCCACACACGGTCTGGCGGTGCTTCCCTTGCTGTCGGGCCTCGTGGCGGGCTTGCTCCACTATGCGTGGCCGGGTGCCCCCGCCTTCTGGACGCTGATGCTGTGGACGTTGCTGGGCGGCCTCTCTCACGTGTTCTTCGACTTATGTAACGACTACGGCACGCAGGGCCTGTGGCCGTTCTCCCGGCGCTGGGTCGCCCTGGACCTTCTCCCCATCATAGATGTGTGGACCCTCGGGCTGATTGTGGTGGGATGGATCCTTACGTGGGCCACGCCGCTCCCGAGGGAAGCCATTTTCGGCGGCGTATGGCTCCTGATTACCCTATACGTGGCGGGCCGATTCTGGCTCAGGCGCCAGGCCTTTCAGCTGGTTACCGCGCACTTCGACCTCTCGCCGGATTGCGGGGCGGTGGTGCCCTGCGGTCCCGGGTGGAGGGGGGAGCGGGTCACCATTCAGCCGCGGCTCCTGTCGCTGAACGCCTGGCGCTATGTGGTGCAGATGCCGCGCGAGTACTGGGTGGGCACGGTCTGGGTCCGGCAGGGACGTGTGGGCGACCCCGAACGGGCCCGCAACCAGCACGACCGGGTGGTACTTGCTTCGCTGAAGTCGCAGTTCGTGACTGCGTTCGCCGGCTGGACCCGCCTGCCAAGGGTGCAGGTGGACCGGGTGGAGTCGCTCTACCGGGTCCGGTGGTCCGAAGCCCGCTATGAGCAGGAGAACTTCTCTCCGTTCACGGCTTTCGCATGGCTGGACAGTGACCTACAATTGGTGGATGAGGGCTTTGGTCAGTACAGGCCGCAGGCGATTGATCAAGAGATGATGCGCCGGCGGTTGCGCATCGAAATGGGAAGGCAGGACCCATGACAACGACACTATTGGTCTTCGATATTGACGGTACGCTCCTATCAACGCCGGCAGGCCGCTGGGCCTTCAACCGGACCTTTGAGCGGTTCTTCGGCATTCCCGACTCGTGTGCGACGGTCCCCATGGCGGGCCGAACCGATCTGCTCATTTATCGGGATGTCTGTGCGGCCCACCGGCTCGACCCGGAGGGCTTTGCGGAGTGGCGGGAAAAGTATCTCGGCGTGCTTGCAGAGGCGCT
>Ga0196971_1000445_pt1 | contig 31518 bp, 34 predicted proteins | sample S1v_1013CmetaG_FD_148660 | JGI IMG/M metagenome (GOLD analysis project Ga0196971, IMG submission 148660) | Soil microbial communities from Anza Borrego desert, Southern California, United States - S1+v_10-13C | ecosystem: Environmental > Terrestrial > Soil > Desert | place: USA: California...
AAAACTCAATGGCATTCCCCGCTTGGCTCAGGTTATCGAGGGAGTCGTGTTCAAGGACGGAGTTCGGGAAGACGCCGAGAAAATCGCCGCCTGAGTCCGCCCCGTACACAAAATTTGACCATTACTCGCGTACTTTGCCAAGGAGTCACTGCAAAGTACGCGTTCATGAATCAGGACTTTGCCATGAATCGGCCAAACCAGGCCTGGGTGACTAACCTGACCTCTATCGCGACGAACGGAGGTTGGCTCTACCTGGCGGGGATCAAGGATCTCTACGCCTGCGAGATTGTCGGTTATGCGATGGGCAGCCGCATGCCCAGGCGTTGGTGAGCCAAGCCTTGATCCGCGCTGTGAAGCTCAAGCGACCGAGGCCGGGGCTAATCCATCACTCCGACCGCGGCAACCAGTATTGTTCGTACGGGTATCAACGGCTGCTGCGACAATTCAAGATGGAGGTGTCCATGAGCCGCAAGGGGAACTGTTACGACAATGCGCCGATGGAGAGCTTCTGGGGGACATTAAAACAAGGGCTCGTCCATCACCGGCGTTATGCCACACAGGCGGAGGCGATCGCAGAGATTAGCGAGTACATCGAACTCTTCTACAACCGTCAAAGACGGCATTCGCGGCTCGGCAACCGCTCACCCATCGCCTTCCAGCAGGCACAGGCAAAAAAGGTGAGCACTTAACCGATGGCGTCCACTATTGACGACCCAGGCCAGATTACTCGCTCCGAGCAGGACCACGGGCTACGCCGTCCGATCAAGTCTCGCCCTAGCGGACTGTGTGGGGCCGGGGCCTCTTTACACCCCTGTCTGAATTACCCCAACAAATAAAAAAAGACCTACCCGAAGGTAGGTCTTTTTGGAAGGAGGATCACGTACTAGTTATAGCTGAGGAGATACGGTTGTATTCGATAATTTTTGGGAATCCCCGTCAGGCGAGCTTCCGCATCCGATTACGCCAATGGCAGCAAAGACGAGACAAACCGCAGCAAGTAGTTTCTTCATGATTTCCTCCGTTATTACCCATTCCGTTATTGCCCATTTCAGGCGTAATTGGTTTACCACCTTGCTGCCTCTCAGTCAAGACTGTTTTGTGATCGGATGGCTGTCCCAAAGTTCGTTCGCCGAGCATCGCGTCGCCGTAACGGTCCCCTCCTGGAGGGCTTTCCCCATAGTCCAGAACACATGCAAAAGCCCTGGGATAACAAGTGAGCCGATACCATCGGTGTGAGCCTCTGATTCCGCGACGGAACCGAGTGCATAATGCGGCCGGTCACTTCGCTTCTCGATCCCTGTACGCGCCGAGTCGGCTTGGTTCGATAACATTTTCCGGTGGCATGTCCGAGAAGAGTCATCTATGAACCCCTCGTTGGAAACATGCGGTTCGGGCTGCACCCGCGCCAAACGCGGTTCATGCTCATCCGCAAAGCCGAGAGCCTTGGGAAGCGAATGGTGTAAGCTCTCGGTCACCGATCGAGCCGATCTTCCTCTCGGTACGACAGCCCCTCAGCCGGGCACTCGGCCGAACAGCGTGTGATGCTTGCTAGGACATAGCTACGTTGAAGTGAATCGTCCGATTTTCACTACCCGCAGATGCTCTCAATGGGTCTGATACTTCTTAACCAGCTCTTCGATCTCTTCCACTTCTTCTTGATGAGATTGGCGATACCGCTGATGAGCGTCGCGGATACTCGCCAGATGCGTTTCAATATTCTCGGAGGTAAGCAAAACGCCGAAATCGTCGGCGATTTGGCGATCTGCCTCTGAATAATTCAAGACACGATCAAGCACCAGGTCTCCCAGCTCTTTTCGATAGTGAGAAGACTCCCAAAACCAGCGCATCATGGTTTCCTGGTCTCCTAAAGCCGGCACCGCCTCCGTCGTATATGTGTTGTAACCGGAAAAGTCCCATAGTGGGAAGGGTTTGCGCCTGCGCTCTCGCGCAACCTCTTCATTGAGTCGGACGATCTTTCTTTTCCAAGTCTCCCATTCATCCCAGAGCCCCGTGCTGGCCGTCAGTTCCCATTGCCGTGCGTGAGCCGGCGAAATGAGAATATAGAATTCAATCTTGCTCCGGTGAGCGTCTTCAAGAATCCTTCGAAAGTAATCAAACGTATTTATGCTTCCGTCTTCCGAAACGAAGTCGAATTTCTTGTGCGGCCTTGGGAAATACAGATGAGTCACGTAGTTCAGTTCGCTATAAAGAGCCGCTTCGTGTCTTCCTCCGTGCATCATCATGATGGCTTCCTTGTCTGGCTGTTCCACTTGTCCGCGCGGCAGAATCACATTATCGCGATTGGTCTGTTGAAAAAGGGTCTTGAGGCTTGCCGTCGTTGCGTCAACGGATGCCAAGGTTTCCAGCATGTCCGTTATTATGGCGATATTCCGCTTGTCCCCGTGAATATCCGATGCTAATCGTTTCTCAGTGAAGTCCGGACCAGGAGGTCTATAGGCATTGAATTGGAAGAAGTCGATGGCCAGCACGACTTTCCTTAATCGTCGTTCCGCATTGGCGTGCTGGAAATAGCGCAGGTTCTCATAGATAGTCGCTCCATTCAGCGCCAAATTGTAAGTATTAAATTCAGGGAACAGTGCCGGATGTTCAGGATCAAGGCCATGTTCGGTACGGGAGCTGCCAATCACCAGTGCGTCGGGTTTTCGCGCTTTAACGGCATGGGCTTTGGTCAGCCGCAGATGCTTGAATAATTCGGGTTTGTTGGCATTGATCCCTTCCCAACTGGGAGAACCGAAAATGGAAAAAGGGTTCACCAGGTAATTCATCAGGATGATGAGAGCCAAGAGAACAACGGCACCAATACCGATCGTATCGAGATAAGCCGCAAACTGGCGTTCGCTCGGCGTCAATGGGCCCCTGCCCAGAAGCCGTGAAGAAATCGTAGCGGGCCCCGCGAATCGGACGTGGGATAAAGAGACGGAATCGGGCTTTGTGGCAGGGTTATTCACGGATTCTCAGAATTGAAAATAGAGAAACTCACTGACTTTGGTGAGACTCAGTACATCAAATACAAAGACTAACAGGGTGAGATAAGCCCACATGGGCGTCGGGCGCCATTCCATCCATCTCCAGCGAAAACGATGTATCTCGCCCTTGTAGGTTTCGAATGCCGGGTGATAATTACGCATGAGTTGTTGGGTATTGGGCAGAAACAGAATGAACATCGTCAATGCCAATAGCCATGCGCCTGCCACCTCGGGTTTAGCACCGGCCACGTGCGCAAAAACCCCATCGAACGTGACCCCTATCCCCTGCAGCCACTCGCCGAAACGTCCAAGAACCCGGAGGGCCTCGGGTTCCAGTGATACACCATTGGCTCCGATCATTCCGAGCCACATGCTCTTCGTGCCGGTTATGGTCTCCGCCCGAAAAGGCACCCAGGCGGAGACCACCGCGATGAATGTCACTGTCCAACCGAATGCCTTTCCCAACCGGCCGGTTGCGGCCTGACCACCGAACAGCGAGCGCCAGGCATGATTGACGATGAGAAAGATGCCATGCAGTCCGCCCCACACCACAAAGTTCCAGCCGGCGCCGTGCCACAGGCCGCCGAGCAGCATCGCGATCATGAGATTGACATAACGTCTCACCGGCCCCTTCTTGTTCCCTCCGAGAGGAATGTAGAGATAATCCCGCATAAAGCGGGAGAGCGTCATGTGCCAGCGCCGCCAGAAGTCGATGATATTGGTGGACTTGTAGGGCGAATTGAAGTTGAGGGGCAGCCGAATGCCAAACATCCTGGCCAACCCGATGGCCATGTCGGAATAACCCGAGAAGTCGAAGTAGAGCTGGAGGGTATAGGCCAAGGCGCCCGCCCACGCCTCGAAAAAGGTCAGCGCAATGCCGCTATCGGCTGCGTTGAATGCTGGCGTGGCATAGGCAGCGATGCCATCGGCCAGCACCACTTTCTTGAAGAGACCGATGGCGAAAATGGTGAAGCCGACGGCATGGCGTCTGATGTTCAGCTTATAGAGGTCATCCCGGGCGAATTGCGGCATCATTTCATGATGGTGCACGATGGGACCCGCGATCAACTGGGGAAAGAAGGTGACGAAGAGGCAGAAGTGGAGAAAGTTATACTCCTTGGTTCCGCCCTTATAGGCATCGACGAGATAGGCGATTTTCTGAAAGGTGATGAACGAGATGCCGAGGGGCAATATGATGGCCTCCGCGCCGAGAATATCGCCGAATAGAAAATTGATATTTTCGACGAAAAAGTTCGCATATTTATAATATCCCAGGAGCGACAAATTGACGGCAATACCGAAGATCAATAGCCATTTTTTCGAAGAGGGATAACTTTCGCCGCTCAGGGAAATACCAAGAGCGTAGTTGAACAAAATGGAGGCCAAGAGTAATCCCAAGTAGGCGGGATTCCACCACGCGTAGAAGAAGAGCGACACACCGATCAGCCAGGTGATGGCAACTCTGTGATGGCCGCGACTTCCGATGGCAAAGAAGCCGAACAGAGAAATAGGGAGTAATAAAAAGATAAATTGGTAGGAGTTGAAGAGCATCAGAATTACTTGGTTCGACGTGCGGGACTTGAGGGTTTTGATAGGTGATCGACTTCCTACTCATTTTCCGCACCCCGCAGGATCTCCGCGGACGCAGGCGATCCTAGAATCCTTTACAAATAGATACTGCTTATAACAGTAAAAGCCACCATCGATTCGCCTTCCCCTCGGGCAATGCCTCGCCGAGCATTGCTTAGCTAAGACTTAGCCTACCTGGAGCTCAACTCGGCAGCAAGATCGATCGCCGCACCTCCCGCCAAGTGCTCGTTCGGTACGCCGGCTTGCGCCTTGTGCAGGTGCCGGGATTTTTTCGCCCCTCTTTCCGATTTTTTTCCAACCGCGCTCAGGCTGACTTCAGTACAGCCAGCGCCCAAGTCCATGCAAAATTCCACAATGTACTCATCGAAGGAGTACAGGAAGCGTAGCGGCAGCGGAGCGGAGTGCGACGACCTCCGCGTAGCCGTAGGGCCGGCTGTTTTGTCGGAGTCTGCGCGATAGCGCAGGTGGAGACAAAACAGAAGGCATCAGGCACGGTGTCAAGTCATTTGTGGGAACCCTGGCGCGTACTCCGCTTCGGACCATTACCCCCTAAACCAATCCGGTCTGGGGTAAGCATTGCTCTATTCACCGGCGGTCGCATAACGGCCAAAAGCGGAAGCTCAGGGTCCGTATAACGACGGTCTCAAAATCGGCCAGAGCCGCCACTCAGAAGAATCAATGGAATCCGGAGCAATTTGTTTAAAGCTAATCCAATATGAAAGTGTCTAATGAAATGCTAAGGCACATGTAGCCAAAACAGCAAATGAACCGAGAGCGGAATGGGTTGAGACTGTGTAGTTAGGGGCGAAGGGTGTGACACTCGTTCGCTTGGTGTGTGCAGTATGCGGACATACCGCTCATGTTCCCATCAAACTTACAGATCCAGACTGGAACGGCAAGTTTGATCTGAAACAGAAAATCAATCATCCCCGCAGGAAGTCATGAAGCAGACGCTACGAACAGCCAGCGCCAGAGGAGAACTTGTGCAACCCTTCACCTTTAAATATAACGTCTCAATATGCCTGTTTCAATTCCTTCTTTTCTAAAGAACGCAAGAGATCTACCTCTTTCCAGTTCACGAACCAGAATTTGGTGCCGCTGTTCGCGAGAAAGTCGGCTATGTCTGAGCGGGTTGGTTGGGGCAGGCTAAGATGGCTATAAAGTCTATCAATCCACCGACTTTTTTCAGCATCATGTACAAAGGGGCAGCTCAAGAGGTCCGCAAGGAGGTGGGCCTTTTCAGTGTTGATGCGGATGTCGGAAAGGTCTTTTATTTTATTGTTCGCCTTTGCCACGATGCTTTTTTTTGCCTTGACATAACGCTTATCGTCACGAATATAAAATAAACACGAGACAATATCAAAATAAGAAAGGTTGTCATCCCTGTCAAACAGCCTATTAATTACTTCAGGAGGGAGTAAGTAACCTTCGCCTAGCTCACGTATCGCTAAGAGGATGTTGATAGATTCTAGAGGGAGAAAATGGTCTATCTCGTCAGCACTCCGTACATTGCTTCCTACCAATAGCTGCTCTGATAGCTCATATATTTTTTGCTTGATGGTCTCGCTCGTGCAGCCAAGGTGTTTAACGCTAAAGCGGACGAGAATAATTATTGCTGTTGAAAGCTTATACGATGCGCTAACTGACGGAGATACACTGTAGAGAAAATATAAGACTTCCAATAAAATCAGACTAGCGTCTCTGTAAACCTCTGCTTCTGCACTATTTGATAGCTCGGCCTGTACATTGGCAAGTTTCTTTACGCGCTCAGTAAAAACAGAAATTAGATAAGATGAAACCTCATCATAATTGACGGAGTTGTACGAGCAGAGAGCTTTAATCTGACTAATGAAGCTGCGGGTAAGCTTCCACTTACTATGGATTTTCTTTGGAGTCAGAGACTGCCTGTCGTTGGATTCGGCTAAAAACTTATCCGAGAATTCATTCGCAAGCCGGCTGGCTTCACGCGTCACGCGGGATTTTAGCGTTATAAATGGCCTTATAATTCGAATCGATTTGGCTGTATTCGCGTGGAGGTTGAAAGCGACCAGGGCGTCACTGTAGCACTCATAAACAGCCTTGGCGGTTTCATCGTCATTCGTGAAAATAAAAACGTCGTCAACGTAGCGCCTAAACGAATAGTCAACATCAAAAACGAGTTTTCGCTGCCCGTTTTCTAACTTTTTTATGGTACGTAAATCGATCGCTTGAAATATAAGTTCGGCGAAAATACGGCTAAGCTCCGGCCCAATAACTATCCCATTCGTCTCGTTATGGTTGGTATGCCGCATTAAAGCATCGAATTGTTGGGCGAAAGTTGTATCCACGGATACGTGCTCTTTTGTGAAGGGCTTGTCCTTCAGTGCCCAAGAGAGGCTGTGCGTATAGATGCTATCAAAACACTTTGATACATCAAGTGTGACAAGGGTTGAGAAATGCTTTTCCAAATCAAAAAAAGTCTTAGAGTCAAAGAACTTGTAGAGTCGATCATATCCCCTGTAGGAAAAAAATGATGGGCTATGCTTGCTATAGCGATCGACCCATGCCTCGGTAATGCCGCCAGTCTTGTATTGGTTTATATTTTCCCATGCGGTTTTGGTATAGAAGGTGCTCGCGACCTTTTGAGGCGATCGGATTGATGCCGGGCTTTTTGTGCAGTAATGAAGTATCAATTTTTGATACTTCTTATAAAAATTCTTGATATTCCATTGTGACCGGGGGTGTATCAACGATAGCCGTCGAAACTCCAAGGAGTTCTTGCGAATTTTATAAGAGAATGGAACTGTGAATGATTTGGTGTCCCCAACGACCAAGCTGTCCAGTAAAAAATCAAAGATTTGATTCGATTTTTGGATTTTCTTGATGTTTAAGTACAGCCCGTCATTTGAAAATATAATAGGAGTTTCATACGGTGCCGTTTCAGTGACTAACACCCGTGCGCAGTCACTTTTGTTTATGCAGTTTGGCGTCCTGTTCCTAGTCATTTTCCCAGCACCTTTGTATGTCTTTGATAGTGCTAGGATGAAAATATACGAAGAAGCGCTCCGCATGGCCTCGCTTGAAGCTGTGGCACAATAACTTTCTCTTCTGGGCGGACGTTAAGATGGTCGCTATTTTTGAGAATGGCCTGCCATGCCTATTTAGGACAGATCGGCGTAGAAAGTCATCAAGTTCGATAAGTCCATTGTCCGAGTCACTCGTTATTTGTGGGTAGCTGTAATAAATGCCAGCCATCTTGTTTTTGTCTCTGTTTATATCTCTAACGCTAAAATTTGAAGTTAAGAATTTTATGCGTAAAACTAGTAGGTTAAAATTGCCGTCGTTTAAGAAAGCGAGTAGCGAGCGAATTATTCGGAACTTGATTTTCTTTAACTTCGATGTTGCGATTCCAACTTTAACGGAGCGGGTATGGCGTTCTGGTCTTAGGTCTTTGATCTTTCCTGGTTCATAAACGCTAATGCGGTACCCAAGGTAACTACACTCAAATAAAGGCTTGGTTAAAGCCGCTTGCTTGGTAGGGCTAACAATCGATAGTAGGGAATTAATGCTTTTCTTGTTGTTGTTGTGAAATGAGAGTCCTGAAGGTAAGAGTGCTTTAAGGTTATTAAGAAAAACACGCTCGTGCTCTTTGGTGTTAGTTATTATGAGAATATCGTCTACATATCGTTCGTAGAAATAGACCCCTGTAAGCATTTTTAGCTTGTAGTCAAAAGGCTGCATCATCAGATCGGCTAGCGTGGCACTTACGGCAAGGCCGCGTGGTATACCGGTTCCCCCCGACGCTTTGAAGTGGCACAGCAATTCCCCTACTAAATGTCGTGTAGACGGGCTAATGCCAGGTAGAGAACTGACGGTCTTAAAAACCTCATCAGTTGAGAAAGACTCGTAGAAACTCTCGATGTCCAGTCGATATAGGCGATAAGGAACTCCCTCGGAAACCAAGTGGGTTAATATCTCAACTATGGACTCCCTATTGGGCTGCCGAATTCTGGTAAGTCGCTTGATGTTTGAATTAACTTGGCGGAGAACTAGCTCGTGAGTTAAATGGTTGGCGCGATAGATTCGTTTGTCACCCCTCTCAAAATAGGTGAGCGGATTGCTACCGCTGTAGGCAGTTTGTGCCGAGATAACGGCGGAATCGAGGATGGCTAATTTATTCGCTTCAACATAGAGACTTTTGTTTTTCCTAAAGTCGCTCTTTCTTAGAGCCCGCGAAATGGATGCTCTATTGAATGAGTGGTCATGCACGGCTCAATTCCGTTATTGTTTTGGAATAGCCTATGATATTAGCAACTCCTAGCAATAATGGGATCAGGTCGTACCAATTGGCACCGAACACGAAGCCAATACTGCTCTCAATGCACCGGGGACTTCGGGGTGATAGGCGGCGCTTGTAGCAAAACCACCAGGTTTCCTACTTCCTTCCTACCAAAGAACAAAGGGTTACTAGCGCTATGCGGATAACTCTTTGTTTTAATAGTTAGCCCTCTCGGAGTAGTACCCGAGCAGCAACGGATTAGAGTCCTTGCTCATGTTCTGTCACTGTCCGCTCTGGCCGATAGGCTAGCAGCCGCCATCTTTGGAGATTTGTCTGCTCAGCCTCTGTAAGCGGTCATTTGATCTCGTGCTGTCGAACGGCGCCAATGGGTTGTTAGGGTAGATTCTGTCGTTCTCGTGAGGTGCCCCCAAGTACGGCGGGGTAGCAGGCAGCGATTCAGTCCCGGTTCGCAATTGCGTTTTTTTGGGTCGTTCGGATGCGCTCCGCGATGCCCAGCGGACTGGCATCGTAGGCGGCTTTGGCCGCTTCCAGCGCGGTTTGGGCAATGGCGGCCTCTTCCGCCGTCAGCGGTAAACGGCCGGCCATGTGGGTGGCATTCGGCACGGCGTTCAAAATGGCGGCCCGGTTTGGGTGCTCCTGGACCGGGATCAGCCGATCGGTCTCTTTCTTGCCGGCAAGATAAACGGCAGTTCCCATGACCTCGACCTTCCGGCCGTCCGCAGTGGTTTTAACATAGGTACTCATGGCGGCTTTTTTATCCTGGGATTGGTTGTGCTCGTCGTTCGCGCCTTAGGGTTTGACGCGCGGACGCTCCGATGGCGCGTAATTGCTGAAATGCCCTTGGCGTGCCGCTTGCGCCCGGGCTCGGGACACGAGGCCCGCCGTCTTACCCTTGGGCGCCGTCAGCGACGGCAGTTTTTCCATGGATTGATTCCCGCATTCCGGGCAGGCCGGAACGGCGGACTGGCTAACCAGCAGTTCGAAGGTTTTATCGCATTGGCTGCAATGGTAATCGTAGATCGGCATAGATATCTTGTCGGTTGAACGAAAACTAATCCGCCGGCCCGGAGGGCGTTAGGAGGTCGTCGGCCGCGCCGTTTTCCCGTTCCCGGCTCCATTCCGAGGGCGTATAGACTTTCATGCTGATGGCGTGCAACGCACCGGTCGCCAACGGTTCCCTGACCGCCGCCAGCACCTTTTGCTGGCGCTGGACCTGCGTCAGACTCTCGAAAACCTCTCCGACCACGACTACCGAAAAATTGCAGCCCTCGCCGGAAACGGAGAGCTGGCAGTTCGGAATGCCGGCTTCGATGAGGTTACGGACTTCGGCGATTTCCATGACCGTCAACCGGCTTCTTTGCCGGCAACGGCTTTTTCCAGCATGGGTTTGAGTTCGCCCTTTTGGGCGATCTCCGCAACGATATCGCTGCCGCCGATGAGTTCGCCATTCACGAACAGCTGGGGGAAGGTGGGCCACTCCGAGATGCCGGGCAACTTTTCCCGAATGGAAGGTGCCTGGAGCACGTTGACGTAAGCGAAGGGAATTCCGGTGGCCTGGAGCGCCGCTACGGCCTTGGCGGAAAAACCGCATTGCGGCATCTCGGGCACCCCTTTCATGTACAGAATGACCGGATGGGTGGCGAGCTGTTCGCGGATGGTGTTTTCAATGCTCATATCGAGTTCCAAAGATAAGGTAAGGCCGCAGACGGGCGTAACGCTAATCAGCCAAGGGACGAGGACATCAAAACCCGGAAGCAAAGCCCAGCAGTTCGACGGTAATGTCTTCCGTTCCCAAGACCTTGGTCTGACAGGCCAACCGAGATTTGGAGCCGACGCCGACAATGGTGTCCAGTTTTGCGTGCTCCGGAGCCGCGGTTCTCGACAGTCCCTTCTTGCCGGTTTGCACGAAGATATGACAACTGCCGCATTCAGCGTTGCCGCCGCACTTGTGCATGATGTTTTCGTCGGCGGCCAGGATGGCCTCCAGAAGGCTGGTTCCTTCCTTGACCTCGATGGTTTTTCCGGATGGCATTATGGTTAGAGTCGACATGTGATTACCTCTGTGTGTTTTAGTGGATTGAAAACTCAATACGTCGCAGGGATCTCGTCGATCGGATAACCCCCATGACGGATCACAGTCCCGCGGCGAGGGAGCCGATCACCGACCCACCCACCGTATCGGCGCTGTCCAGCTCCCTTAATTTGTCGAGTATCCTCTCGCAGCACTCGACGTCCCCCTGGCGGAGACGGATAAACGCCAGCGCCTTGAGGGAAAAAAGGTAGAAATGCTGAGGAGTGTCATGCCGGGTCCAATCGGTGGTCTCCGGCGTGAGCGTCTCGTAGATGTCGGGAAAGCCGCCTTGCCGGGCGGCGGTTTCCAATGCCGAGCGCGCCGCTTCCTCGGCATCCGCCAGTCGGCCTTTGTAGAAATAAAACTTGTAGAGCGAGAAATACACCGGCAGAGCTTCCGGCGCCTCGTGTCGCGCCTGCCGCAACAGCGCCTCGGCTCGTGACGTGTCGGCGTAGGCGCTCATGGCCTCCTCGAGCAAGCCGCCCGCCTTGGGCGGCACCGTACCGGCATAAAACGCTTCACGCATGGTCATTCGTTGCTGTCCGATCGGGTTCCTTCAGGACCATACCGCTTCGGGCGCGAGCAGACGCTCCACCGGTATGCCCTTTTCCAGGTGCTCGGTAACGATCTCGCCCACGTCTTCCGGTTTGACCTTGGTGTACATCACTCCCTCGGGGTAGACGATGACCGTTGGGCCGTAATCGCAAGCACCGAGACAGCCGGTGCTGGTCAGCGCGAATTTTCCGTGGAGCTGCCCTTGCTCGAACTGTTGGGCGAAAGTCTGAAGTACCGCCGCGCAGCCCAGTTGCGCGCAGGATCCGCGGGGATGACCTGGGGGCCTGGCCTGGGCGCAGACGAACACGTGTTTGGCGGGTTTCGGCATCGTGGTTCCTCGAATTGTAATTAAACGGCTTTCTTCTACACCGCGCCTGGGCTGCTATCCGCTAGCCGGTTTGTTTCCGGGTAACGAGGCTGGCCTTCATGCTGTCCAGGGAAATGCTCTTGCCCTCCTGATCCTGGAAGACCTTGAACACTTTTTCCTGGGCCGCATTGGAGGTCACAAAATCATCATGGGCCCGGGTCAGATGCTCCTTGCAGATGTTCCAGGCCGATGTTTCGTCCAGATCATCGGGAATCGGCGTTCTGGAGAGGTATTGGTTGAAGCGTTTCAGGATATGCAGGCGGTTGACGTGCAGGACCTCGGGTCGATACGCGATGCCGAAGAAATCGAAGAACTCCTCGGCTGCGGAGAAACTTTCTATGCGTTGCAGTACAGGATTCATGAATTATTCCTCTTCGGGGTTGTTTCCGGGTCGTGCGCGTATCGGGTCAGCCGGGCAGGTTGGGGAAACGCTCGAGCATAGCCGTTTCCCGGTAAAAACTCTGGAGCTCGGCGGTGCTTGGCGACCGTTTGGTCTGATTCGCATGAAAGCGTATCCGCTTCAATAGCTGAGCGGCGGCGATTTCGCTCAGGTCGATCCCAAGTTCGCGATAGCGCTGGATGACGGCATGCGATCCCGAATGCTTGCCCAGCACCACTCGATGCTCGCGCCCCAGATCCTTGGGATTTACGCCTTGATAGTTGAGTACATTCTTCAAGAGGCCATCCACGTGGATACCCGCCTCATGGGTGAAAACGGCCTCGCCGACGATGCTCTTGTTGGGTGCCACAGGACGTCCCGAAGCCTGGGCCACGAGCTCTGAAATGGCTCCGAATCGGCTCACGTCGATGCCGGTAGGCCGTTGGTATAACTGGTGCAAAGCCATGACCGTCTCCTCGAGGGCGGCGTTGCCGGCCCGTTCGCCAAGGCCGTTGACCGTGGTGTTGACGTGGCTCGCCCCGGCCTGGATCGCGACCAGGGTATTGGCGGTGGCGAGGCCAAAGTCGTTGTGGGCGTGCATTTCGATCTCGAGATCCACGGCTTCCGCGAGGCGCCGGATGCGTTCGTAAGCGGAGATGGGGTCCAGCAGCCCCAGGGTATCGGCGAAGCGGATGCGGCGGGCGCCGGCCCGTTGTGCGGTTTCCGCCATTCTCAGCAGAAAATCCGGATCCGCCCGGGAAGCGTCCTCGGCACCTACGCAAACATCCATGCCGGTATCCAGCGCGCGTTCCACGATGCGGGCCACGGCCGCGATCGCCCAGTCGCGATCGCGGCCGAGCTTATGAAGCAGCTGGATATCCGAAACCGGAATCGACAGATTGACCAGATGGGCTCCGCTGCCGGCAGCCGCTTCCAGATCGGCCTCGCACATCCGGCCCCATACCATGAGCCGAGCGGGCAGGCGGAGCCCCGCAATGGCGCCAATGATCTCCCGTTCCTCCGGTCCCATCATCGGGATGCCGATTTCCATTTCCGGAACGCCGGCGGCGGCCAGAGCGCTCGCGATGGCAAGCTTTTCCTCCGCGTTGAAGGCAACCCCGGCGGTCTGCTCGCCGTCCCGAAGGGTGGTGTCGTTGACGATGACCTTCCGCGGATTCATGGTTAAGCCTTCTTTTCTTTCGCGAGGTTCCGGCTGTAGCGCGGAATCTCGATGGTCAGATCGGCGCCTTTGACGAAAGCCTGGCAGGCCAGCCTGGAATGCGGCTCGAGACCCCAGGCGCGGTCCAGCATGTCTTCCTCGCCTTCGTCGGCGCTGTCCAAAGTTGCGAATCCTTCCCGCACGATGACATGGCAGGTGGAACAGGCGCAGGCATGTTCACAGGCGTGCTCGATCTCGATGCCCGCGGCCTGCAGCGCCTCGCAGATGGTCTGTCCCTTGCGGGCGGCTACGACGGCGCCTTCCGGGCAGAGTTCGGTGTTAGGCAGGACGGTAATGTTCGGCATGGTCAGGTGCTACCTTTCTCGAGCCTGTTGTCGGGGCGTACGTTCATCTCTTCTTCCAAAGCATTAGTCAATCTCAGGCTTCATGTAGGGTGGGTTAGACGCGCATCACCTCGGAGCCGATCGATTTCCATGAAGCTTCGTGCGCGTCGTAACCCACCGTTCGAGGTGTGACGCCGGCATGGTGGGTTACGGCGCGCGGGGAGGCCGGTGCGAGATGGAAACGCCGTGTCTGTACGCGCCTAACCCACCCTACAAAAGCTACGAAAACGCGGGTTTTCTGCGGTGTGTTCATGCTCATACGCGCAGTTCTTCGAGTTTCTGTCCGGTCAATGCGGTTTTGATGCTGTAGTCCATGCGCCGGCCGGCGAACTCGGTGCTCGCCTCGTTCAGTGCATCGGCGGCTTTTTTGATCGCTTCCCAGTCGGAGCCCTCGACGGTTTCGCGCAGAACTCCCATCCCCTGCGTAATGACAGCCAGTTCGTCCGCGGACAGGAGTCCGCCGTCTTCGGCCAGCGCCGCTTCGGTGGCTTCGATTAGGCGCGCCGCCTCGACTTTCTGTTCACGCAAGCGTCGCGCCACGATATCGTCCTGGGCGTGCCGGTAAGAGTCCTCGATCATGCGGGTGATGTCGCCGTCGTTCAGACCGTAGGACGGTTTGACCTCGATTTTGGATTCGACCCCGCTGATTTGTTCCGCGGCCGACACGTTCAGCAAGCCGTCGGCGTCCACCTGGAAGGTTACCCGGACGCGGGCGGCGCCCGCCACCATGGGGGGAATGCCCCGCAGTTCGAATCGCGCCAGCGAGCGGCATTCGCTGACCAGTTCGCGCTCGCCTTGCACCACATGGATGCTCATGGCGGTCTGGCCATCCTTCCAGGTGGTGAATTCCTGCGCGCGCGCCACTGGCAGGGTGGAGTTCCGGGGAATGATCTTCTCGGCCAGGCCGCCCATCGTTTCGATGCCAAGGGAGAGCGGGATCACATCCAGCAACAGCCAATCGTCGCCGGCACGGTTGCCGACCAAGGCATTCGCCTGTAGGGCGGCGCCGATGGCCACCACCTTGTCCGGATCCAGATTGGTGAGCGGCGGTTGTTGAAAGAACTCGGCTACCGCCTTGCGGATGCAGGGCATGCGGGTGGCTCCGCCCACCAAAACGACGCCCTTGATGTCCTTGATGGACAGCCCCGCATCGCGGAGTGCCTTTCGCACTGGCGCCAGCGTTCTTTTCACCAGGGCTTCGGTCAAGACATCGAAGGTTTCCCGGGACAATGTGCGATCCACCACGGTGCCGTTGGACAGTGCGGCATTGAATTGCGTCCTGGGCAGCTCGGAGAGACGCTCCTTGGCCGCCCGCGCCGCGCCGAGGAGCCGGCGCGCATCGCCCGCGGTCGGAGACGGGATGCCGGTTTCCCGGAGCAGCCAGTCATAAATCGCGTAGTCGAAATCGTCTCCGCCCAGCGCCGGATCGCCGTTGGTGGCCAGCACTTCGAAAATGCCGCGGGTGAGTTTGAGTATCGAAATATCGAAGGTACCGCCACCCAGGTCATAAACGGCGTAAACGCCTTCGGCCTCTTGATCGAGTCCGTAAGCGACGGCCGCCGCGGTGGGTTCGTTCAACAGGCGGAACACTTCGAGTCCGGCGAGCTTCGCGGCATCCTTGGTGGCTTGGCGCTGGGCTTCGTCGAAATAGGCGGGGACCGTGATCACCGCGCCGGTGAGTTCGTCACCCAAGGACCGGACCGCCCGCTCGCGCAAGGCTTTGAGAATTTCAGCCGAGACCTGTACCGGGCTCACCGTCCCCGCCTGGGTTTCGAACTGTACCATGCCGGGGGTGTCGGCAAATCGGTAGGGGGTGCCGGTCCGTTCCGGCAGATCGTCACGGCCACGGCCCATGTAGCGCTTGACCGAAACGAAAGTGTTCGCGGGGTCGTCGCTCTGCCAGACCCCGGCTTCGTAGCCGACGTCCACCCGGTGGTCGGCATGGTAGTGCACCACCGACGGCAACAGGACGCGCCCCTGAGCGTCTTCGAGTACGACCGGACGGTCCTCGCGGACAGTGGCCACCAGCGAGTGGGTGGTGCCGAGATCGATGCCCACCGCCAGCCGTCGCGGCTTGGCGGGAGCTTTTGCGCCGGGCTCGGAAATTTGCAGCAGCATCAGTCCTCCAATACAGCCTGGGCCTGATCGAGATCGCGGCCTAGCTTTTCGAGAAACGCCAGTTGGCGTACCAGGTCCGCCGCCGCCGGATGACGCTGCTCGACGTCGAGCAGGGTGGCGAGCGAACCGAATAAACTATCCATCTCCGTCCGGAGGCGCAGCGCCAGCCTATCCAGTGCCGGCTGGCTGCGCAGAGCCAGCGCTTCCTGCAATTCCTCGCGCCATTCGATCTGCTCCAGCAGGAACTCCGCGGGCATCGCCGTATTATCCTCTTCCCGGGTATCCACGCCGTGAATCCGGAGAAGATAGCGCGCCCGCTCCAAGGGCAGTTTCAAGGTACGGTAGGCCTCGTTGGCGAAAGTCGCCCATTGCAGGAACAGACGCTTTTCGGTATCGCTCAAGTGCGCGGCCTTGTCGGGATGCACGCGGGCCTGAATCTCCCGGTAATGGCTGTCGAGTTGGTCGAGATCCAGTTGGAACATGGCTGGCAATTGAAACAACTCGAAGTAATTGCGTGTCGCCGCCGGAGTCATCATTACACCTAAACGTTGAAACTCTCGCCGCAGCCGCACTGGTTCTTCACGTTGGGATTATTGAACTTGAAGCCTTCGTTCAAACCCTCCCGCACATAATCCAGCTCCGTCCCTTCGAGATAGGCCAGGCTTTTCGGATCGACCAGCACGGTGACGCCGAAGCTCTCGAAGGTTTGGTCTTCCGGGGCCGATTCGTCGACGAACTCCAGGGTGTACGCGAGACCCGAGCACCCCGAGGTCTTGACGGCCACTCTAAGGCCCAAGCCGGCGCCACGGGCGGCCAAATGCTTTTGCACTTGGCGCGCCGCTTTTTCCGTCAAGGTTACTGCCATAATCTGAACTCCCGTTTTATCGCCGTAGTTCACTGGGACTGGGAGGAACAACCGGAGGCTATCGAGAACGAGCTGCCGCAACTGCAGGACGAAGCGGCATTCGGGTTCTTGATCACGAACCGCGAACCTTCCAGCCCTTCCTGGTAGTCGATTTCGGCCCCAGCGAGATATTGCAGGCTGGCCGGGTCGACCATGAGAGTCACCCCGTCCGTCTCGACCGTGGTGTCGTCGTCGGCAATGGTTTCCTCGAAGGAGAAACCGTACTGAAAGCCGGAACAACCGCCACCCGAGACATAAACCCGAAGCTTCAGATCCGGATTGCCTTCTTCGGCGATGAGCTCGCTGACCTTGTTGGCCGCGTTGCTGCTGAAGATGAGGGGAGGGGGCGGCGGTGTCAGGTCTTGAATGTCAACCATGGCGTTCACTGCGTTCATGATGCTGTCCTCGTTATGCGGCGGATTTGCAAATGTCGTAACCGGCGTCGTCCACGCCGCTTTTCGCCCGATAATCGTTGACGGCGGCCTTGATGGCATCCTCGGCGAGGACCGAGCAGTGGATTTTGACCGGCGGCAGAGCCAGGGCTTCGGCGATTTCGGTATTTTTGATGGCCAGGGCTTCCTCGACGGTTTTGCCCTTCACCCATTCGGTGACCAGGGAGCTGGACGCGATCGCCGAACCGCAGCCGTAGGTTTTGAACTTGGCGTCTTCAATTACGCCGTCGTCGTTGACCTTGATCTGCAGCTTCATCACGTCGCCGCAGGCGGGCGCGCCGACGACGCCGGTGCCGACTCCGTCTTCCTCTTTGCCGAAGGTTCCCACGTTGCGCGGGTTTTCATAGTGATCGATGACTTTCTCGTTGTACGCCATGATGCTCTCCAACTGGTTGGTGATTTACGAATTCCGCTTAATGCGCGGCAGCCCATTGCACTGAATTGATATCGATACCGTCCTTGTACATTTCCCACAACGGAGAGAGGTCGCGCAGGCGCTCGACTTTTTCCTTGATCAGGGAGATCGCGAAATCCACGTCCGCTTCGGTGGTGTAACGGCCGAAGGTGAACCGGAGGGAGCTGTGCGCCAGCTCGTCGCTGCGTCCCAGCGCCCTGAGGACATAGGAGGGCTCGAGGCTGGCGGAGGTACAGGCGGAACCGCTGGATACGGCGAGATCCTTGAGGGCCATCATCAGGGATTCGCCTTCGACGTAGTTGAAGCTCACGTTGAGGTTATGCGGTACCCGCTGTTCCAGGTCGCCATTGATATAGACCTCTTCGAGATCCTTGACGGCCGCGAGCAGCTTGTCCCGGAGGCCGCCGATCCGCTTCGATTCCTCGGCCATTTCCTCGCGGGCCAGACGGAAAGCTTCGCCCATGCCGACGATTTGGTGCGTGGCCAGGGTGCCGGAACGCAAGCCCCGCTCGTGCCCGCCGCCATGCATCATCGCCTTGAGGCGCACCCGCGGCTGGCGGCGCACGTACAGCGCGCCGATGCCCTTGGGCCCGTAGGTCTTGTGGGCGGAAAAAGACATCAGGTCGACCGGCAGCCGGGCGAGATCGATCTCGACTTTGCCGGTGGATTGCGCGGCGTCGACGTGGAAGATCACGCGATGCTCGCGGCAGATCGCGCCGATGGCGGCAATATCCTGCACCACGCCGATTTCGTTGTTGACGTGCATCACCGAGGCGAGGCTGGTGTCGGGACGGATCGCGGCCCGAAACGCCTCCAGATCCAGGAGGCCGTTGGGTAGCGGATCGAGATAGGTCACCTCGAAACCCTGGGCTTCCAATTCCCGCATGGTATCGAGCACCGCCTTGTGCTCGGTCTTGACGGTGATGAGATGGCGACCCTTGGTCTCGTAGAAATGAGCCGCTCCCTTGATGGCCAGGTTGTCCGATTCGGTTGCGCCGGAGGTCCAGACGATTTCCTTGGGATCGGCATTGACCAGTTTCGCGACTTCCTCCCGAGCGTCTTCCACCGCCTTTTCGGCGGTCCAGCCGAAGGCGTGGGACCGGCTGGCGGGATTGCCGAATGCTTCCGTCAAGAAGGGAATCATCTTTTCCGCGACGCGTGGATCAACCGGGGTCGTCGCCGAATAATCGAGATAAATCGGTAGTTTCATGGGCATGGTTTCTCCGGGTTCGCTGTCAACAAGAACCGGGCCGCTCGCCCCGAGCGGTAAGCCTTGCTGGGTTGCATTAGCTTAAGCAAGGGCTGTACCAACACGGCATGTGTCTACAAGTCGCCGATTAATAAAGAAAAATTATCGAAAGCCTGGCGCGGACGTTTGTCAGGTTTTAAACAAAATCGATCCGGAATGTCTCGATGTAGGGCTATCCGCCGGTTTTATCGTCCGGCTCGTAAGGCAAAGCCGAAGCTAGCCAAGTCCCGGCATTGCGGAGTCCTTTCCGCTGCTCGTCATTCCCCGTCCGATCTCCCGTTTGTCACGTTCGCTACAAAAATCGCCAAATCACCCGCGGTTCGTAACAAATGCAACAGCCTGCTTTCATTCGGGGAGTTGGTAGAAATGCTTATTCTTGGTCGGTTTGCTGTGGGAATCAATTGATGGCATGCCTTCTGCTTGAGCCTGCGTACCAAAAGACCGTACGAGTTCAGGGGTAAATCCGATTATGGACCTTACAAAGCGCAGTGCCACAGCAGGCGACCCGTTCGCCCGACGCGACTTTACCTTAGGTATTCCCGGGTTCAGCTACCGGGACCTGTACGATCCCATGCGCCTTAAAGAGCTTTCCGAAGTCTTCGATCGGACTTTGGAAGCGGAAGACCCCGAGGCCTACCGTACCTATAACATTTGCCGCACGGATAAAGACGAGAAACTGCCTCCGGCCGAGATGGCCAATGCGCTGCTCCGGGTCGCGCCTCACCTAGGCCGTTTCGTGGCGCGCCTGTTCAATGTGGAGGAAGAACGGGAAGCTCAACGGGGCGCAGCGGCCCGCGAGTTCGAAAGCGTTTTCACTTTTAAAAACACGGTGGTCAAACGCGCTGCCCAGAAGTTCACCGCCGAAGCGTTAGCGACCTTTAATAAGGAGGAACTGGCCGCCGCAATCGAAGACTTGAAGCGGGTAGTCTTTCCGGACGCCGCTGTGAGCCTTGATCCGGAACAGGCGCTGGCTACGGTCGCCGTTCGTCTGGAAACATTGGCGAAGCATTACCAGGCGAAAGCCAAAGGGGAACCCGGCGACTATGCGGGCGATGCGGACGCCGATACGGCCGCGCTGCGCCGAAAGCTGGAAGCCGACGACGGCGCGCGCCGGCGTTTCGCGGCGGCTCTGTCGGAGGCTGACCAGCCGGCCTTCATCGAGCGGCTTCTCGATCCCATCGAACGCTGGACCTATGCCGCACTCAACGATCCCGCGACCCGCGCAGAGGTCGCCGATTGGTTTTCATTGAAACAGCCCGAGCGCATCAACTATGAGCATCTGGTGGAGTGCCATACCGAACAACGGGAAGGATACGAGGTGCTGGCAGGGCCTCCGGACAAGCGCCGGCGGCGCGACGGTTTCGGCCTGACCGACCTTCGAGCCGCTGCCCGCGAGGCGAATTACGAGGTGGACCGCTGCGTCATCTGCCACGACCGCAACAACGATTACTGCTCCAAGGGGCAGCGCACCAAGGAGGGCGAGTTCCGCCACAATCCCCTGGATGTCACGCAGATCGGATGTCCTTTGGAAGAGCGCATCTCGGAAGCCTTCGCCCTGAAGCGGCAGGGAGACAATATCGCCGCTCTGGCCATGATCGTGGCCGACAACCCCATGGCGCCCGGCACCGGGCATCGCATCTGCAACGAATGCATGAAGGCCTGCGTGTTCCAGCGCGTCACCGAGCCGGTCAATATTCCGCAGGTGGAGACCAACATCCTCACCGATGTGCTGTTCATGCCTTACGGCTTCGAGATTTACAGTCTGTTGACCCGCTGGAATCCCTTGAACCTCAAGCGTCCCCATGCTCTGCCTTACAACGGGAAAAAAGTGCTGGTGGTGGGCTTGGGGCCGGCCGGCTATACGCTTTCCCACTATCTCCTGAACGAGGGCTTCGGCGTGGTGGCCATCGACGCCCTGAAAGTCGAGCCCCTGCCGGAAGAACTGACCGGGAAGGATGCGGGGCTGCCCGAGGCGGTGGACGACTTCCACATGCTGTACGAGAACCTCGACGAGCGCGTCCTGATGGGTTTCGGCGGCGTCGCCGAGTACGGCATCACCGTGCGCTGGGACAAGAATTTCCTCAAGGTGATCTACCTGACGCTGGCCCGGCGCGGGAATTTCAGCGTCTACGGCGGGGTGCGGCTGGGGAGCACCCTATCCATCGACGATGCCTGGGCGCTGGGCTTCGACCATATTGCCATCGCCTCAGGCGCCGGCAAGCCGACCATGATCGGCCTCAAGAACAATCTGACCCGCGGTATTCGCAAGGCCTCGGATTTCCTCATGGCGCTGCAGCTCTCCGGAGCGGCCAAGCAGTCCTCCCTCGCCAATCTCCAGGTGCGGCTGCCTGCCGGTGTCATCGGGGGCGGGCTCACCGCTACCGATGCGGTGACCGAACTCCTGGCTTATTACCCGGTGCAGGTGGAAAAAACGCTGGACCGGTACGAGCAGCTGGCCGTCCGTTACGGGGAAGCGCAGGTACGCGGACGCCTGGACGCGGAAGAAACCATTATCCTCGACGAGTTTCTCACCCATGGCCGGGCCGTGAGGGCAGAACGCAACTGCGCCAAGGCCGCCGGCGAAGCGCCGGATTTCGAACCGCTGATTCGGCAATGGGGCGGCGTAACGCTGTTCTACCGCAAGGGTATGAACGATTCGCCGGCCTATCGCCAGAACCACGAAGAAATCATCAAGGCAATGGAAGAGGGCTTGGTGTTCGCCGAAGGCATGAACCCGCAGGAAGCCCTCACCGACGACTATGGTTATCTCCGGGCGGTGCGTTTCGAAAAGCTCGTCAAGCGCGACGACGGGCGATGGGTCGATTCGGGCGAACAGCCCACGGTGCCTTTGCGCACCCTCCTGGTCGCCGCGGGCACCTCGCCGAACACCATCTACGAAAGCGAATTCCCCGGCACCTTCCAGGCCGACGGCAGTTTCTTCCAGCGCTTCGAACCCGTCTGGAGCGAGAACGGCCCGCCGCAGATGGAAGCCAAGAACGGCTGGGGCATGCCGAAAGAATTGATCCCGGCGCCGTTCACCTCCTATGAAAAGGAGGGCAAGTACATCACTTACTACGGCGACAATCACCCGGTTTACGCCGGCAACGTGGTCAAGGCCATGGCCAGCGCGAAGGATGGTTTTCCCTACGTGGTCAAGCTGTTCGAGGAGGAGCTCCGCGGGCTCGACGCCTCGGCACAACCCGAGCGGGATGCGGAACTCGCGGCCTTTCAGGCGCGGTTGGACGGATTGCTCGTGGCTAAGGTCGTGGAGGTCCAGCGGCTGACGCCCACCATTATCGAGATTACCATCGAGGCCCCCATGGCCGCCCGCAAGTTCCAGCCGGGGCAGTTCTATCGGGTACAGAACTTCGAGTCCTACGCGCCGCGGCTGAACGGCACCTCGCTGGCGACGGAGGGTATCGCCCTCACCGGCGCCTGGGTGGACCGGGAAAAAGGCCTAGTCGGCGTCATCGCCCTGGAAATGGGTACCTCCTCGCGCCTCTGCGCCACCTGGAAACCGGGCGACCCCGTGGTGCTCATGGGACCGACCGGCGCACCTACCGAAATTCCCGAGGGCGAAACCGTGCTTCTCTTGGGCGGGGGCCTCGGCAACGCCGTGCTGTTCTCCATCGGCAAGGCGCTCCGCGAGGCCGGCAACCGGGTGCTGTACTTCGCCGGCTACCGGAGCGCCCAGGATCTCTTCAAGGTCAAGGAGATCGAGGAAGCTTCCGACGTGATCGTCTGGTCCGTCGACAAGGCGGGCGGCAGCGCGGCGATTCCCACGACGCGGCCGCAGGACAAAACCTTCGTCGGCAACATCGTCGAAGCCATGGTGGCTTATGGCAGCGGCGCACTGGGCGAGATTCCCATTCCCCTCGATGCCGCCGACCGCATCATCGCGATCGGTTCGGACCGCATGATGGCGGCAGTGAAGGCTGCGCGGTTCGATACGCTCAAGCCTTACCTCAAGGCAGACCACGTGGCCATCGGCTCCATCAACTCGCCGATGCAATGCATGATGAAGGGCGTCTGTGCCCAGTGCATGTGCAAGCAGGTGGATCCGGCGACCGGCAAGGAGCGCTTCGTCTACACCTGCTACAACCAGGACCAGGAACTGGACCAGGTCGATTTCCCGCACCTGAACACCCGTTTGCGGCAGAACACGACCTTGGAGAAAGTGTCCAATTTATGGCTCGATTATCTTTTCGAGACTCATCCGATGCCCCGTGATTGAGCAATGAAGAATTGAGGCATCTCTTATGTATATCTGCATCTGCAAAGCCGTTACCGAACGCCAAATCTGCGAAGCGATACGTTCGGGGGCGTGCACGCGCAAGGACATCACCGCCTGCCTCAAGGCCGGCACCGGTTGCGGCAAGTGCAATCGCGAGATTCGCGCACTGCTGCGTCGCGGCGAATCGGGTAACCGAAGCATCCCGGCGGAGCAGGCGGGTGACGTGGCCATGTATCCGCTGCCAGCAAGCGGCAGCGGCCAGGAGGTTTGTCTATAGAACCCTCTGCTCCGGTTCGGAGAACGACCCGATACGGGAAAGCTGACACGAGCGTGTTCGGCGGAGAGAAACCATCGCTCTAAAGGCATTGGGCGTCTGGTCTTCGCCATTTTGTGCCGCGGGACGGATGTTAGGCAGCCGTTCCGCGGTTTTTTTGCGCCTGGTTTTCGGGCTTCGTTGAAAAATGTGACCGTTTTATACGCAGACAGCGTGAGCAAGTGCGGTTCGAAATTGATCCCATCGTTCCCGAAGGCGCCATTGAACCCCCAATTCCAATTGCTGGCACACGACAAGACAGAACGTGACCATCAAGTTAACACGCCCTAGGTGGCGTACAATGTCACATGCATGTCCGCCTCATTGGCGACGCGAGTTTCGGACATAGAACAAGAGAAATCCCTTATGAAAGCATTGAACAGAAAAATGACGAAAAAGGCGTTAATCATTGTTTTCGGCGCATTGCTGTCCTCGCTCAACGCCGCTTGGGCGGAAACCGATATGCAAATCCAAGAACAAGCGCTCAAAGCTCGCGAACTGGGCCAGCCCGGTGCCATGGATCATTCGGCTCATGCCAGTCCCAAGGAGGCGACAGGTCAATTTCGGGGCGTCTTTTACGGCTACCTGCCGTGTCAGGACGAAAATTGCAACGGTCTGAAAATGACCCTGTCTTTGAATGCCAAGAACAATTATCTTTTGGTCATCCAACCCGCAAAGCCGCAAAACCGAGAGTCCTTCGAAAAAGGCAAATACGCATGGGACGACACCAAAGGTATCGTCTTGTTGACCCCCAACAAAGAGGCCCCTCAGCGTCGGCTCGCCATTAAAGATGAAGGTACTTTGCTCTATCTCAGCCACGACGGCACGCCCGTACCTGGAGACCCGGATAGGTATCTGCTGCAAAGAAGCGACAGGGCAAACAATCGGGAAATGCACATCCATTGACGAACACTACGCCAAAGGACCATTGGCGAAGCATTGGCGATCAGGCGGAGCGTTTTCATCAACGGCAGCTTTACCGATCTGTGCTCCAGCTGGCGCTATCGGTCAGAAACAGGCATGACGTAACAGTTTAGGTGATTAAGTACACATTTCGGTCTTTACTTTTTCTCTCCCTGAACGCGCCTAACTCCAAGACCATCAATATAGAGACTCGCGATTCCATAGTCATAAGTTTCCCCTCTCTTCTTCTCCTCCAAAAGACCAGCATCTTTGAGTTTCGTGACGAAGGATTCGAACGTTGGATATTTGCTCCGAGAAGTTGCCTCCCAAACTTTGCTTAATTCTTCACGTTTGAACTGAGAGCGGAGCGTATTGTTCTTCTCGATATCTTCTAGAAAGGGGATTAAATCCGGGTATTCGTTCTTAAGTTCGTTCACTCGCGCATAGGATGCGGCAGTCAGACCAGCTTGCATTGCACGAGGACTAAGCAGTCTGTCCATAGGTGCCGGTTTAGTGGATGCCGGTTTGTTGTTTCGCCCTCGAAGTTCTTCTTCGCGAGCTGCATTCAAGAGAACCGTGAGCGACCGCGGATAAGTGTTGTCACGAGCATCCGTCATGCGGTTATAGACCCATCTCGCGGCAAAGGCATTTTTTTTCTTTTCCTGATTCAGCCCCCAAAGGGGTGCGAGAGCCTTGCGAAGTTCTTCCTCATTGGCTGTGTCCACTTCCGAATCCGTTAGGGGGAAATCTCGTTGTGCCAGCGCCCTGAATTCTGGCGAACCACCCGTCGCCAATCTGTACGCCAGTCGAAGGAAATCATCAACTTTCCACTGCAATAGAAGAGTGCGAGCTTCTCCAAAATGGCTTTTATTAGTGAAAACAAGCTTGCTCCATATGTCCTCGCGGAGAAATATCTTGAAGCGAATGTGGTGGAGGTCCCGGTTGTTAGAGTCGTAAGCGAGCCGTAGCAAACCGCCAAGCGCCTCCTCTTGCCATTCGCTATCCTCCTTAATGTCCTGATCGAGATCGTCGTAAAGAAGCCATAGCTTTTTTCCTTTTTCGCCGAGAATTTTATTCATGTCGATCATGAGATCGCGGCATAGTCCATTAAGGGGGTCTCCCAGCAGACTCAAAAGGGCTGTCGTATGGAATGATCGCCATTGCTGGGTGGAGTCGCTAGGAAAGGAGGAGTTAAGATGACTGCGCAACACCTTCATCTCAGTTCGACTAAGAGCAGATTCGATGAGAGTAGACTTTGCGGAAGCAAAGACCCGGATAATCGCGTACGCGCGCCAGAATGAAAGCCAATCGTGATGACCTTTGTCCAATCCTCGTCGAATGGCCTCGAACTCATCAGTAGTCGGCCGGAATATCGCCCCTGGGGCTGGCCCGTGACCAGGAAGAATATCGATGTCTTCGAGCCTTCCTCTTGCACGCTTTGCTGCATTTTCTTTATGTTCGACGAACAGGTGAAACAGGGTCGATTTTCCCGTTCCCTTGCGTCCGCGAACGACCCAACGGGCATCATCAAGAAACTTCTCGAAGTCCGATGTTTTCTGGAAGAAAAGCTCGAAGTCGTCCGCAGCAATAGCCTTAGCGTCGCGCTCTGGAAATTTAAGCGATTCAATAATTTTCCAGCGATCCAGCCGTTGAATCGTCGCCTCGACTTTACCTTCGGTCTCGGTGTCGCGCAGTAGATTCGCAAGCCGAGCGTAGTCAGCCATGGCGGATTCGACTGGATAACGAAGAGCCGAAGCGATACTGGGGTTGTAATGAATGACGACAGGCTGTTTTTCTTCAGGTCGCTCGTCTTCCTCGACGGATTGCTTGCTTTCGTCAATACCTAGCAGCGGAAGAAATCGTGCCACAAGTTCCATTCCGATGACGCCTTCGGGTACCGGCGATAAAACCAGATGCGTTTTTATCCCGGTAAGTTGGCTTAGCGTCTCGCGCACGAACCGGATCCCTTCCGCGTTTTGGTCGCTAGGATAGAGGATAAGAAAAGCTTCGTCGGCGAGACGAAGGAGTGATAGACCTCCCCAATCTCCAAGTCCGGTACGAGCGTCAATGAGCATAACGTCGGGTTCAATTTGTTCGACAAGTTCCTTTTCGAACAGTGACCATGCATCATCGGAACGGCTGAGGACATCTTGGGACGAAAGCGTAGCAAGACGCCGAACAAATTTGGCGCCCACTGCGCCCGCAGGGATTACATGTATCTGCGCGCGCGATACTGGGTCTTCGACGGAATATGATATTGCCAACCTATCTCCGCGGCCAACTTCGACTAAGCAAGTTTCCATCCCTTCACCCGTTTCCGGATCGTAAGGGCGGACCTGACGTTCCCAGAGATAGTCAACGAGCCCCACCTGAATCTCATGTTCATCCGGATGAGGAAGCACCGAGTGAAGTCCTGGCGCTTCGACGTCCATATCTACGATAACAACTCGTTCGCCATTGCGAGCCAAGTGAAATGCCGTGTGTACCAAGGCGGTTGTTCGTCCGACTCCCCCCTTATAGGAATAGAAAACCACGCGTCGTGGCTTACGCCGAGGTATTTTTTCTGAGGGCTGTCGCCCCGCCTCTACCATCGATACTGCCGATTCCCAATTTGCAGGTGCAAGCGTCTCTGTCGTTGAGATGCTAAGACCTCTCTCTTCTGCTTCCTTCGACGTGTATAGCTCCATGATTCCCGGACTAAACCCCGCGCCTCGGATCAATGATTCTACCTGCTCCAGACGTTTTTCCCATGGCTTTCCAGAAAATGACTCGTCAATGACCAGAATAATCGCTGTCTTGTCCGCACCGACTTCGAGTTCGTATCTGTTCCCAAATTTGTCATCGAGTTGTTTTCGTAGAGTGAGTGCGTCATTCATCACAGCATCGCCTCATTTTTCTTCAACCACCCGAGTACATAATCAAAACTCTTGCGCCAGTCCATCAGTGAGTCATCGCCTAACTCATAGGCTGAGTAGCGGAGTTCTATGTAGTCCGCTTCCGTGGCTCCAGTTGGGTGGATGACCCGGTTAAGATGAGTCAGAAATAGGGGATCAGTACGCGCTTTTTCGTGCAACTTTGACATGAGCTTTACTGCGCCAATGAGGCTATGTCCGGGACGAGGAATCGGCCGTCCATTCCATGTGTCTTTTGGGCGTTTGCTTGCTTGATCCCAGGCCGTTAATTGATGGTATCCAATTACTAGCTCCTTGAGGCGACACTCAACAGCGACACCACCAAGATGCGCAGCAGCAGTGGTTCTTTTAGTTTTAGATTCAATTAGCACCTCGACGTCCGCGAGGCGAGATATATGAGCAGCCGAATAATCTTCCAAATTTGAATTCCTAATCTGTCTTGGTACCAAGAAAATATCAGGTAGACTTCCACAAGAAGCCACTTTCAATAATCGAGCATTAAGCCTGAAAAACCTTTTTGGATGAACATCCACGCAAATTGGCCGTCCTTGAAAGCCACAAGGCTATCATTTTCGTGTCAATGCGGGGAACATCCAAGCATTTAACGACAATGAATTGCCGACACCTGTCCCAGTTGGACACGAGGACTGTCAATTCACATGAATGATCGGTCAGGGTCGAAGCCCTTACTGGTGGATTCTAGAAGCAGACATCCACTCGGAGCCACACTCACCACTGCCGACCGTCAGCTCTGGCCGAACAGCGGAAACTCACTCTGTTGGCGCTAACTGTCCGTTGAGGGTCATTTTTGTTGAAAAAGTCGCCAAGCAGCAAAAATCCCGCTCACTCCTGCGTCAACAAGATCGTAAGTTATTGAAACTGCGATCAACAAAAAATCAAATCTGTGCGGATTCGAGCCGATGAGCCGCTTTGGATGGCTTTTTCAACACAATCGGTCGCTTCAAGTCATTGACGATCAGACACCGTCGTCAGATCAAGTCTCCAGACTTCTACATATCCTCGGACTTCACGAGCCCGCTTGGCGGGCATCCCAGAGCGGCTTATAGGCGCTGTCCAGGCGGGATAGCCGCCGGTGCGCGCTTTCCAGCCGGTCGAACTCGGGAAACCGCTCGCTTCGCTCCCGATACCACTGATCCATTAGCGCGCTCAAGCGTTCCTTTTCGGCGAATACCCGGGCGATCCGCTGCTTCAGCCATTCCAGCCGGTGGGCGCTGCCCAACTCCGCCAGCCGATAGCCTACCGGCCCATCGAAGATGCGGACGCCGCCCCCTTCCGCCACGGTCCGGCGCAGGGCTTCGGGATCGACCACTTCGACGCCGGCCAGGACGTCGATGCCGAAGTCGGCCAACTCCGGCAACCAGGGCACGGTCGGTCCCATCAGCACGGATCGCGCCGAGCGCGAGAGCTCCGCTAGCCGCGGAAAGGTCTTGTTGGTGAGGGAGCTTCCGGTCAGAAATACCCAGTCGGCTTCGGGCAGGAGAAATTCGCAGGCGGGGTCGGGGAAATCGTCGAAGCCGGGGCTGCGTTCCAATACGCTGAGGCGGCAATGCTCGCCTAGCCGGGCCAGGCCGGGATAACGGCCGACCACGACGACCCGTTTGCCCGCCAGTTCCGGCAGGAAATGTTCGAAGACCGAGAGGTTCGGCGGGAGCAGCGAGCCGGGCGTCACCGGGATCGACTCCGGCGGCGGGGAGAGATCGGCCAGCGCCGCATTGGTCGCTGCCATGCCCACCGCAGCTTGATAGGGCTCCCATTCCGCGAGCCAGGCCGCGAGTTCGCTCACCGGTCGGCCGCACAGGGTGCCCGGCCACTCCAGGGTGCGGGTGGGAATTTGCGGGCTCATGGCGAGGCCGATGCCCCGGTCGGTGCGGCACAGGGTCCAAATCGGTCCGATGACGACTTCGCGTACCGGGTCGGGCAGCGAAGCGTAATCGATGAGAGACTCGTAAATCGCTCTGGGATTAATCATGGATTCATTCCAAGGCGTTCAAGAGCTGTGGCTCGGATTTGAGCGTGTCGCCTTCTCCCCAGGCCGTCACGCTTTCGACGAACCAGCGCGGGTCGGTCGGATGCGGCTCGGCCACATCGAACTCGGCGTAGAAACTGCCGTTGCCGTGGAATTTGATGCTGCCGATACGGTACCCGTGGTGGTTGGTCCAGATGCCATGTAGGGTTTCCTCGCCGCTGTAAGGATCTTTCTCGGTATGACAGCGGATCAGATCGAAAATCGGCCGCGCCCGCGTCTCGCGTTCGGGCAGGTCGAGCTTCCGGATTTCCGCCTCCAGCCGGGTGCAGACCGCTTCGCCCAAGGGTCGAAGTTTTTCTATTCGATCGTGGAGAGCAGTTTCAGTCATCGTCATTCTCTCAGGTTGATGGACGCCCGCCGAATGGGCAGGCCATCAACAAGACTTGCATTTGTCGGGCCTGGAACGAACCGGAATGCTTCCGGACGCAGCCTTGCTTCCAAAACGTTCGGCTAAATAGCGGGTTAATCCGCTTTCGATGCCGTTGAATCCTTGGGGATTCTTGTACTAATACTTACAGTCCGTATGGTTTTGTCATGAAGACGACATTGGCTTGGGACTTCGCCATTTGCCCCACCGCTGCCGCGGCCTGGTGTTCTCAAGCTGGTGCGATCTCTGCTACCTGGAAGCCTTCCGGGACGGCACGAAGAGTCATGGCGTACTTGGCCTGAGGAGGTCGAGTAGGGGATCACGCTCGCGCCGTAGGTTTATAAACGGCTTCTTAAGAGAAAAGCGCATGAAGCTCTACATGACGCCCGGTTCGTGTTCGACCGGCATCCACATTCTGCTTGAGGAACTCGACCGGCCTTTCGAGGCTTACATCGTGAACCTGCCGGCGGGCGATCAGTACCGGGCCGACTATCTCGCCATTAATCCGAAATCGACGATTCCTACGCTGGTGCGTGACGACGGATCGGCGCTGACCGAGTTCCAGGCGATCGCCTGGTGGCTCGCCCGCACCAATCCGAAGGCGAAGCTGTTGCCGGACGATCCGGATGGCGAGGCGCGGGTGATCGAGGTCATGGATTATGTCGTCGGGACGATCCACATGCAGGGTTTCGCGCGTCTTTTCACTACCTCCAACTTCACGCCAACCGAGGCCGACCATAACTCGGTGAAGGCGCGCGGGATGGAAATCGTCGAGAAGGGCTACGCGGTGATGAACGATGTGCTGGCCGGCAAGGAGTATGTGGCAGGCCGCTTCTCGATCGCCGACGCGGCATTGTTCTATGTCGAATTTTGGGGAGACAAACTCAAAATCGCGTTGCCGGCGAACTGCCAGGCGCATTACCAGCGCATGCTGGCACGCCCGGTTGTGCAGCGCGTGTTGCGGGAGGAGGGCTATCGCTAAATGCAATCCTGCGCCAATTGCTTCCCGTGAACCGCACGATACTCATCCCATGGACCGTTATGCGGCATCACCCCCTCCTACATTCAGTTTCCTAAAAAACATGACCGACGAGATTCGTGGAAAATGCCGATATTTTTTGACCTACAGCGGTGTGAAGCTGCCTCTTAAGCTGCTGACCGAGCTTGAGCCGGAGCAACTGGAGAACCGGAACACCTTCTTCCGAGGCTATTTCGACGAGCAGGATCGTCTAGTCGGTCTCCAGAAGCTGGTTTATGGGGAGGTTGAAATGGAGCACCGCTATGCATACCACGCCAACGGCATATTGAAGCGCGTCGAGATCACCGATGCGGATGGCGATCGGAACTGGATGGATTTCGACGAAAATGGCGAGGTACTCAATCAACGATGAGTAGGAGCTGAGCCTCTGCCGTTCGGCTTAGTGCGCGCACACGGGGTTCGGAATGAGGAGGGGTCCATGGGTTCTCCCAACGGTGGACAGATGAGATGAGACTTCATCCCATCCGACGTGGCGTTGCGTGAAGCATTCCTCTTGTTTTGTTGGCGACTCTAAGACAAGGCATCTCGGAAACAGTCGCGCCTTTAAACGTTCGACTTCTTTCTGCAGAAAACTGTAACAGCTTGCCCTTTTCTATTCACTGACTCCTTTTCACCTAAGTCAAAGAAAGCCCGACAGCTTTTCATTGGTAAGCGCTCTTTTAACGACGCCCTTGAGCTTGGCGAGACGAGGTTGTAGTCGATCGGGTCAGGTAGCCGCAACGGGCTGGGTGAGATGCCAGGGCAGGAGTTTCTCGAACTCGTCGACCGTTGTTG
>Ga0196971_1000446_pt1 | contig 31503 bp, 35 predicted proteins | sample S1v_1013CmetaG_FD_148660 | JGI IMG/M metagenome (GOLD analysis project Ga0196971, IMG submission 148660) | Soil microbial communities from Anza Borrego desert, Southern California, United States - S1+v_10-13C | ecosystem: Environmental > Terrestrial > Soil > Desert | place: USA: California...
CTTTGCACTGGATATCGCATTGGACCATTTTCTTCAAGCTTTATTTGCCGTCAACAAGGTATTTTTTCCGAGCCGCAAAAGAAGCCTGGAAATTATGAGTAATTTTAAAATCATACCCGTATTATGTAATGAAAGGCTGCTGGAGGTTATTAAATTGGGCAGCTATCCGGAGCACATCGGTAAGTCCTATGCTTTGTGGAGCAAGCTGGTCGATGAATTGAGGGTTTTATGTGATATGTAATTAGGAAACATATGAAGTACGGAGTACCGGTCAGGAGAATTAAAATAAGAGATTAAAGAGAGAGGATTGTACAATGAGGAAGCTGTTAATTATTCCGGTTATGATTATATTTGTTCTGTCGGTTACAGCATGTGGAAGCACCGGTATTACTAATGGCAATACCAATACAATCACTGAAGCTCAGTTGACGGATAAAGAGAAGATACTATTATCAATAGGAAGCAGTAAATATTTTGTATTTGATTTTAAGGTTGACAGTAAATATAAATGGGCTAAAGTATGGGTTGATAAATATGAGCATGGAAAGAAAGCAGAGGAGAGCGGAACTTTAATGGCAGATCTGTCGGAGGGTGAGGAAGGCATGATCATTGCTGCAGTCAGAGGAAATGGAGCAAGAATAAATGACTGGGTACTGGCAGTCAATTCTGGAGGAGCATTGAGTAAAGCTGAATCAAAAAATGTGTATGAGGTAGAAGAAGATTCGGCATACGCTTCTGTCATGTCATCCAATAAGTCAAAAATAGACATAAAAGACAAAGAGCTTGTATTAGCAAGTGCTTGCTACACAGTATCACAGGAGGGGGAATCATCCCTTAGTTCATTTAGCAATGGATTTTACGATGATCCTGAAGCGCATATGGAAGAAATAGCAGAATATGATATTGTTTATCTATTAAAGTGCAGGTTTTATAACACAGAAAAGCAGCCTTGACAAAACTGTTGAGTATAGATGATATATTTGCATGGGGGGATTATTCAATGAAGCGGGTTCAAGATAATTTGTTTGACGGGATAATTGCACTTCCTTCCTTTCCGGTTGTACTAGTTACTGTGGACAGGAATATTATGGCTGTGAGCTTCTGAAGGGATGAAAGCAGAAAGAACTGTCCCTATTGCTTTTATGATAAGCTGATATCAAAAACCAAAACCTTATGTGCCATTGAAGCTTAAGGGGCTGGTTTGATCAATAAACTGAAAGGTCAATATGATGTGCGCTGGAGCAGAACAGCAGTTCTAATGCTATAATTGGAGGACTGATTATGAAAAAGAAGAACAAAGGTTTTTTTAGTATAAGGACGGTAATTATATCGTTTGCACTTTTTATGTGCGTGAATTTTTTAATCAATGGCTCACCTTATGGACTGACCAGACTTGTAGAAATCACAGGCGGGCAAAGTATTTTGGATATGGAGATGCTGAAAGGGTATTCTGTGGAAAGAGCTTATGAGATTTTAGAGGCTCTAGGTGAGGAAGGCAGGACTTTCAATATGAGATATATAGTTCCGCTGGACTTCCCATTTCCTTTAAGCTACGGATTATTTTACTTTGTAACTTTAACTCTCATCATGCAAAGCATACGTAAAAATATGGGAAGACCCTGGCTTATCGGTATAGTCGGTTTAGTTGCAGCTCTTTTTGACTGGCTTGAAAATATCATGATTATCAGGCTTTTGCAGAATTATCCTACAAGGCTTGAAGGAGTTGCCAAATTGGCAAGTGTATTTACTCAGCTCAAAAGCTTGTTCGTTATGGGCAGTATGCTTATTATCGTTGTTGGTTTGGTGGTCGTAATTATAAAGAAATTAACAGGAAAACATCAATTAACACAAGGAGGATACCGTTGTTAAGCCGGCGATTGGTTATTGTTAGAGGTATTATTAAGGTGATGTATAGATTTAGTCTAATACATCACCTTTATTTAGATATAAACTAAACGTTAAACCTGAAATGTACCACGTCGCCATCCTTCATGATGTAGTCCTTGCCTTCGATCCTTACAAGTCCTTTTTCCTTGGCGGAGGCCATGCTGCCCCCGTGAGCCATCAGATCATCATAGGCTATTACCTCTGCACGGATGAAGCCTCTTTCTATGTCGGAGTGGATTTTGCCGGCTGCCTGAGGCGCAGGTGTTCCTGCCTTTATTGTCCATGCCCTTGACTCCGGTGGACCTGCGGTCAGGAAGCTTATAAGCCCCAGCAGATGGTAGCTCGCCTGTACCAGCTTATCCAGGCCTGATTTTTCAAGACCCAGATCGTGAAGGAATTCTTTTCTTTCCTCCTCCGGCAGCTGGGCGATCTCTTCCTCTATCTGCGCAGAAATGACGACCACTTCGGCGTCCTCCGTTGAAGCAAATTTCCTTACGCTTGCGACATGAGGGTTTGAGCTGCCGTCATCGGCGAGGTCTTCTTCAGACACATTGGCAACATATATAACAGGTTTTGAGCTCAGGAGATTGAAGGATTTAACAAGCTCCTTCCGTTCATCGGACAGGTCCAGCGTCCTTATTGATTTGCCTTCCTCCAGTACCGACATTGCCTTCTGAATCAGTTCTACTTCAGCTGCCATAGCTTTATCGCCCTTTGCGGCCTTCTGTGATTTCTGGAGCCTTCTCTCCAGCATTTCCATATCGGAGAATATCAGTTCCAGGTTTATTGTTTCTATATCCCTCAGTGGATCTACACTTCCTTCTACGTGTACGATATCCTTGCTTTCGAAGCATCTGACCACATGTACTATAGCTTCAACCTCGCGGATATGTGAAAGGAACTTGTTGCCGAGACCTTCACCCTTGCTTGCACCTTTTACAAGTCCGGCTATATCATAAAATTCAATAGCAGTGGGGACGATTTTCTTTGATGCATATATCTCAGCCAGTTTTGCCAGTCTTTCATCAGGTACTGCAACTACGCCTACATTCGGTTCTATGGTACAGAAGGGATAGTTGGCGGATTCGGCTCCTGCCTGGGTAATGGCGTTAAATAATGTGCTTTTTCCTACGTTAGGTAAGCCTACGATTCCAAGTTTCATCTGATTCGTCCTTTCAATGATAAATCTTTTTTGCAACTTATATTTTAGAATTAATATTGCCACAATGTAAAATTATATTATAGATGATAAATAAGTGCAACTCTGATAAATATGTTTCTCACTAAATCCATTACATAATAGTTCAATAGTGCGAAATGTTTTCATTGATGTTATAAATCGCAGCTATTCTATGTAATCTTCTTTGTGCGATTTATATAGCAGAATTATGTATTGACAAATCGTACTGCACTGCTTATATTGAATATAGGAAATGTATGGAAGGTGGTGTCTGTTTGTCGTCGGTTCTGTAAAGGTAGTCCTCAATACAATACTGATGGACGTTTGGGCTTATAAGGTTTCTTATATGTTATTTTTGCGTCTGCCAACTGCCTTACAGATTTACTCAAACAGACTGACTCAACATAAAGCAAGCTATGGCTTTGCTTACTGTTAACGAATTTGTGGGTGCGGTGCTTACTGCACTCTTTTATATTTCTTTTTACTGTTATTCTTCTGTATAGGCAGAAAACAATTAAAAAAGGAGAGGTAATAATGAAATATGTAAAAAGTAATAAGTATGACAAAGCCTTTTTAAAGGAAAACATGATGGGACCTAATTGCGTGAAAATGCTTGAAGAATTAACAGATACTATAAGACTGGAAAAAGGTATGCGCGTCCTGGACCTGGGCTGCGGAAAGGGGCTAACCTCAATATTCCTGGCAAGGGAGTATGGGGTACAGGTATTTGCAACTGATCTGTGGATCACAGCTACAGAAAACTACGTCAGATTCAAATCATTGAATATTGATGGCCAGATCATACCGATCCATGCGGATGCAATGGAAATGCCATACGCAGATGGATTCTTTGATGCAGTCATAAGTGTGGACTCTTATCATTACTTCGGCAGAGATGCGCAATTCATGGATGCAAAGCTGGCGCCGCTTGTTAAAAGCGGTGGAATAATAGCTCTGGCAATTCCGGGCTTAAAGGAGGATATACACGACTCTATTCCTGAAGAAATGAAGCAGTCCTGGTCTGCCGAGGATATTGAGACACTGCATTCCTGCAAGTGGTGGAAAGCGCTGCTGGAAAAATCACAGAGGATAACGGTCGATTCCGTACGGGAAATGCAAGGCTTTGAGGAATGCTGGAACGATTGGCTGTCATGCGATAATGAATATGCGGTAAGTGACCGTGCCGCTATGGAAGCAGGAGCAGGCAAGTATATGAATCTGATTGCTGTAAACGCAAGAAGAAAATAGGTTAAAATGGATTTGCTGCAGCGCATGGAATTAATAGCGGGGCTGGAAGGGATTTTACAGGATGTATGGAATGCTTATGAATAATATTATATATGAAGCAGAGGCAGAAATATGACGAAATGGCTGCAGCAATACATTTTACTCGTACTCAGGATAGGCAAGGCTATCCGTTCAAAAACACAGGAGGTCCTATACGATTTTTACAGACATATACTATTGGAACCGGCTTTGTCCGGCCGGTATGGGAACGAGAAGCTGCGAAGGATATTGACTGAGCAGATCATGCTTTCTGATATATAGGTCAGGGTAATGAGAGAAAAAAATATTACGAAGAGGTGGCTAATTATGATTGAGTTACTGGATATTCCTTATAGTGAGGTTGATGTGATCAAAGTGCTTTGGGAAAAGAACAGACAGTACCATGAGAATATTTCAGAACACTTCAGTGAAACATACCGTTCTTTGAGCTTTGATGAAAGGATCAAGGCATTCAGTGCGTTTGACAGCGAGACAATAAAAATAACTGTTGCTGTAAGTGACGGAAAGTATATTGGGTACTGCATATCAACAGTGGTGGATGGGAAGGGAGAAATCGAGTCAATACACGTAGCTGAGAGCAGCAGAGGAACAGGGCTGGGGAAGAAGCTGGTGCAAAGCCATCTGGAATGGCTGAATGAGAAGAAATGCAGTACCATAGGGGTGACAGTATCACAGGAAAATGAGGCTACCATAGGATTTTATAAAAAGCTCGGATTCTTTCCAAATACCTTATATATGCAACAGAAGTAGCAAATAAAAAGACCTCCGTAACGGAGGTCATATCGTAGTTTATTTAACAGGCTTTTCCTTCATGGGTTTTCTATAGATAAGACTTTCAAAAAAATCCCTTGGGGTCATGGTTTTACCTTTTTTATGCTTTAAATCCACAGCTTTGATATTACTTAAATACATTCCGTTTCCTTTTGAAACCAGTGTTACCTTGTCAACAGTCATTAAAAACACCTGCCTTAATCAGATTATATCATCCGGTATTAGTATACGCAATTGAAAAAATTATAGTGACCTGCCAGATTTCTCTTGTAATTGTCAATCACATTATGAGCATAAGTCAACTGTATTTTTCTTTCGTTATATTCCAATTTGCTCCAATTAAAAGCTTCGTCAATGCAGTTTATGCTAATTACAAAAACCACCTTTGAACCTGTATCACATTTTTTTATGAGAATATTTATTCTATAGACTATATTCTGCTTTGACCAGTTCAGGATATTTTCCGGCAGGCCTTTGAAGTCTGCATCGTTGATTTCTGAAAAATTGATCGTATTGCCGGCTTGCAGCAGTACGGTTTTTCCTGTGCTGGTGTGTCTGTAATTTCTGATGACTCCGTTCCAATTCGGTCCGGACAGTATGCCCGGCATCCCGGAATGGCCTATTCTTACGATTTTCCATATCATTGTACCCCAGAAAATCCGTTTTACAAAAAATAGAGATACAAACAAATCGTTGCCGTAGTATTTTTTGTGGTCAAGAAATTCTTTGCGTATGTCATCCAGTAAATTCTGTATCTTTTCATTTATGAACTCATCGGCATAGGATATATGATGCTCCATCTTCCTTATCCTCAGGACCTTAAAGATAAGGAAGGATATTGATGTGCCCGCACTATACATTATTATCACAGCTATTATTGTAATATCATTAAAGCCGGTCATTTGCCGGATGTTGTCCATAATGCTGCTGTTGCATATAAGGGTAGGCAAAACAAAAGCAAACAAATTGCCTATAAAGGATATTACATAATATCTCTGCATTTTCTGGATCAGAAGGCCCAGTGCCAGTGCAGCAATGCATATAAAGACGTTAAGCATAGTTTTACCTCCACAAAACACCTGACCTTATTATACCATAAAATGGAATAGTAAGAAATGTTTTGAAGAACCTGACTGTATATCTATAATACATTATATGGTATAATTATCCATAGGTGCAGGACATGTAGCGGATAACCGGAGAAAACCTGAAGGAAGACCGTTTAAGCTGTATGGATGAAGTGTGGGTGCAGGAATGCATTCGTAAGATGAATTCGTAAGGAGGGTGTTGAGTTGCAGACTGTAAGAATAATAGACCTGGGTGGTGTCAATTGCTATCTTTTAAAAGCAGGAAACAGCTTTGTGCTGATAGATACAGGCTTTGCATTCAGGCGGAATAAGCTTAGAAAGGAGCTGGAAAATGCAGGCTGCAAGCCGGGGAACCTTGTGCTTGCAGTAGTGACCCATGGAGATTCGGACCATACGGGTAATTGTGCATACCTTGGCAGGCATTACGGTGCCAAAATAGCAATGCACAGGGAAGACTCGGGAATGGTTGAGAAAGGGGATATGCTCTGGAACAGGAAAATGAGGGGTACTCTTGAAAGAATGTTCCTGTCACTGCCCTTCCTCAGGCTGAACAGAAAGGACAGGTTCAAGCCGGATATATACCTTGAGGATGAACAGGAGCTTTCCATGTATGGACTGGAAGCGAAGGTAGTTCATATTCCGGGGCACTCGGCAGGCTCCATTGGGATACTTACAGGCGACGGACTGCTGTTTTGCGGCGATCTGCTCGGTAACAACCGGAAGCCCGGATTGTTCTCCATAATAGATGACATGGAGACAGCACAGTCCAGTGTGGATAGACTGAGAGCATTAAATATAGATAAAGTATTCCCCGGACATGGCAAACCCTTCAGTATGAAGGAGCTTCAATAGGACACTAGAAAACTTCGGGAGGTGGAAGCATGCTTAGCCTTGAGTGTTTAGCATCCCTTGAAAAGGATGAACTGGAGAGAATATCAGAGACATTGGGCTGCGACGATTTGCGTCGGCTTGTAGAACTACTGGCTGTAAAGGATGACACGATAAGATACAATTCCTTTCTTTTGCTGCGGTATCGCTCGAAATATCATGATGATGTATATCCCTATTGGGAGTTGCTCTGCGAAAAACTGAAAAGCGGGAATTCCTATCATAGAAGCATAGGGCTGATGCTTATTGCGGCAAATGCAAAATGGGACAACGATAATAAGATAGACAATGTCATTGAGGAATATCTGGCACTGCTGAAGGATGAAAAGCCTGTTACAGTAAGGCAGTGCATTCAGTCTTTATCTGAAATAATACCGTATAAGAAGCACCTGCTTATGAAAATATCTGATGCATTAATGGCGCTTAATATAGGTGAAATAAGGGAAACGATGCAGAAGCTTGTTTTGACGGATATACTTACTGTCCTGGCAGAGCTCAGGAAAGAACAGAACAATAGCAAAATAGAGAGCTATATTGCAAGTGCTCTTTCAGGAGGAATGCTGGATAAAAAGACTGTAAAGCAGGTGCAGGCAATGCTTTGATGTTATTTATAATAGTCAGTTACATATTTCAGGAATACTGAATTGACCGGCGAAAGCGGTCTTTTCTTATGTGTGACTATATAGAAAGCTCTCTTAAGGTCAAAGCCTTCTATATCAAAAGCTTTTATCCGTTCGAACCCGATATAGTCCTCGACACTCATATAAGACATGATGGATACGCCTAAGCCCTGGCTCACAGCCTGTTTTATGGCATCTATGCTGTTGAATTGCGCGGCGATTTTGATTGAGGATGGGTTTACCCCATGCTTCATACATATTTTTTCAAATTCCTGTCTTGTACCGGAGCCGGATTCCCTGTATATGAAGCTTTCCTCCTTTACAACTTCAAAGGGGAGGGTATGGGAGGTAATTGCACTGAATTTTTTATTGCAGGGAGCGGCCAGTACGAGCTTGTCCTCTACAAGCTTGTGATATTCAAGCTTGCTGTTTTCTATCATAGTGCCTGCCATTCCCAGCTCATATTTTTTGTCAAGAAGGTCATCAATAACCTGGATGGAATCCATTTGGTCCACTGAAAAGCTGACATTACTGTATTTGTTCCTGAAGCCTATCATTAGTCTGGGAAGCAAATACTCAGCCGGCACCGTGGATGCAGCTATTTCAACTTTTCCTTCTATTTTTTTATTGAATTTATTAAGGGTAAATACTGCATTATCCCTGATAATGATAAGGTTATTTGCATATTCATAAAAAATTTTTCCGGCATTTGTCGGTTCGACTTCTTTGCCGGAACGGTCTATCAGCTTTATGCCCAATTCATTTTCCAGGGTGTTTATATGGGAGCTTACTGTAGGCTGGGTCAGGAATATTGCATCTGCTGCCTTTGAAAAGCTTCTGTACCGGACCACATATACGAATGCTTCAATTTGCCTGAAGTCCATTTCTTCACTTCCTCATATAATGTATTTATAGCAACAATACATGAAATTCTAATATATGATATATATTTGTATTTTTTTCATAGGTATATTATAATTTTAGACGAAATGAGGAGTGAATGCAATGAGCGATTATTTTATTGCTGTTTTTGATTCTACGCACTATGCTTTGAAGTTTGAAAAGGTGATAAGGGACAATGGGTTTAAAATCAATATAATGCCTGTTCCCCGGGAAATAACCGCAAGCTGCGGGATTTCAGCAAAGCTGGAAGTGGATGAAATTGAGGAGATAATGACCCTGGCAGCAGAAGAAGAACTGAAGGTAGCCGGCTATTATCGTGTAGAAGCGCATAACGGAAAGAAAAACTACCATAAAAGCACTTAGTCGTTTTTATGGTAGTTTTTTTCCGGTTTTCACAAGCTTTACAGAATGCAGAAAGAGAATTAAACTATGTATGGTATTTATTAAACTTTATTAAACTATTGGGAGGCTAATAATTGGATAACAGAAAGAAAATAATTGCAGCGGTTGTTATTGTGGTTTGTTTGATTGCAGCTGCCGGATACGGTATTACATATCATTTTCTCAACAGTATAAGCGTTGAGGGTGGTGCTGAAGGCTATCCCGTACCCGAGAAACGTGTAAATGTTGTAGTAATGGGTGTGGCTAACGGGCTTGCAGATTCAATCATGCTCTGCAGCTTTGACCCTGATGATGGAGCAGTGGATGTATTTTCAATACCAAGGGATACATTCATCACACGAAAAGGACATAAGACCTCCGCAAACAACAAGATAAACTCCTCCTATGGAAGGGGTGGAGCCGACAGCGTCGTTGACAGCGTTGTCTCGCTTACAGGTGTGGAGGTACATTACTATGTGAAGGTTGATTATAAGGCTGTCAAAGCGATAGTTGATGCCATAGGAGGCATAAAGGTAACTGTACCTATGAACATGAATTATGATGATCCTGTTGACGGACTGCACATACACTTTGAAAAAGGTCAGGTAGTAAGCAAGGGAGAAGATATAATAAAGCTCCTGAGATACCGGAAGAATAACAAAGGCGGCGGATATAAGGAAGGGGACCTGGGCAGAGTCGGTATGCAGCAGGAGATAGTCAGGCTGGGTATTGAGAAGGTATTGAAGGGCAATGTTGTAACAAACTTCCTGAAGCTGCAGGGACCAATACAGGAGAATGTCAAGACAAATATGTCTCCCAAGCAGATGATGTTCTATATTACTAAAGCGCAGAAAATAAAGAGAGAAAACATCAGCATGCAGACGATCCCCGGCAGGGCTGATTCCATAAACAGACTGTCCTTTTATGTGGTAAATGAGGAAAAAATGAGTGAGCTTTTAAAGCCGATCAAAGAGGATTAGTATTATATGTATTGAAAGACTTCACCTTTACAGGTTGGGGTCTTTCTTAATTTGTTGACATACTAAAACTGTTTAAATATACTAAAATTAACACAATAGTGAAAATAAAATAAGGGGGTCGTATGATTGTTCAAAAGTCTCACTGAGGCAAAGGAGTTCTGCAGTGCAAGGGGTATTAGGATTATTGATTTTAAGGTTACTGATTTGACGGGAAGATGGCATCACCTCTCAATACCGGTGACCCGGTTCAGTGAAAAGATATTTGAGGAAGGCATCGGCTTTGATGGTTCCAGCTACGGTTTCCTTACTGTTGAAAAAAGTGATATGGTCTTTATCCCAGATCTCAGCACAGCTTTTGTGGACCCATTCTGCGGAGAATCGACACTGAGTATGATAGGGGATATTCATACCCTGGAGGATGGCATCAAAAGGTACGAGGGAGACCCGAGATATATCGCGGAAAAGGCTGAAAAATTCATGGCTTCAACCGGTATAGCAGATGAGAATATAATCGGTCCTGAATTCGAATTTTATATATTTGATCAGATTGCCTATGAGAGCAAGCCAAATCATCAGGAAGTAACCATTGATTCAAAGCAGGCCGAGTGGAATACAAACGCATTGTATGAAAGCAATCTGGGCTACAAGGTCAGGCATAAGGGAGGATATCATCTGGCACTTCCCTACGATATAACAAATGATCTCAGGAGTAGAATGACATTAATGCTTGAAGACCTTGGGATGCCGGTCAAGTATCATCATCACGAGGTCGGAGGACCAGGGCAGCTTGAGCTGGAGGTTGAAGCAGGCAGGATGAAGGATATGGCTGATAAGACCTATCTGCTCAAATATGTAGTGAAGAATATGGCGATCCAGAACGGAAAAACCGCCACCTTCATGCCCAAACCCATGTTAGGCGAGGCTGGAAGCGGGATGCATGTACATATGTGGCTCTATAAGGATGGAAAGCCTTTGTTCTATGATAAGGATGGTTATTCAGGACTCAGTCAGACCGCATTGTATTTTATAGGTGGACTTCTGAAGCATTCTCCGGCACTGCTGGGATTGACAAGCCCAAGTACAAACTCATATAAAAGGTTGGTTCCCGGATATGAAGCGCCGGTAAGCATCTGCTTTGCTACTTCAAACAGAAGTGCTGTAATAAGAATACCAGGTTATGGGAATAAACCTGAAAGCAAGAGATTTGAGTTCAGGCCTTCCGATGCAACCTGCAATCCGTACCTTGCTTATTCGGCACTGCTTATGGCAGGTCTGGACGGTGTTATAAACAGGATAGATCCTGCCAGGGAAGGCTTTGGACCATACGATGTGAACATCTTCGAGCTTAGTGAAGAGGAAAGAAGCAAGATCAAAGGTCTGCCCAAAAGCCTCGAAGAGGCCATGGATGCTTTGAGGAAGGACAGCGGATTCCTGCTCCAGGGAGGCGTATTTACGGAACAGCTTATCGATACATGGATAAAGAACAAGCTGGAGAAGGAGCATAAAAGGATTAGCCTTGTTCCGCATCCGGCTGAATTTGAAATGTATTATGATCTATAGTATTGATAAAATTGATTATTTGTGAGGAGTGATAGCATGCAGGAAACAGTAAAAAGGACACTTGAAGCTTTGGAAAGGAACGGTATGAAGGCTGTATACTTTGATGATTCCGATTCAGCGGTAAGCTATCTGATGGAAAACATCGAAAGCAGCGCAAAGGTTGGAATCGGTGGTTCTGTGACCGTTAATTCCCTGGATATACCGAAAAAGCTCAAAGACAGAGGAAATAAGGTATTCTTCCACTGGCTGGAAAGCACTCCGGAAGGTATGGATGAAGCCAGGAAGAATGCGACACAGGCTGATGTATATATCTCCAGTACAAATGCTCTGACTGAGGAAGGGCAGCTGGTCAATACCGACGGTATGGGAAACAGGGTTACTTCAATGATTTATGGACCGAAGAAGGTATATATACTGTGCGGTATAAATAAAATAACAAAAAATCTTGATGCTGCGTTTCAAAGGGTAAAGGATAATGCGTACAAAAATGCAAGAAGGCTGAAGCTCAATACTCCCTGTGCAGTAAATGAAAAGTGCTCTGACTGCAGAAGCCCGCAGAGAATGTGCAGTGTAACGGCCATAATCAACAGGAGGCCTTATAAGACTGATCTGGAGGTCATTATAGTAGGGCAGGAACTGGGGTATTAATTAACTGGCTGAAAAAGCAATATAAAAGGATTGTTGTTATATATAGGGATGGGTTTTTGACCCATCCGATTTTTTTTAACAACAGCCTTTTTTTATTCTTTATTAAAAAATATCAAGTAGAGGTTGATTGATTGTGTAATTTATTGTAATATATAATATATATTGCACAAAAATTTTAATGTGTACAAAATATTTTTAATCCGGGGTGATTTGATGATTCAGAATTTCAAAGAACTGTTGGAAGCTGCGAAAAGCCAGAAGAAGATGAAAATTGTTGTAGCTGCAGCTCAGGATGAAGACGTAATCAAGGCAGTAAACCAGGCAAAGGAGATGGAGCTTGCAGAACCGGTGCTTGTGGGCGATAAAAGCAAAATAGTAGAAATAATGGACAGGCTGAAAGTTCAGAGCAGTGGTTACGAGATAATCAATGAACCGGATTTGATACAGACCGCAAGGAAATCAGTAGAGCTCGTCAGAAATGGGAAGGGTGACTTTTTAATGAAAGGGATCCTTCAGACTGCAGATATCATGAGAGCGGTACTTGATAAAGAAATAGGACTCAGGACTAATAATCTCATAAGCCATGTAATGGTGTACGAGGTACCTGCTTACAAGAAGCTCATGTACTTGACCGATGGCGGTATGAATGTGGCCCCGGATCTGGAGCAGAAGGTTCAAATACTGGAAAACGCCATACAAGTATGTAAAGCGATGAAAATGGATAGAATATACGCTTCCTGCCTTGCAGGGGCTGAGACTGTCAACCCTAAGATACCAGCTACCGTTGACGCCAAGGCAATAGCTGATATGAAAGAAAAATGGGAGGCACAGGGAGTTGTTGTAGAAGGACCTGTTGCGCTGGATCTTGCAATCAGCAGCGAGGCATGTGAACATAAGGGTTATAAGGGTGAAGGCGGCGGTAAGGCCGATATACTGCTTGTTCCGTATTATGAAGTAGGAAATGCCCTGGGAAAAGCTCTGACTTATTTTGCAGGAGCAAAATCCGCAGGGCTCATTATGGGAGCCAAGGTTCCTATAGTGCTTGTTTCAAGAGCCGACTCCTCAGAGTCCAAGCTTTTATCAATAGCATTCGGCAGTGTGGTAGCAGGGCAATAATTTTTTTAATTATCTAAGGGGGTATTATTAGTGAAGCAATTGATGTCAGGCAATGAGGCAATTGCCAGGGGCGCTTATGAAGCCGGTGTCAAAGTGGCGGCTGCATATCCGGGCACTCCAAGTACAGAAATACTGGAGAATATTGTAGACTATAAGGAACACATTTATTGTGAATGGTCACCCAATGAAAAGGTAGCGGCAGAAGTGGCGATCGGTGCATCCATAGCAGGAGTCAGAAGTATATGTGCCATGAAGCATGTTGGTGTTAATGTAGCTGCTGACCCGATATTCACATATGCATATCTGGGAGTTAATGCGGGATTTGTTATGATCACAGCCGATGATCCCAGCATGCACAGCTCACAGAATGAGCAGGATAATAGATATTATGCCAAGTTTGCCAAGATGGCAATGGTTGAGCCGTCAGACAGTCAGGAATCAAAGGATTTCATGGCTGAGGCACTTAGAATAAGTGAGCTGTTTGATACCCCTGTATTATTCAGAGTAACAACAAGAATATGTCACAGTAAGGGTATTGTTGAACTGGGAGAAAGAACAGAAGTTGAAACAAAGAAATATGAAAAGAATATTAACAAGTTTGTAGCAACCCCAGCTCATGCAAAGATTGCCCACGGAACAGTTGAGAAAAGGCTTAAAGCTCTTGAAAAATATGCAAACAGGTCACCTTTGAACAAGGTTGAATATAACGAAAACACAAAGATAGGTATTGTAACAGCGAGCGTTGCGTACCAGTACGCCAAGGAAGTGTTCGGAGACAACGCATCCTACCTGAAGCTCGGCTTCACGTATCCTCTTCCAATGGAGCTTATAAAGGACTTTGTTTCCAAATTTGAAACCGTTTATGTGGTTGAAGAGCTAGAGCCGTTTATGGAAGAGCAGATGAAAGCCGCTGGTATAAAATGCATAGGCAAAGAGCTTATTCCAAATCTTTATGAATTGAACCCCGATGTTGTTGCAAAAGCCCTCCTGAATAAGGAATCCGAGATAAAGACTCTGGATGCTAAGGTTGTAGCAAGACCACCGGTACTTTGCCCGGGTTGTCCGCACAGAGGTTTCTTCTATACAATGTCCAGAAAGAAAGACACAGTTGTAACAGGTGATATCGGTTGTTATACCCTGGGCGGCATGGCGCCACTCAGCGCACTTGATACCTGCATATGTATGGGAGCAGGCTTTTCTGCCGGAATGGGAATGGCCAAGGCCTTTGAAGTATCGGGCAGTGATAAGAAGGTATTCGGAGTTGTCGGTGATTCGACCTTCTTCCATTCAGGAATAACCGGAGCTATAGATATAGTATACAATAAGGGCAAAATGGTACCTGTTGTACTGGACAACAGAATAACAGGGATGACAGGACACCAGGAAAACCCGGGAACAGGAAAGACTTTGATGGGTCAGGATGCAGTGCAGATAGATCCTGTTGATGTTCTGAAGGCAATAGGCTATAAGACTGTCAAGGTAGTAGACCCATGTGATCTTAAAGCAATGAATGAAACAGTGGAAGAGGCTTCAAACAGTAAAGAGGCTTATGCTATAGTAACAAAAAGACCATGTGTACTCATTAAGGGCTTGTCTCCCTTCAAGACAAAATGCAGAGTTGTAAAGGAAAAGTGCAAGAAGTGCAAAATGTGCCTGAAGGTAGGATGTCCGGCCGTATTCTTCAAGGATGGAACCTCATATATTGATCAGTCAATGTGTGTTGGCTGCGAAGTATGCATGCAGGTATGCAAATTCGATGCTATAGAAAAGGTTGGTGAATAATATGAGTGATACTAAAAACATATTATTGGTCGGCGTCGGCGGACAGGGTATAATCCTTGTCAGCAAGATATTGACTGCAGGGCTCATGAAAGCAGGCTATGACGTTAAAATGTCCGAGGTACACGGTATGGCCCAGAGAGGTGGAAGCGTAACCACACAGGTGAGATACGGCAAGAAGGTGTATTCCCCAATAATAGGCATGGGCCAGGCTGATATCCTGGTTTCCTTTGAGAAGATGGAAGCGGTAAGATGGATTGAATACCTCAAGCCCGAAGGTGTTGTGGTAGTTAATAATTATGAGATCCCTTCTATGCCTATAGCCAGCGGAAAGGAAAAGTATCCGCAGGGACTGATAGAAGCTCTGCAGAGTGCTTTCAAGACTGTTGTACTTGATGCAGGCAAGGCAGCGGAGGAAATTGGAAATATCAAGACTCAGAATATAGTACTCCTGGGTGCTCTGGTAAAAGCTCTCGAACTGGATGAAATAGACTGGGAGGAAATAATAAGGGAGACAATTAACCCAAGGTTGGTTGATATCAATATCAAGGCTTATAACAAGGGAAAAGAGCTTTAGTATAAAGTTTGAAAAGGAAGCGCACATAAAATGTCCGCTTCCTTTTTTTAAGTACAAGGTAATGTTATAATATACCTATAATGCATACGATATTGAAAAGGCTAGGGTAAATTGATGGAAGGCTATTTAAAAGGGTTGAACAAGGAGCAGCTGAAAGCAGTAAGCCATGAGGCAGGGCCTTGCATGGTACTGGCTGGTCCGGGCACAGGAAAGACTACAGTTATCACTTCGAGAATAATCAAGCTTATAAAGAGAAAGGTAGTGCCTCCTGAGAACATACTGGTCGTTACCTTTTCAAGGGCTGCTGCCAATGAAATGAAGGAAAGGTATGCCAGGCTTTCAAATGCTCAGAGTGAGAGAGGCGTAAGCTTTGGAACCTTTCATTCTATTTTCTACAAGCTGTTGAGGCAGTATATGGGTTATAAACTGGAAGACCTTATTGATGAGAATCTGAAGTTTAATGCAATAAGAAATATTGTGAAAAGGATGGGTGTAGAATTTGCAGAGGATGAGGAGCAGATAAGGGATATTATAAGTGATATGGAGTATGCCATAAGCACCATGTCGGAGGTATCAAGCTGTGAACCAGGCTCCTGCACCAGCAAGCAGCTTTCCATGATCATGGAAGGCTATAAGGAATTCAAGCAGCAGTCAGGCAAATATGATTATGACGATATTCTGTATGACTGCCTGTGCATGCTGCGGGAGAACCCCGGAATCCTGAGAGAAACGAGGGAGAAGTTCAGATATATATTGGTAGATGAGTTTCAGGACATTAATATGCTGCAGTTTGAAACAATAAAGCTGATAGCCGAGCCGCATAATAATATTTTTATAGTCGGGGACGATGACCAGTCCATATACGGCTTCAGGGGTGCAGCTCCCGATATACTGCTGAATTTTGAAAAGCTTTATCCGGAATGCAGCAGGATATATCTTAAAAATAACTACAGAACAACAGGAAATATATTAAGCTCCGCCTTGTCCGTAATAAATACCAATAAGAACAGATATTCCAAAGAGCTGGAGGCTGTCAACAGTCAGGGAAGTATTCCTGCAGCCTTTGAAGTGGAGGACTTTGAAGAGGAGGCCAGGACTATAGCTGCAAGAATAGAGCAGATGAGCAGAAATGACAGGGAATTTTCAAGCTTTGCGGTGATTTATAGGACCAATCTCCAGTCCAGAGCCGTCATTGATGCTTTTATGGATGCAGGGATCCCCTTTGTTACGCTGGATGGGATGGTATCCATGTATAATCATTGGATTTTCAAGGATATCATAAGCTATCTCAAGCTCGGAAAAGGTCTTGGCGGCAGCAGGGATACAATGAGAATAATCAACAAACCAAAAAGATACATCAGCAAGGATACAATGGCAAAGGCAGAGAAGTCGGGGAAGGATTTCCTGCAGGGAATCCTGGAGGAAAGCAGCCTGAACAGGCTGCAGATAAATGGGATCCATGAGCTTATAAATGATTTGAAAAGACTTGGTACTATGGACCCCAGGAATGCAGTAAAGTATATAAGGAATGTAATTGGCTATGACGAATATCTCAAGGAATATGCCGCTTCAAAGGGAATCGGCATAAAAGGGCTCCTGGAGACCATTGAAGAAGTAGAAAGCTCAGCAGCCGGCTTCGAGACTATACTGCCGTATCTGCAGCATGTGGAAGAAGTGTCTGAAAAGCTGGGGGAAAAGGATTACGACAATTTTGGACGCAACAATGTAAAGCTGCTGACCATGCATAAGGCAAAAGGTCTTGAGTTTGATTCGGTGTTTATCTGCGGTTCGGTGGAAGGCCTTGCGCCATACATAAAAGATGACTCTGCAGGAGAAGATTTAGAAGAGGAAAGAAGGCTTTTCTATGTGGCCATGACCAGGGCAAGAAAAGAATTATATATAACCATACCCAAACACAGATATGGCAAGTCGGTGAAACCTTCGCGCTTTGTTCTTGAATTTCAGAAGGGGATTGATTACGGCAGCCAGGTGCATATAGGGCAGAAGATATATCACAAGATATACTACGACGGCATTATCAGGGAAGTGATTGAAAGCAGGGAAGGAGCAAGGATCAAGGTGGACTTCGGAGGAAGTGTGAAGGAGCTTAACCTGAAGACTTGCCTTAAGAATGAAATTATAAGATTACTATAGAGGAAATGCTGTGTTAAGAGTCATATGCTTTAAGGAGGAAAAGTATGAATTATGTCAGGATTATAAGGGTTTCGGGCAGCTTTTTTGCAAGGGAGTTTAAAAAGCCTGAAAAGGCACGCAAGAAGGTACAGTACAGAGAGGTTGATGAAAAGACTGTGGCGGAACAGTTCCTTAAAGGTGATGCCACTGTTGAGGTAGTATTTGAGGATTCAGAAAGGGAGCCTATAATGCTTGATTTGGAAAGCGATCAGGAGCTTATAAAGAGATACCTTGGGAGTAAATTTCTAGCTTATTGATAAGGAGGGGTCAGATGTATAGATTCAGAAAGGTTTCACAGGCTGATAAAGAAAGAGTGCTGGAGATTTCATCAAAAATTTGGGAGGGTTATGATTATATAAAATATGTTTTTGATGAATGGGTGAATGATACAGAAGGGGAATTCACACTGGGAGAGAAGGATGGCATTATTGTAGGCTATGCGAAGTACACCAGGTTCAATGACAACGAGGCATGGCTAGAGGGTATACGGGTAGATGAAAAGTATGCAAACCAGGGCTTCGGGAAAGCAATAACACAATATCACATAAGCCGGGCAAAGGCTGAAGGGATTGAGGTCATAAGGCTCAGCATACATATTGAAAGCAGAGAAAGCATCAAAATAGCAGAAGGACTGGGCTTCAAGAAGGATGGCTATTTCACGACCGGATGCAAGGAACTGGATAAAGCTGAAGGTGCAGCTTATGCTCCAAAAAGTGTTATCAGCATAATGAGCACAGCTACTGCATGGGATTTAATAACCAGAGGAAATGCATACTATATGTCAAATGGATATGTAAGTTACGGCTGGACCTTTAAGAAGCTGACCTATGAACTGGCGGACAAGCTTGTAAAGGATAAATGTGTATATGGAGTGCTGCATGAGGGAAAGGTATCCTCAGTAATGATCCTCACAGAGAATTCACATAAGGATGGGGGACTGAACATTGGCTTTTTAGATGGAGACATGGCATCAATGAAAGAGCTGGTGGACTTTGCCCTGTATCAGACACAGAAGCTTAGACTGAAGTACTGTGAGATAATGGCGCCTTTGGAGGAAAGACTCATAAATGTATTGGAAATGAGCGGTTTTGAGTTTTTAAGTGAAAAATACAGGGAAGTGAATGTATTCGTATATAATATGAAACTGCTATAAAAGGAGGTTTTTTCATGTACTTCACTGAGGAGGGAAAAGTAAACACTGAAAAAGTTGTGGAAATGGCTATAAACACTGCAAAGGAAAGGGGCATACGGCATATAGTCGTTGCTTCAAATACTGGAGCTACTGCAAGATATTTTCTTGACAGCGGGCTGGAGGTCACGTGTGTAACTCATGCATTCGGCTATGGACTGCCGGGTACAAATGAGATGAATGAAGAGGAAAGGGCAGACCTGATTTCAAAAGGCTTCAAGGTCCTTACAACTACCCATGTGCTTTCCGGAGCAGAGAGGGCATTAAGCGCAAAATTCGGAGGGATCAGTCCCGCGGAGATAATTGCCCATACACTTAAAATGTTCGGGCAGGGAGTAAAGGTTTGTACGGAGATTTCCGTCATGGCACTGGATGCGGGAATGATACCCTTTGGGGAAAGTGTAGTAGCCGTTGGGGGAAGCGGCAGGGGAGCAGATACCGCAGTGATAATAAAGCCTGCACACGCCAAAGACATTCTGAGCACAAGGATACAGGAAATAATTTGTAAGCCGAGATAAAATAGATGCGAGATACGAGATGCGAGATTTAGGGCGGAGCGCTGAGGTAGGGACGATTCATGAATCGCCCGTACAAGGTTCCGGGGTCTAGGGAACGACGACCTCGTCATTCAGCTGTAGGGGCGCCCATTGGGCGTCTGAACATATATTATGTTTAATCATTGCAATATTTGGGAATACTCCATAAATGAAAATCATTTATGGAGGTTTTTTATGAAGAATGTTGAGTTAAATGTTAATAATAGGACCGGATCAGGCAATAAGCAGACAAGGAAGCTTAAAAAGGAGGAGTGCATTCCTGCAATACTTTATCAGAAGGGTACCAAGGGAAAACTACTCAAGGTCAATGAGAGCGAACTGAACAATATACTTGCAAAAAATGGTGAGAATATAATTGTAAAGCTTAGAGTGGACGGAACAGAGATACCCGCAGTCATTAAGGAGGTACAGAGGGATCACTTGCAGCAGCACCTTATACATGTAGATTTTCAGCCTGTAACGCTGCATGAAATAATCCATGCGGAGGTACCAATATTAGTTGTAAATGGAGAGCGGGTGGAAAAGAGCGGCTGGGTTATAAACAAACAAATGACAGAACTTGAAATAGAGGGGGAGGTTGAGAAGATCCCACCTGCGGTAACAGTAGATGCATCAAAGTATAGAGTAGGGCAGGTCTTAAGGGTGGCCGACCTTGAAATATCAAAGGAACTGTCAATAATTAATGAAAAAAATGAAGTAATATTCTCGATCCTGCCTACTAAGGAGGAGCCGATAGATCTGGTATTCAACAGGGTGGAGCCGGAATTGGTGAATTCTGAAAAGCATGATAAGGAAAAGGATAGGGAGAAATAGAAATAGCTGCATCACGCAGCTATTTCTATTTGTCCCTAAATAGCTTGTCTAAGCTGGGTGATTATAGTAATATTATGATAGTAGAGAAAGATAGAGGAGGTAACAAGATATGAATTATCAGGCTGATATAGGAGTTTTCGGAGGTTCGGGATTTTATTCCTTTCTTGATAATGTAGAGGAGATTGATATAGACACCCCATACGGCAGTACAAGTGATAAAATAGCTCTTGCGAAAATAGGGGATAAGACAGTCGCATTTTTGCCCAGACACGGCAAGAAGCATTCCTTTCCACCTCATATGATACCTTACAGAGCGAACCTGTACGCTATGAAGATGCTTGGAGTCAGGCATATTATTGCTCCTACCGCATCAGGGAGTCTTCAGGCATATATAAAACCCGGGGATTTTGTGGTATGCGACCAGTTCATAGATAGGACCTGGGGCAGGACGGATACTTACTTCGAAGGTCCTGAAGTAAAGCATATCAGCCCTGCGGAGCCCTATGACGAGGGATTGAGGAAGCTCGCAATCAGGGTATGTGAGGAAACCGGAGTAACAGTGCACAAAACAGGTACTATTGTAGTGATACAGGGACCAAGATTCTCAACGAAGGCTGAAAGCAGATGGTTCAGCAAGATGAGCTGGGAAGTCATCAATATGACTCAATATCCGGAATGTATGCTGGCAAGAGAGCTGGAGATACCCTATGTGAACATTTCCCTTATTACCGATTATGATGCAGGACTTGAAGGAAATGAAGATATTAAACCTGTTACTGAGGAAGAGGTCTACAGGGTATTCAATGAAAACAATGACAAGGTGAAGAAAGTAATATATAGAATGATAGAGCAGCTGTAATAAAATAAAACAAAATATTTAGTCGAGGTAGAAACATGAAGGGGAAGCTCATTATTATCGAGGCAGGCAGTGATGCCAGCGGAAAAGCAACGCAGACAAAAAGGCTTTATACCAGGATGAAAGGTGAAAAGTACAACATAAGGAAGGTTGAATACCCCAATTACAAGAGTAATTCGTCTGCGCTGGTGAAAATGTATCTGAACGGGGAGTTCGGCTACAGGCCTGACGATGTGAATGCCTACGCCGCATCGACCTTTTATTCTGTTGACCGGTATGCCTCCTACATGAAGGAATGGAAAAGGTACTATGAAAATGGAGGGATAGTGCTGGCAGACAGGTATACGACCTCCAACATGGTACACCAGGCATCAAAGATAGAGGATGCGGAGGAATGGAACAAATATCTGGACTGGCTCTGGGACCTGGAGTTCGTCAAGCTAGGACTGCCGGTTCCGGATATGGTGATATTTCTGGATGTACCACCGGTTATAAGTAATAATCTGATGTCCGGCCGAAACAATAAAATAACCGGCGGCTCAAAGAAGGATATTCATGAGAATGACAGGGAATACCTCAGAAAGACATATATCAATGCGTGCAGGATAGCAGAGAAGTATGAATGGAAAAGGATTGAATGCTCTGCAAATGGCTTTTTGAGAAGTATAGATGATATTCACAATGAAATATATGATTATGTAGTTAATAACCTTTAAATATAAGGCAGCAGTGCAATGGAAGTTACTGTCATTCTGAACGCAGTGAAGAATCTCTTAAAGATCCTTCGCTGACGCTCAGGATGACAGTTTTTTTAATAATAGTTTTTCTCGAATATATCCTTGATATCCGTAAGGTTTTTTGTAAAGCCAAGGGCAACGATCAATTTGATCCTGGCCTTCTGGCCCTGAAGGTTGTCTCCGAGTATTACTCCTTTTTGAGTAAGCTCCTTCCCGGCTCCGGGGTAACCATAGCTGTCAAGCACCTTGCCCATGAGGCAGCGGGATACAAGCACGACAGGTATTCCTTTTGACAATGCATATTCTACTCCGGGAACCATTGCAGGAGGGATGTTCCCTCTACCCATACCCTCGATGACAATTCCATGTGTTCCAGAATCGACACAGAATCTTAGAAGTCTGTCGTCCATACCACAGCCGGTCTTGATGAGGTCTACCCTGCTGTCTATGGTCTCAGCGGCTATATATTGACGCTTTGTATAGCTGTGGTAAAAATATGCTTTATCATTGTCAATAAAGCCAATGGGGCCGAAATCAGCACTTTTGAAGGTATCCAGGGTGTGCGTGTTTGTTTTGGTCACCTGTGCGGCTGAGTGTATTTCATTGTTCATTACTACCAGGACACCCCTGTTGTAAGCTTCATCTGAAGCTGCCGCATAGGTTGCTGCTATAAGGTTTACAGGCCCGTCAAAGCCCAGCTCGGAGCTGCTTTTCATAGATCCGACGAATATGATAGGCTTGTTTGAGTTTGAAGTCAGGTCCACAAGATACGCTGTTTCCTCCAGGGAGTCGGTTCCATGGGTTACAACCGCACCGTCATAACCTTCCACCTCCAGCTTGTGCTGTATGACCTTGGAAAGCTCAAACATTTTCTCCGGGGTCATATGTGGTCCGGGAATGTTGCTGAAATTAAGAAAATCAATTTCTGCAATTGTTCCTATGCCCGGTGTCATCTGCAGTATTTGTTCCCCATTGATAGCAGGTACAGCTGCATGAGTTTTCTCATCGATTCTCATGGCGATGGTACCACCAGTGAAAACTATGATAATTTTTTTCATGTTTTTCCTCCCGACATTATAGTGCTATATCATATTAAAAAATTATTTTAAGGTTTAAAAAAATATTTGATTCTACTAAAACAATTATATTATAGGTTTGGTTCGGAAACAATGTAAAAAAAAGTGAGGTATACATTTGTATACCTCACTAAAATAATATATTATGCGTTTACATTCATTATCTGAAGGTCGCTGACTATTTTGATCCTATTGACTTCCGGATCAGCGGTTCCCTGAACGTACAGGTTTGCAGCCTTCAATGCCTTTACATAGTCAACTATCTCCTGTGTTATTATTTCACCAGGACAAAGTATCGGTATCCCGGGAGGATAAGCCATCAAGAATTCGGCACTGATAAGTCCGATGCTGTCCTCTATGGGTATTGATATCGTCAGGCTGTTGAATGCATCCCTGGGAGTAAGTACACTTTCAGGAATGTCTGGTATACCCAGCACTTCAGACTTTATAATTTCCTTGCAGCTATGCTCGGCACTTATTTCTTCAAGAGCACTGAGCAGTCTGCCGACACTTTCCCTGGTATCTCCAAAGGAGAAAACACAGAGAACATTATAAAGATCAGACATTTCCGGCTGTATAAAATACTTTTCAGTCAGGATTTCCTCCAGATCGTGTCCCGAAAGACCAAGATCCCTGCTGGTAATTGTTATCTTTGTCGGATCGAAGCCATAGGCGCCTTTTTTCTGAAGCACTTCTTCACCGAAGCAGTATAAGCCGTTAATATTGTTAATTCTATCTCTGGCATATTTGGCCAATTCTATAGCATAATCTATAAGCTCTTTACCTTCCGTAGCCAACTGCATTCTCGCACAATCGAGGGAGGCGAGGAGCGGATATGATGGGCTGGTGGTCTGCAGCAGACTCATTACGGTTTTAACCCTGTTAACATCAACGAGCCCCTTCTTTACATGCAGCAGGGAGCTTTGCGTCATGGAGCCTACAATCTTATGAGTGCTCTGGGCGCATATATCTGCTCCTGCATCCATGGCAGATATGGGAAGCTTATTGTTAAAATGCAGGTGTGGACCATGAGCTTCATCAACTATAAGGGGTATGTCATATTCATGTACTATCTTGACAATTTCAGCGATATCCGTTGATACGCCATAATAGGTCGGATTAACTATGAGCACAGCCTTTGCATCGGAGTTCAGCTCAAGTGTTCTTCTTACTGTTTCAGGTGTAACGTTTAAAGCCAATCCTACCTTAGTGTCAATTTCCGGCTGCATGTAAACAGGATTGGCACCGCTCAGTATTATCCCGGCAGTAATAGATTTATGAACGTTTCTCGGGATTATTATCTTGTCTCCCTGGCTGACAACGCTCATAATCATTGCCTGTATGGCGCCGGAAGTCCCGTGAATTGAAAAGAAAGTGTAATCGGCATTATAAGCATCAGCAGCTAGTTCCTGCGCCTCCTTTATTGCGCCTGTCGGCTTATGGAGACTGTCAACCTGATGAAAAACCGTCACATCTATTGATAATATGTTCGTACCCACGAAATCCCTGAACTTCTTGTGCATTCCCTGACCTCGCTTATGTCCTGGAACATGGAAAGGGACTGTATCATTGTTGTGGTATTCCAGCAGGGCATCAAACATAGGAGTTTTTGTCTGATCTAATTTGTACATTTTTTACACCTTCCTTTCGGCTGACTAGAATTTTAAATTTAAATTACTAAAGAAAAAAAGCCTGAACTTCGATGCAATAAGTTCAGGCTTCTGCAGAGCGATTTTTAGTTTTTTATTTAAATGCCAAATTCATTATAGGGCAAACAAATATAAAATGCAATGATTTTTCTTAAAATTTTCTATAAAAATGCACTACTATTTTTTGAAAAAGCAGAAGTCTTTAAAATCAGGCGGCTCAGTTATTTAACAGCTGTGCTCCAGAAATAGTACATGAAGTAATATTTAAAAACTACGTATTATTATACATTGTTTCCCGAAATCAAGTCTTTCACATATTTAGGCAGTACAAAACAAGCTTTATGCAAGTCCTTATGATAGTATCTTGTATCAAAATCAGGGATGTTATGTATATCCGCTTCCTCAGGGTCGTATTTTTTAGAACCCATTGTAAAACTCCAATAGACACCGGGATATGTAGGTATCGCTGCCATATAAAGCTTTGTGATGGGGAATACATTGTCAATATCATCGAATACCCGCTTAACTACCTGTGGGAGGTAGAAAGGAGTCTCAGTCTGAGCTACAAAGATACCATCCTCTGTAAGGCAGTCATATAAGGATTTATAGAAATTGACATTAAAAAGTCCTTCCGCAGCACCAAAGGGATCGGTAGAATCAACAATTATAACATCAAATTCGTTCTTCCTCTCCAGGACGTATTTTATTCCATCGCCTATAAAGACTTCAGCTCTTGGATCATCAAGTCCACAGCTTATTTCCGGCAGGTATTTTTTTGAAAGCTCCACTACCCGGTCATCAATTTCACAGAGCACTGCTTTCTGAACAGATTCATGCTTCAATATCTCTCTTATGACTCCTCCGTCGCCGCCGCCTACAACCAGAACTTTTTTGGGGTTCTTATGAGTGAAAAGTGGGATATGGGTTATCATTTCATGATAAACGAATTCATCACGTATAGTTGTCTGGACAATACCGTCAAGTACAAGCATCCTGCCGAACTCATAGGTGTCCAGTATGGCAAGCTCCTGGTATTTGGTCTTCTCGGTATGTAAGGTCTCCTTAACCTTATATGTCATTGCAGCATTTTCAATCTGTGTTTCTTTTATCCACAAGTTCATGAATATTCTTCCTTTCTGCTTCAATTAAAAACCGATACGCCCTATGGCTGTATTTTTTTACCGGTACTGTATCTATCCCCAAGAAAATGTACGATATTATATGCTGAGTCCGGCTTTTTCAATATGCCTGTCATTTCCCTGAAACATTTCATTCTGACCTCAGAGCTGAATATCTGGTCAATAAGGATAGGTATCTTTTTAACATCGGAGGTAGCAACTGCAGCTCCTGAATTCAGTAGAAACTCAGCATTTTCATATTCCTGCCCCGGCAGAGGGGAGAAAATCACCAGAGGTTTTTCCCTGCTCAGTATTTCTGCGGTTGATACGCCTCCAGGCTTTGTTATCACACAGTCAGACACCTCCATAAGCTCATGGATATTGTTCACAAATCCGTATACCACAAGCTTGTTTTTGGTGGACAGGCTTTTGAGTTTTGACTCCAACCTGTGGTTCCTTCCTGCTATTGCAATGATCTGAATATCATCCATATAATTGTCAATTGCTTTTACGATGTTGTTTATCTCACCAAGCCCAAGTCCTCCACCCATTACAAGTATGGAATTTTTGTCTTCAAATCCAAGCTTCAGAAGTAATTCTTCCCGCTTATGTACTTCAGTAAACTCCCTTTTTATCGGTATTCCCAAAGGAAGCACCTTTACCCTGCTTACGCCGAAGTTTTCCATTACATAGGTCAGATCCTCATGAGGTATCACATAATAGTCGGTGTTTTCGTTTATATACGAGGAATGGATATTGAAATCCGTGATTATTGTAATGAGTGGGCAATCGATCCTTTTTTTCTGCTTCAGGCTTGAAATTATTGCAGCAGGAAAACTATGAGTGCAAATAATCACATCAGGGTCAAAATTTACTGTGGTCTTTCTGAGCTTGCTTGTCATAAGCCTGTTTGCGATATCATTAATATCAATAATAGGGTCTAGTCTGTTTGTCTTTTCATAGAGCTTTCCCCAGGCTTTGGGGTAAAACTTCAATATATTCAGATAGCCGTCAAGTATGACTTTGTCCAGAATAGGACTTATATAGCTTATAGTGTTGATTATCTTTATCCTGGAGGAATTGTCCTGACGTATGAATTCATTCCTCAGAGTATGGGCTACCTGATCATGTCCATTTCCTATTGAAACTGAGAATATAAGAACGTTCATTTTATCACTCCCAAAAGTACATCAATATCATTGCGGCTCAATAAAAAAGCAGGTCTTTATACAATACTTAGTATAGCACAAAATGTAAATTTTTCTATATGTTCCGCACTAAATATTATACATTGAATTCAAATAGTAAGTATTTGAATTACAGGCCGCTAAATATAATACGGGGCCTTCGCCATTATTGTCTGCAATATAACAAAAACAGTGCATTTAATTTTTACTTGTTCTACAAAACAATACATAATTCTTTGAAGGAAAATGCTGCTATTTATTGAATATTATTAAAGCAGTATATCATATCCGGCAGAATACTCTGCTGCATATGATACAGCCGACCGCGGATACCACAGATTTGGAAAGGAAGTTGTTTTAATGGTGTGACCGGGATCAATGCGTGAATCCGCTGTGGCGAATTTGAATTGGAGGGACGAGAATGACATTGGAGTACGAGTATGTAGACAGACTTCTGATTGTAAAAATCAATGGAGATATTGATCATCATTCCTGTGAAGAGATCAGATCCAGGATTGACAAGGAAATCACCCTTAAGAATCCCAGATCGATTCTCTTTGATATGGATCAGGTAGGCTTTATGGACAGTTCAGGAATAGGTGTGCTGATAGGACGGTATAAGCTTATAGCAAATAGCGGCGGCAAGGCAGGTATGATAAATGTAAAGCCCCAGATATTGAGAATATGCGAGATATGCGGACTGCAGAAGATAATCAGGATATACACCGGTAAAAAGCAAGCTATTGCAAGTATAAAGGAGTGTTAACAGAATGAAAATAGACAACGAAATGAAACTTGAATTTATAAGCAAATCTCAGAATGAAAGCTTCGCAAGGTCAGTGGTCGCCGCATTTGTAGCCCAGCTTGATCCGACTATAGAAGAACTGGCTGAGGTCAAGACAGCTGTATCCGAAGCTGTCACAAATGCTATTATACATGGATATGCTTGTGGTACAGGCAATGTGGAGATTTTAGCAAGAATATATGACAATACGGTAGAAATAGAAGTAAGGGATTATGGAGCAGGAATTGCAGACATTGAACTTGCAAGGCAGCCGCTGTATACCTCAAAGCCGGAGCTTGAAAGATCGGGAATGGGTTTTACTGTTATGGAAACCTTTATGGACAAAGTGGAGATAGAGTCGCTTCCGGGGGAAGGGACAGTTGTGCGTATGACTAAAACCTTGAAGACAGTTTGATGGGGTATGGCTATGGAACGGGTGGAGCTTACTCAGGATGAATTTTTAAACCTTATATCCCGTGCACAGAATGGAGACCCGGAAGCAGAAAACTTTCTGGTGGAAAACAATACCGGACTAGTTAGAAGTGTTGTCAGGAGGTTCCTGAACAGGGGCTGCGAATATGACGATCTCATTCAGATAGGAAGTATCGGTCTCTTAAAGGCAATAAAAAAGTTTGATCCCAGCTTCAATGTGAAGTTCTCGACCTATGCGATACCTATGATAATTGGCGAGATAAAAAGGTTCCTCAGGGATGACGGAATTATAAAGGTCAGCAGGAACCTTAAAGAAATAGCGAATAAAGCCCATATGGCAAAAGAGACCCTTGAGAAGGATTATGGAAGAGAGCCGACAATATCGGAAATAGCTTCTGTACTGGAGATATCAAAGGAAGATCTGGTAGTGGCGCTGGAATCTGTACAAAGTACAGAATACCTTTACGAGACCATACACCAGGACGACGGCTCACCGATACTTCTAATAGACAGAATAAGCTTCAATGAAGGAGAAGATATCGATATCATAGACAGGCTGGCTCTAAAAGAGGTGCTGTCGGCATTGGAACCAAAGGAGCGTCAGATAATAATGCTCCGGTACTTCAAGGACATGACCCAGTGCCAGGTGGCTGAAATGCTGGGAATGTCGCAGGTACAGGTATCCAGGGTCGAAAAGAAGATAATCGAGAAGCTGAGACAGAATATTATTTGATTGAATTTTGAGTATAATTGCAACTTATATATAACGCAGAATAAGGGCGAACTAAGGAGCAGAAATGCAATAGCCTAAGTATGATTTATACAGAAACTGTTAATGGCACTTAGTAACTAAGCCTTAGAACAACCGTATGCGAGGCATGGGCGCCGAGCAAGCTTTCACAGGCCAAGGATGGCCGTTGAAAGAGTCAGGTTTTTCTTAGGCTAAGTTACTTAGTGCCATCAATTTCTGTATATTCATATGTGGCTATTGCGTATCTGCTCCAATTTTCCGCTTTGTACTAAGCCAAAGTCACATTGTTTTGCATGACTTTTTATATTGAGATCGATTTATATACGTATTAATTTAACTTATTAGCCAATAATAATTGTATCAACCGTACTGGAGTGCTGTGCAATGAAGCTTCTCAAGATCTTCCTGCTATTATCCGCGATAATCACTGTAAGCTATTTTTCATGGAGTTATTATACCAGCAAATCGCTTCAAGAAAAGCATGAGAGGGCGACACTTGTTTTTGATGAGCGCTGTATTAATATGAAAATATCTTGTCTGGAGAGATTTTTATGTATATGAATAAAAGGTTCAAACAACTAAAAAATATTCTAAACTTTGAAAGTGAAACAGAGAAGGAGATACGAAGCGACGTTGAAGGCAGAATACTGAAGAACAGTGCGAGAGTATTCGAGCATAAGCAGTGAGCATTTGAGTCAGGAGGCATCAATGTAATGAAAACAAATATGAGTTCAAAGCAGTATGAAGAGTATATAAAGGACAAATTGCCCAAACCCAAGACCCTCAAGAATTGTATTGCGGCATTTATAGTAGGAGGCCTCATATGTGATGTGGCACAGTTCATATCCAATACAGCCAAAGGTTATGGCTATAACCAGGAGGCAGTATCCTCTATAACGGCAACAACGATGGTATTCCTGGGGGCTTTTTTTACAGGGCTCGGCGTATATGACCGCATAGGAAGATTCGCAGGGGCAGGAAGCATAGTGCCTATTACCGGTTTTGCCAACTCAATTGTAGCACCTGCTATGGAATTCAAAAGAGAAGGTTTTGTTTTCGGAGTAGGCGCCAAGATGTTTGTACTCGCGGGACCGGTATTGGTTTATGGCATATCGGCCTCGATATTAATAGGGATAATACATTATTTATTCGGGATGTGATGGAATGGCAGGAAAAAGATTGGGAAAACAGACCTTAAAGTTATCGTCACCGCCTTCTATGATAGCCAATGCCTCAATAGTGGGTCCGAAAGAAGGTCAGGGGCCGCTTGCCCGGTATTTTGACCAGGTACTGAAGGATGATTATTTTGGGGAAGACAGTTGGGAAAAGGCAGAAAGCAAGATGCTCAGGGAAGCAGTCAAAAATGCAATTAAAATATCCGGAAGAGGAAATACAAACATTAACTTCATGTTTGCAGGTGACCTGTTGAATCAGATAGTGTCATCAAGCTTCGCTGCCAGAGAACTGCAGATACCCTTTGTTGGACTGTACGGGGCATGCTCTACCATGGCCGAATCGATATGTATGGGCTCCATGTTGATTGATGGAGGGTTTGGAGAAGCAGTTGTATGTGCTACTTCAAGCCACTTCAGCAGTGCTGAGAGACAATACAGGTTCCCTCTGGAACAGGGTGTACAAAGGCCGCCCTTTGCCCAGTGGACAGTAACCGGTGCCGGAGCTGCGGTATTGGCAGAAGCAGGGAGCGGACCGTATATTACGCACTTAACAATAGGAAAGGTGCTTGACTTTGGTATAAAGGATGCAAACAATATGGGTGCAGCCATGGCCCCTGCCGCAGTTGACACGATTACGGCGCATCTCAGTGAGACAGGCAGGAGCCCTGATTATTATGACCTGATAGTAACAGGGGACCTGGGGAATATAGGAAAGACAATTACACTTGATATGATGAAAAAAGAGGGCTATGATTTAAAAAAGGTATACGATGATTGCGGCTCGATGATTTTTGACGGAGAAAAACAAGATACCCACGCAGGAGGAAGCGGCTGCGGATGTTCTGCTGTTGTGCTTAACGGATATATAGCAAAGGAGATGAAGAAGGGCAAATTCAATAAAGTGCTTCTGGTTGCGACCGGTGCACTGCTTTCACCAACCACCTCCTGGCAGGGAGAATCAATCCCATCTATTGCTCATGCTGTTGCGATAGAAAAAACAATAGGAGGGGGTACATAATGGGTTATATCAAGGCCTTTATTGTCGGAGGAATTATATGCGTAATCGGGCAGCTTCTTATGGATCATACAAAGCTAACTCCTGCAAGAGTACTTGTTCTCTTTGTTACGGTTGGTGCGATCCTTCAGGGACTGGGACTATATCAGGCGATAGTAGACTTTGGAGGAACAGGGGCAACAACACCTCTTACCGGGTTTGGATATGCACTGGCAAAGGGAGCTATGAAAGAGGTAAAGGAAGCAGGCCTGCTTGGTGCTTTTACAGGTGGTCTGAAGGCAGCGGCAGGAGGGATAGCAGGAGCAA
>Ga0196971_1000447_pt1 | contig 31396 bp, 32 predicted proteins | sample S1v_1013CmetaG_FD_148660 | JGI IMG/M metagenome (GOLD analysis project Ga0196971, IMG submission 148660) | Soil microbial communities from Anza Borrego desert, Southern California, United States - S1+v_10-13C | ecosystem: Environmental > Terrestrial > Soil > Desert | place: USA: California...
AGACCCTGCTGCTCGGACCGAACTGCCCGGGCCTGATCACGCCGGACGAAATCAAGATCGGCATCATGCCGGGCCACATCCACAAGAAGGGCCGCATCGGCGTCGTGTCGCGTTCCGGCACGCTGACGTATGAAGCCGTGGCGCAGCTGACCGCGCTCGGCCTCGGCCAGTCTTCCGCAGTCGGTATCGGCGGCGACCCGATCAACGGTCTCAAGCACATCGACGTGATGAAGGCCTTCAACGACGATCCCGACACCGATGCAGTGATCATGATCGGCGAGATCGGCGGTCCGGACGAGGCGAACGCCGCCTACTGGATCAAGGACAACATGAAGAAGCCGGTGGTCGGCTTCATCGCCGGCGTCACCGCTCCTCCGGGCAAGCGCATGGGCCACGCAGGCGCGCTGATCTCCGGCGGCGCAGACACCGCTCAAGCCAAGCTGGAAATCATGGAATCCTGCGGCATCAAGGTCACCAAGAACCCGTCCGAGATGGCTCGCCTGCTGAAGGCGATGCTGTAAGCAGTGTTCTAAGAGCAATACAGGCGTAAGATACGGGGAGCTTCGGCTCCCCGTTTCATTTTCCGCCACTCGTCGCTGCGACCATGGACCTCCTGCTGAGCATCAACTGGTTCGCCGTCGGCCAGATCATCCTGATCGACATCCTGCTGGGCGGGGACAACGCCATCGTCATCGCACCTGCGTGCCGCAACCTGCCGCCCAAGCTGCGCCGGCGCGGCATCCTGCTTGGCACCTTCGGCGCCATTGCCATCCGCGTGACCCTCATCGCCTTCGCCGTGACCCTGCTGCAAGTGCCCTACCTGAAACTGATCGGCGGGGCACTGCTGTTCTGGATCGGCATCAAGCTCCTGACCGAGGAAGAAGACGGACACACCGAGATCCAGGCCAGCGACCGACTGGCCTCCGCGGTCAAGACCATCATCGTTGCCGATCTCGTGATGAGCGTGGACAACGTGATCGCCGTCGCCGGCGCGGCGGAACACGCCGGCGGCGAACACCGGATGCTGCTCGTGGTGTTCGGCATCCTTGTCAGTATTCCGATCATCATCTGGGGCAGCACGCTCGTCCTGCGTCTGATGGAACGTTTTCCATTCATTGTCACCCTCGGCGCGGCGCTGCTGGGCTATATTGCAGGGGGGATGGCGGTGACGGATGTGGCGGTGGCGGAAAAAATCGCCGGGTTCGTGCAGCTTCTCGATGTCCGGGTTCCCGGCACGAATATGGGTTTCAATGCGCTTGCACTGCTGACCGCGATCATCGTCGTGGTTATCGGCAAGGCGATCATGCGCTCCCGGCGCGGCCGGCGGCCGTGAGTCCCCGAAGCGTTTCGTACTTGCTCATACACGTATAATTGCCCTCATGGGAAACAGGATCGGGCTGGAACTTGCGGGATTGACGGATCCCGGACTGATGCGCGCGCAAAATGAAGACGCGATCGCACTCGGTACGCCTGATCGCTTCATCATCCTGGCCGACGGCATGGGCGGCTACAATGCCGGCGAAGTCGCAAGCAGTATCGCAACCAAGGTCGTCTATGGCGCGCTTGATCAGTCCCCGGACCTGGCCCAGACGGTCCCGCCCGGCAGCACCGCGGTCCGGGCGCTCCTGGTCCGCGCATTCCAGCAAGCCAATTCGGCCATACTCGAGGCTGCCAGAGCGGAGCCCGCTTATCACGGAATGGGAACAACACTGGTCGCCGCGGTATTTCACGGCGACGAGGTCACCGTAGCCCATGTCGGCGATTCGCGTGCCTACCGGCTACGGGAGGGCGAACTGCGCCAGATCACGCGCGACCATTCCCTGCTGCAGGAGCAGATCGACGCAGGCTTGATCACACCCGAGCTCGCACGCTTTTCCAGCAGCAAGAACCTGGTGACCCGGGCCGTGGGCGTTGCCGGGGACCTGGATGTCGAAGTGCATGGCCACCGTGTCCAGGCCGGCGATATCTACCTTCTCTGTTCCGACGGGCTCACGGACATGCTGTCTGACACCGAGGTGCTGGAGGTCATGTTGCGAGAAGGTTCGCTCGATGACATGTGCCGGTCGCTTGTCCAGAGGGCCAACAGCAACGGCGGACTGGACAATATTTCGGTGGTTCTGGCAAAGGTCACTGCAACGGGAACGGAGACGCCGCGCTTGCTCGACCGTATACGGAATTGGGTTGGCTAAGGCGGTGAGCGCAGCGAGAGTGGAATGGCGAAGTTAATCCTGTTTGCCGACGAGAAGCGTATTCGTGAAATCCCCCTGTCCAAGGAACGGGTAACAATCGGACGCCGCCCGCATAACGACATCGTGATCGAACATCCCGCCATCAGCGGGGAGCACGCGGTAATCGTGACGCACCTCGAAGACTCGTTTCTCGAGGACCTCAATAGTACGAATGGCACGCAGGTCAACGGTCAACCGATCAAGCGCCACTACCTGCAGGACAACGACCTGATCGAACTTGCGCAGTATAGGATCCAGTACCTTTCCGGTTCGGAGGGCGAGGCCACGGCACAGAATCAGGATTTAGGACGCGTGCTCGTCCTCAACGGCGTGAAGGCCGGCCATGAGACCATTCTTGTCAAGGCGATAACAACCATCGGGATGGCCGGGCAACAGGTTGCGGCCATCTTGAGAATGGACGGCGGTTATAGCATCGCCACCGTCGATGAATCTGCACTTGTTGTCATCAACGGTCAGCCTGTCGGCACCCAGCCGCAGCCTTTGCTGGATGGCGACATCATCGAGCTTCAGGGAACCCGGCTTCGCTTCCTGGCACCCGGTGCCTGATATTTTTATAAATACGACAATCCACAGGCACCGAAGGGACAAAATCCGATCGTGCCAACACAAAAACTGACGCATTTTGTCAGTTCACCGACAATTCTTGTCGCTTTCCATTCCGTAAAGCCTCGCCGGAGCGCATGTTTCTCGATGGCACATTAATTGCTGTTTGGAAATCATGGCAGGAGGCTGCCTAATTTCCAAAGGAGAAGCAAAATGAAATCGACGAAGATTGTCCAGCGCGCACAAGCCGGTTTTACCCTGATCGAACTGATGATCGTTGTTGCGATCATCGGTATTCTGGCCGCAGTTGCCATTCCGGCATATCAAGACTACACGGTTCGCGCCAAGGTCTCCGAGATGATGCTCGCCGCATCCCAAGGTAAGACCCAGGTTGCTGAATTCTTCCAGGTGAACGGTGCGCTGCCGGCAGCAGGCTCGCTGACCGTTGCCACCCAGTCCACCGCGATCGTTGCAAGCGTTGCCCAGTCCGGCGGTGTGATTACCGTTACCGGCCAGGCAGCTGTTACCGGCGTTTCCGGCGGCACCATCACGCTGACCCCGACCGACGCTGGCAACGGTGTTCTGAGCTGGGAGTGCAGCGGTACCGTCAACGCCAAGTATCGTCCGTCCGGCTGCAAGTAATTGCTGCTTGATCGATTCTGCGGACATTAGTGTTCGCACCGTAAAAAGCCTCAGGATTGAGGCTTTTTACATTTTGGAGAGTGCCGGATGCTGTCGGCATGACACTTTTCGGTAGAAATCCACAGGCGGCATGACAGGCCGGTCTGTATTCTTTTCGGCGACTTCAGGGCACCAGCATGATTTCTTCGTCATTGCGCGATATCCACCGGGCGGCAACACTTTTTGCCATCTGCCTTGCCCTGCTGATTTTCGGAGCGGTCCTCGGCCTGAACAGCTGGCCGGGTGCAAGCCTTTTCCCGCTCTTCCTGCAGCCGTCGATCCAAACCGTTTTCATCATCTTCGGCGGTTACTCCCTTCTTGTGTCGACCCTGTTCTGGGCGGGGTGTCCGAGTCTTCGCGAGCAGCGATCTGTCTTCGTTGCATGGCCGGTCGTCACCTTGCTGATGTGGATGGCCCTGCGAGATACCGGCAGCTTCGGCTGGGTGCAAGGGCCTGGGGTGGACTTCGATGCCATTACGCTCCTTTCGAACGGCATGGGTCTACCCGCACTGGTCGCATCCGTATGGAGAGCAATCAAACCGCGTCAAGACACCAATCAGCAGCTCGAAGCAAGTTTTCGCTGGCTGTTGATCATGCTTTTGCTGTTCATCCTGGTCCCGCGTGCCGCGCTTGACGTCACCGTATCGCTCCATCCCCACACCTACGACTTGTATGCATTGAAGTTCGACGCAGCGGCGGGCTGGCACGTCACGCCTTCGCTGATCGACGCCGTGCACGCCGTGCCCGGCATGGATGCGATCCTGCGGATGGCGTATGGGCTGACGCCGCTCGGATTCTTCGCACTCGCCTTGATGCAGTTGCGGGGAAAGCCGGCGCATGTGCCGCACGCATTGTTGTTGTGGGTCGGTTTGACCATGTGCGCTCTATGCGCCTACCACGTCTTTCCGATCACCGGCCCGAAATATGTCTTCGGCGAGAGCCAGTTCCTGGCCAAGCTGCGCCTGCCCGACGCATTGCCGCTTGACCTGACTGCGGGCCTCGGCCCCAATCCCCGCAATGGCATGCCTTCGATGCACTTCGGCTGGGTGTTTGGCGCACTGGTAGTCTGGCTTCTGTCGCCCACCAAGCTGTGGTCGCGGCTGGTGCTGTTCGCCATGACCGCATGCGTTGCCGCGGCGACCTTGTATATGGGTGAACACTATGTTGTCGATCTGATTGTCGCTGTCCCGTTCGTCCTTGGCGCCATCGCGCTGACAACTACAGGCGTTCCCTTTTCCGTCCGTGAGCGTTGGCAAACCGTTCTCCTCGGCTTCGGCACGTGGCTGGCATGGGTCCTCCTGATGCGCACACAGATAAACTTCTTCATCGCCAACGCCTGGGCCTGCTGGGTGATGCTCGCCATGACCGCCGCGGTCGCACTAGTCCAGGTGCGGGCGATCCTGAGGTTCCGCATCATTGCTGCCGGCGTGGGGGAGAGTTCGCAGAAGGTCGCGGCCGGAACCGGCACGCAATCGATGCGCAGCCTGGGCTTCATGTTCTTTGCCTCGGGCGCGGCGGCGCTGGTCTACCAGGTGCTCTTTGCCAAGGAACTCGCGCTCGTCTTCGGCAGTACGGCAACGGCAACCTTTACCGTGCTTGCCACCTTCCTCGGCGGCATGGCAATCGGTTCGCTGGCCGGCGGCATCCTTGCCGCACGGGTCTCGCGGCCTATCGTGGCGTACGCATTGGTCGAACTGGCGATCGGCGCCTTTTGCATTGCAACGCCGGCGCTGTTCGATGCAATCCAGTCCACGTATGTCTTCCTGGCAGCCGACCTGCCACCGGGCGCACCTATCCTGCTCGTGCTGCGCGTGGCGCTTGGAGCAGGCGTCTTGCTGATTCCCACGGTGCTCATGGGCGTAACGCTGCCGCTGCTGGCGCAGGCGCTCAATGCCGGCGGCGAAAAACTCGGAGGCTCGGTCGCGTGGCTGTACGCGTGCAACACCGCGGGAGCCGCAGTTGGCGCCCTGCTGACGAGCTATGCGGTCATTCCGGCACTCGGCGTCCGGTCGACGACCCTGGTCGCGGCCGCGATGAACTTCATGGTGGCCCTCGCAGCCTTCGAGCTCGCAAAGTCGCTCTTCGCACGTTACGGCGATGCAGGGGCTGCCGCTGCTCCGGCCGGAAACACCGCGGCAGGCCGCACCGACAAGCGTGTGCTTGCGGCAGCATGGTGCGCGCTCGGAATCGGCGGCGTCCTCTCCCTCGGGCTCGAAGTCGTCTATGTGCACCTGCTCTCGATTGTCGCCGGCAACAGCGTCTATGCCTTCGGACTGATGCTTGCCACCTTCCTTGTCGGCCTGTCGATCGGCGGTGAGGCCGGGCGGAGGATCATCGGTTCCCAGCGCGAGCATGTGGCCGCCGCGCTTGCGGTCGCGCAACTGCTGCTGGCTGCAACCGTGGCCGCTGGCGCCTGGGGCTGGGACCTGATTCCGGCCTACTTCGCCAGCTTCGCCGGTTACCCGCTGGTGACGACCTTCGGTGCGCGCGAAGCGGTGCGCGGCATGGTGTGCGCCCTTGTCATGGTTCCGCCGACCATCTTCATTGGCGCGAGTTACACGCTTGCCATGGAACTCGCAACAAGAGCGACCGAGGGCAAGGGGATCCGCATGGTCGGCGTCAGCGCGGCCATCAACACGCTCGGAAATATCGCCGGCGTGCTGATTTTCGGCTTTGTTCTCCTGCCTTGGATAGGCGGTCTCCATTCCGGCAAGGTTGTCGCGCTGGTCTCGCTGGGCATTGCCGCCGTAGTGACTGCCTGTGTCACCCTGCGCAAGACGCAATTGCAGATCGGCGCTGCCATCGCCGGCGTCGCCGGGCTCGTGCTGGTGAGCCCGAAAAGCCTCGACTACGACATGCTGAGCACCGGAGCCAATGTCTACTTTGCCGCGCAGCGCTGGGGCGAAGTGGTGGACCACAGCGAAAGCATTGACGGCGGACTGACGCTCGTCACGCGCCGCCCGGGCGAGGACGGCGTGGTCACCACGCTGCTCACGAACGGCAAGTTCCAGGGGAATGATGCGAAGAAGGGCGAAGTGCAGGCACAGATCGGTTTCGCTGCCTTGCCCTTGCTGCATCAATCGCGGCGCGAAAATGCAATGGTGATCGGTTACGGTACCGGCGCAACAACCCGCGTTTTCCACGATGCCGGTTTCAAGCACATCGACCTCGCCGAACTGAGCCGCGACATCGTCAACATGGCAGACAGTCATTTCGCTTCGATCAATGGCAAGGTATCGGTCCAGGATGGGGTCCAGACGCACATCACGGACGGCCGCAACCTGCTGCTGCTGACAAAGCGGCAGTACGACATCGTCAGCATTGAAATCACGTCAATCTGGTTTGCCGGTGCGGCTTCCCTGTATAACCGCGATTTCTATCAACTGGTGAGAACCAAGCTGCGTCCGGACGGCGTGTTGCAGCAGTGGATCCAACTCCATCATCTGTCGCCGACCGACCTGCTGACGATCATTGGCACACTGCGTTCGGAATTCCAGTATGTGTCGCTGTATGTCGTCGGTGGACAGGGCATCCTGATTGCGACGAATGACCAGAGCCGCGCCGCTCCGCTTGCGGCCACGATCCGGGAGCTCGATACCGCGGCTGGCCTGGCAGCGGTGCGCGAACTGGCCGGGCGAAAGTTTTCCGACATCGCCGGCGACCTGTTGCTGACGCCCGACCGCACCGACGTGCTGCTCGACAAGATCGGCCTGAGCAGGGAACTGTGGATTTCGACCGACAATAACCTCAGGCTCGAGTACAGCACGCCGAAGGCAAATGCCGCCTATGTCGATCAGTCATTCGAGCGCAACCTGCAGCTGCTCAAGACCGCACGAAACTGGGAAGACGGGAAAATCGGAATGAGCGAGGGCGAAGCAGATCGCGGGCGGGCGGCAAACTAAGGCGCTGCCGCCCGTTCATGCCGGATATCAGGAGACTTGCGCCACCCAGTCTCCTGACTTGCCGCCATGCTTTTCCAGCACGCGGATGTTCGACATGACCATTCCGCGGTCTACGGCTTTGCACATGTCGTAAATCGTCAGCAGCCCGATTTGTACGGCAGTGAGGGCCTCCATTTCAACCCCCGTCTTTCCGAAGGTTTCCACGGTCGCCGTGCAGTGAATGGTGGAATCGTCCGCCTTGCATTCGAATTCGACCGCCACCCTCGTCAGGGCAAGCGGATGACAGAGCGGAATCAGATCGCTTGTCCGCTTGGCGCCCATGATCGCGGCGATCCGCGCAATGCCGAGCACGTCGCCCTTTTTCGCCGTGCCCTGAAGCACGATCGCAAAGGTTTCCGGCTTCATCCGGATCGAGCCGCTCGCCACGGCGACCCGGTGTGTTTCGTTCTTGGCGCCCACATCGACCATATGCGCCTGGCCGGCATCGTCAAAATGGGTGAGGCCTTCGTGGCTGGATTCTTTCCTGGTATTCATTGTCAAAAAGCTGGTTGCCTGAACGATTGGTAGGTCGGGGTATCATAGCACCGTGAAAACGAAAAACTTCTTCTTCCGCTTGCGGACGTTTCGTCACCTCGCAGGAGCGCTCGCGCTCGCATGCATGCCCGCCGTGACAATCCTGCCGGGCGCGGCGAATGCTCAAACCCTCCCCAACTTGGGCGACACCGAGCGCGGCGAACTTTCGCCCCAGGTCGAGCGCAAGCTTGGCGAGCAGATCATGCGCGACATCCGCCGCGACCGCGACTATCTCGATGACGCGCCGGTGACCGAGTACCTGAACAATTTCGGCAACGGCCTCGTCGCAGTCCGGCCGGAGGCGCGCGGAGAGGCGGGCTACGACTATTTCTTCTTCGCCGTACGCGACCCGATGCTGAATGCATTCGCGCTGCCCGGCGGTTTCATCGGCGTGCATTCCGCCCTCGTGCTCGCGGCGCAGAACGAGTCCGAGCTGGCATCGGTGCTGGCGCACGAAATCGGGCACGTGGCGCAGAGGCATATCGCGCGCATGATCGGACAGCAGCGCCAGGATTCACTGATCCCGCTTGCCGCGGCTGTCCTGGCCGCGCTGGCGGCGCGCGGCAGCCCGGATACCTCGGCGGCCTTGCTCATGGGCGGGCAGGGCGTGGCCATCCAGCGGCAGCTGAATTTCAGCCGCGATGCGGAGCGCGAGGCGGATCGCATCGGCCTGCAGATCCTGCGCGAGGCGGGCTACGACACCTCCGGCATGATCGCCTTTTTCAGCCGCATGCAGACCGCCACCCGCGGCTATAACGATACCGCGCCGGCTTACCTGCGCTCGCACCCGCTAACCACCGAACGCATCGCCGACATCCAGGCACGCACGCGCGACCAGCGTTACCGCCAGCGTACGGACAGTCTCGATTTCCACCTCGTCCGCGCCCGCCTGCGCGTGCTGCAGGACACGTCGGCGCAAGGTTTGCGCGAGGCGGTCACTGCCTTTGAAACGCAATTCCAGCAGAAGACGCGGCCGCAGATCGTGTCGGCGCTGTACGGCAAGGCGTTCGTCGCCTACCGGCAGGGTGCGTATGCGCGTGCGCAATCCCTGCTGCAGGAGGCGACGGCCGCTGCGCAGGGACCGTCTTCCCCGGTGCAGAGTGCGCTGCTGTCGAGCCTTTCGATCGACGTCAAGCTTGGCGCGGGACAGGCGGCGGAGGCGTTGAAGGAAGCCGATGCGGCACGCCAGAAATTCCCGCTCTCGCGCGGGCTAGCGCGCCAGTATGCGGATGCACTGATTGCATTGGGGCGGTACGACGAGGCGGTGAACTATCTGCGCGACCAGGCGCAGCTCTACCGGCAGGAGCCCGAGCTGCATGAACAGCTGGCGAAGGCTTACGCCGCGCAAGGCAAGCAGGCGCTCCAGCATCTTGCGCTGGCGGAGGCTTATGCCCTGCTGGGGAGTGTGCCGACGGCGATCGAACAGTTGGGCATCGCGCGCCGCGCGCCCGATGCGTCGTTCTATGACCAGGCCGTGATCGATGCCCGCGAACGGGAACTCAAGGCGCGCTGGATGGAAGAAATGAAGGAAGGGCAGCGCGAACGCTGAGCCGCTCGGTCCTTACGCCGAATCCGGCAACGGGCGCGGCGTGAAGCGGAACTTATCAGCGATCTCGTCAAACCGCACCCGTGTCACCGGCAATTCGCGTCCCGCGCAGTCAAGCGTCACGCGCCCATCATCGGCCTCATCGGCTTCGTCATCGAGCCATGCCAGCAAGCGGTCGTCATCAACGGGTTTGCCGTCAATGTGCAGGCGCGCGAGGCACTGCGCCATGTCCCGATCGTCGATTTGCGCGATCCTTCCACCGCTTTGCAGCAGGAGCAAGCCGCTGTCCGTGATCCAGACGGCATCGATGGCATCGATCGGTTCCCCGGTGTGGAAAATGAAGCCATGCACGGGCTCGGTGCGCGCGATGAAAGGCGTGGCCTGGAGGTTGACGTAGACGCGCTGCGGACCGTTCTGGAAGTACCAGCGTCCCTGCGCATCGCAGAGGTAGTTGCGGTTGATGAATCCGACCAGCGCCGGATTAGTGATGCGGTCGCCGGCGAGGTTCAGTTTTTGCGCGCGGTCGTCGCGCATGCGCCAGTTGCCGCGCGCATCCAGCGCGAGCCAGCCGTAACAGTGGGGCACGTTCGGCCACTTCGCCATTGCCTGTTTGACGATCTCGTCCATGATCAGCGCGTTGCATCCTCGAGAAAACCAATGATACGCCTCGGCAGCCAGTCGATCCGGCCGGGCAGTCCGCCGATGGCGAAACCCACGTGGCCGCCGTGCTCGGGGTAGTCGAGCGTGACATGCTTAGAGGCCGACTGCGGCAAATGGTGCGCGGGCAGGAAAGGGTCGTTCTTCGCGTTCAGCACCAGCGTGGGGACGACGATGTCCGTCAGCACGTGTTTTGCGCTCGCGCGGTGCCAGTAATCGTCGGTGTTGCGGTAACCGTGCAAAGGTGCGGTGACCACGTTGTCGAACTCGTACAGGTTGCGCGCGCCGAGCATCGTCTCCCGGTCGAACAGGCCGGGGAACTGGCTAAGTTTATTCAGGCACTTCGGCTTGAGCGTTTGCAGGAACAGGCGCGTGTACACCATGTTGAAGCCGCGCGACAGGGCGGCACCGCCGCCGGCCAGGTCGAGCGGCGCGGAGACCGCGCAGGCGGCGTCGACGATCTCCGCCTGGTGCTGCGATTCCCCCAGCCAGCGCAGCAGGGCATTGCCGCCCAGCGATACCCCGGCGGCGTAGAACTTCGCCGATGGTTCCCGCATTCTCCACTCGGCCATGAGGCGCCGGACGATCCAGTCCACCTCCTGCGCGTCGCCCGAGTGATAGAAGCGCGGCGCGTGGTTCAATTCGCCGGAGCATCCGCGGAAGTGGGGGACTGCCCCCGACCAGCCGAGCGCAGAGATGTGCGCCATCAGCGCGCGTGCGTAGTGGCTGCCGGACGAGCCTTCGAGGCCATGGAACAGGACGATGAACGGGCGGCCGGGCATGCCGTCGACAAAGTCGATATCGATGAAATCCTCATCCGGCGTGCGCCACCGCTCGCGGCGGTAGCAGACCTGCGGCCTCGTAATGCAGGTCGCCGGAAAAATCGTTTGCAGATGCCCTCCGGGCAGCCAGGATGGTGCAGCGTACTTCATGCCTGATCAGTGCAGTAGCGCGGCGACCGAGGTGGATGCCGGCGCCTCGCCCGGGACGACAGAGGCATGGTGGGTAGCGATGCGCCAGCCCTGGGCCGTCTTCATGTACACATTGGTGGCGAGGATATGGATGTCCGGTTGCCGCGAGGTGGTGCGATGCACTTCTTCGATGATGTTGTGGATCGAGGTCATCATGTTCTGCGTCACATGCAACTGCACCGGACGGATCTGCACGCCGCCCTGTTCGAAAATCTGTTCCCAGGCTGCACGGATCGACGCGTGGCCGACAAGCCGGGGCGCGCCGGGATGAATGCAGACAACATCCTCTTCGTCGGCCCACAAGGACATCACCGCATCAACATCGGCGCGGCTGATTGCTTCGTAGAATGCGGCTTCTGTTTCTTCGGGGGTTTCGAAAATCTTGTTTAGTTTGGGCATGGTTTACCGGCGCTCCTTTCCATGCAGAACAATTGTCCTGCGCTTCGTCTTTTCGTCGCCTCGGGGGAAGGAGACAGTATAGAACAATGTCATCGGCCGGAAAGCCGACGGCCCGGTTCATTGCTGAAACCGGGCCGCCGCCGGGGATTCCTGGGATGCCGTGCTCGGGTCAGTGGCCCTTCAGCACCGTGCCCGGCTTGAGCTTGTACACCGTGCCGCAGTACGGGCACTTGCCTTCGCCGTGATGGTCGACCGGAATGTAGACGCGCGGATGCGTCGACCAGATCGGCATCTGCGGATTGGGGCAGTATGCGGGCAGGTCCTTGCCGTCGAGCTCGACGTAACTCATGGCTTGCTTGGTTTGGTTCATGGCGTTTTCCGAAAGTGTGATTAAACCAGTGTGAGCCAGTGCTGGTACTGCGGCGCCTTGCCTGCGACCACGTCGAAGAACAGCGTCTGCAGCTTCTCGGTGATCGGGCCGCGCTTGCCTTCACCGATCTGGCGGTTGTCGAGTTCGCGGATCGGCGTGATTTCAGCCGCCGTGCCGGTGAAGAAGGCTTCGTCGCAGCAGTACACTTCGTCGCGCGTGATGCGCTTTTCGACGACCGGAATGCCGAGGTCGCGCGCCATCGTCAGCACCGCGTCGCGGGTGATGCCGTCGAGGCAGGAGGCGAGGTCGGGCGTATAGATCGTACCGTTCTTGATGACGAAGACGTTCTCGCCCGAACCTTCGGACACATAGCCTTCGGTGTCGAGCAGCAGCGCCTCGTCGTAGCCGTCCGCCAGCGCTTCCTGGTTGGCGAGGATGGAATTGATGTAGTAGCCGCAGGCCTTGGCGCGCACCAGCGACACGTTCACATGGTGGCGGGTGAAGGACGAGGTCTTGACGCGGATGCCTTTGGCCAGGCCGTCTTCGCCGAGATAGGCGCCCCACGGCCACGCCGCGACGGCGACGTGAATGGTGTTGCCCTTGGCGGAGATGCCGAGCTTCTCGGAGCCGATCCAGACCAGCGGGCGGAGGTAGCAGGACTCGAGCTTGTTTTCCCGCACCACGGTGCGCTGCGCTTCCATCAGCGTCTCGAGATCGAAGGGGATCTTCATCTGGAAGATCTTGGCCGAGTTGAACAGACGCTGGGTGTGTTCCTTCAGACGGAAGATCGCCGTGCCCTTGTCGGTCTTGTATGCCCGCACGCCTTCGAAGACGCCCATGCCGTAGTGCAGGGTGTGCGTGAGCACGTGGACGGTTGCGTCGCGCCAGTCAATCAGTTCGCCATCTTTCCAGATCTTTCCGTCGCGGTCGGCCATGGACATGTTGAGCTCTCCAAAAACGTTGCAAAAGTTCGATTTTAGCGCACTCCAACGGGGGTGAAAATTCATCTGTAGAATGCGGGATTGGCATTCTTGCCTCTGTCTTGACGGCGCACGCGAACAGTTTGCGTGGCGCCGTTATCAATTGAACACGTCCGTGCCACAAGCACGGTACGGTTCCGATCCGGATATATGAGCAATACACAAGCAAGCACGGCGCACGAGACCGCGGTCGATCTCGAAAAGCGCGCCTATCGCGAAGGCATGAAGGCCGGCGCGCCGACCATGCCGGGCATCTTTGCCTGGGGCATGGTGACCGGGATGGCGATGGTCAAGAGCGGCCTGACCATCTGGCAGGCACTGGGAATGAGCTTCCTGGTGTTCGCCGGTTCGGCGCAGCTGGCCTCGCTCCCGCTGATGGCCGCCGACGCCCCTGTCTGGGTGGTCTTCCTGACGGCGCTGGTCGTCAACCTCCGCTTCGTCATCTTTGCCGCGGCCATCGCGCCGCACTTTGCGCACCTGCCCTGGTACAAGCGCATGTGGCACGGCTATTTCAACGCCGACATCACGATGGCGCTGTTTCCGCGCCGCTTCCCCGATTCGACCGTGCACAAGACCGAAGGCAAGGTCGGCTTTTTCAACGGGATCTGCTATTCCAACTGGTGGGCGTGGCAGGGCGGTTCGGTGATCGGCATTCTGCTGGCCAGCCAGATTCCCGAGAGCTGGGGCATCGGTTTCGCCGGCACACTTGCCCTCTTGGCAATTACCATTCCGCTCACCGTCAATTCGGCGGCGCTGGTCGGCGTCGTGGTCGCAAGCGTCGTGGCGATAGCCGCAGCCTCGCTGCCTTACCGCCTCGGCTTGCTGCTTGCGGTGATCGTGGGCATGACGGCCGCGATGGCGGTCGATACCTACCTGGACAAAAAGGAAAAGGCATGAGCGCCCTCGAAACCTGGCTGACGATCATCCTGCTGACGGTCGCCACGATCCTGACCCGGAGTTCCTTCTTCCTGCTCGGACATGCCGTAAAGCTGCCGCCCAAGGTCCAGCACGCGCTGCGCTATGCACCGGCCGCTGCGCTGGCCGCCATCGTGGCGCCGGACCTGGCCCTCGTCGATGGCGCGCTGCAGCTGAGCTGGACGAACCCGAAGCTGCTGGCGGGGGTTGGCGCCGCCGCCTTTTTCCTGACGACCCGCCATCTTCTTGGAACCATCATTGTGGGCATGGCTCTGTATAGTTTGCTGCGAGTCATGCTATAGCCCGAAAACGGTTTTTCGGCGGAGTGCGGTGCGGTAAAATAGCCGTTTTCCCAACCTTTCCACTTTTTCAATCCCTCATTCCCGTCTGGCAGCCATGCAATTCAATCGTCTGAGCGACCTCATCGCAAGCAACCAACTCCAGGGCAAACGCGTATTCATCCGCGCCGACCTCAACGTACCGCAGGACGACGCAGGCAACATCACCGAAGACACCCGCATCCGCGCCTCCGTGCCGGCTATCCAGCAGGCGATGGACGCAGGCGCCGCCGTGATGGTGACCTCCCACCTTGGCCGTCCGACCGAAGGCGAGTTCAAGCCGGAAGATTCGCTGGCGCCGATCGCCAAGCGCCTGTCGGAACTGCTCGGCAAGCCGGTGACGCTGAAGCAGAACTGGGTGGATGGCGTCGACGTCGCGCCCGGCCAGGTCGTATTGCTGGAGAACTGCCGCGTCAACAAGGGCGAGAAGAAGAACAGCGACGAACTCGCGCAGAAGATGGCCAGGCTGTGCGACGTGTATGTCAACGATGCCTTCGGCACCGCGCACCGCGCCGAAGCCACGACCCACGGCATCGCCAAGTTTGCCCCGGTCGCCTGCGCCGGCCCGCTGCTGGCCGCCGAACTGGATGCGCTGGGCAAGGCGCTCGGCGAACCTGCGCGTCCGCTGGCCGCCATCGTCGCCGGCTCCAAGGTCTCCACCAAGCTGACCATCCTCAAGTCGCTGGCCGAGAAGGTCGACAACCTGATCGTCGGCGGCGGCATCGCCAATACTTTCATGCTGGCTGCCGGCCTCAGGATCGGCAAGTCGCTGGCAGAGGCCGACCTGGTCGACGAGGCGAAAGCCATCATCGACATGATGGCCAAGCGCGGCGCCTCCGTGCCGATCCCGGTGGATGTGGTGTGCGCGAAAGAGTTTTCTGCTACGGCAGCGGCGACCGTCAAGGACGTCAAGGATGTCGCCGATGACGACATGATCCTCGACATCGGCCCGAAGACGTCCGCACAGCTGGCGCAACAGATTGCGCAGGCCGGCACCATCGTCTGGAACGGTCCGGTCGGCGTGTTCGAGTTCGACCAGTTCGGCGAAGGCACGAAGACGCTGGCGATGGCGATCGCCGGTTCCAAGGCATTCTCGATCGCGGGCGGCGGCGATACCCTGGCGGCGATCGCCAAGTACAACATCGCAGAGAAGGTCGGATATATCTCGACCGGCGGCGGCGCCTTCCTCGAATTCCTCGAGGGCAAGACCCTGCCCGCAGTCGATATTCTGCAGCAGCGCGCGAAGTAAAGACGCGGGGCGGCACACCGTAGCGCCGCCTCATCTCGTTCGCTGACTGCCAAGGTTTTCACATGATAAGAGCCACAAAAATCGTTGCCACCGTCGGTCCCGCCTCGAGCGACCCGGAGGTCCTGACGCGGATGATCAAGGCCGGCGTGAATGTGGTCCGGCTGAATTTCTCGCACGGCAAGGCGCAGGACCATATCGACCGCGCGGCACTGGTGCGCAAGGCTGCCGCCGAGTGCGGACGCGAGGTCGCCATCATGGCCGACCTGCAAGGGCCGAAGATCCGCATCGGCAAGTTCGAGCACGGCAAGATCTTCCTCGAGAACGGCAGCAAGTTCGTGCTCGACGCTGACTGTGAACTCGGCAATCAGGCGCAGGTCGGTCTCGATTACAAGGAATTGCCGCGCGATATCAAGCCGGCCGACGTGCTGCTGCTGAACGACGGCCTGATCGTGCTGGTGGTCGACCGGGTTGTCGGCAGCGCGATCCACACCACGGTCAAGATCGGCGGCGAACTGTCGAACAACAAGGGCATCAACCGCCTAGGCGGAGGCCTCTCGGCGCCGGCGCTGACGGCCAAGGACATGGAAGACATCAAGACCGCCATGAGCTTCCAGGCGGATTACATTGCCGTGTCCTTCCCCAAGAGCGCCACCGACATGATCATGGCGCGGCAGCTGGCCAATATCGCCGGCGAATCGACGCGCCACAAGCCGCAGATGATCGCCAAGATCGAACGGGCCGAGGCGATTCCCGCGCTGCAGGAAATCCTCGATGCCTCCGACGGCATCATGGTGGCGCGCGGCGACCTCGCGGTCGAAGTCGGCAACGCCGCCGTGCCCGCGCTGCAGAAGCGCATGATCAAGATGGCGCGCGCCTCCAACAAGCTGACCATCACCGCGACCCAGATGATGGAGTCGATGATCGTCAACGCGGTACCGACGCGCGCCGAAGTGAGCGACGTCGCCAACGCCGTGCTGGACGGTACCGACGCGGTGATGACCTCGGCCGAGACCGCGTCCGGCAAGTATCCGGTCGAGACGGTCGAAACGATGGCCGCGATCTGCCTGGAAGCCGAGAAGTCCGACGTGATCAAGCTGGACGCGGACTTCCTCAACGCGACCTTCACGCGCATCGATCAGTCGATCGCTTACGGCGCGCTGTTCACCGCCTATCACCTGCGCGTGAAAGCGATCGCCGCGCTGACCGAGTCCGGCTCGACGGCGCTCTGGATGAGCCGCCACAACATCGACATTCCCATCTTCGCGCTCACGCCCGTGCTCGGCACGCAGCGCAAGGCATCCCTGTACCGCAACGTCACGACCTTTGAGCTCGCGCATTCCTATGATCGCGAAGCTGTGCTGAAAGCCGCGCAGGATTTGCTCCTGGCCAAAGGAGTGGTGCAGAAAGGTGACATGATTGTCGTCACCTGGGGCGAACCGATGGGTCAGGTCGGCGGCACCAACGCCCTGAAGATCATGAAGATCGGCGAATACTAATTTCATTGTTTTTGGAGAACCACCATGCCTCTCGTATCCATGCGTCAACTGCTCGACCACGCCGCTGAAAACGGTTACGGTCTGCCCGCATTCAACGTCAACAACCTGGAACAGGTCACCGCGATCATGCAGGCCGCCGACGAAGTCAATTCGCCGGTGATCATGCAAGCCTCGGCCGGCGCCCGCAAATACGCCGGCGAAGCCTTCCTGCGCCACCTGATCGAAGCCGCGGTCGAAGCCTATCCGCACATCCCGGTCGTCATGCACCAGGACCACGGCCAGTCGCCGGCTGTCTGCATGGCCGCGATCCGCTCCGGTTTCACCTCGGTGATGATGGACGGCTCGCTGATGGAAGACGGCAAGTCGGTCGCCAGCTATGAATACAACATCGAAGTCTCGCGCAAGGTGGTCGAGTTCTCGCACGCCATCGGCGTCACCGTCGAGGCTGAACTGGGCGTGCTCGGTTCGCTCGAGACCATGAAGGGCGACAAGGAAGACGGCCACGGCGCGGAAGGCACGATGACCCGCGAACAGCTGCTCACCGACGTCAACCAGGCTGCCGACTTCGTCAAGCAGACCCATTGCGACGCGCTCGCCATCGCCATCGGCACCTCCCACGGCGCCTACAAGTTCTCGCGCAAGCCGACCGGTGACATCCTGGCAATCCAGCGCATCAAGGAAATCCACGCCCGCATCCCGAACACCCACCTCGTGATGCACGGTTCTTCTTCCGTGCCTCAGGAACTGCTGGCCGAGATCCGCCAGTTCGGCGGCGACATGAAGGAAACCTACGGCGTGCCGGTCGAGGAAATCCAGGAAGGCATCAAGCACGGCGTGCGCAAGATCAACATCGACACCGACATCCGCCTGGCGATGACGGCCGCGATCCGCCGCTTCTTCGCCGAGAACCCGTCCAAGTTCGATCCGCGCGAATACCTGAAGCCGGCACGCGAAGCCGCGAAGCAGATCTGCAAGTCGCGCTTCCTCGCTTTCGGCTGCGAAGGCCAGGCCGGCAAGATCAAGCCGCTGACCCTCGAAAAGATGGCCGAGAAGTACAAGAAGGGTGAACTCGCCCAGATCGTGCAGTAAAATTCAGCATCGGAAACAAACAACCGGCGGCGTGTTCGGCACCCGCCGGTTTAGCTTTTTTGGAAACCCCCATGAACAGCCTTTACCAGTCCACCATCAAGTCCCTTCCGCTGCTCGGCCGCGGCAAAGTGCGCGACAACTATGCCGTCGGTGACGACAAGATCCTCATCGTGACCACCGACCGCCTCTCCGCGTTCGACGTGGTGATGAACGAACCGATCCCCGGCAAGGGCAAGGTGCTGAACCAGATGTCCGATTTCTGGTTCAGCAAACTGGGCGACATCGTTCCCAACCACCTGACCGGCATTGCACCGGAATCCGTGGTGGCGGCGGACGAGGTGGAGCAGGTGCGCGGCCGCGCCGTGGTTGCCAAGCGACTCAAGCCGATCCTCGTCGAGGCGGTGGTGCGCGGCTACATCATCGGCTCCGGCTGGAAGGATTACCAGGCGACCGGCGCACTGTGCGGCATCGAACTGCCGAAGGACCTGCGCCAGGCTGACAAGCTGGCAACGCCGATCTTCACCCCTGCCGCAAAGGCCGACATGGGCGAGCATGACGAAAACATCAGCTTTGCCGAGATGGAGAACCGCATCGGCAAGGAACTGGCGGCGAAGATGCGCGACGTGAGCATCCGGCTGTACCAAGCCGCGGCGGATTATGCGGCGACCAAGGGCATCATCATTGCCGACACCAAGTTCGAATTCGGCCTCGATGAGAACGGCATCATGCACCTGATGGACGAAGTGCTGACCGCCGATTCGTCGCGCTTCTGGCCGGCGGATTCCTACGCGCCGGGCATGTCGCCGCCGTCCTTCGACAAGCAGTTCGTGCGCGACTATCTGGAGACGCTGAAGGACTGGAACAAGACTGCACCCGCGCCGGCACTGCCCGCCGACGTCATCGAAAAGACCGGCGCCAAGTATCGTGAAGCACTCGAGCGCCTGACCGGCGAAAAACTGAAGGACTGACATGAGCGTGCAATCGGAAAAGCCGCTGGTGGGCGTGATCATGGGCTCTTCGTCCGACTGGGACGTGATGCAGCACGCGGTCGCCATGCTGAAGGATTTCGGCATTGCATACGAAGCGCGGGTAGTGTCCGCCCATCGCATGCCGGACGAAATGTTCCGCTACGCCGAGACGGCACGCGAGCGCGGACTGCGCGCGATCATCGCCGGGGCCGGCGGTGCGGCCCACCTGCCGGGCATGGTGGCGGCAAAGACCATCGTGCCGGTGCTGGGCGTGCCTGTCCCCTCCAAATACCTGCGCGGCGAAGATTCGCTGCTGTCCATCGTGCAGATGCCCAAGGGCGTTCCGGTATCGACCTTCGCCATCGGCGAGGCGGGTGCCGCCAACGCCGCACTGACCGCGGTGGCCATTCTCGCCACGACTGACGACAACCTGGCTGCCAGGCTGCAGGAGTTCCGCGCCAAGCAGACCCAGGCCGCCTTTGCAATGACACTGCCGGCATGAGCAACAAGTACCAAGCCTTCCTCCCTACCGCGACACCTCCCACCTGGCTGGGCGTAATGGGTGGCGGCCAGCTGGGCCGCATGTTCGTGCACGCCGCGCAGATGATGGGGTTCAAGGTCGCCGTGCTCGAACCGGCGCGCGACTGCCCGGCCGGCCACGCGGCCGACCACCTGATCTGCGCGAAATACGATGACGAGGCCGCGCTCGCCGAGCTGGCGCAGCAATGCGCAGCCGTTACCACCGAGTTCGAGAACGTACCGGCGCAAAGCCTCGCTTTCCTCGCCGACCGCTGCTTCGTCGCGCCGGGCGCGGCATGCGTGTCCGTCGCACAGGACCGCCTGGAGGAGAAGCGCTTTTTCACGGACTGCGCCCCGGCTTCCGGCGTGCTGCCCGCACCCTATAAGGCCATCCTTGGCGACGGCGACATCGACGCCATTCCCGACGTGCTGTTCCCCGGCATCCTGAAGACGGTGCGCATGGGTTACGACGGCAAGGGGCAGGTGCGCGTGAAGTCGAAGGACGAAGTGCGTGCCGCATTCGCCGGCATGGGCGGCGTGGACTGCGTGCTCGAAAAGATGCTGCCGCTCGCCTACGAGATTTCCGTGCTTGCCGCACGCGGCGCGGACGGCGAATCGGTGGTCTATCCGATCGCGGAAAACGTCCACCGCGACGGCATTCTCTTCACCACCACGGTTCCCGGCCCGAACGTCTGCCGGGAAACCGCCGCGAAGGCGCAGACGGCTGCCCTGTCGATCATCGCCCAGCTCGGCTACGTCGGCGTGCTGTGCATCGAATTCTTCGTGCTGCAGGACGGTTCCCTCGTCGTCAACGAGATGGCCCCGCGCCCGCACAACAGCGGTCACTACACGATCGACGCCTGCGTGACCAGCCAGTTTGCGCAGCAGGCCCGCGCGATGGCGCGCCTGCCGCTGGGCGACGTACGCCAGCACTCGCCGGCGGTCATGCTCAACATCCTCGGCGACGTCTGGTTCGAGGGCGATAGCGATACGCCGCGCGAACCGGCCTGGGACAAGATCCTTGCCCTGCCGGGCGCCAACCTGCACCTCTACGGCAAGGACGACCCGCGCCGCGGCCGCAAGATGGGCCATGTGACCTTCGTCGATCCCACGCTGGAACTCGCGCAGCAAAACCTGCGCGCCGCCTGCGACATCCTCGGCATTCCTTATTGATCATGTCGGAACAGCCATTGGACATGCCGGCCATCCGGGCGGCGGCACGCCTGCTGGAGCAGGGCGAACTGGTCGCCCTGCCGACAGAGACCGTGTACGGCCTCGGCGCCGATGCCGAAAGCCCGCCGGCGGTGGCAAGGATCTATGCCGCGAAGGGCCGCCCGTCCAATCATCCGGTCATCGTTCATCTCGCGCCCGGCGCCGATATCGGCTACTGGGCCGTCGACATTCCCGCAGAGGCGCGCAAGCTGATCGATGCCTTCTGGCCGGGTCCGCTCACCCTGATCCTCAAGCGGGCGCCGCACATTCCCGACGCCGTGTCCGGAGGACAGGATTCAGTCGGCCTGCGTTGTCCCTCGCATCCGGTTGCGCAGGCGTTGCTGCAGGAATTCAAGAACGGGCAGGGCGGCGTCGCCGCACCGTCCGCAAACCGGTTCGGTCATGTCAGTCCGACCACCGCGCAGCACGTCCGGGACGAGTTCGGAAGCGGCCCGGGCAGCCCGGTCGCCTGCGTGCTTGAAGGCGGCCAGAGCGATGTCGGCATCGAATCCACCATCCTTGACCTGAGCCGCATGGCGACGCACGGCCCGGTGCTGCTGCGTCCCGGGCACATCAGCGCAGCGCAGATCGCAGGCGTGATCGGCGTGCAGCCTTGCACGCCCGACGCGGCAGCGCCGCGTGCGTCGGGCACGCTTGAGGCGCACTATGCGCCGAGCACCCCGGTGGCGCTGGTGACAGTGGAAGAGCTCGCCGGCACGATGGAACGCCTTACCGGTGCTGGAAAGCGCGTGGCATTGATCCGCCGCTCCTTCCCGGAGGCCGTCGCCCTCGCGCAGATCGCGATGCCGCAACCGCCCGACGGTTATGCCCACGATCTCTATGCGGCGCTGCGCGCAATGGACGCGGCCGGCGCCGATGTCATCCTCGTCGAATCCTTGCCGCAGAACGACGCATGGCAGGGCGTCAATGACCGTCTGCGCCGCGCTGCGCATGACTCCCAAGGCATCCTCGCGCGACTGCTGGCGGGCAGGCGCCCCGTCTAGAGCACACGCTCTAAAGTTGCATCACGGATTTAATTCTGGTCGGCTAGGCAAGTGTTGAGATCGATGACATACTAGCCAGGGAAAGGCACACTCGTTCGCTTTTCTTTCCCGAGCACAATACTCATAACAGGAGACCAGATGCGTCACTTCCATTTTGCAGCGGCGCTGCTTTCAGCCGCCATCCTGGCCGGCTGCGGCGGCAACAATACTCCCCAATTCAGCAGTGTCGTGTCCTTCGGCGACAGCCTGAGCGACATCGGTACCTACTCCGTCGGCACGGTCAGGGCGCTGGGCGGCGGCAAGTACACGGTCAACGATCCGGCGTCCAAGAACTGGATCGAGCTGATGGCGACCAAGCTGAACGTCGCTGCGCCTTGCCCGGCGCAGACGGGTCTCCAGGGCGATGCGGCGCAGGGCTTCTCCGTGCCGGTGACCAACTTCACCAACTGCACCGCGTATGCCCAGGGCGGTGCACGCGTGACCAATCCGGTCGGCCCGGGCAACAGGGCGTTGGGCGGAAGCGCCGCCATCCTTGGCCAGCTCACCGTTCCGGTCGTCACCCAGATCCAGACCCACCTGAACAGCAGGGGCGGCTCGTTTACCGGCAATGAAGTCGTGTTCGTCATGGCCGGCGGCAACGACGTGTTCATCAACCTCGCGACCGTCGGTGCGGGCGGCAGCCCGACCGCTGCGGTCACGGCCATGGGTACGGCAGGCGCGGAGCTCGGCGGCTATGTGAAGAACCTCGTGGTAGGGAAGGGCGCGAAGTACGTGGTCGTCGTCAACCTGCCGGATGTCAGCAAGACGCCGTTCGCGCTCTCGCAAAGCGCGGAAACGCAGGGCTTGATCAATACGATGGTCACGACCTTCAATTCCCAGCTGCAGCAAGGCCTGTCCGGCACCGATGTCCTGCTGGTAGACGCCTATACCGTCAGCCGCGACCAGAACGCCAACCCGGCGAAATACGGTCTCACCAACGTCACCGCTCCGGCTTGCGACCTGACACCGGCAAGGAACCCGCTCGGTTCCTCGCTGGTGTGCACGAGGGCCAACCTGGCCGCGGGCGCGACCGATACCTATCAGTATGCCGACACCGTGCACCCGACGCCGTACGGCTACAGGCTGCTGGCTGATCTTGTCACCGCACAGATGGGCAGCCGCGGCTGGCTGTAATACCACGCGCCAGATAAAAACCCCCTCCGAGGCATGCAGCGGACGGGGTTTTGTTTTTTGGCGGCGGGGACGTTTACTGGAAGGCCTGGATTCCGGTCTGTGCACGCCCGAGGATCAGCGCATGGATGTCGTGCGTGCCTTCATAGGTGTTGACCACTTCCAGGTTCACCATGTGGCGGATCACGCCGAATTCATCCGAAATGCCGTTCCCGCCCAGCATGTCGCGCGCCATGCGCGCCACGTCCAGCGCCTTGCCGCAAGAATTGCGCTTCATCATCGAAGTGATTTCCGGCGAGTCTGTGCGTTCATCCTTCATGCGTCCCAGGCGCAGGCAGCCTTGCAGGCCGAGCGTGATTTCCGTCTGCATGTCGGCCAGCTTCTTCTGGATCAGCTGGTTGGCCGCCAGCGGCTTGCCGAATTGCTTGCGGTCGAGCACGTACTGGCGGGCGATATGCCAGCAGGACTCGGCCGCGCCGAGCGCACCCCAGGCGATGCCGTAGCGCGCCGAATTGAGGCAGGTGAACGGCCCCTTCAGGCCGCGCACTTCGGGGAAGGCATTCTCTTCCGGGCAGAACACTTCATCCATCACGATCTCGCCGGTGATCGAGGCGCGCAGGCCGAACTTGCCGTGGATTGCCGGGGCGGACAAGCCTTTCATCCCTTTTTCCAGCACGAAGCCGCGGATGGCGCCTTCGTCATCCTTGGCCCACACCACGAACACATCGGCGATCGGCGAATTCGAGATCCACATCTTGGCGCCGGAAATGCTGTAGCCGCCGGCCACCTTCTTCGCCCGCGTGACCATCGAGCCGGGATCGGAGCCGTGGTTCGGTTCGGTCAGGCCGAAGCAGCCGATCCATTCGCCGGTGGCGAGCTTGGGCAGGTACTTCTGTTTCTGCGCTTCGGTGCCGAACTCGTAGATCGGTACCATCACCAGCGAGGACTGCACGCTCATCATCGAGCGGTAGCCGGAATCGACGCGCTCCACTTCACGCGCGATCAGGCCGTAGCTGACGTAATTCAGGCCGGGTCCGCCGTACTGTTCGGGAATGGTGGGGCCGAGCAGGCCGAGCGCCCCCATCTCGCGGAAGATCGCGGGATCGGTCTTTTCGTGGCGGAAGGCTTCCAGCACGCGCGGCTGCAGGCGCTCCTGGCAATAGGCGTTGGCCGCGTCGCGCACCATGCGCTCTTCATTCGTGAGCTGCTGGTCGAGCAGCAGCGGATCGTCCCAGTGGAATTGTGCTTTCGATTTGGTCATGTTGCGTCCCTTGTTGTTATTTGGCGGGTGTGGTGGCCATGAACTGCCCGCCGTGGAATACCAGTGCCGATTGCGGCGTCGCGTCGCAGCACTCGACTTCGCCGACGAAGATCACATGATCACCTTCCGGATAGCGGCTGCGGTTGTGGCATTCGAACCATGCCGCCGCACCCTTGAGGATCGGCAGGCCGGTGCGCGACAGCTCGAATTCGACGCCTTCGAAGCGGTTATCGATGCGCTTGGCAAAGCGCTCCGCCAGCGCGGTCTGGTGTCCGGACAGGATGTTGATCACGTAATGCGAGTTGCCGGTGAAGACAGGCAGGCTCTTGGCCGTTTGCGCAAGGCTCCACAGTACCAGCGGCGGATCGAGCGATACGGAGTTGAACGAACTGGCGGTCAGGCCGAGGAAGGTGCCGTCCGGCAGGCGCGTGGTGATGATCGTCACGCCGGTGGCGAACTGCGACAAGGCGGTGCGGAATTGGCGCGAGTCGAATCCGGGCGGCCCCGCGCTGGAAGATTGAGCTGACATCTGGAATCCGTGTTAATCCGTCCATTATGCCGAAAAACCGGCCTTGACGAGAAACAAGCGGGACAAGTGGGCGCCGCTCATTTGCGGCGCACCACGCGCGTTGCCGCCGGCTTCTCGCGCAGCATCGCCTGGAATGACTTCGGCATCCACGGCCGCGCCGCCAGCAGCATGCTGATCGCATACCTGTCTTCGAAGGGCAGGCGCGCATCCTCCTGGTGCTGCTGCGCAACTTCGCGCGCTACCTGTTTGAGACGTTCGAGCAGGGCGGCGATGGATTTCTTGGAAAGCATGACATTGACCAGACGGAGCAGTTCATGGTCGCCGTCGAACTGGGAATCGAGGAAGTCGCCGTAGGCCTGTTCGCGGAAATGGGTCTGGATCGGCCCGTCCGGAATCCAGCGGAAGGTGCGCGATATCAGCAGTTTCACGCGGTTGTTCGGCAGCAGCGCGATGATCCCGATCTTGTCCAGCCGGACCAGGCATTTGACGACCTCGGCCTCGCTCAAACGATAGACCTCGACGATTTGCGCCAGCGTCAGCTGGTTCAGCACCGAGACGGCGACGATGAATAGTTTCGGATCGCCGATGATTTCCTTTTCCTGCGCATGGCTGAGCTCTGAAATGAGGCGGGATTCATCGTGCCCGGCAAAGGCGATGTCGCGAAAGTCGATCTGCGCGGCCTGCAGGATTTCATCCAGCCGCTGCAAGGTGAAATTCTTTTGCGAGAACATCCGCTTGACGCTCGCTTCCGACATGCCGATGCGCTTGGCGAGATCGGCATACGTAATGTCGCGCGCCTTGAGCTCGCGCTTGAGGGAGTCCACCAGAGAGCTTGCTTGCAGCATGGTTTTCAAGAATGGCAACAGGTGGCGAAAATGATACACCAGCGGCAACGCGTGTTAGCGCGTGCTGCATGTCGGAAATTATTGACGGTTCTCATTGCGGCATAGGCAGCTCCGCTTCTTTGCGCTAAAGTCATTACACAAATACATGGAGTCGATCATGGCCTCGGAAATCGCAACACTTGGCGGCGGCTGCTTCTGGTGTCTGGAGGCGGTCTATCAGGAACTCAAGGGCGTGCTGCACGTGGAGAATGGCTACGCCGGCGGGCACGTGCGCAATCCTACCTACGAGCAGGTATGCGACGGCAATACCGGGCATGCGGAGGTGGTGCGCATCGAATTCGACCCGTCGATCATCAGCTATCGCGAAATCCTGGAGATCTTCTTCACCATCCACGACCCGACGACGCCCGATCGCCAGGGCAATGATGTCGGCACCCAGTATCGTTCAGTGATTTTCTATCATTCGCCGGAGCAGCAGGAACTCGCGCGCCAGGTGGTGGCGTGCATGGCGAGCGTATGGGACGCCCCCATCGTGACCGAGATCGCGCCTATCCAGGATTATTACAAGGCGGAAGACTATCACCAGGATTATTTCCGCCAGCACCCGATGCAGGGCTACTGCGCATTTGTCGTTGCACCCAAGGTCGCGAAGTTCAGGAAGGTCTTCGCCGACAAGGCCAAGGCGGAAGCCTGAGCGGGGGAGGAGCAATGACGACGGTCTTCGAGAAGATCATCCGGGGCGAGCTTCCGAGCGCCAAGGTCTACGAGGACGAACATGTCTTCGCCTTCATGGATGCCGGGCAGGTCAACCCCGGCCACGTGCTGGTGGCGACCCGCAAACCCTATGTCACTCTGATGGATGCCGACGAGGATGCGGCGGCCGCGATGATGCGCGCCGCGCATCGCATTGCGAAGGCGGTGCAGGAGGCGTTCCAGCCCGACGGCATCACCGTGCTGCAGGCCAACAGGCCCGCCGGCTTTCAGACCGTGCCCCACCTGCACCTGCATGTGCTGCCGCGTTACGACAATGACGGTGTCGACCTGACCTGGCCGCGCAAGGAGCCGGGCATGGAGAAACTGCGCGAGTACGCCGCGAAGATCCGGCTCTAGTGGTAAATGTAGCGGCGCGACCAGGGCAGCGTTGAGGCGTCGCGTCCGGCCTTGGTGCACACCACCTGGTACAGCGACACCCAGTCCTGTGCGAACGCATAGGCGCAGCCGGCGAGGTAAACACGCCAGATCCGGAAACGCCTGGGATCCACCAGCGCGCGGATTCGGTCTGCCCGGTCTTCGAAATTTTCTGCCCAGATGCCGCAGGTTTTCGCGTAGTGCCGGCGCAGGTTTTCGACATCGATCGCTTCCAGTCCGCCGCGCTGCATCGCATTCAGTACCGTGCCGATGTGTACGAGTTCTCCGTGCGGGAATACATACTGTTCGATGAACTCGCCGCCGCCGAACGCGGTTTCGCCGTTATCGGGATCGGTGGTCGTGATGCCGTGGTTCATCACGAGCCCGTCGTCGGCCAGCAGCGCGCGCAGCTTCGAAAAGTATTCCGGAAGGTGCTTCTCGCCGACATGTTCGAACATGCCCACGCTGGTGATGCGGTCGTAGGTGCCGCCGGTGTCGCGATAATCCTCCAGCCGGATATCGACAAGATGTCCAACACCGGCCTGCCTGATGCGCTCCTTCGCGAGTTCGAACTGGTTCTGCGACAGGGTGATGCCGACGCACTTCGCGCCGAACTTCTGCGCGGCACGGATGACCAGCGCTCCCCATCCGCAACCGACGTCCAGCAGGGTGTGGCCGGGCTGCAAGCGGATCTTGGTGAGGATGTGGTCGATCTTCATCAGCTGCGCGGTGCCCAGGTCTTCGTCGCCGTTCTCGAAATAGGCGCAGGAGTACACCATGTTCTCGTCCAGCCACTCGCGGTAGAAATCGTTGGACACGTCGTAGTGGTAGCGGATGGCTTCCGCATCCTTCTTCCGCGAGTGCTGGAAGCTGCGCACGATGCGCGCGAACTTGCCTTCGGGCCGGAGCGTGTGGTGCGCCAGCGCGGTGCCGATCGAAATGATTTCCTTGGCGCGCCCCTCGACTTCGATCTCGCCTTCGACATAGGCCTTGCCGAGGTTGAACAGAGAGGGTGTCAGGAGATAGCTGAGTGCCGACGCGTGCGGCACTCTCACAGTGACTTGCGGCGCCTGCTGGCCGAAATCGAGCTGCTGTCCGTTCCACAATTCGAGGCGCAAGGGGAGTGCCGCATGGCTGCGGATACCGTCAACCCAACTCCCGAGCTTTTTCTCCCAGAACACGATAACCCCTCCGCAACAACGGATTGATCACACGAACCAAGGTACTGCGGGCAAAGCTTCCTTAAGGCTGTAATCGTTGCAACTGCCAGCTGCCGTCCGCCTGACGGCGATAAGCGATGCGATCATGCAGGCGCGACGGGCGGCCCTGCCAGAATTCGAGATAGTCCGGCACCAGGCGGTACCCGCCCCAATGCGAGGGGCGAACCGGATGGTCGCCGTACTGCTGTTCCACCTCCAGCACCCGCGCTTCCAGCGCTTCCCGGTTTGCAATCGGGCGGCTCTGCGCCGATGCGATGGCGCCCAAGCGGCTCTTCACGGGCCGGCTGTTGTAGTAAGCGTCATTTTCCGCATCCGTGATGCGTTCCACTCCGCCCTCGATACGCACCTGGCGCTCCAGCTCGATCCAGTAAAACAGCAGCGCCGCAAACGGGTTGCGATCGAGTTCCTGTCCCTTGCGGCTTTCGTAATTCGTGAAGAACGTGAAGCCCCGCTGGTCGAAATCCTTGATCAGGAGGATGCGCGACGAGGGGCGGCCCTCGGCGGTGGCCGTCGATACCGTCATCGCATTCGCCTCCGGCACCTGCGCGGCGATCGCTTCGCCGAACCATTTCGAAAACTGCTCGATGGGGTCCGGATTGGCATCCGACTCCGACAAGCTTGCGCGACTGTAATCCTTACGTAGATCCGCTATCGACATCATCGTCCCTATTCATTTTGCAGGTTACTCTGCGTGAAGTGAATGACAAGCCATTGCCTTTTTGATAACTATCAACGGCGCTTCCGACGTGCATCTGCAGCAGGACGTCAACGATACGTTGGCGCCCGGCTTTTGCCTTGTCATGAATCAATTTTTGCGAAAACGCAAAAGCTGTTATTCTGCCTTGGAAAGGCGCGTCTTGCGCCATGCGATGGGAAGGCCGGCGCAGATCATTGCCGTCATGCTCCAGAAGACCACCGGCAGGCCGAGCGCCGCACCCGCGCCGCCGAATGCGAGCGGCAGGAAGACCTGGCAGGCATTGCCGATGGTGACGCGGATGCCCACGGCTTCGCCGGCCCGCCCGGAAGGCGCCACGTGGTGCAGCAATGCCAGCATGTTGGGCTGCGCGGATCCGACCGCGAGCCCGAGGATGGCGGCTACGACCATCAGCGACAGCGGCTGCCGCACGAAGGGGAATACGGCATAGCACAGCGCGGCCAGGACCAGGGCACCGGTGAGCACCTGCCACTCTGACAGGCGGCGCGCGATCAGCGGCATCGCCAGGCGCACCAGGAAGGTCGCCGTCGAGAAGCAGCCGAGGATGAAGCCGATGGTCGAGGCGGCGAAACCCGAGCGTGCGCCGTGGATGGGGAGCACGAAGGTGAACAGGTCCCATGCGGACGACAGGAGCATGCCCACGATGAAGATATGCCGCATTTCGGGCAGGCGCAGCAGGTCGAGCGCCTTGCCTGTCTCCGTGTGCCGGGCAGGCCGGTGCAGATGGATTTCAGACAGCTTGCCGGACGCGACGAGTACGAACGCAGCCGCCGCGACACCAGCAAACACAAGGTATGCCGTGAAGTAGGGAGCGTCATCGATGATCAATCCGGCAAGCACCGGGCCGGTGAAGCCGGAAACAGAGAACCCGAGTGCGAGCCAGCTGTAGTTGGATGCCCGCTGCTCCGCCGCGCTCGCCGCGCCGACCATGTGCTGGGCGGCGACCTGGATCACCATGAAGCCGGTCCCAATCAGCATCGTGGCGAGGAAAAGCACCGGCAGCCCGTCGACGATCCCCGGCAGTGCGCAGCCGAGCGCCATCGCGATGCTTCCCGCCATCATGGGACGCAGGATGCCGATGCGGTCGATCAGGCGTCCGGCGGCCACCGCCCCCAACATCGGAAAAAGCGAGAAGAGTGCAATCAGGATGCCGACCGTGAATTCGGATGCGTGCATGGACAGCGCATAGAGCGAAGTCGTGATGCGCACGCCGGCCAGCGCGATATGCGCTGTCAAGGCGACAAGGATCAGGTGGAGCAGCGGTACGGAGGGAAACACCGTTCAACGATACCGCCAATGCTGGCCTTGCTGCAATAAACGGAGAAAAATAATTCCGCACAAAAACACAGGCGGTTTCCGTCCGTTAAAATGACGGGATGAACGCAGTCATCTCCTTTCCGTCGCTCAATGTCACTTCTGATAACGACGTCGATTTTGAACGTCGTTTCGGCGGCATTGCGCGCCTCTACGGCGAGACCGCGCTTGCGCGCTTCCGCACCGCGCACGTCTGCGTAATCGGCGTAGGCGGTGTGGGCTCATGGGTGGTCGAAGCGCTTGCACGAAGCGCAATCGGCCGCATCACCATGATCGATCTCGACAATGTTGCAGAATCGAACGTCAATCGCCAGATCCATGCACTGACCGACACCATCGGCAAGGCCAAGGTGACGGCGCTGTCCGAGCGCATCGCGCAGATCAATCCGTACTGCGCGGTGAATGAAATCGAGGATTTCATCACGCCGGAAAACCTCGACGAGATGATCGGCGCCGGCAAGTACGATTACGTGATCGATGCAATCGACAGCGTCAAGGCAAAGACCGCGCTCATCGCTTATTGCCGTGAAAAGGGCATCCGGCTGATCACCATCGGCGGCGCCGGCGGCCAAACCGATCCGACGAAGATCGAGATCCGCGATCTGTCGCGCACAGAGCAGGAACCGCTGCTCGCCAAGGTGCGCAAGCGCCTGCGCGCCCAACACGGTTTCCCCCGTGGCATGAAGAACAAGTTCGGCATCGACGCCGTCTTTTCCACCGAGCCGCTGCGCTTTCCGGAGAGCGGCGATAGCTGCGGGATCGAAGCCGGCATCACCGGCCTCAACTGCGCAGGCTTCGGTTCGGCAATGGTCGTGACAGCCTCCTTCGGATTGGTCGCGGCCTCACAGGTGTTGCGCAAGCTCGCTGCCGAAGCGTAGCCGGGGCATCATGCCCGCGGCGCATCGATGCCTTCCTGCCGCGCTTCGTCCGGTACCCATACGTCCTTGTCCAGCGCGCGCGATGCGAGTATCCGGTAGATCGAACCTTCCGACGTGGTCGTCGACTGCACCAGCACGGCTTGCCTGGCCTGCCACACGATGGGATCGAAGGTGAGGTCGGGCGGCAGTTCGGCATCGCGCGCGAGCGAGACGTGCGGCCGGTAACGGTGCTGGTCGTTGAAGGCCACCTTGCGGTCCGCGAGTTCCTGCACCAGCCAGCCGTGCAGTGATGCCAGCGCCTCCGGCGTCTCGCTCGGGCCTACCCATGCAATGCGGTTGCGCGTGAAATAGCCGACGCGGTCCAGCGTCAGTGACAGCTCCGTGCGCGGGATGCGCGACAGGATGTCCGTCAGCTCGGGAAGCAGGGTGACCGGCTGCTGTCCCAGGAAGACCAGCGTCACATGCAGGTTGGCGTAAGGAATCCTTCTTCCATGCATGGGAGCCTGCAACTGCTGCAGCCGCGTGGCGGTCGGATCGTCGGGCCAGAGCGCGTAGAACAGCCGGATGGAGCCTGGATTCTTTGCCTTCATGTTGTCTGGATCCTGTCAGGTTAAGTGTCTGCAAGCCACGCTGTCGCGCTCTTGTCTTTCCTGATATGACAGGCATCCGTGCAGG
>Ga0196971_1000448_pt1 | contig 31318 bp, 29 predicted proteins | sample S1v_1013CmetaG_FD_148660 | JGI IMG/M metagenome (GOLD analysis project Ga0196971, IMG submission 148660) | Soil microbial communities from Anza Borrego desert, Southern California, United States - S1+v_10-13C | ecosystem: Environmental > Terrestrial > Soil > Desert | place: USA: California...
CCGGTCGGTACAACCGTGAGAGTGATGTGATAATGACCCAAAATTCTTGTTATGAAGGTGAATATTATGGATTATGAAGGTTCAAGCCGCCAATGTCCTGCCGGCACAGCTCCATATATAGTAAAAAGCGGGGACACCCTGGGAAAGATAGCTCAAAGCCAAAAAACAACCATAGCTTCAATTGTTTCAGCGAATCCCGGTATCGATCCCGACAATCTGGCAATAGGCCAATCCGTCTGTATTCCACAGCCGGCGCCTCCCCAGGCCCCCGGATGTCCTTCCGGCACAGCTCCGTACCTAATTAAAGCAGGAGATACACTTGCCAAAATCGCACAGCAGTTCAACACCACAGTGGCAGCCATACTTGCAGCCAATCCGGGAATTGTACCTGAAAGGTTAAGCATCGGTCAATCCATCTGCGTGCCGCAGCCTGGACAGCCTTCGCCGCCTCAAGCTCCTACATGTCCCATTGGCTCCTCTCCTTATGAAATAAAAAGAGGAGACACCCTGGCCGGCATAGCTATAAGACTTAATACCACAGTGGAAGCAATTCTAGCGACCAATCCGGGGATTGTACCCGAGAGGCTGTATGTCGGGCAGGTTATTTGTGTGGCCCAGGAAAAAACAGAGCAGCTGATCTGCCCTAATCTGAATTCCTATGTAATCCGGAAGGGTGATACTCTGTCAGCAATAGCAAGAGCCTTCGGCGTAACACTGCAGGCCCTCATGGATGCAAACCCGGGTATAAAACCCCAGGCCCTGTACCTGGACCAGGTAATATGCATTCCGATATCACCGACTCCTTTAAGCATCACCGTAAGCATCAATGCCAAAACTCTGACCTTGTACAGAAATGGAAGGATGTTCAAGGCATATCCTGTGGCAACGGGTAAACCCACAACTCCTACTCCTATCGGTACCTTCACGATAAAGAACAAGCAGGTAAACCCCGGAGGACCATACGGCACCAGGTGGATGGGACTCTCAAAGCCCCACTACGGAATCCATGGCACCAACATTCCCTCTTCCATAGGCACATCAGCCTCAAACGGCTGTGTAAGGATGTTCAACAAGGATGTGGATGACCTCTTCAACTATGTAGGTGTAGGCACGGTAGTAAGGATATTCTAAGATTCCTTCTGACATGGGGACGGTTCTGCTGTCAGTGTTGTTCACTGACAGCAGAACCGTCCCCATGTCAGAATCCTACTTTCTTATTGATTTGCCAAGGCGTCTGCTTTTTATTTCTGTACGCTCAACTGCAACCTCACCGTTTATTAAAACATATTTTATTCCTGACGGCGGGAGGGCAGGATTTTCAAAAGTAGCATTATCGCAGATCAACTCATAATCAAACACCACAATATCCGCATCGCTTCCCGGACTGAGGCTTCCCTTTGATTCAAGGCCATATCGCCTGGCTGTCAAATACGTCATTTTTCTTATAGCTTCATTTAAGGTAAGAACTTTTTTCTCTTTAACATATCTTCTTATTACTCTTGGAAAGGTCCCGCCGGCTCTTGGGTGCCCCTGGAAGTTGTGCATTACGCCATCACTTCCTATCAATACATTAGGATGCGAGATTGCTATATCCACTTCATCATCCCTCATGACATGGCCTATTGTGTAAAGCTTCGGCTGCTCCTTTCTGAGCTTCATGAACAACATTTCACTAAGCCTTTTGCCTTTGTACTCACCTTCTGCGATTTCTATGCTTTCATAACCGGTATTGTACCTTTCAAGGAATCCATCGTCATATGTGGTTTCACCAAGTCCTGTACTGAAGGCATTGTACGGATAACAATCCATAGCTATATCCAGTCCCTTTGATTTCCAGCTGTCGATTTCACCTAACAGGCTGTCCATCTGCCCATAAGCTCCCATACTCCCGATATGGGATACCTGTACAGGAATCTCCAGTCTTTGACCGACGTTAATCAGCTCTCTGGCTGAAGGAACCACATTATGCGCATCATCCCTGATGTGAGCCGATACCAGCTTGTTATCCTTCTTCAATGCCTCGCATATGGTGACTAGTTCTTCCTCATCGATTCCCGGTACATATCTGATCCCGAAGGATACCCCCACACAGCCATTGTCCAGATAAGCCTCCGCCAGCTTTCTCATCTTCCTAACATTTTCGCGTGAGGCTTTTGCATATTTATCATTTTCACCGGTCTGCCTTCTTAAGGCTTCATGGGGTACGAATATACCAAAATTGACCGGCAATCCGAGCCTGTCAACAGCATCAAGATAGATATCCGGCCTATCAGGTCCTCCTCCGCAGTTTCCACCGATTGCAGTTGTAACTCCCATTCTTACCATACAATCGAAAATGCTTATGTCAAAAGCATCCTTAGCGGCATTATAAGGATCCTCATGCATGTGAGCATCTATAAAACCCGGGCATACGACAGCTCCTTCCGCATCGATGATCCTGTCACCCGCAATGTCATTATTTGTGACCTCCACTATTTTGCCCTTACAGACTCCGATATTGAGTTTTGAACAGATCCTGGGCTTTGGGTCTATGACCAGCCCGTTTTTGATTACCAGATCCATGGCTATTCCCCTTTCAAAAGAGTTTATATAATAGCAAGCAATATGCATGCCAAATGAGAAAAGTTGCAGAATACTGTAAAACGCGCTTTATATGCCCATAATTTTGAAGGCTTGCATTAATCAGTCCATAATTCCGGACTCCGGTAATGTATAAATATCTCAACAGTTTGCAAATAAATGGATGATATCTCCATTCCGCAATTCAGGAAATTCTTCCGAATATTCAAATGCAGACTGCTGTTAACCCTCGCAAGCCTTGACAAACTCAATAAATAATTTCAGATTGCAGCTGGGATGGGATATCCTGATAAAGAGTGCCGCCTAGCAAAGCATTAAACAATTGCAGGCCGCGGCAAATCCCAAGTATAGGCTTGTCCAGCTTTGTTACCTGCTCAAAAAGCATCCGCTCCATAGAATCCCTTTCATCACATGGCTTCCCACAAAACGCTTCCATCTTTTCACCGTAGATAGCCGGGTTAACATCCTGACCACCTGAAAAAAGAAATCCATCAAAGCTATCTGCAATCGACATGATAATATCAGTATCCGATATCAAAGGGAGCATTACAGGAATACCCCCTGCCGCTTCGATTCCTTTCATATAACCCGGCAGCATCCATAAACTTTCCTTTTTCTCATCATATAACGGCAAAACACCTATCATTGGTTTTTTCACTACTGCTCTCCCCCGTCCTTATTGTTATGTATTTTCTTTTGAATTACTTAATAGCTATAATAATATGACATTTTATCAGCTTATCGGATTTGTTCAAATAAACATGCGCAGAGTTCGCATTGAACTTCAGCATCTGGTTTTGCCTGACATTATGGTTAATGCCGCCCACATTCATGTTCAGTTCACCATCTACCACATATACGTATTCATAGGTGGCATTGGTATGGGCTTCTGAGCTGTGTGAACTATTTGGAGCCAGATCCATTATGTATGATTCGAATTTTATCTCCGGAGAATATGGGATAAAGGGATATATAGTGCACCCGTCATCTGTATCATACAGTTTGGGAATTTTATCCTGGGTGATTATTTCAGTATCATCCGATGTATATTCCATCAATGAAGAAAAGGATATTTTCAGTCCGTTGCTGATCTTCCACAGAGTTGTAACGGTCGGCGTTGATTCCCCCCTTTCGATCTGCCCCAGCATACTCTTGCTGATACCGCTAAGTTCAGCAACCCTGTCCAGTGAATAATTCATTTTCATTCTGATATTTCTAAGATTCTCACTGATTACTTTATTAATATTTATGTTATTCATCAAATCACCTCTTGTGCGTAATAACGTACAATGTTATAATATGTATTACATACAATATATTGTCCTTTTATATATTATAACGCATATATCCAGAATAATCAAACGGAGAGAGGTGTTGGATTTGTTATTAAGGAGCATGCTGGAGCTGATTGGCAACACACCGCTGCTGGCACTTGACAACATTACCGGAAATCAGGAGGGAAGAGTTTTCGCAAAGCTGGAGTACTGGGCACCCGGCCTGAGCAAGAAAGACAGGGTCGCTCTGCAGGTGATCGAGGATGCGGAGAAAAGCGGAAAACTGAAGCCGGGTAAGCCCGTTGTCGAGCTGACCAGCGGCAATATGGGCACCGGCCTGGCTATCGTATGCAGACTGAAAGGCTACAGGTTTATTGCCGTTATGTCAAGGGGCAACTCAATTGAAAGGGCAAAGATGATGAAAGCCTTTGGGGCTGAGGTTGTCCTTGTGGATCAGCTTCCGGATTCAGTTCCCGGGCAGGTATCCGGCAAGGATCTGGAGCTGGTGGAAATTGAGGCTCAAAGAATCACAAAAGAACTGGATGCCTTCAGAGTTGACCAATTTTATAATCCCAGTACCTACCGGGCAGGTGAAATTGGAATTGCCGAAGAGGTAATCCGTCAGACAAATGAGCGCATTGATGTTTTTGTTGACTATATGGGTACCGGCGGCAGCTTTGTCGGCGTCACTACAGCTTTAAAGAAGAAATTCCCAGGTATAAAATGCTTCGGAGTAGAGCCTGAAAATGCAAGACGTTACAGCAATCCCCAGGACATCGGAAGCGGAAAGCATATGATTCAAGGCGGGGGCTATAATATGGAGCTGCCCTTCCTGACTGAGGACAGGTTAAAATTAATCGACGGATTCATTACAGTATCGGATGAAGAGGCAATCAATGCGACCAGGCGGCTGGCATACGAGGAATGCATCTTCCCGGGCTTTTCGGGCGGGGCGAACCTGGCTGCAGCATTGAAGCTGCTTAATGGGGATTTCAGGGGAAAGAAGATTCTGATACTGATACCTGACTCCGGCACGAAATATCTGAGCACTGATTTGTGGTAGCTAAAAAGACATGTCAGTCCCAGTGTCAGTTATTCCGCCGATGCTACATAATTGTGCACGTAATGTCGGACCGGTGCTTTCAGATTCTGCTATTCTATTGATGAAAGGAGGTCATAAAATGGATTCGCTGAAAAAAATGAATGAAGCTCTTGACTATATTGAAGAAAACCTCACCGATGATACTGACTTCAAGGAAGTGGCGAGACTGGCCTGCTGCTCGGAATACCATTTCAGAAGAATGTTCTCTTTCCTTGCAGGAGTCACGCTGTCGGAGTATATCCGCCGCAGGCGGCTCACCCTCGCAGCCTTTGAGCTTAATAACAGCAGCATGAGAATAATTGACCTTGCAGTTAAGTATGGCTACAGCTCACCGGACTCTTTCACAAGAGCCTTTGAAGGTCTGCATGGTGTAACTCCCTCAGAAGCCAGGAATAATGGTCGGCAATTGAAAGCTTATCCACGGATGACCTTTCAGCTATCAATAAAAGGAGGAAATGAAATGAACTATCGAGTTGTAGAAAAGGAAGCATTCCGGATCATCGGCATAATGAAAAGAGTTCCTATAGTATTTAGCGGAGTTAACCCGGAGATTGCAGCTATGTGGAAAGAGCTAAACGATGAAATGATAAATAAGCTTAAGAGCCTCTCTAATGTCGAACCTTCCGGAATAATCAGCGCATCCGTGAATTTTTCCGAAGGCCGGATGGAGGAAAAGGGAGAGCTGGATCATTATATCGGAGTGTCAACCACTAAAGAGTGTCCGGATAACCTGAAAAAGCTTGAAGTTCCAGCCTCCACCTGGGCAGTGTTTGAAGCCGTCGGACCATTCCCTGCTACATTACAGAATATCTGGGGGCATATATATTCCGAATGGTTTCCATCCTCAGGCTACGAACAGACAGAAGGACCGGAAATACTGTGGAACGAGCATAAGGATGTGACTTCACCGACCTTCAGAAGCGAGATATGGATTCCGGTTCTGAAAAGGTAAATTTGTGTGCAAATTATGAAGGGTATCGGGTTATTGAAAGCAATAGCCCGATACCCTTTGTAGCCTAATCTTGCAGTCTTATTTTTTCAAAGTCAAAATACATACCTGTCCGGAATGGTCCAATGTGCCGTTATCCGTGTAATACGATACGGCAATCTTGCTGCCGTCATTGTTCCAGGATAATCCATTTGCTGTATACAGGTCATGACCTGATTTGTACAATAGCGTTTTTTCAGACCCGGGACGTGAATTAATCTCTATCATATTTAATTCAAAGCTATTATCATCGGCCGATAAGTAGGCAAGCTTTTTTTCATCCCCGGATAACTCAAATTTGGTATTAAAAACATTCTCGCCAATAAGCTTGTTCTGCTTCTTTGACATGTCATACTGATAAAGCTTGAAAGTAAAGTCCGGATCGTTTAATTCATCTGCATATATTATAGTATTCTCGTCACTTAAAACCTTACTGAAAACCATGTTTTTTACGAGTTTTTCTGCAGCTGCAGCCTGTTTATTCAGATCAAGCAGATAGATTGCCGATTCGGCATTTGCCATATCAAATTCCAGGTTGCTTTCCATAAACCCGCTGACTCCGCTAAACCATATCCTTTTTAGATCTTTTGAAATAGCATGCACAACTGTATATTCAAATCTTCCGCCTTCTTTCATTGTACATTCAGTGCTGCTGTTCTTCTCCAGGTCAAAAATCTTGAAGGTATATTTGTCCCGGGCAGTTTTTTGACAGTAAACAAACCCCTTACCATCCGTAGACCAGCACAAGTCATTGAATGCACTATACAGACCCTTTTTCCCATCGCTATTTTCATCGAAAAAGTATTTGGAATCCCATTCATCAACAGTTGAAAAAGCTTTTGTGTTAAAGTCATACAACCTGATCCTGTCCTTTATATTGCCATAGCCTTCAACCTTGAAGGGACCATGATCAGATTTCATACTACGCTCTGCGCTCTTTATCCCATCTGCCCCAACTATGCTGTAAGCTTCATAAATAAGCATTTTTGTTCTGTCCGGAGACAGATAGCACCTTATACAATTATACGGATTGGTTTTTATTAGATTCTCCATATTGCCATTTGCAGGATTCATCAGGTATAATCCATTATTATTGAAATCAAAATCAGGCTTTAAGAAATAGCTGTATGATGAGCTCATATCACGCATAGGTGTCATATCCTCAGCAGGTTTGAAAAGGGGATTGGTATGTCTCAGCAAAAGCCTGTCATCATCCCAGAACTGCAATTGGTAAGTGTCAAAAAACGATGCTGCTGCCGGAAGCTCCTGCAGCTTAACATCCTCCACCGCATCAAAATTTGTATTGCTTAATACCGCAACCTCCGGCCTGTCATCCACAACTACTGTTTTTTCATAGTCCAGGGAGTGGTTTCCCCATGCAAAAATGCATATGGACAAAAGTATGCAGCCAGCAGCAATACCCAATATAGTCATTTGCGTTTTATTCATATTCCCAATACCCCCTCGCACCGGATATTTACCTCTGATTGTCTGAAATCACACTTTCCAATCATTATATTTCCTCCTTCATAATGCATTAACATATTTCCTGTTAAGCACATTATAAAAGCACTTTATTTCTAAAGCTCTCATGATTGTTTCAAAATTGTAAATCTTTTTGTGGAATTTCAGCAGTCACTTTTGCAAATACATTTTCTGTGCTTTCAATTTTTATCGTTCCCCTGTGTTTTTCTATAATTGCCTTCACTATAGACAGACCAAGGCCGCTCCCCCCCATTGATCTCCCACTTCCGGCATAAATCCGGAAAAACGGGTCAAAAACCTTATCAAGCTTATCGGCAGGTAATCCGCAGCCCTTGTTTGTTACTGACACATTGGCCTGTCCATTTTCCGCATATACTTTTACTTCTATAACCGAAGCCTCAGTTCCGAATTTTATGGCATTATCCAAAATATTAATAAATGCACTTTTCAAATCATCAGTAAAACCTGATATTCGTATATCCGGGCTTATTTCGCAATGGATATCCATATTCCTGCTTGCTGCCATAAGCCTCATTTCTTCGCAGATATCAGCAATAAGCTTGCTTATATTTATCTCATCAAAAAGCACCTCAATATTTTCCGATGTCTGCCTTGAAATGGTCAGAAGCGACTGAACCAGCCTGTAGAGTCTGTCACACTCATTCAAAATATATGATGTACCTTTTCTGCATAACTCCTTATCGCTAAAGCTTCCATCCTCCATTACCTGGGCATAACCTCTGATAGTGGTTAGAGGGGTTTTGAATTCATGGGCCACATTATCAAAAAACTTTTTCCTGTAGCTCTCAAGCTCCTTCAACAGCATATGATCCCTTTCTATTGTTCTGATACTATTGTGGATCTGTTCCTTCATCATAATGAAGCTTGAAGTCAGTTCTCCAATTTCGTCGTTAGCTGTTTTATCAGCCTTACCGTTGAACTCCCCCCTGGCTATTTCCTTTGCCATATCATTCAATTTTGTCACAGGCCTTATGATTCCGTCCGATATGACATATGATGCAATAAACATGATCAGAAGCATTATTAAAATAGTTACCGTCAGTATATTCCCAAGATAATATCCTGATCTGTAAAGATCGGAATAGTCTTTTGTATAGCTTATTACCCCCAGAAATTTTCCCTTTATTACAACCGGTACAGATATGTCTGCCTTTACAATATCTCCTCCCGAATAAATTGTAAAAGATAACTTTTTGTTCAGTGCATGGCTTAAGTCCCTACCTCCGCTTCTCATATCCGGTATGTGGCCGCTGTCTAGGCCTGCCGGATCACCAGCGGCAGTATACAGGACTGCTTTGATATTGAGCTTGGCTTCCAGATCTGCGAGAATTTCTGAAGAATGCTTAGCAAAAGCAGCCGGTTCAGGCTCAATATCGCTTAACAAAAAGAATTGCCTTACATAAACAGTGATATTGTCTTTCACTTTTACCAATTCTTTTGAGATCACTGTCTCATTACTGCTCTTAATAGTAATATTTGTTACAAGGCTCATGATGATAAAAACAGTAATAATCAAAAGTGAAAAGGAAATAAATATCTTATACCGTATAGAAACCTTCATTTGCTCACCTTCACTTACTTAACCATTTTATAGCCCACACCGAAGACTGTATCGATAATAGATGGGGAATCAGGATCACCCAGCTTTTTTCTGAGCCTTACCACATGTATGTCCACAGTCCTGGAATCCCCCATATAATCGTAGCCCCACACAGCATCCAGAAGCTTTTCCCGCGTGAACACAGTACCACGGTTTTCCAGAAGAAAAACCAGCAGATCATATTCTTTGGGGGTAAGCTCCACAGGATAACCATTCTTCAGCACTTTTCTTTCATCTGTATATATGGATAGGCTGTGACTGATTTGTACATGAGAATTCAGCTCCTTACGTTCTACTTCCTGTACTTTTCTTTTCAGTAATGCCTTTACTCTGGCAACAACCTCCCTGACATCAAAAGGCTTTGTAATATAATCAAAAGCTCCCAGTTCAAAGCCTATAACCTTATCCACTATATCAGATTTGGCGGTTAATATAATGACAGGTATCCCTGTTGTATCCGAAAGCTCCTTGCATATATCAAGCCCGCTCATATCAGGCAGCATAAGATCGAGCATGATCAAATGGAACTTTCCTTCTTTCGCTTTTTTCAAACCGGTGGTGCCATCATATGCTGCATCAATATATATACCCTCCCGCCTAAGCGAATAGGCCAGCAAATCAGATATGGCAATCTCATCCTCGATGATAAGAGCTCTTTTCATTCCATCCTGACATTCCATTATCCATTTCACCTCACATACAATGATCCCAATATCAGACAAAAGAAATATTATACAGCAATTATATACTCCAGATGTTTCAAAAGTGTTTCTGCGAAGATTCATTCCAGATGCTTCCTTAGAATATTATACAATAAATGCTGATCCCACTGCATTAAAAAGCCGTCTGTAGTTAACTGCAGACGGCTTTTTGAGTCAAATTCAACAATAGTTAATTTCTTTTCACAGCAATACTTTCCAGCTTGCAGTGAATCAGCTTTACCAGATCCTCCGGAGCCAATTCGATCTGGTGGCCTATTTTCCCTGCACTTACAATGATGGTGTTCAAATCTTTGCAGGAGCTGTCCAATACTGTTTTATACTCCTTTTTCATTCCTACAGGAGAGCAGCCTCCCCGGATGTAGCCTGTCACCTTATTTATATCCGCTACCTTGATCATTTCAACAGCTTTTTCATTTACTGCCCTCGCTGCAGCTTTTAAATCCAGCTCCTCAGCAACCGGAATGATAAAAACAAAGTATTCCCTGCTCGTTCCCTGTGCTACAAGGGTTTTATAAACCCTCTCAGCAGGCTGACATATTTTGTCGGCAACTGAAACGCCATCAATCAAACCGTCACTATGGTCATAAGTATATGTATTATAATGGATCCCCGCCTTTTCAAGAATCCGCATCACATTTGTCTTTACCTTTTCCATTGCTATCCCACACTCCTTGATTTCTATGCTTTTATTATATGGATATTAATTTTTGGTGTCAAATACATATATATGGTGTAATTTTCCTTTAAGTTCTGCTATATTTGTACTATGCACCATGCATTTTATATTCCATGGAAGTAGGTGGACTCATGATGAGAAGAAAACGAATTAACTGCCCGGTGCAGTTATTGTAATCTGGTGGCAGATTGTACCGGGGTGAATATAGATTTGCTGTCAGTTAACTGCACTGCTTTTCCTGTAGATAATGAGAAAAGGAGAACAGTTATGGATAATAGTAAATTAAAAGAGTCATGGAAAAAAGATGAAGAGATGAGCTTCCGGGGCTGGGATTTTTCTTATCTGAACAACAGGTGGGAGGATGAAAAACTACCCTGGGACTACAAATCCATATTGAAAAAGTATCTAAAGCCTGATTATAAGCTGCTTGATATGGGTACAGGTGGTGGAGAGTTCTTGCTATCCCTGAACCATCCTTATGATAAAACTTCCGTTACAGAAGCCTGGGAGCCTAATGTCAGGTTGTGTGAGAAAAGACTGTCCCCATTGGGCATTTGTGTCAGGCAGGTATATGAAGACACTGAATTGCCCTTTGAAGATAATTCCTTTGATATGATCATCAACAGGCATGAGTCATATTGTGCAAAGGAAGTGAAAAGGGTACTGAAATCCGGTGGAATTTTCATCACACAGCAGGTAGGCGGAAAGAATAATGAGGCTCTTTCCCTACGGCTGATCAAGGGCTTCTCATCACAATACAGCAACCATAATCTTAATAATGCAACAGAGGAATATGGGAGAGAAGCCTTTGAAATCCTGTATGGAAATGAATACTTCCCATATTTGCGTTTCTATGATGTCGGAGCTATCGTATATTTTGCAAAAATCATAGAATGGGAATTCCCGGGTTTTTCAGTGAACAGATGCTTTGATGAACTATGCAGACTGCATGAAGAGCTAAAAACGAAGCCGTACATTGAAAGCCATGAACACAGGTTTGTTTTTGCAGCCAGGAATGCAAAATGATAACAAAGTTTTAAGGCTGGGCTTGAATACTTAAAGCCCGGCCCCATATTTTCAGCTTATACTTATATATGCCTTTACTTTATTTCGTACTTCTCCAGTGTAGAAGTAACCATCATACCTTCAGACACGAATTCCCTTTTTACCATTCCTACTCCAGCCTTATAATATTCATTCATAGTAGAGTTCTGCAGTTTGATGCTGACTTTTATGCAATCTTCAAATTTGCCTGCAGGTGTATCTACAGTGGCATTGGTCTCTGCAATCTCCCTTATACCCTCAGGTACTTCCCATTTTGTTCCTGCTTCAAGCGGAGTTTTCAGTATGACCATGTTGTCATTGGCTTCCTCCCCAAGAAGATTTGTTTTGTCATATTCCTCACCCTGGAAGAATGTGCGGGTTATCTCCTCTTCTGTAATTCTGAAGACTGATGCGCTTACTGTACCTCCGTTGTCTTCTGCGATCTGTACCCTGTCCCCTTCAAGGAGCAGTACCTCGCGCTTAAATGAAGCATATTCATTACCTTCCCCCAGGTACTGCCACGTACTCCCCTTGCTCAGAGGAAAGAAATCCTTAAGGCCAAGGGCTTGCGGCTGCGGCTCTTCATTCCCTTTACCCGTGCATCCGAGCAGGGAAATACTTAACAGCAAAACAAAAGCAAATAACAATACTTTTTTCATCAATTGCCTCCTGAAAATCTCTTTTTGATTTTTAGACGTAACCGGCAGTATCCCGCAATCCCCTTTCGACGCTTTTATCATAGGGTGTCAATGTAAACTGGAAGTAATATTTATATCCCTTTTCATCAAGTATTTTGAGCATATCCAGCATATTCTGGGGGTCCTTTGTCCAGAAAACGATACAAACTGGGACAAGGTGCCTGTCCCTCCTAGTAGAAAGACACGATCATGCCGCCTTTACCTGCATAAGTTCCCATGGTCGCACCCATATAGTTTATTATGACATCCTTGGGCTTGTACCTCTTCATGATCTCATCCCTCAGAAATCTGGCATCCTCAAGATTATCAATGTGGGTGATGGCAAAAACCGTGTCCCTGAAATCCTTTTTCTTTTCTCCGATTATCTCAATAGCCCTGCTCAGGAACTTCTTCCTGCCCCGCACCTTCTCAAGTATTTCAACTTTTCCTTCAACGTTATGAAGTATGACCTTTATATCAAGCAGCTTGGCGACCGAACCCTGAAATTTGCTCAGCCTCCCTCCCTTTACTATGTTTTCCAGGGTATTCAGCAGGATCAATATGTTTGAACGCTTGCAGTAATCCTTAAGGAATTCAATGATCTTATCAATTGAAAAACCCTGCTCGATAAGCTTTGCAGCTTCGATGAGCTGCAGTCCGTGTGCCAGGGAACCTGCCAGAGTATCAAAAACCGTCACATATGCACCTGACATATCCCTTCCGATACAGGCGGACTGATATGTTCCACTCAGGCCTGAAGATATGGTCAGACAAAGTATGTGGCCTTTGTCCGATAAAGCTTTAAACAAATCTGCAAAGGTTTGCGGTGATGGCTGTGAGGTTTTCGGCAGTTCCTTTGAACTCAGCATTTTCAGAGCAAACTCCTGTGGCTGAAGATCCACCCCCTCCAAATAGTCCTTCCCGTCAATATGTATCGTTAAGGGGACAACTGAGATACCATGTTTTTCAATAAGCTCCTTCGGCATATCAGCCGAGCTGTCCGTTACCAACTTTATCATACTGCTTCCCCCTTATTATAACATCCTGCTATCTTAACTTTGAGCATATCAGTCCGCCCAATCTTTCAACACCTACCCTGATCTTTTCAGGTGCAACACCGCCAAAGCTGATCCTCATACAGCTGCTTCCCATACCGCTGCCTCCTGTAAAAAAGCTCTCACCCGCCACATAAGCAACCTTAACCTCCGGATTAGTGACAGATTCAGCCAGAAGCCCGGTAGTATTTACGCCGTCCGGCAGCTCCGTCCATGTGAAGAGCCCACCATCAGGGAAGGTCCTTTTGGTCCCTTCCGGAAAAAACTTGTCTATACTTTCTATCATAACATCTCTTCTCTCACGGTACAAATCACATATCCTCCTGTGATGTGCAGGATAGTATCCCCGCTTAAAGAATTCCGCACAGATCACCTGGGACAAAGTGGACGTATGAGAGTTGGTCGCTGTCTTCGCATCAAACAATTTTGCCGTCACTTCATCACTCGCAAGGATATAGCCAAGCCTGCTGCCCGGCGAGAATATCTTGGAGAAGCTGTTTGCCAGAATGGTATGGCCTGTTTCGTCAAAAGCCTTGACAGGCAGCAGATCACTTCCGCTGTAACGAATGTCACGATAAGGATCGTCCTCCAGTATAATGACATCATATCTGCTCCCCATTAAAGCGATCTTCTGTCTTCTTTCTTGTGACAGTGTCCTGCCTGTGGGATTCTGGAAGGTTGGAATAATGTATACCATTTTGGGCTTGTATTTAATTATCTTCTCCTCCAGATCCTCAGTCACCATGCCGTTGTCATCCATATCCACACCGATACACCTTGCCTGGAACATATCAAATATCTCTATGGAATGAACGAAGGAAGGTGACTCCACCAGAATTACATCCCCAGGCTCTATGTACAGCTGGCATACCAGGTTCATAGGCTCCAGGCCACCGTTGGTGATCATGATATTATCAACCTTAGCCCTTACGCCCTTGGGCGACAGCAGTTCACTTACGACAACTTCACGAAGGTCTGTAAGTCCCATTACCTCGCCGTATTGAAGCGCTTCCACGCCTCTTCTGTCAATCCGCATGATATCATTTGCAATTTCACGTACTATATCAACCGGAAGCGCTTCTTTTGCAGGAGCACCGCCGCCAAAGGAAATTACTTCAGGATCATTCATAGCGCCGAATAAGCCCCGGATGACTGCTGCGGACCTCTCCATCGATGTCACGCGTTGTGCAAATCTTGTCATAATAAACCGCCCTCCTTGTCACCATCTACATACAAGGATATTGTATGTAGATGAAATCCATATAAAACAAAACACCTGTTATGGAAATATTACCATAGCAGGTGCATTGTTTCAATTGAATCCACACCCTTTTACGCAGTATTTGTACACCTGCTACTCAGGCGATAAGTTAAAGGACAGCATATGTTAAATGCTATCCTTTAATTATATCTGTCTTATTTATTTCCATTAACGGGTATCCATTTCTCCTATAAACTTAGCGCCATTTTCCTGTTTAATCACTTTCCATCTGAAATTTTCTCTATGAATATCTTTGCTATCTCCGGATCAAACTGTGTGCCGGCATTCCTCTTTATTTCATCAATAGCAGCTTCCTTCGCCATTGCTTTTCTGTATGATCTATCCTCAGTCATGGCATCATATGCATCAACAACCGCAAGGATACGCGAAAGCAAAGGTATATCTTCTCTTTTGAGACCTTGAGGGTAACCTTTGCCATCCCAATGCTCGTGATGACACAGAATATAATCTGCAATCGGCGTAAGCTCCGGGGATGACATTGCAATCCTATAGCCTATCTCAGGATGCTTTTTCATTTCAACCCATTCTTCAGCAGTTAATCTGCCTGGTTTGTTTAAAATATTATCATTAATACCTATTTTGCCAATATCATGCAGTGCCGATAAAAGCTCAAGTTCATTTAGCTGTTCATCTGTAAGGTTCATCTTTTGCCCTATTATTTTAGATAACTCTATCAGTCTTTGAGCGTGTGCTTCAGTTTCATGGCTTTTCTCAAACAAGGTCGCTTTCATAGAAGAGATTATGGAACTGTGCAAGCTTTTACTTTGTAACAGTTTATGCCGGTACATGCTGTCTTCCGCATCCTTCATGATACTGTTTAATGTCTCATTTGCATTTGATCTGGTTGCACATCCCAAAGAAATAGATACATGGTGCGCTTCATCCATCGTTTTTCTTTTATATTCTTCACAAGACATTTCTATTTGCTTTACTATTTTATAAGCATCTTCATTGCTTGTTTCAGGCAGCAGTATGCTGAATTCATCTCCACCTGTCCTTGCCAGAATATCCTCTTTCCGGCAGCAGTTGTCCAATATTTTAGCCATTGCAACTATAAGCTTATCCCCTTCAGAATGTCCTAAAGCATCATTTATTAGTTTTAAACCGTCTATATCGCCGATAATTATTGATAGAGGCAAGCTGCTCCTATTATCAACACGTTTCTTTTCTTCTTCAAAAAACCTGCGGTTATATAGGCCTGTTAAAACATCATGATAATTCAGATAACCTATCTCATCTTCTCTCTTTTTCCGTTCAGTTATATCTATAATCAATCCTTCAATGGCTATAACTTCTCCATTCTCATCATACACACCCCGCCCCTGCTCGAATACCCACTTCACCTCCCCCGAAGCGGTCGTGATTGAGTACTCTTCTCTAAAAACAGCTTTTTGGGCAAGTAATTGAGTCCATTTCTCCCATAAGAACTCTCTATATTGGAGGTTAATCAGATCATTAAAGGTTAGTTCCCTGTTATGTAACAAGCTTTCAGGCTTGTATCCTGTCAGATCAAAGCATCCCTCCGAAACAAACTGCATGGTCCAATCTCTGTCATAGTTGCAGCGGTATGCCATGCCCGGCAAATTTGACAGAAGCACCGCCATGCTTCTTTCGCTTTCACGCAAATCCTCCTCTGCCCGTATGCGTTCTGATATATCCTCTATTATGCATAAATGGTTCAGCTCAGGATTGTTATCGACTTTCAGGCGTGTCAGCGTCAAATTAGCCCAGACTATAGAGCCGTCAGATTTAATATATCTTTTGACCATTGAGTAACCATTTATTTCACCGGCATTGAATTTATTAAAATAATCCATATCCTTTTGTATGTCATCCGGATGTGTAATGCCTGTCCAGCTTAATACTGCCAATTCCTCCCTGGATCTGCCTACGATTTTCTCAAACATTGAATTGGTATCTAAAATATCACTATTATAATTGCCAAACGATATCCCAAGGGGCGATTGCTCATATATGGTCCTGAAAAGCTCTTCTTTTTCTCCCAATTTTTCATTTGCTAAGGCAAGCTTGATTTTTTCATCTTTGAGGGCTATATTTCTGATTAAACCCTCATAAAAGGCAATCAGAAGCAATAACAGGCACATGACTACAATACCCGCCTGCGCAGTACGGACAGCTGCATGATCATCCCACATTTTTGCAGGATAATCCACACCGAATACCGCAACCGTTTCTCCTGTTACAAAATCTTTCATGGGTACAAGTATACTCACCCATGTACCCCAGCGGTCTTTTGTCGGTTGGGTGACTATAGGTCCGTCCCCCTCAAAGGGGCTGAAATATATATCGTCAGCTTCACTATACTCCTGCCCCGGTGGTGAATAGTCCTTTGAGTCAACAGGTTCGGAATCAGCCATAATGTAAATTCTCCCGTCTATCACTTTGTATATGTAAGCAAAACGAAAATCTTTATTGATAGCTACGAATTTTACCAAACTACTTTTTATTTGCTTATACTCCGGCTTTTCAATATCCTTTGGTTTGGCTTCCAGCTTATCTATACTTTGAAAGCCCGCTTCTGCCGTCATAGCCAGCTTTAGTGCCTGATCCGTGACTGCATCCATACTTGCAGTCCATATATAATACATATATATTGCGCCTGCAATAGCTAACACCGTCAAAGAGAATAAAAGCAATGCCTTCGGCTTTTCAATCCGTTTCAATGAACCTAAAAAAATCAACTGATATCTCCCCCCGTTAAAAGCAATATATCTTATGTGCCGAAAAACAAAAAAGTCATAGCCTACGATAAGCTACAACTTATATATAGCAATACGCATTTATCAACCAGCAACTCAACCATCATAGTGTTCCCACCCCAGACTTGTAGTTTTGCGTCCCTACCTTTCGATAGGTTTGCTCTTTAGTTATGATATCTCAAAGCCGTATTAATAATTATTATATATGCTTTTATACCGTATTACAACTTATTTCTTGGGTTTTCAACACCTGATCACATACTCCTTGATATTATGCGGAACAACTGTTGTCAGATACTATATTCCACATATTAAGGTATCAGGTAAGCTTAGAAATTCGCACTTGTTCCGCTATTTCTTTTTAATTTTACATACTTAATAGGTATGAAAAAACTGATTAAAACAGCGAAAGCGACTATAACAGTAGAAATCCTGACCATCGGTATCAATCCGAACGCATCTGCATATTTGCCTAATACAAGTACAATAAGACCTGCAATTGTACTTGAAAGTCCCATGATCATACCTGTACCCAGGTTCAGATTTTCCGGTATGATATTATGAGTTATGGTGATATTGGCTGTAGATGTTGCGTTCAATACGTAGCCCAGAATAATAATTCCAGCGGCAGTAATGAATCCATCTGCAAACATTGTCATTCCATATACAAGCAACAGTATAATATTAAAAAATACCATTACCTTTTTTTCCCCAAGCTCATCTGTTATCAGTCCGCCGGTTAAAGTCCCTACAGACCTTAGTAACATATGGATTGATAGAATGACCCCGGCAGTAATTACGCTAACCCCTTTTGCAAGCATCAACTGTACTCCGAATACTACCAGGAGACTTGATATGGCCACCCTTATCACCGAAATCAATACGATTAGTGACAACCACATCACTTTATCCTTTTCAACTGCCGCCTTTTGTTTCTTCTCAATTCCCGAATCTGCTCTGCATTCAATTTTGTCTACATTTGCCGTTTTCAAAAAAATAGCCGTTATCACGCCCGGAATTGCAAAGAATGCGATGTATTTCAATCCGAAGCTGTTGACTACAGGTATTGACACCATTGGTGTAAATGTAGCTGCAAAGCCTCCGATCGTCATAAAAATGGACAAGGACCTTCCTCTTGACACCGTGGACAGATTGGCAGCAATTGATGATCCTAAGGGATGATAAATTGCTGAAGCAACTGCCGATAATCCGGCGACGGCTATCAGAAAATAATAATTGGTAATGAGTGCCGTGGCACTCATCCCGATGCTTATCCATAAAACGCCGAAGATAAGATATGAGCTTTTACCGGATTTGTCCAGCATATATCCGAAGACCGGCTGCAGCAAAGTGCCACCGGTGGTTATAACAAAGGCTATCATCGATTGCTGTGACAGAGTCAGGCCCAGTTCGTCGCTGAAAGCAAAGAGTATCGGGGGAATGAGGTTCATATAGAAATCATTGCTGAAATGCCCTGCGCTGACGGCAATAAGCTTCAGATTCTGCTTGATATAATTCATTTGTACTGCCACTACCTTACATTAACAATTTACCCCAAGTATACCATGTAAACCCCTAAAATGCCAAGCACCGGAAATCTGCTAAACACCTGCTGTGGAATATTATCACAGCAGGTGTTTGTCCACATTCCTGACCCAACAATTATGCTTATGCCTTGCGAGCATTTCAATATCAAATATAAGGCTCTCCAAGTCCAGCTGCTTTTCCTCAAGGTCTCGCCTCCGTTACTCGTAAAGCAAGCCGAAAGACAGAATTGCCAGCTGCACTGCTATGAAAGCAAGTCCCTCCCTGATGCTGCCGAACCTTAAAATTACATGCATGACTAATAACCCCCTGACTCATATATTTCCCCTCCTTACCTTATCCAGGAGGGGAAATTGAAAAAGTGAATATGCAGGTTTTATCCCACACATGCACTTTATGCTATCATTTTATAGACATTAGCTGCATTATATTAAGATTGAATCCCACCGAAACGCGTAGCAAACATATCACTGCTAATACTTAATAAATTCTACTATTTAACCAAAACTCCTCCAAAATTTACAAAATATTACGAATATATACTAAAGAATTACAAAAGACTACAACTTTTCTATTGCTGTGCAAAAATGTTCAGTTCGATCCAGACAAGTCACATAACACTAGATTGGCGCACATTATAAAGGAACAGTGAATGAAGCACCATTCCCTGCGTTGGTATATGGGAAGGGCGATTCATGAATCGCCCCTACGTCTTATATGCTTACAGTTCCATGAATCTATTCTAAAGCTTGGTACATACCTTCTAATAACGAAAGCTTGTACTAAAATTCTACAATTAAGCACTTTTACATGGCGCCTAAAATATATTTAATAATATTTATACATATATATTGCATTATTATGCATTTTCTGATATGATAAGCATTATACTGTATAAAGGAAGGTGGTTGTTAATGATTATCCGTAAGGCAATACTGCCGGATGTCGAAAAAATGATTGATTTAGTGAATTATTATGCAGACAAAGGTATGATGCTTTCCCGTTCACGCAGCATGCTGTGCGAAAACATCCGTGATTTTGTTATTATTGAAGAGGATGACGAAATCATAGGCATCGGAGCGCTTCATGTATTGTGGAATGACCTGGCGGAACTGCGGACACTGGCAGTTAAAGAAGAGATGGTAAAGCAGGGAGTCGGCAGGCAGATAGTAAATTCCATTTTAGAAGAAGCAAAAGCATTGAAGATCCAGAAAGTATTCACATTGACTTACCAGCCCGGCTTTTTTGAAAAAATGGGCTTCACTATTATAGAAAAGGAAACTATGCCTCATAAGGTCTGGACAGATTGTATCAATTGTCCCAAGTTTCCGAACTGTAATGAAATCTGCCTGGAAATAAATATTGCCTGCTAAGAAAAAAATGTGCCGCGTAAAAAGGTTATTAGGTTGTTTCAGTCATAATGCAATAACCTAATAACCTCATAATCAGGCACTTAATCATTTGCATTGTCTGCAAGTGCTGACAAAATAATTACTGTCCATACTGATATCCATTTCTCTGCCTGCATCTTTGCATCTTGCAATTATCTTCATTTTTCTTTCGTTTGGTTCACATGCGTTAATAGTTTTAATTACTCCATCATGAACTTTTTCGAACATATTAAACGGCATCCCGATGCCAAGTTCATTATCCTTCCACTTTGCAGCAAATCTGGTATTTGAACATAGAAGGGACATATTCATATCATTTGTATCATATGGAGTTGCCGTACATTCGGAACACATCCCCGAATTGCCCACCAGCTTTATATTCTTTGCCGCTCCATGATGATATGCATATCCCTGCAGTATTCTCATACTCTGATATGGATTCACTATATATATGACTACATCCGGTTGAACCTCAAATTTTTCCAAAGGCATGACAATAACCCCATAAGCCTGATGGTCTAGAAACGTTACATCCTTCTGCACATTTCTTGCAGTGCATAAACTATCATAAAGCCCGAAGGAATAATAAATATTACCCGAAATTGCATTTGAATCCGGTTTTATCAAACCCAGCGCTTTTGCCGAACCGATACATAAAAAATTACTGAGATCTGCTCTTAGACTTTTACCTGCTGCAGCTAATTTGACCATATTGCAATATGACAGCTTGTATCTTGCTTGCGGAACCTCTGACAGTTCATATTCTTCTTTACTAAAAATAAATTTGATGCCAACTATACGTCTTTCCAAACCTAATACACAGTTGAAGTCTTCTACCATCGCTTTAATATCCATTAAGCTCAACCTCCTTTTCAAAAATTATATCAGAAGAACGTCCAACAAAAGTCAATAATATTTTAATCAAGTGGAATACATAGATTCTTCACTGCGTTCAGGATGACATTGAATTCAACTATGCGTCTCATATTAAAGGGAACGGTGAATGAATCACCGCTCCCTGCGCTTTATATACTTACCGTCCCATGCTTCTGTCCGAAGTCCTTCGGAACATAGGACCTTACTTTATGGGTCTTGAACTCTTCTATATTTTCAAAGGCTGTGGAGATCATAAGCTTTATCCTGTTCAGCTGGTTCACTTCACTCGCACCCGGGTCGTAATCTATGGCTACAATATTAGTTCCGGGATAAACCCGCTTCAGCTCCTTCATCATCCCTTTTCCGGTAACATGGTTCGGAAGGCATGCGAAAGGCTGCATACAGATTATGTTTTTGACTCCGTTCTGTATAAGCTCCACCATCTCTCCTGTCAGGAACCAGCCTTCCCCGGTCTGGTGGCCCAGGGCCACCACCGACGAAGCCCCTTCTGCTATCTCCTGTATTGTTTTGGGAGCATAAAACCTGTAGCTGCCGGATAGTGCATCCCTGTAAGCGCTCCTGTAGAATTCAATGATCTTTATAGCTGCACTGCCCAGGACCTGGGATAATTTACTTCCCGACAGATATCTGTACTTGTAATCCAGACCATAAGCACTGTACAGCAGGAAGTCCGTAAGTCCCGGCATTACTGCTTCTGCACCCTCGGCTTCAACTATGCTTACAACATTATTGTTTGCTGTCGGATGGAACTTGACGAGAATTTCCCCGACCAATCCTACCTTCGGCTTGACCTCATTGATTATTTCCAGCTCCTCAAATTCTTTTACTATTTCTCTGATAATTTCTTTGAAAATCTTCCTATTGGCATATTTCAGAGATTTTGTGCATATTGCAGCCCATTTTTCATATAGCTTGTTGGCAGAGCCTTTGATCCTTTCATAGGGCCTGACCCTGTAAAGCACATTCATTAACAGATCACCGTAAACGAGTCCCATCAAAGCCCTGTTCAGCAGCTCAAATGTAAATTTAAAGCCGGGGTTCTTCTCCAGGCCGAGAGCATTAAGGGATATTACGGGAATATCTTCAAAACCCGCATCCTTCAAGGCCTTCCTCAGGAAACCTATATAGTTGGTAGCCCTGCAGCCTCCTCCGGTCTGGGATATCATCACCGAAGTATTATTAAGATCGTATTTGCCGGATTTCAAGGCCTCTATAAGCTGGCCTATGACAATTATCGCAGGATAACAGGCATCATTATTAACATACTTCAGTCCTTCATCCACAGCTCCATAGTCTGTCGATGCCAGTACCACCATATTGTAACCCGACTGTCTGAATGCCTCCTCAAGAAAATCAAAATGTATCGGAGACATCTGGGGTACCAGAATAGTGTGCTTTCCCCTCATATCCCTGGTGAATCTGATCCTCTTATACCCGTTATCTACCTTTTTCAGCTCAAAACCGTTCTTTTCCCTTTCCATAATAGTGGCCTTCAGGGAGCGCAGCCTTATCCTTGCTGCACCAAGGTTGTTTCCTTCGTCTATCTTAATTGTAGTATAAATGTTTGAATCTGCATGCAGTATTTCCTGCACCTGGTCTGTTGTGACGGCGTCCAGGCCGCAGCCGAAGGAATTCAGCTGCACCAGCTCCAGATCCTTCTGCTTTGCTACAAAGCTTGCCGCAGCATAAAGCCTGGAATGGTAAGCCCATTGATCCACTACTCTCAGTGGTCTTTCAACGCTTCCGAGATGAGCTACCGAGTCTTCCGTCAATACTGCCATGCCGAGGGAATTTATCATCTCAGGTATACCATGGTTTATCTGGGGATCTATATGATAAGGCCTCCCGGCAAGCACCACCCCTTTGATGCTGTTTTTCCCGATAAGCTTAAGCGCTTCTTCTCCGGCCTTCTGAATATCCTTTTTAAAAGCTTCCTGCTCCTTATAGGCCAGATACACACATTCCCTGATTTCCATCCTGCCTACTTTAAATGTCCTCAATTCTTTATATAGCCTTTCTATCAGCCTGTCTTCATTGTCGAAGGGCAGGAAGGGCTTCATAAACAATATCTTTTCTTCTCTCAATACATCTATGTTGTTTTTAATAACCTCCGGATAAGATACTACTATAGGGCAGTTAAAGTGATTGTCTGCATCCTTTTGCTCCTGCTGCTCATGGGTGAGTGAAGGATAGAATATGAATTTCACACCCTTCTCAACAAGATTCATGATATGACCATGAACAAGCTTCCCGGGGTAGCATACGGACTCTGAAGGTATTGTCTCGATTCCCTTTTCGTAAAGCTTGTTTGAGGATCTGTCGGACAGCTCCACCCTGAAGCCCAGCTCTGTAAACAGAGTGAACCAGAAAGGATAATCCTCATACATGTTCAGAACTCTGGGAATACCTACAGCACCTCTTCTCGCCTGTGATATATCCAGAGGTTTATATCTGAAGATCCTTTTATATTTATAGTTATAAAGATTCGGCAAAGTATTGTGTTCCTTTTCCTTACCGGCGCCTCTCTCACATCTGTTCCCCGATACGAAGCTTTCCCCGTTTCCAAACCTGTTGACGGTCAGCAGGCAGTTGTTTGAACACAGCCCACACCTTGAAACAACAGTTTCTAGATTAAATTCCTTCAGCTGGCTTTCACTGAGCAGGCTTGTGCTGTAGCCTTCCTCATACCTTTCTCCTGCTATCAGGGCAGCTCCGAAGGCCCCCATTATTCCAGCGATATCCGGTCTGATGGCTTCCCTGCCGGATAATATTTCAAAGCTCCTGAGCACAGCATCGTTATAGAAGGTACCTCCCTGAACGACTATTTTTTCACCCAGCTCCTGGGGATTCTTAACCTTGATTACTTTAAACAAAGCGTTTTTTATTACCGAATAGGATAAGCCTGCAGAAATATCTCCTACTGCAGCCCCTTCCTTCTGTGCCTGCTTGACTCTTGAGTTCATGAAAACAGTGCACCTTGAGCCAAGGTCTACCGGACTCTCCGCAGCCAGGGCTTCCTCCGCAAAAGCCTCTATGCTCATACCGAGGGAGCTGGCGAAAGTGTCCAGAAATGAGCCGCAGCCTGATGAGCAGGCCTCATTCAGGAGTATGCTCTCAATCACTCCATCCTTTATTTTCAGGCACTTCATATCCTGCCCGCCGATATCCAGTATGAAATCCACTCCAGGGCAGAAGAACTCCGCCGCTTTGTAATGGGCTATCGTTTCTATTTCACCGATATCTATGTTCAATGCTGCCTTAAGTAAGCCTTCCCCATAACCTGTGACAGTTGAGTTGACTATCCTGGCTTTTTCCGGAAGCAGGCCGTAAAGCTCCTTAAGTGCTTTAATAGTAGACTTCAGTGGACTTCCCTCATTACTCCCGTAATAGGTGTAGAGAAGTGCTCCTTTACCGTCAACAAGCGCTATCTTGGTAGTGGTAGAACCCGCATCTATTCCCAAAAAGCACTCTCCCTCAAAGGTGGATAAGTCTCTTCTTTCTACCGAGCTTCTGCCATGCCTTATCTTAAATTCCTCATAGTCCCTCTCACAGGCAAACAGCGGTTCCAGGCGGTTCGTCTCACCAATTGCCGTACTGCCGTGGTTCTCCAAACTGGAAAGCAGCGCTTTGAAGGACACCCGGTCTTCCTCCGTTGAGGACAGAGCAGCACCTATCGCTACATAAATCTGTGAGTTTTCAGGAAAAATCACCTGGTCTTCCTTCAATTTCAGGGTTTCAATAAAGCGTTTCCTGAGCTCCGGCAGGAAAAACAGCGGCCCGCCCAGGAAAGCCACATTCCCTTTAATAGGCCTTCCGCAGGCCAGCCCGCTTATTGTCTGAATTACAACGGCCTGAAGCACGGATACTGCAACGTCTTCCTTTGCTACACCTTCATTCAGCAGCGGCTGCACGTCGGTCTTCGCAAAAACTCCACATCTGGCCGCTATTGGATAAATAACCTTGTAATTCCTCGCAAGGTCGTTCATGCCCGAGGCATCCACCTTCAGCAAGGTGGCCATCTGGTCTATAAACGAACCTGTGCCTCCTGCACAGGTACCATTCATTCTCTGTTCTATTCCGTTACTGAAATAAGTGATCTTTGCATCTTCTCCGCCCAGCTCGATTGCAACATCCGTCTCAGGATAAAAGGTCTGAATCGCTTTTGTAGCTGCAACAACCTCCTGGGTAAAGGACACTCCCATGCTGTTTGCAATGTTCATACCTCCTGAGCCGGTAACCATTACAGCCAACTGCGCATCCGGGAGTCTCTTATGGGCATCATGAAGCATATGCTGGAGCTTTTTCTTAATGTCAGCATAGTGCCTCTCATATTTACTGTAGACTATACTCATATTACCATTTAAAATAACTACCTTAACCGTTGTGGATCCGATATCAATACCAACATGATATAAATTACTCATAAATCGCACAGCAAAGAGCTGTGCTCACCTCCACGGCTTTCAGATTATAATCGGCATATTATTAAATACTACTTACAATACATATTATGGACAACATGTTGATAAAATGCTTATAAGCATATTATAATGTGTATATAAAATAAAACAATAGGCAACCAGATTCAGAGTGTTTATTACTCAACACTTTCACGATAGTTGTTCATTATATTCCTCTAATATAGTATAGGAACAGTGCAAAAGGAGAAGCGTTAAAAATGCTAAAATCACCTAATGACAGGCGTTCAGTACGTACAAAAAAGATGATAAGGAATGCTTTATCGGCATTGATTGAAGAAAAGGGGTACAACAACATATCAATTACCGATATAACTGAAAAAGCAGATATCAACAGGGGTACCTTTTACTTGCACTATACCGATAAATACGATCTTCTGGAGAAGGTAGAAAACGAGGTGATTCAGGAGCTGCGGGACAGCATTGAGGCTGCTAACAATATAGCTGCAGTAAGCATGGATTTTATAAACAACAAGGATTCCGTAGATGAACCTATGCCATTTATGATAAGAATATTTGAATATATTAAAGAAAACTGTGCATTCATGAGGGCTATCCTCGGTCCGAAAGGAGATCCCAAATTTTATACCAAGATCAAAGAGCTTATAGAAACCAGCTTATTTGAGAGGAAGCTTGTAAAAACCTTTAAAAAAGAAAATATGCTGATCCCCCAGGAGTACTTCACCTCTTATGTTCTGTCTGCTCATTTGGGAGTTATTCAACAGTGGCTTGCAAGCGGCATGGAAAAATCTCCGGAGGATATGGCGCTGATCCTTTCAAAAATGTTCTTGCTTGGCCCGTTCAAAGTAGCGGGCTTCAAAGCTTTTACAGATTAATAGGATATTATCAATCCTTTACTTTATCCCGGGGAAACCCTTCCAGAGTTTTCTCAGTCCTTCCCATATGCTGCTTCTGGCTTCGGGCTTCTTAACAAGCTTTTCATTGATTCTATCGGTAAGCTCTCTTATCGAAGGCGGAGCGATATATTTTCCTGCATTAAGCTCAGGCAGGTCCTCTCCGCCATATTTCCGGTCGTCCTGACGTTCAATTTCATCTATGGTTTCAAACAATTTTTCGCAGTTTTCTTCCAGCTGTATGTAACCCTTGCTGTGAAGCAGGGCGGACACCTCAGAGAAAATATCCAGAATTATATCCTTCATACGCTCACTGCGGAACCTGTCGATGGTTTTGTAGTCAGGCATGTTCATTCCGCTGAGCCACATAAACATAATATTCTCTCTGCAATTTTTTGCGATACCCCTGCTTGTGAATATCCCCTGTATATAGGCGTATACTATTATTTTCAGCATCATCACGGGATTGTAGCTGCTCGTGCCGACTCCTTCATATCTCTCATACAGAGGCTTTGTGTTTATATTGTCGATGGCACTGTCCACTACCCTCACTATATGGTCTCCGGGGATCAGATCCTCCAGACTTGGCGGCAGGAAGGTTATCTGCCCCTGATTATACGGCTTGAAGGAAGGCTTCTTCTCCATAATATACTCCTTCTCATCAGTATTATTTTTACTATTTTACCACTACCTACATTATAGCATATATTTTGCCGCATATAAAAAGCAGCCTGATGAAATCATCATGAACTCAAATCCATTCTCAGTAAACAAATAATCCGGAACTATTCCGTCTTTCTTAATGTTAACCCGGCAATGTCCGATAAGGGAGCCGGCATCATTCGTAGATGTCATTTCTATACCACTGAATAATAAAGGATAGCATGGGTAAATTGCTATCCTCAAACTATACATTCTTCAATATGTCATTCAACTGCATCTTCAAATTAGGAATATCATTTGCAAGAGTAATCCATACGTCTCCCATTTTCAAGGTTTGATACTTATGGGCAGTAATATCTCTCATACCGGCTATTCCACGCCAAGAAACAGAATCATATGATAGTTTGAATCCATCAGTAAGGCTTTTTGTAAGCTCCCCTATGTTTATAAGCGTCATACATACTGCTCTTTTTGTACGTTCATCACTTATAAATTTTCCCAGATCAAACCCTTCTGTTAGTTCTTCTATTATCTCAATTTCCGATAATATCTTTTTTAATATCTGATAGTCCCTATTGCTCATAGATATCAACTACCTTATTTATTTCTATTAATGAACATTCATCAACAGGAGCATGTATCAAATCCACTTCTCTATTCAATCTTGTCTCAATCTCGTTTTTGATATCTGAAAGCAAAACCAGTGAGACATTAGAAGATAAAAACTCAACCAGAATGTCAACATCGCTTTCATCACTTGCGCTGCCATCTGCAAATGACCCGAACAGAGATACCTTCTTTATTGGATATTTTATTATGATATCATTTATTGAATCTTTGATCTCACTTATAGTCAGCATTTTGACATCACCTCCAATAAATTTCACAACTACTATATGTTTCGCACTAAATCCATTACCTAATAGTTCAATAGTGCGAAACGTTTTCATTGATGTTATAAATCGCAGCTATTCCATGTAATCTTCTTTGTGCGATTTATATAGCTTAATTATATCATATTAATAATTTAATAAACATCTATTCCCCATGTTATTGCATCGAAAATTCCTGTATATCATTTTTAAAAGCAAAAGGGACTGTCCCCGCTGCTTGCTATTCTACAATCTACCATGTCTGCCACCATATGACTGCACTATTCACTTACTTGATAAAACCTTGCTCTTAATTCTGCTAATGCCAGAAGCGGACCCTGTTCATAGTTTTCATCCGGATAAATGCCCTTCAATTCCAGATACTTCTTATGCATAATAGGAATTGTAGTCTCATCTCCGATAAATCCAATTACAATACAAACCAGAGACAAGGCATAAGGATTTCTGATTTCATCCAATATGCACAATAAATACATCATTGCCACTTCTGATGAGCATCTCAATGATCTTCGGCAAAAGCTGTTCCTCATATTCTAAAACTTTATGCCGCAAAATATTATAATTAAGTGTATCACACTTGCTCCTCAGAAATTTCAGTATTACTTCCGGGTTATTCTCCTCTTTAATCCTCATTGCCTCGGCTTCAGTACGGCCTGTCAAAGCAGTGACGACTTTTTCTGCAATATCTTCAAATTCAGGCATCAATATTTTTGAATATACTAGCTGCTGCGCAGTCAGCTCTTTAACCGGATTATCCTTGAAAAATTGATTGTTTAATAATTTTCTGTACATATTTCTACACCAATCCTAATATTTCAATTTGAATTATTACCTTCACCCAAGTCATCTGAGTCCTGTTATTCTATTCTATAGCTGACTCCTAATTCCTTCCTATATGCCTCTGGCAACATGTCTTATTCGCTGAAATATCTTTGCTTTGGACTTTTCGGTTTATCTGGTATTGTCAGTTTTATAAAACCCTCTGAAATCAAGGGATTCAGAATATATGCCCTGAAATACTCTCTATCCTTGATACCCATAAATTCCTGCAATTCGTTCCTTGTTTTTGGGATCTTGCAAAATTCCAGCAGGTCTTGATATTTTACTTCACCTTGCTGGGTAGCTTGCTGGGTAGCTTGCTGGGTAGCTTGCTGGTAATTTTTATTTTTCAAAGTCACAATGAAGCATTGCTGATCAGAATAAAATTCAGGATGATTTCCTTCCTCATACTCTTTTAATATTTTCTTAATGCCGCTGCCTCTTCTCTCCATGTACTTCAGCCGATGAAATATATCTGAGATCACTGGATTTCTTCTTAAGGAAGGTACGTGATGAATGTCCACTTCTTGTATCTTCCTACCACCGATCATGCTTCCAGGAGATGTGATTTCCAACCTATTATCATACATATCAATATGTATTTCCGAACCGATAATCATGTAATCTCTATGTATAAGTGCATTAACCATCGCTTCAAAGACAGCTCTTTCCGGATAGTCCGGCATATCATCACGACCGGTCAGAGTCTTCTTCCACTTTACTTTAGAATTATTCTTGACAAATGAGACACCATTATCCATCAGGCTGATCAGATTGCCTTTGTATTCTTTATCATCGACAGCATCTTCAAATATAGAGCCTTTATCAGTTCCATTCCAGCGGGTACAGAAAATTCTTGATTGCATGATTGGACATTGATCAGACAATAGTACACCGGCATTTGTAAGAATCCCTTTGTCATCCACCAATCCAAAAGATATATAGTCACTAGTCTTGTCTATAAAATTCCTTGTACGTTGTTTGAATGTTGCTTCAAATAAGGTAAAGCTTATGTCTGTATATTTTATTTTAGATGGCATTGCATCAAAGCTGAGTTTTTGGCCTTTCAGAATCAACTCGTTTAATATATGGGACGGCGCCATAACACTCTCAGTTCCTAATCTGATATAAGCCATTTTACTTCCCTCGTTTATATAGTAGTAAGGTGTTGAAGTTCCTGCCTTTACTTCAAGTCTAAGAACGGTTTTCCCATCAACAGCTATAGGACTGATTCTAAACATTATCGCCGGTTCAATTCTGGTTTTAATGAATTCACTGATCTTCTCAATTGTTTGCTGTACATTCGAAAGTCCTAAAATCACTCTACTATCGCTTATTCCCCAATAAATATACCCGCCTATTCCGTTAGCAAAAGCACTAACCGTCTTTAACCAGCTCTTTGGTTTTACTATTTCCAAAGATTCCTTGAATTCTATTTCAGTTGCTTCAGAAAGCAGTATTTCATCAATACTTTTCACAGCAATACCTCCATATACATCTATGCTTTCATTATAACCTAATGATACACAAATACAAAATGTTTAATTTTCATTAACTTCCTTTCACCTGTGCAATAGCAATATATTTGCTATATTAAGAGAAGGGGCTGTTTGGTGTGAGTTATTTGGAATTTGACCAGCCCATGCCCATTTTCTTCTCCCTCACAACCTGTGTTTCTGGTGTGCTGTTTCAATTAGTTCTCTGCTCTTTTCCCCAACACTTATACTTATGCTTCACAAGCATTTCAATGTCAAATATAAGGCTCTCCAGGTCCAGCTGCTTCTCCTCAAGTTCTTTCCGCCGGTACTCGTAAATCATGGCAATTGACATAATGGCCAGCTGCACTGCTATGAAAGCAAGTCCCTCTCTAATGCTGTCGAACCTAAAAATATCATACATACCCCATACCTCCTTGCTTCATATATTTCCCCTCCTCAGCTTCTTAGGAGGGGAAATTGAAAAAGTGCAAATGCAGGTAATTCCCACACATGCACTTTATGCTATCATTCGCAATCCAAGGCATCATTTCCCTGCATAATGCAATGCAAATGCATTGTAACATCAATGCAATGGAATACGCCTTGAAAAAACTGTAAAAATAGACTATAATAACATAAGGTTGCTGTGGCAGCGAAAGCTGCGTTTGTGGGTGGTGTCACACCTGCATGAGCCTGTAAGTGCTCCAACACTTACAGGTCACGGCGACCTTTTCAATTCCCCTACAATTATTATAGCCTTATGTTTTCCAATACGCAACATTTTTGTATTATTTTGTTTGTAAAATAGTATATGTTAGCGTATTACTCCATCAATACATCAAGCAATAACTCAAATCCATTCTCAGTAAGCAAATAATCCAGAACTATTCCGTCTTTCTTAATGTTAACCCGGCAATGTCCGATAAGGGAACCTGCATCTTTTTTAAATTCATGTTATGAATAGAGAATTATCCGAGCAAAGGCATGAAAAAAGCAACCGAAAGGTATTCACTCGGCTGCCTTTGGTTGGATAATTCCATAGCACGAAACCGCGGTCAGTATTGCACTGGCTAT
>Ga0196971_1000449_pt1 | contig 31302 bp, 21 predicted proteins | sample S1v_1013CmetaG_FD_148660 | JGI IMG/M metagenome (GOLD analysis project Ga0196971, IMG submission 148660) | Soil microbial communities from Anza Borrego desert, Southern California, United States - S1+v_10-13C | ecosystem: Environmental > Terrestrial > Soil > Desert | place: USA: California...
GGCTGGAACGCTGCCAGTGCCGCAAGGCTCGAATTCAACGCAATCACATCGGTTGTGCTTTCCTGGTCTGGGTCCGGCTCAAGTCCTTGGCGGCTCAAACCGGTCGAACGGTCTATCAACTCAAGCACGGCTTACTGGATGACTACCTTATTCGACAACTTAAAAATCCTTCGCTAGAAATGCGTCTTGCGTAAGTCCTGACAACTTAGGAATTCGGTCAAGACCTTAGCCGTCTAGGTTTTCTCGTAGACGCTAAAAGGCCGTTTGAGGCGCGACTTTTCCAATCGCAACCGTTCATTCCCGGCATGACGGCTTACCTTAATGCCACCAACCATAAACCAGGTTTCCGCCATTTCTCTCACGCACTATCCGGCACGAAAAAGAACGGACTGCCTTCGTGGCCGGCGTGCTGGAGCGGCGCGTATTGGGGTGTTTGTTCGAAGCCGGCTTTCGAGGCCGAGGCTTTGACTTGTCCGGCTACGGCGCGGAACACGTCGTAGTCTTCCAAGACGCCTTTGTTTCCGCGTAACACGCTCAGGAAAGCGTTGGCGAATACCGAATGGCCGCCGCCGCCCTGGTCGAGCACCGGTTTGACCCCACCCGACGTCAGCACCGTGCGGGCTTTGCGGCTCGCCATAATCTTCAGCCACTTGGCGCGCTTGCTCTCGTCCATGCTGTCCGGAAGTTTGGCAATGGCCGATCCCGTCAGGGCGCCGGAGTAGCAGGAGTCGGCGACGACCAGCACGTGGCGGGCCGGCATGATGCTGAGGAATTCCGTGATGCTTTGGCTGGATATCCAGTTGGCCGGATTGCCGACTTCGGCATCGGTGGGTAGCCAGTAGGCGAGGTTGGTTTTGGGGTCGATTTCGCCGTGTCCCGCGTAGTAGATCAGGAGGTTATCGTCCGCCGTCAGTTTTTTGTGGATCTCGTTCAGCGCCGTCATGATTTGATGGCGGTTGGCGTTGAGGAGGAGCTTGGTGTTGAATCCGTAGCGTTCCCGCAGAATGACGTCCAGGCTCTTCGCGTCGTTGGCCGGGGTTTGCAGGGCAGGGTAGGCGCCATAGCTGTTGTTGCCGATGATCAGCGCGTAGAACTTGCCGAAATTGATATCGGTTCGGTGCTCGGCGCGCTTGTTTTCAACGGGCGCCGCGGCCGTCGTTTCCATTACGTTTGCGGATTCCCCGACGAGATTGACGTCGAGACGGGTGATCTTGTTCTTCTTGTCGGTTGCGGTGATCTTGACCGAAGCCGATGGTTCCCGAGGGTTTATCGGAAACCGGAAGACTCCGGTCGTATCGGGAGTCAGCGGTTTGTCGTTGACGATTAGAGACGTGAGATCCATAGGAGATTCGATTTTCCCCACGATTTCCTTGGCGTCGGGACCGATCTGGATGACCCGCGCGCCACGGGTCAGCGTCACGGGCGGATCGATGATTTCCACTCTCGGGCCCGCTTGAGCGAGGAGTTCGGGAGACTGCTGCTCCTGAACTTTTAACGACAGCCGCTCCACCTTTTCCTTGAGCGCGGCGATCTCCCTGGCCTGGCTCTGAAGCTCGGTTTTCCGGCGATCGATCTGAGCTCGTGCGGTTTCGCCGCCCGCTTTGTCCTTCTGCGTGAGCCACGAGGTCAGCTCGGCCGAGCCTTTCTGATAATCCTCCATCTTCGTCTGAAGGGCGTTTTCGGCTTCATCGAGTTGTTTGCGCGCGGAATTGCCGGTTTGGCTTTTCGCTCCGGTGCCGGCCGGCGAATCGGATTTTGCGGAAGCCGTCTGGGTCCGGGCTGTCGCCAGTTCCTGCTTGAGCTTTTGGCGTTCCCGGCCGAAGGAGGCCGTCATCTCGCCGACCTTGGCTTGCTGCATTTTGAGCATCGCCGTTTTCTGCCGGAGTTCTTCCTCCAGCTCCCGAATTTTCGGATCGTCGCCGGTGGATGAGGCGGCCTTTTGTCTGGCGAGCTTGTCCTTCAAAACGTCCAATTCGTCCTGAGACTTGCGCAATGCGTCGTGCTGTTCCTGAAGCTGCTGCTGAGTCGTCCGCAGTTCGGTGCGAAGTTCCTCGACTTCGAGCCGGCTGCGCTCGGCCGTTTGGCGCAGGGTTTCCAGTTCCTGGCGTTGCGCCTCCGAAACTTCAACCGCAGGGGCGAAGCTTAAATCGCTGCCTTCGAGTCCCGACGCTTTCCGGTACCAGCTGCCAGCGGCGACGCCGTCTTTCGCGACCCCCAAACCTTTTTCGTAAAGATGCCCCAGGTTGATTTGCGCCTGGGCGTTACCCTTTTCGGCCGCTTTCCGATACCACTTGGCGGCGGCTCCGTAGTCGGCTTCCTGCCCCAGGCCTTTCTCGTAGATTTGCCCGACGTAGAGCTGGGCCGTGGCATCGCCTTCCTCTGCCTTGGGCAGCCAGACTTTCAGGGCGCTCGCATAATTCGCGCGGTCGTAAGCGGTGTATTCGCCGCCGCGAACCTCGCAGTCGGCGGCCGTGGTTCGTATGGGACGGCGCGCGCTGAGATAAGTCATTTGCGACCCGAGTTTTCGCACCTGGCCGGGAAGCAGGCAGTCGACGACGAACAGTTTGCTCGCGTCTTCGATATAACCTTCGACGGCGCGGGCCGCTTCCTCCTTGTTTACCGGCTGCGAGGCGCAGCCGATCAGCAAGGCGGTGGATACGGCAAGGGCCAAGGATTTCTTTCGCAGCGGCTTCATATCGGTTGGTTCTCCGGATTTCGGGTGGCGGAAGTGCGCTAAAAATCTAGCATTCATTCGTGAGTCTGGGCGTTAAAGGTAGTTGCGGGGTCTTGTCCGATGCAGCCTGCTCGTCGCAGGACGTCTTTCCAGACTTCTTGCCAGCAACAGCGGTGATCGAAGTCCGGAAGCACGAACACCCGTGCATGGGGCCGCCGTTTGGCGACCGGTTCGAAGACGGAAGGCGGAATGCTCCGGTCGGTTTCGCCGAAATAATGATATTCGGCAATTCCGTTCGTCTTGGTCTCGGCGGGATTCAGCGAACCCGCCAGGGGGCTGTATCCGTGGTACGCGGTCCAGGCATCGATGTCGAGATTTCCCGCCAAGGTCACGACGGCGGACGTTTGCGGGAAACGCGGCGCCAGCAGAACGGCTAGCGCGCCGCCTCCGCTATGGCCGAACAAAACCAGTTCGGAGAAGGCTCTGTTCCGAAGAAAGCTTTGCAAGGCGTCGGCCAAGCCATCAATCACCTCGGGGCCGTAGCGTCGATGCGTCCACAGCACCGGCGAACAGCCGCTATCCGCCGAATATCCGTAATAACAGGGGCGGCCGAGATAAAGGGCAGGGCTTTCGTCCAAGGCCATTAGCCTCAGCATGACCGGATCGCGCGGGGTGGGATCGTCCGAAACCGTCCAGCGGGACACCCAGGGCGTGCCGTCGCCTTCGAGATAGACGTGCAGCCGTTTGGTGGAGGCTGTCTTGGCGGGCTTGAAAAAAGCGTTTAGCCGAAAGCCGTTCCCCTTTAAGTCCAGGTGCTCGAATCCGAAGTCCGCCGCCTCTTCGTTTATCCGCTGCGTGGGCGATGCGCAACCCGCCACCCATAAGGCCGTAAACAATGCAGCGCCTGCAACCGCGAATGTTCGCCATGTATCCACGGCGGAAAACTTAAGGAAGCTCTGAACAAGTCGATTCCGTTCATGGTTCGACAAGCCTGTCCTGAGCCAAGTCGAAGGGCTCACCACAAACGGAATCAATACGTTACCGTTCGTCCTGAGCCTGTCGAAGGACTTAATCAGAGCTTCCTTAATTGGCGGGTACTCCATCGGTCTTTTCGGGAGATCCTAGATCGACTCGGTTGGTAGTAACACGGAGCTTAACGATGCTGGTCTTATTTGGAGGAATCTCGGCCGAGGTCCGCCACTGCGCCGAGTCGAGATTGCGGTAAGCGGCGAATATTCCGACCGCTTTTGCATCGGGTTTTGCTTCGAAGGAAAGTTCGCGTTTTTCTCCGGGGCGAAGAATGAATTCCTCTTTGCCCGCCAAATCGGCGCCGAGAACGCTTTTTTCGTTCTGGTAAAGCTCGAAGAAGTCGGCCCCGTTGAAGGCGGCAAGCTCTCTGAGTTGATACACACGGAGCAACAACGGGGACGGACGGCCTTCGCCGTCGAGATTGATGTCGGGTTGCGCCTCGATCCTCAACTGTAGAACGGTCGGCGGCGGTGGAGTCGGTTTCGGCTCATCCGCCGCACACCCCGCAAGGAGCAGGAAAGTCATAAAAACCGGGAGAACCGTGGCTACATTCATTAGACCGACTCGCAAGTGATACACCGGCTTCGAGCTTAGCTTTCGATGCCGGTATCGGCAAGTGGCTACGGTTGCTTCGTGGAGCCCGTGCCGGGACCGCGATTTATCTGACTGGCGTTCACGTGTAAGCTATCCGCGATTCGATCGAACGAGTCGAAAACGGTTCAGGGACGGCCGGAAAAGCCTGGGACCCTGGATCGCTTCGGCCATCGCCGGCTTTTTCGGGGCGCCTCGGTTTTTCCGTTCTACGATTGTCTATTCTTATTGCGTGGCAATCAGGGGCTCAACCGAAGCATTCATCATGTCGCTTATTCTCAAGGTTCTCAGTTATAAGGGTGCTCCCGTTCGGGAGGAATCATCCTGCACCTTCGATCAGCAAGGCGGCTCGGTGGGGCGCTCGCCCGACAACCGCTTCGTTTTGCCGGATCCCGACAAATTTATTTCGCGGAAGCACGGCTCGGTCGATTATCGGAACGGCGTCTACTATTTCACCGATTCGAGCACGGCCGGGACCTATTTCGCCAACAAAGATCTTCTCCTTCAGCACGACGCCGTTCCGTTATCGAATGGAGACGTGTTGAAGATCGGTGAGTACGAAATCGGCGTCACCGAAGCCGGCCCGTCGCAGATACAGCCGGAGGAGCCGCTATTCGACTTCGATCCGTTCGAACAGCCGCCGGAATCGCCCGCCCCGGCTGTAACGGAACCCGCGGCGTGGCCCGAGCCTCGGGCGGAGAGGTGGGATTCGCCGTTCGATGTCTTGCCGCCGCAACCGGAGATCCCCCAATCGTCTGGTCCGAGTTTCATCGATCAGCCTGACGTATCGCCTTTTCACGGGAGTTTCATTCCGCCCGATGTTGCTGATAAACCGGAAGAATCCGGGCTGCCCGATTTCGATTTGAAAGACTTATTGCGCGACCTGGATTCGAGCGAGTCCGGGGCAGGGCAGCAGGCACCTGCTCCGGAAAGCTGGGAACCGCCGGATGATTTCTTTCAGGGGCTCGATTGGGGTGACCCCGTTCCGGACCGGATCGAACCCAGTTCGATGCCGGAAACCGAGCTCGTAGACGGAAGCGATATGATCTCGGATTTCCCGGTGGAGGAGGGTGCGGCTCTCGACAAACAAGCGTCGGGATCGTTGCCCGAGGGATTGATGCCGTCACACGACGCATCGGAAGCAATCATCCCGGCTATAAGCACGCCAACAGGCGGGGACGTGGCCGATCTGCAACGACCGGCCAGGCCGCCCAACGGTCCTCGCCCGGTCCCGAATAAAGAGCCGCAGGGTTCCTCTCAAGTGTCCGGGGCTGCGGCCGGGCGGGACTTGTTCGCGTCATTCCTTGCGGGTGCGGGACTCGCCGACGATACCGAATGGATTAAAGACGAGGACATGGCGGCGGTCATGAAGAACGTGGGCGTTCTGCTCCGCGATTTCGTCGAAGGCATGATGACCGTGATGCGGGCGCGCGCCGAATTGAAAAGCCAGTTCCGCGTATCGGTCACCACCATGCGGCCGGTCAATAACAACCCGCTAAAATTCACGCCGAACGTGGATGATGCTCTCAAGATCATGCTGGCCCGCAATCATCCAGGCTTCGTGGATCCGGTCGAGGCGGTGCGGGGGGGATTCGCCGATCTCATGAGCCATCAGATTGCCATGACGGCCGGCATCCAGGCGGCGCTGGCGGCGGCGTTGAAGCGATTCGATCCGCAAGGATTCGAAAAGCTCTATGAAGACGCCATCGTCTTTCAAAAGAAGGCCAAATGCTGGGACGCTTACGGCAAAGCGTATCCGGAAACGGTCAACGAGATTCTGGAAAATTTCTTCGGCGAAGAGTTCGGGGAAGTTTATGAGCGGCAGATGCGAATACTGCAATCGGCCCAATCCCGATAGGCAAATACAAGAACAAAAGGACCCGATATGTCCGAAAACAGCAGGGTGGTGTGGTCGGAGGGAATGTTTCTCCGTCCACAGCATTTTCAGCAGCACGACCGCTATTTGGAGGCGCTGGTCGACGGGCGGTGCCGCGGATTGCGGCCGTTCGATTGGGGGTTCGGCACCCTGAAACTGGACCCGCGGCAGTTGGCCGTCGGTAAGTTGGCGCTGGTCGAAGCGCGAGGTATTTTTGCCGACGGCACGCCCTTCAACCTGCCCGACGATGACGAACTTCCCTTGCCCCTGGACGCGCCCGACGACGTCAAGGACAACGTCGTATACTTGTCGTTTCCCGTCCGGCGTCCCGATTCGGCCGAAATCGACAGCGACGCGTTCGAGGACAGCCTGGCCCGATATCACCTCGGCGAACGCGAGGTGCGGGACCACAATAGCGGTGCCGATGGGCGGTTTCCGGTGCAAATCGGCAAGCTGCGCGGCCGCTTGATGCTCGAACGGCAGGAGCGATCCGGTTACGTCTGTTTGGGCGTCGCCCGCATCATCGAAGTACGGGCCGACAAAACGGTAGTCTTGGATGAACAGTACATCGCGCCGGGGCTGAATTGCTTCGGGACGGGGCTTCTGGGCGGGTTCCTTCGGGAACTGCACGGCTTGCTGCATACCCGCGGCGAAGCCCTGGCGGGCCGAGTGGCCGAGGCCGGGAAGGGCGGCGTGGCGGAAATCGCCGACTTCATGCTGCTCCAAATCATCAACCGTTACGAGCCCTTTCTGGAACACCTGGCCAACACCGCCGCGCTGCATCCCGAGGATTTCTACCGTATAGCCGTGCAACTGGCCGGCGAGCTGTCGACGTTCTATCGGCCGTCCAAGCGGCCGATCGGTTTTCCGGTTTACCGGCACGACGATTTGCAAAAATGTTTCATCCCGGTCATGGAGGAACTCCGGCAGCTTCTCAGCATGGTGTTGGAACAAAACGCCATCCAGATCCCGCTCAGCAAGCCGAAGTTCGGGGTATACGGGGCGAAAAGGCCGGATCTGAAGCTCCTGGAGAACGCCGTCTTCGTTCTCGCCGCCAACGCGCAGGTTCCGCCGGAATTGCTGCGCAACCATTTTCCGCCCCAGGTCAAGATCGGGCCGGTGGAAGACATCCAGCAATTGGTGCGGTCGGCGCTCCCGGGCATCTCCGTGCATCCCTTGCCGGTCGCTCCGCGTCAGATTCCCTATCATGCCGGGTTCTCCTATTTCGAGCTCGACAAGCAAAGCGAGCTGTGGAGAAAAATGTCGGCTTCCGGCGGATTCGCGATTCATATCGGCGGCAATTTTCCGGGACTCGAACTGGAATTCTGGGCGATCAAGAAAACATGATTCCCAAGCCGGCCGCACCTTACATGAATCCGATATCTCGTCTTTCATAGCCGCCCAGGAAAAGCCAAAGTGAATTCAGACGATCCCTTCGCACCCTTCGGCGACGAAGATAAAACCATAATCCGACCGACACCCGGCGGGCGTCGCCGATCGTCGCCCGCGCCGGTGGTAGCCGCGCCCGAACCGCCGATTCAGATTCAAGTGCCCGATGTTCAGTTGGACGCGCGGCGACAAGCGGTATACGGCGAGAATCCGCTGGTGACGGCGGCACTTTCGCTGCTCTCCCTGGTTTCGCGTCTGCGCAACACGGCGGTTCATCAGGCCGTAGGCGAGCTTCAGCAGCAACTGGTTAACGAGATGCGCAGCTTCGAAAACCGGGTCTTGCAGCAAGGGGTTTCCCAAGAGCAGGCCCGCATCGCCAGCTACGCGCTCTGTACCTTATTGGACGAAACCGTTCTGAATACGCCTTGGGGCGCGCAAAGCCAGTGGGGACACCAAAGTCTTTTGGTGATCTTTCACAAGGAAGCTTGGGGGGGCGAGAAATTCTTTCAATTTCTCGAACGCCTGGTGCGTCAGCCGGCCCAGAACCTGAACCTGATCGAATTGTTCTGGCTGTGTCTCAGCCTCGGTCTCGAAGGCAAGTATCGGATCATGCAGAACGGCGTCAGCCAGCTGGAGCATGTGCGCGTCGAGGTATACCAGCTTATCCAGCGGCTTCGGGGAGATTTCGAGCGGGATCTGTCGGTCCGTTGGCAAGGCCTGCGGGATGTGCGCAACCCGATAATCCGTTACGTGCCGCTTTGGGTGATCGCCGCAGGGGCCGCGGCGCTGCTCGTTCTGGTCTATCTGGGATTCGCGTTTGCGATCAATTCCGCGTCGGACCCCGTTGCCCGGGATCTATTCGCCCTGGCGAAGGACGAAGTGAAGCTTCCGGTTCAAGCGGCAACGCCGGTGCCGGTGCCCGCGGCACCTACGCCGAAATTGGTGGCGAAGACGGAACGATTCAAACGCGTTCTGGCTTGGGAGATTACCCGGAACATGGTGGAAGTGGTGGATGATCGGATATTGAGAATTCGGAATTCTTTCGACTCGGGCAGCGATCGCGTGAAGTCGGAATTCGTTCCGATGTTCGCCAAAATTGCCAAGGAATTGGAGACCGGCGGCGATGGTGCCTTGGTCACCGGCCATACGGACAACAAACCCATCTTTTCCGCCCGTTTTCCGTCGAACTTCGATTTGTCGGCCGCCCGCGCCAAACACGTGGCGGCGATCCTTGAATCGTCCGCCGCCTTGCAGGGCCGGATTCGCTTCGAAGGGCGGGCCGACTACGAACCGCTGGTGCCGAATGACTCCGCCGACCACCGGGCCATGAATCGGCGCGTGGACATCTTGATCCAGTGAGGGTAACCGTGAAACGCGTCATCAATTTTTTCAAGAAAAAATGGGTCATTCAGGCGATCGGTGTGCTCGCCCTGTGCGCCCTGATTTGGTTCGTCGGTCCCTTGGTCGGGATCGCCGGTTCGGTTCCTTTGGCGTCAGAGCTGGCGCGAGGCTTGACGATAGTCGTGGTGGTCGTCGCCTGGGTGATCTGGCGCTTAGTGGCGGAAATCCGCGCGGGGCGCAAGGACCAGCAGCTTGTGAAGGACCTCGCCGCACCGGGAGAGAACGACGGGGCGAAATCCGCCGAAGCGGTGGCCGCTGACGAGAACATCGAGCTGCTGACGGAAAATTTCACGAAGGCGCTCAAGCTGCTCCATGAGACCCGCGGGGACAAGCAGCATCTGTACGAACTGCCGTGGTACGTCATCATCGGTCCGCCGGGGTCGGGCAAAACCACTGCCCTGTTGAACTCCGGACTGAAATTTCCCCTGGCCGACCGGCTAGGCTCTCAGCCTATTCGGGGAGTCAGTGGCACGCGGAACTGCGAATGGCTGTTCACAGACGAAGCAGTGCTGATCGATACGGCCGGCCGCTACACCACCCAGGAAAGCTATCAGGCCGTGGACGCGGCGGAGTGGGGCAGTTTTCTCAAATTGCTGAAGCAGCACCGTCCGCGCCGGCCGATCAACGGAGTGCTCGTGAGCTTGAGCCTGTCGGATTTGCTCCAGCACACGGAGGAAGAGCGGTCTTTGCACGCCAAAGCCATCCGCCAGCGCATCCAGGAGCTGTATTCGATGCTGGGGGTCCGATTCCCGATTTACATGCTGTTTACGAAGTGCGATTTGGTGGCGGGATTCAACGATTTCTTCGCCGATCTCACGCAGGAGGAACGGGCGCAGGTTTGGGGCGAGACGTTCCCGGCCGAGGATGCCAAGCAGCCAACCGATACGGTGGCCAAATTCGCGACCGGCTACGACGAGCTGCTTCAGCGCCTGAACCGGCGCATGCAGAGCCGCATCCAGGAAGAGCGGGACGTACAGCGGCGCAGTTTGATTCTCGACTACCCGCAGCAAATGGCCCTCTTGAAGCCGGCGATGCAGAAGTTTCTCGAAGAGGTTTTCGGGGCGAACCGCTACGAGGCTCAGCCTTTGCTGCGCGGCGTTTATCTGACCAGCGGCACTCAGGAGGGGACGCCCATCGATCGGGTGATGGGGATACTCGCCGCCACGTTTCGGCTCAGCCGACAGGCGACGCCGGTCTACAGTGGAAGAGGGAAAAGCTTTTTCCTCACCCGGCTGCTGAAGGAAGTCATTTTCCACGAGGCCGAACTGGCAGGGCTCGACCCGCGCGTCGAGCGCCGCCAGCGTCTGTTGCAGGCCGGAGCCTATGCGTCCGTGCTCGCTCTCGCTCTGGGCTGCATAGCGCTATGGGCGATCAGCTATCAGCGGAATGCCTCGGCAATCGAGCAGGTGCAGCAGAACATCGAAGGTTACCGCGCCGCGCAGATCGATATGAGCAATTGGCAATCGAGTCTTCGGACGTTGGTTCCGAAGCTCGATCCGCTCATGGCGGTTCGCGATATTTATGAGAATTCCGGCTGGCTGGCGCATTTCGGCCTATATCAGGGCGAAAAAATCGAGCAGGCGGAGGGCCATGCCTACGAGCATTGGCTCAAGGATTATTTTCTCCCGGTCAATCTTCAACGTCAGGCGCAGCGCATGACGGGGCCGGAGGCATCCAATCCCGATATTCTTTACGAATTTCTGCGGGTCTATCTCATGCTCGGCCAACCGGAGCGCATGGACCCGAAAATCGCAGGCCCGTGGATTCGCAGCGACTGGGAAAGCCGGTTCGGCACCGAGCCGGATTTGCTCGCCCGCTTGAGCTTTCATCTCGACAATCTCCTGAAGTTGCGGCTCGATCCCCAGCCCGTGGACGAGGCTCTCGTCGCCTCGGTCCGCGCGAAGCTTTCCCAGGTTCCGCAGACCATTCAGCTCTACGCCCGTTTCAAGAACGAAGCGCTGCTGGATCGTTCCCACGATTTCAAGCTCGGCCCGGCGCTCGGCCCCGATGGCGGGCGAGTGTTCGTCGCGGCGGACGGGCGGGATATCGGAACCCTGGCGGTCCCGGGTTTGTTCACGGCTTACGGCTATTCCGACCTGTTCCTCAAGAAAAGCCTCGATTTCGTCAAGGAGTCGGTGACCGAAAACTGGGTGCTCGGCAAGCAGGCAAACGTCGATCTGTCCGAAATTCAGCGCTTGCACGGCGATTTCCAGAAGCTTTACCTGGCCGATTACCAAAAGGCGTGGAACGATCTTTTGAGCAACCTGCGGCTGCGGCGGGCCAAGGACATCAATCAGACCATCGAATGGCTGGACATTCTGTCTCGCCCGGATACTCCGGTGCGCCCATTGCTCGAAGCCGTCGAGAAAAATACCTCGTTGACCAAGATCGCCTCGCTTACCGCCCAACTCCTGAACAAAGTTCCCGGTGTTGCGGAAGCGAAGCCCGACGACCGTACCCAAAAACTCCTGGATGCCGCACGCCAGGTGGATGCCGGCAGCAGCCCGCAGGCAGACCCGGTCCAGGGCGTAGAGGCTTCGTTTGAAAACCTCAGCTATCTGGTGCGGAGCAACGCGGACAAGCCCCCCGCCTTGGATTCGACCCTTAAAACCTTGGCGGCGCTGCACGATTATGTCCTGCAAATCGGGAGCGCGGCCGTCAGCGGCGAACAGGCACTGAAAAGCGCTTCGGGGCGTTTGGCGGGAGGCGGCGGGGATGTGCTCCTCCAAGCCAAAACCGAATTCGGGCGTCTTCCGGAACCCTTGAAGGGCTGGTTTCTCTCGCTTACGACCTTCGGTTGGAGTCAAACTCTGGCCGGAGCCAAGGGCGAGCTGAACGGCATGCTCAAGGCGGGAGTGGGGACGCCGTGCAAGACGGCGTTCAGCGGCCGCTACCCGTTCGTCGGTGGCAGTTCAAAGGATGCGACGCTTATGGATTTCGCCAAGTTTTTTGCTCCGAACGGCGTGCTGGATCAGTTTTTCCAAACCAATTTGAAAACCTTCGTGGACGTCAACCGTCCGGTGTGGACGGAAGTCGGCATGGACAACCAAGCCTTGGGGCTTGCGCCTGCGACTATCCGTCAGTTCCAGAATGCTTCCAACATACGGTCCGCTTTTTTTTCGGCGGGAGGTCAAACGCCGGCCGTTTCTTTCGAACTGAAGCCGATGGCTTTGGACGACAACGTGGCGACGTTTCGCTTGAACCTGGAAGGGCAGGAGGTCATTTATCGGCACGGCCCGGAGCAGGTCACGCGCCTGCAATGGCCGGGACCCTCGGCGGGAGCAGGGGTTCGATTGGTGTTCGAAACCGTGGACGGAAAGCAGGTCAGCCGGTCTAAGGAAGGGAGTTGGGCTTTTTTCCGTCTGTTGGACGAGGCCGTCGTGGAAAAGACCGATCTCCCGGAGCGATTCCTGATCACGTTTCGAGTGGAAGGATACAGCGCACGCTACGAGCTGCGCGCCGGCAGCGTGACGAATCCCTTCGGCCTCACGGGGCTGAAAGCCTTCAGTTGTCCGGAAGCGCTATGATCCTAGAAACGGCAGTTGACCGCTTAGACGCACTGGAAAAGCCTCATGAATTCTGAGTGTCCTACCTTCTACCGAACTCATTGTTTGGGTGAAGCCGCTACGTACCCGATTGCACGACGGGCGGGCCGCCTGGCGGCGTTGCTCCTTCTTGTGGGGGACGACCCCACGGCGTCGTCGCGCCTTACCATCCATCCCGCCCGCCGCACACTCGGGCACGTCCAACTGCCGTTTCTAGGATGATGAATCGGCTCGTTAAAACCGGCTTTTACGGCAAATTGCCGGCTCTGGGGGACTTCGTCTCTCGGCGTCTGCCGCGGCATTTCATCGACAACTGGGATCAATGGCTACAAAGCGCCATCGCCGCCAGCCGCGAGCAATTGGGGGCAAGCTGGCTTGAGGTGTATCTGACCAGCCCGATCTGGCGCTTCGGGTTGGGGGCGGGCGTCTGCGGCGTAGACGCCTGGGCGGGCATTCTCATGCCCAGCGTCGACAAGGTGGGCCGTTATTACCCGCTGACGTTAGCGGCGCCCGTGACCGACCCGCAGAATGTGCCTTATTTGTTCCACGAGGGCTGTGCCTGGTTCGAAGCGCTCGAAAAGCTGGCATTGTCGGGGCTGGAAGACGATTTCGACCTCGATGAGTTCGATTCGGAGCTACAGAAGCTGGCTTTGCCGACTTTTGGGGAAAAAGCCCCAGGCTCCGCCCGGAGCCAAGTCCCTGGGGCGGGGAAGTTCGCACTCCATTTCGAGATGGAAAGCCCGAATCGGCCATCCGCCGTGTTCATGGGGCTCAGCGGCTGTTTGCTCGATCGTTTCCTTCCGATTCACAGTCTGTGGAGTATGGTCGGTTCAGAGGAAATCAAACCCTCATTTTTGATTTGTGATGGTTTGCCGCCTATCGATGCATTTGTTGCCTTGATGACCGGTCAATGGCAGCAGCGCGGCTGGACGATTCAGACTCGGAATCTGCCGGTGCTGCCCGGGGTCGCATCTAAGACCAGAGAAGCAAACGAGCTCGATCCGCCTCCTTTGCCGGAAAGGCCGGCGTCCGATTCTGGGCATTGGCTTTCGCACGGCATCAGCGTGGTCGGCAAGCGGCGGAAGATCAACGAGGATGCGTTTATCGAACGCCCGGACATTGGCCTATGGGCAGTCGCGGACGGCATGGGAGGGCATCAGGCCGGGGATGTGGCCAGCCGCGCCATAGTCGAGGCGCTGGCGGCTCTGCCGGCTGCAGCTGATCTGGATGAATCCGTCGGAAACGTCGAATCGGCTTTGCAGCGTGTGAACACGGAGTTATGCGAGCTGGCTCGCCAGAGCTCGAGCGGTCAACTCATCGGCAGTACCGTGGTCGTGCTGTTGGCGATGAATAATCGATGCGCCTGTTTGTGGGCGGGCGACAGCCGGCTTTACCGACATCGCTCGGACCGACTGGAGCAACTGACGCGGGATCATTCGCTGGTCGACGACTTGTCTCATTTCGAGCTTCTCACGCCAGAGCAACGGGCCGGACAAGGCCATTGCAATGTCATTACCCGTGCGGTCGGGGCGGATCCGATGCTCGCGCTCGATCTCGTCAAATTCGATGTCCTGGAAGGCGACGACTTCTTGCTGTGCAGCGATGGGCTGGATAAAGAGGCAAGTTCGGCGGAAATCGAAGAGATACTCGGAACCGGCGACTGTCGGGGACGCGCGGAATCATTAATCGCGTTGGCCATGGACCGCGGGGCGCGAGACAACGTGACCGTGATTGTGGTGGAGGCTCCGAGTTAAAGATACACTCCGGAATCCGGAATAAATTAAAAAAAACAATAATGTCTTGGGGGAAAAGATATGGGGATTGTTACCCGAAATGGGCGGCTTCGCTCGGCGACGCCTTTCGGCATCTCGCTCGCGCGCATAGCTCCGGTGTTGTGCGCCGTCGGCAGTAGCCCGTTAATGGCGGCGAGCACCCTGTTCAGTCCGGCGACGCTGAATGAGACCCAGACCGGCATGTCCGACGTCATTCTGGAGGCTTGTTCCGAAAGGAATCCGTTGCTTTCCGTCGATTTCAGAGATCGCTGCGATGCCGTCGTAGGTGCCGCGGTTTCCGCTTTGGATAGCCAGAATCCGTCCGCCAGCTTCCAGCCCGTCGAAAACGTCCTTCAAATAGTCTCCCCTGAACAGATTCTTCACCAGGGAACGGCAGCGACCCGGGTAACCGCTGGTCAAGTCGCCCTGGTGGATTCGACCATCGGCGCTCGGCTCGCGACCTTGCATGCTGGTTTAGGCCTGGCCAGTTTGCAGACGTACAGGAACGGTTCGTTGCCGGATCGCGCTTATGCCGGTTTGGGCAATTCCTTTAGTACCGGGGGCGCGGCGGGCGACGATTCCTTCAGCCCTCTCAGCGTCTGGATCGACGGCAATTATCATTTCGGCGACGTGGATTCGACCTTCGATCAAAAGGGATTCCAATTCAAGAATTTCGGTTTCACCGGCGGTGCTGATTATCGTTTCACGGATAATTTCGTCGCCGGCCTGGCGTTCACCTATGCCCGCGTCAACGCGAATTTCGACCGGTCCGCCGGTGGCACGGACAGCGATGCCTATACCGGCTCCATTTATGGGTCGTTCTACCTGACGGAGGGGTTCCACATCGATGCGATAGGTTCTTTCGGCGGCATCGATTACGAGACCACCCGCAACATCAGTTACACCTTGCCGGGATTCGAGACCATCAATACCCAGGCCGTGGCGAATCCCGGCGGTAGTCAGTATTCCTTCAGCATCGGCGGCGGCTACGATTATTCCATCGGCGGTTTGACCCTGGCCCCTTATGCGCGAACGGAATACATCGGTCTGGATGTGGACTCCTATCGCGAGCGGCAAGGCAACGGCTGGGGTATGAGGTTCGACGAGCAGCACGTGCAGTCTCTGATTTCCACGGTGGGAAGCCAAATTTCCTACGCATTCGGTTTGCCCTGGGGCGTGGTCACGCCGCAGCTGCGCGGCGAATGGCACCATCAATTCAAGGACGACAAGCGGACGATTGGCGCCAGCTTCCTCGGCGACCCCGCCGCTCAACAGTTTGCTGTCGTGACCCAAGGGCCGGATCGGGATTACTACACGTTCGGCGCTGAAGTTTCGGGAGTGTTTTCCCACGGCATATCGGCTTTTTTAGCCTATGATTTATTGCTGGGCTATCGCGATGTCGAAAGCCATAAATTTACGCTCGGGACTCGCTTGGAGTTTTAACGGGGAAGTGCGAAAAATAGGGAAGCCAAACGCAGCATAGTTGGGCGGAACATCGGGCTTGACCCGTGACCACGTTTAACGTGCATTCTACAAACGCCTGTGACGATTTGGGGGGACTTGGGCGTGTTGAACATCGAAGCCTTTTTGACGGAGGTGTCGCCGGATGCTCCGTGCGGTGAAGACCTTCAGTACGATAGTGCGTTCATCGCGCTGGAGCAGAAGGCCAAAGGCACGCCGGAACAGCAAATCGGGAATCGGATCGAGTCGGCCCTGCCGCCGAACTGGAAGGAAGTGCGAAAAGAGGTCCTCGAGTTGCTCTCTCGTACCCGGGACTTGCGGCTCCTGGTGTATTTGACGGAGGCCCTGCTTCATACCGAAGGATTGGTCGGTTTGCAGGAAAGCCTTGGTCTTCTGCAAGAGGCGCTGCAAGCCTACTGGCCCTCGATCCACCCGCAGCTCGATCCCGACGACGATAACGATCCTACGCAACGTGTCAACATTCTCATGACCTTATGTGATTTCGACAAGGTCGTGCGTCCGATCTCTCTGGTGCCTCTCGTCGAATCTCGTGCCTTGGGGCGTTTCAATCTGCGCGATGTGCAGATCGCCACCGATAAATTGCCGCGACCGACCGACGGCAGCGCGGTGCCGGAGATCACAGCAATTCAGGCAGCGTTCATGGATGCCGATGTGTCGGTTCTCGAAGCAACCTATACTGCGGTCGGCGCAAGTTTCAACACGCTCACGACAATCGAGAATTTCGTCACCGACCAGGTTGGCGTCGGAAATGCGCCGAATTTTGCTCCGCTACGAGATGTGCTCAAAGAAATTCAGCAGGTGTTAAAGGAGTATGCGGGACAAAGGGGTATTGGTGTCACCCAGCAAGAGGGAGGAGAGGAGGGTGCCGGGTCGGAAGATGTAGCCGGGCAGGACACCGGGGTTCGCAGCGCCGCCGGTCAACTCGGCGCGATTAGCAGTCGACAGGATGTTATCCGCGCTTTAGACCTCATTTGTGACTATTATGCGAAACACGAGCCGTCAAGCCCGGTTCCCATGTTTCTGCATCGTGCTAAGAGATTGGTTCCAAAAGACTTTATGGAGATTTTGAAAGATTTGGTCCCCGATGGTTTGGCTCAGGTGGAACTCATCAAGGGGCGGGATACGGAATGACCGAGTGTTAGCGATTTTCTAGTCCATCAGACATTTTCAAGAAGGAGGATAGACAGTGGCCGAAAGTAGCCAAAAATTTATCGCACGTAACCGTGCGCCGCGCGTGCAGATTGAATACGACGTAGAAGTTTACGGCGCCGAGAAAAAGGTCCAACTGCCTTTTGTAATGGGCGTCTTGTCCGACTTGTCGGGCAAGCCGGCAGAGCCCCTGGCCCCGGTAGCCGACCGCAAGGCTTTGGAGATCGACGTCGATAATTTCGACGAACGGCTCAAGGCCATGAAGCCCCGGGTTTCTTTCCAGGTGCCCAACACCCTAACCGGCGAAGGCAATCTCAGCGTCGATATCACTTTCGAAAGCATGGACGATTTTTCGCCCGCGGCGGTTGCCCGCAACGTCGATGGATTGCGGCAACTGCTTGAAGCCCGTAGCCAGCTCTCCAATTTAATCACCTATATGGACGGAAAAACCGGAGCCGAGCAGCTTATCGCTCAAATAATCAATGATCCGGCACTGCTTCAAACGTTGGTGTCCTCTCCGAAGCCGGAAGGGGATTCCGCGGCTGAACCCACTACGAACGAGGGTTAAATCATGGCCGAACTTGAGACCCAGCAACAGTCCGATGCAGCAGTCGGTACACTAGAAAGCTCGGACTTTTCTTCGCTGCTCAGCAAGGAATTCAGACCCAAATCGGATCGGGCGCGGGAAGCCGTCGAGTCGGCGGTATCGACCTTGGCGCAGTTCGTACTGAAGGACGTATCGAAGGTTTCCGACGATGCGATCAAGACCATTCAGGGAATCATCGCCGAACTTGATCGCAAGCTCACGGAGCAGGTCAATGCGATCATGCATCACGAAGAATTCCAGCAGCTGGAAAGCGCGTGGCGCGGTTTGCATTACTTGGTGAACAACACCGAGACCGACGAGATGCTCAAGATCCGCGTCATGAACATCTCAAAGAAGGAATTGGGAAAAACCCTCAAGAAGTTCAAGGGCACCGCCTGGGACCAAAGCCCTATCTTTAAGAAAATGTATGAGGAAGAGTACGGCCAATTCGGTGGCGAGCCCTATGGGTGTCTCATAGGCGATTATTATTTCGACCAAACGCCTCCCGACGTGGAACTGTTGGGTGAAATGGGCAAGGTTTGTGCGGCTGCGCACGCTCCCTTCATCGCCGCGGCATCGCCGAGCGTCATGCAGATGGATTCCTGGGGGGAACTGTCGAATCCTCGAGATTTGACCAAAATTTTTCAAACGCCGGAATATGCTGCCTGGCGCTCTCTTAGGGAGTCTGAAGATTCGCGCTACATAGGGCTGGCAATGCCGCGTTTTCTTGCGCGCTTGCCCTACGGAGCAAAAACCGATCCGGTGGAGGAGTTCGATTTCGAAGAAGAAACGGAATCCGCCGACAGCCGCAAATACGTGTGGGCCAACTCCGCGTATGCGATGGCTACGAACATCAATCGGTCTTTCAAACTGTATGGTTGGTGCTCGATGATCCGAGGGGTCGAAACGGGCGGTGCCGTCGAAGGTTTGCCTGTGCATACGTTTCCGACCGATGACGGTGGTGTCGACATGAAGTGCCCGACGGAAATCGCTATCAGCGATCGCCGCGAAGCGGAGTTGGCGAAAAACGGATTCATGCCGCTCTTGCACAAGAAGAACACCGATTTCGCCGCATTCATCGGTGCACAGTCGCTTCAGAAACCGGCCGAATACGACGACCCGGACGCTACGGCTAACGCCAACCTGGCGGCTCGTCTACCTTACTTGTTCGCTACCTGCCGGTTCGCGCACTACCTGAAGTGCATCGTCCGCGACAAGATCGGCTCGTTCAAGGAGCGGGACGACATGCAGCGCTGGTTGAATAGCTGGATCAGCCAGTATGTGTTGAGCAATCCGGCCGTAGCCACGGACAAGGACAAGGCGCGGCGCCCCTTGGCCGGTGCGGAGGTTGTGGTGGATGAAATCGAGGGAAATCCGGGTTACTACAGCGCGAAATTTTTCTTGCGCCCTCACTATCAGTTGGAAGGACTGACCGTTTCCTTGAGGCTGACTTCGAAGCTGCCCTCTCAGAAGGGCGGTTAGCGAAAAAACTGTTTGGAAGCCGGTGCCAACGGCATAGGCTGGGAGCGGCGCGCGCGAGAAAACGAAACCCATATGGACCGGGTGAGAATTTTGAGCGCTGCCGCTCCCGGATTTACGTCCGATTAACCACTTGCCAACAGCTTCGAAGAACACCGGCTACGCATCTAAGATTGGAGGCTATAGCACGAGACGGATAATCACGCTGTCGAATTTGCCCCGTTACAACCTTCTTCGCTCGGTGATTGTAGCGTCCAATCTCGATCTTTAATTTTCTTACCCTTGACTACATTCGCTAATCCCACATGTCTTTTACGAAATATCGCATGCGTACGTCATATCGTAATAATCCATGCCATCGTAGAGATGGAGTTATAGGTGGATATTGGAAATATCATTGTGAAATCAATGATATAAATAATATTCTGGAATGTGGCATCGAAGTTGCCATATAGAAGGCATCCGATGAACGAAGCGGAGTTAAGTTTCGACAACGGATGGCAATTATGGATATGGCGTCTGATAAGTTTTTTGTTATTGATATTTAGTTAGGCGTAACCGTACATGGATAGGTGGCTATTTATTTCTAGTACAAGGGAAAAAAAAGAGTATGCAAATTAAGAAAGAGCGTGGTTGGGTTGTTTACACGATTTGTAAAAGTCAAGGTTTTACACCAGCAAGCATATTACCGCCGGTGATATACGACGCCGCTAAGGACATTGACAGGTATGAGAATAGGCTGCTGTGGAAATTATTTCTTGATTGGGCGGCTGATCCTAATTATGGGAAAAGTACCGTGGGGACCAGTGGCTACTTATTGAGAAGTTTCGAGAAATACTGGCGTTCAGTGCCGGGTGACCGCTTCGGCTGGGTACGTTTCCCCGAAGGCCATCCCGAACGATTGATAATGACCATGGCAGAAGACAGTAAGTCGTCGACACCAGAGGTGTTAATCGCTGACCTTGGGGCAGACCTGGATGCTAACAACTCCGACGTCACTCTCCACCTCAATGGTGACGGTAGTCCGATAGGGACAGATTTCCCCAGAAACTTTGGCGCTAACATTATGTTACAACGTTCTACAAAACGCGTCCAAACCGCTACCGAGGCACTGAAGAACATGGCTCCGGCTGTTGCCAAGCCCCAGTCTCCAGCAGACCAGTCGCTCGGATGTGCTGTGCAAGCGGTGAGATCCGCACTCGAAAAGCTGAAGGCGGCAGGCAGCCTTGCCGAAGAACAAGCTCAGCGACAGCGTTAGGCCTTAATCCGTGTTCATCCGCTGACCTTGGGCGGGAAGGCCGTCAATTCAAAATTTGAAAGCCGAGGAATCGGAAAAACGCCTGGGTTGGGTAACGGAATTCATTCTGTCTGGTGCATCGGACGCGGTTTTACGAAGAGCTGGCCCCGGAAAATCGGACAGCCGCATAAATGAAGTTTCTGTTCTAAGCACCGCTCCATAAGGGGCAGAAACCTGAGTACAGAAGATGAAGCAAAAGAGAAGAAATCAGTCGGCGGCCTTTAAGTCCAAGATAGCCCTGGCAGCTCCGGGAAAATTCTGTCCAATAATCCGGGACCACCGCTGCGTGAACCGGCTACGGGCTTTGGGAAAAATAAGGAATTGAAGTCGGGCCGCCAGAATCCATGACGGATGCTTTTGAGAAGGGTGCGCGGTTCGACAACGGGCGAATGCCGCTCCGAAATGAGCTGCGGTCAGATAGACGATGGTTTGATGGTCGTTACCACTTCGAAGTGGGCGATCGATAGCGAATTCGAAGACTTAGACGGCCGGATATGCCCGGCCTAGGTCCAAGAATGTCGGGGGCTCAAGTGTCAAGAAAAAGGTTCGGGTTGTGCCCCGAGGACAAAGACCTCCCGGCTTTATTTATTAATCAACAAGGGGAAAAACAATGATCTTGATGAAATTTGGTACAGAAATTAAAGGCGACTCTACCGTAGCCAGTCATACCGATTGGATAACCGTTGATTCTCTACAATTCGGAGTCGGCCGCGCGATTTCCACCAGTGGCGTCGGCAAGGACCGGGACACCAGCAATCCGTCGTTTTCCGAAGTCACGATCTCCAAGAGCATGGACGTCGCTTCCACCGAGTTGTGGCGGCAGGCCGTTTGCGGCAAGAGCTTGGGGGATTGCACGATCCATTTTATCCAGACAGGCGGCACCGACGCCAAGGGGCAGGTTTATTTGGAGATCATTCTGGCGGATGCGATTATCAGCTCGTATTCCGCTTCGAGTGGGGGCGACCGTCCGAGCGAATCCATTTCAATCAGCTTCAACGAGTTCAAGATCACCTACAGCAGCTTCGACGAGGGCGGCACAGCCAAGAAAGGAGAGACCAAGGGCTGGAACCTCATGAAAAACGAGATCGTTTAAACCGGCGATTTGGGGGCGGAGGGCCGTGTGCCCTCCGTTTGTTTTGTTCTATAGAGGCGAGACCAGCTCCATGGAAAAAGCTCAAGATGCTTTACGCGCCGGGAATCTCGACGAGGCATTGCGCATCGTTCAGCAACAGGTTCGTCAGGAGCCGGCGACCGGCAAGCATAGAATCTTCCTGTTCCAGCTATTGACCGTTTTGGGCGATTGGACTCGCGCATCGAACCAACTGGACGTTTTGCATGACCTCGATGCCAGTGCCTTAGGCATGGTGCAAACCTATCGCCAGGTCCTGGAATGCGAACGGGTCAGAGCCGACGTGTTCGCGGCGCGACGGTCGCCCTTGGTGTTCGGTAATCCCGAAGCCTGGATGGCTCTGCTCCTTGAAGGGCTGAGGCTGTCCGTCTCGGGGCAGCACGCCGAAGCGAGGTCCCTCCAGGAGAAGGCGTTCGAGCAGGCGCCTGCCGTTTCCGGGAGTCTGGACGGCGAGCCTTTCGCCTGGATTGCAGACGCCGACAGCCGCTTGGGCCCGATGCTCGAGCTCATTGTCAAAGGGCAGTATTACTGGATTCCGTTTCACAGGATAAAGCGAGTCGAAATTACACCTCCGACAGACCTGCGAGACCTTGTTTGGCTACCGGCGCACTTTACCTGGGCGAATGGCGGGGAAGCCGTCGGTTTTATTCCAACCCGTTATCCGGAATCGGAACTATCGGATGACGCGGCAATCCGATTGGCGCGCAAGACCCAGTGGACAGAAGTCGTCGAGGGTGTGTATCACGGTATGGGACAACGCATACTGACGACGGACCAAGACGATTTTTCGCTGCTGGACAGCAGGGTAATCGATTTCGACCCGGTGTCCGGGTGATCCGAATCCATCATGGCTGAACTGACCCAAAAAGAGCGCCTGCAGCCGTCCCTTCTCGATCGGCTGACCGACGACGCACCGGGCGAGCGGCAAGAGTCTCGAGAAAAACGAGTTTTATCAGTGCAAAAACTGCGTCAATCGGTTCTTCGCGATATGAGTTGGCTGCTCAACGCCCGCTCGCTGGAGAGTCTCCTAAGCCTGGAGCAGTATCCGGAGGTGGCGAAATCCGTCGTTAACTTCGGATTGAAGGATTTATCCGGAACCACGATCACGGGCGCAGACACCTCGGCCATAGAGAGACGGCTGAAACAGGCCATTCAGAATTTCGAACCCCGAATTATTCCCCATTCCTTGAAGGTTACGGTCACGGCTGCCGAAGATAAGATGAACCATCAGGCGATGAGTTTCGATATCGAGGGCGAGCTGTGGGCGCAGCCGTTGCCCGTACATCTCTATATCCGCACCGAAATCGATATCGAAACGGGTGATGCGAGCCTGCGGGACCTGAGCGGCTGATACCATGGACCCACGATTGCTCAAGTACTACAACCGGGAGTTGCAGCATCTTCGAGAGATGGGCTCCGAATTCGCGAAGGAATATCCCAAGATTGCCTCCCGTTTGGGGTTGGAAGAGTTCGAGTGCGCGGACCCCTATGTCGAACGGCTGCTGGAGGGTTTCGCTTTTCTCGCGGCGCGCGTCCAGCTCAAGATCGACGCCGAATTCCCCACGTTCACCCAACATCTCTTGGACATCGTTTACCCGCACTATCTAGCGCCGACGCCCTCAATGGCCGTAGCCCAACTGCAACCCGATCTCAGCGAGGGATCCTTAGTAGACGGGTTTTCGATTCCACGGGGAACGGCGGTTAGAAGCCAGATCGCCAAAGGGGAACAAACGGCCTGCGAGTATCGAACGGCCCACGATCTAACGCTATGGCCTCTTCAGCTCGTCGAGGCGGAGTACCTATCCAATCCCAGTGCCGTCGCCAACATGGGCGTGTCCAGCGTATCCGGGCTAAAAGCAGCCATTCGCGTGCGGCTAAAGACTACGGCCGGGTTGACGTTCAGCAAGTTGACGCTTACTCGGCTGCCGCTTTTCCTACGCGGTTCGGGGGAACTGCCGGCGAGACTTTACGAGCAGATTTTGGCTAATACCATCGCTGTTGCGGCGCAACCGGCCGCTCAACCGCCTTCTCCTTGGTGTCAGATTATCGATCGCGAACCGGTCGCGCGCATGGGATTCGAGGACAACGAGTCGCTGTTGCCGTTCGCGCCGCGCTCGTTCCAGGGTTATCGGCTGTTGCACGAATATTTCGCGTTTCCGGAGCGCTTCCTGTTCGTAGAGCTCGGGAATCTGCGGCCGGCGGTCGCCCGCTGCGACGGAGACGAGTTGGATGTCTTCATCCTGCTGAACCGGTCCCATCCAGTTCTGGTCAACGCGGTGAACGCCAGCCATTTTGCGCTGTTCTGCACCCCAATCATCAATCTCTTTCCGAAGCGGACGGACCGTCTTCACCTGAATCCCACAAACCACGAATACCACATCGTGCCCGACCGGACCAGGCCCATGGATTACGAGGTCTATTCGGTGACGGAAGTAACGGGCTATGGATCCGACCAGGCGCAGGAAGTCGAATTTTTGCCGTTCTACGGTTCAAAGCACGCCTATCGCCGCGGCGACGAAAATGCGTATTACAGCCTGCGCCGTGAAAAACGGCAGTTATCGTCGAAACAGCGGCGCCATGGATTGCGTTCCAGTTACATCGGCCAGGAAGTTTACATCTCGATCGTCGATGCGGATCAGGCACCTTATTCCAGCACTTTGAGGCAGTTGGGATTCAGAACCTTATGTACCAACCGCGATTTACCGCTGCTGATGCCGGTTGGGGTGAGTGACACCGACTTTACGCTGCAGATCGGTGCCCCGGTGCGGTCGATCCGATGTCTGGCGGGGCCGACAAAGCCGCGGCCGGCCATGGCCGACGGAACCGCGGCATGGCAATTGATCAGCCATCTCTCGCTGAACTATCTTTCTCTGTGCGACAGCAGTTCGCACGAGGGGGCGCTGGCTTTACGGGAGCTGTTATCTCTGTACGCGGATTGGCATGACGGCGCGGTACGCAAGCAGATCGAGGGCGTCTTATCCGTCCGTGCCGAGAACAAGGTCAGGAGGATAGATTCGCAGGGTCCCATCGTATTCGGCCGTGGACTCGGGATAACCGTGAACTTCGACGAGGCGGCGTTCGAAGGAAGTGGCGTCTTTTTGATCGGTGCGGTACTGGAGCAATTCTTCGCACGCTATGCGTCGATCAATTCGTTTACCGAAACATCGATAAGCACTAGTGACAGAGGAGTTATCATGCGATGGCCGCCGAGGATCGGAAGACGCCACACGATTTGAGCCAGGCAGCCCGCGAAGCCTACGAGTTCGATTTTTTTCAACTCTTGCGGCTTATCGAATGCCGTTTTGCCGCAAAACCGAGATTGGGGACTTCGCTGACGATCGCCGACGAGCCGATTCGGCTGCGCCAGGTGCCCGAACTGGATTTTGCCCCATCCGCCTTGGCGTCGTTCACTCCCGGCGGAGACGGCCGGCCGGCTGATTTATCCGTACGGTTTCTCGGGCTTTTCGGTCCCAATGGTCCGCTGCCGCTCCACTTGACCGAATACGCGCGGGAGCGCCTGCACCACCACAACGATTCGACGTTCGCTCGCTTCGCGGATGTTTTTCACCACCGAATGTTGTCCCTGTTTTATCGGTCCTGGGCGAATGTTCGACCGAGCGTGAGTTTCGATAGACCGGAGTCGGATAGCTTTGCCTTCTACTTAGAGTGCCTGGTCGGTCTTGGCTTGCCGTCTCTGCAGAACCGCGACGCCATGCCCGATCGGGCCAAACGCTTTCTGTCGGGGCTCTTGGCTTGCCAGACCAAGCACGCCGATGGCTTGTCCGCGATCATTCAGTCGTTTTTCAACACGGCGGTCTCCATTCGGGAGTTTATCGGCGAGTGGATGGATATTCCCGAAGACGATCGGTTCCAGCTCGGAAAGTCGCCGCAGATCGGCGCACTCGGGTTATCGGCAGTCATCGGGGCGCGGGTTTGGGGCTGTCAGCATAAGTTTTGCGTCGTCTTGGGACCCCTGGGATTCGACGAGTACCGGGCGTTTTTGCCGGGCGGCGCGAGTTTGGTGGAATTGGTGGCCCTCGTCCGCAACTACATCGGCCAAGAGCTGGTGTGGAGCGCGAACCTGATTCTTCGTGCGGAGGAAGTGCCGTCGCTAATGCTGAATGGATCTGCACAACTGGGATGGACCACGTGGCTGGGTGATAGAGCGAGCGAGGACGATGCCGACGATTTGTTGTTGAATCCTTATGTCCGGGGAGTCGGGAACGGTCAGATGTCTGCGGGAGCGGCTTTTTGAGGACCTTTTTGCAAAACGGGGGCTGAGACCGTTTTCAGATGCGATCGCGCCTACGAGCTAGACTTCTCGATGCTCGGCGCAAGCTTTAGTACCAACCATAGATAATCGAAAGACACGAGGGGGAGCCATTCATGGGAGAAATCAGCCGAGTTAAATTGTTCGGCAAGCTAAACAGAGTCTGTTACAAGGCTGTCGAGAGCGCGACCGTCTTTTGCAAGCTCCGGGGGAATCCCTACGTTGAATTGGTGCATTGGCTGCATCAATTGCTTCAGCTTCAGGATTCCGACCTCCACCGCATCATCAAGCAGTTCGGAGTCGAACCGGGGCGCCTCGCCAAAGATGTGACCGATGCGCTGGATCGGCTGCCGCGAGGGTCGACCTCGATTTCTGATCTCTCCGCCCATGTGGAGGAAGCCGTGGAGCGGGCATGGGTCTACGGAACATTGATGTTCGGCGAGAGCCAAGTCCGCACCGGACACCTGGTCGTGGGCGTTCTGAAGACACGCGGATTGCGCAGCGAGCTCATCGGAATTTCGAAAGAGTTCGACAAGATCGGTCTCGATGCCTTGACCGACCGTTTCGACGCGCTTCTTACCGGTTCGCCCGAGGAAGGGTTGGCCGCGACCGATGGATTCCAGGCCGGCGGCGGTGCGGTTCCGGGCGAAGCGAGCGGAGCCATGGCGCCTGCCGCCATGGGCAAGCAAGAGGCGCTCAAGCAATTCACCGTCGATCTGACCGAACAAGCCCGGCAGGGAAAGATGGACCCCATCGTCGGCCGCGACGAAGAAATTCGCCAGGTCATCGATATCCTCATGCGTCGCCGCCAGAACAATCCTATCCTGACGGGAGAGGCCGGCGTCGGCAAAACCGCCGTCGTAGAGGGGTTCGCGCAGAAAATCGTTGCCGGCGACGTTCCGCCGCCGCTTCGGGATGTCAGCCTTCGCACCTTGGACGTGGGGCTTCTGCAGGCGGGCGCGAGCATGAAGGGCGAGTTCGAAAATCGTCTGCGGCAGGTTATCGAGGAGGTTCAGGCCTCACCCAAGCCGATCATTCTGTTCATCGACGAAGCGCACACCTTGGTCGGCGCCGGCGGAGCCGCTGGTACCGGAGACGCGGCGAATCTGTTGAAGCCAGCCCTGGCGCGCGGAAATCTTCGCACCGTCGCGGCGACCACTTGGGCGGAGTACAAAAAGCATATCGAAAAGGACCCGGCCTTGACCCGCCGCTTCCAGGTGGTTCAGGTGCATGAACCGAGCGAGGAGAAAGCCATTCGCATGATGCGCGGCGTGGTTTCCGTGATGGAAAAGCACCACCGGGTTCAGGTTCTGGACGAGGCGCTGGAATCTGCCGTTAGGCTTTCCCACCGTTATATTCCGGCCCGCCAGTTGCCCGACAAGGCGGTGAGCTTGCTGGATACCGCCTGCGCGCGAGTCGCCATCAGCCAGCATGCGGTGCCGGCCGAGGTGGACGATTGCCGTAAACGAATCCAGGCGCTCGAAACGGAGCTCGATATTATCGGCCGGGAACGTTCGATGGGTATCGATACTGCCGCCCGTCAAACCCAAGCAACGGCGAAACTGGAGGCGGAACGCGGGCGGCTTGCCGAGTTGGAGGAGCATTGGAATGCGGAAAAAGCCTTGGTTGACAAGATCCTGAATCTGCGCAAAGCGCTTCGGGAGCAGACCGGCAAGGTTGAAGGCACCGGCAGCGATCTGGAAAAAGCCTCGGAACCGAGTGACGCTTCGGACGGTAGCCGGCCGAGCCGCGACGGGCTTCTCGCGGAGCTCAAGGATTTGCAGTCCGAGTTGCACACTTTACAGGGCGAGCACCCTCTGATTCTCCCCACCGTTGATGCCCAAGCGGTGGCCTCCGTGGTGCAGGACTGGACCGGCATACCCGTCGGCCGCATGGTCAAAAACGAGATCGAGACCGTGCTCAAGCTGGCGGATACCTTGGAGCAACGCATCATCGGTCAGCGCCATGCGCTGGAGATGATCGCCAAGCGGATTCAGACCTCCCGTGCCGGCCTCGACAATCCCAACAAACCCATTGGTGTCTTCATGCTGGCGGGCACCTCGGGCGTCGGCAAGACGGAAACCGCTCTCGCTTTGGCCGAAGCCCTGTACGGCGGCGAACAGAACGTCATCACCATCAACATGAGCGAGTACCAGGAAGCTCATACGGTTTCCACCCTGAAAGGGGCTCCTCCGGGTTATGTCGGCTACGGCGAAGGCGGGGTACTGACCGAGGCGGTGAGACGCCGGCCGTATAGCGTGGTGCTGCTGGACGAGGTGGAAAAGGCCCACCCGGACGTCCACGAAATTTTCTTCCAAGTGTTCGACAAGGGCTGGATGGAGGACGGCGAGGGACGGATGATCGACTTCAAGAACACGCTGATTCTTTTGACCACCAACGCCGGCACCGATCTCATCATGAACTTGTGCAAGGATCCGGACTTGATGCCGGAGCCCGAAGGTATCGCAAAGGCTCTGCGCGAGCCCCTGCTCAAGGTCTTTCCGCCGGCGCTCTTGGGACGCCTGGTGGTGATTCCCTATTACCCTCTGAGCGACGAGATGATTGGCACCATCGCAAGGTTGCAGCTCGGCCGAATCCAAAAGCGTGTCGAGCAAGCCCACAAAGTTCCATTTACCTACGACGACGAAGTCATCAAGCTGATTACCACCCGCTGCACGGAACTTGAAAGCGGCGGTCGCATGATCGACGCAATTCTCACCAATACCGTATTACCAAAAATCAGCCAGGAGTTTCTGACGCGGATGATGGAAGGGAACCCCATAGCCCGGGTGCATGTGACGGTAGAGAATGGGGAGTTCGGGTATGGGTTCGAGTAGACGGCGAAAGGCGAGAATCGGGCAAAACTTAATAAAAAGCCGAAAGGCTATTCCTGTATCAACAAAAAGTGCGCTTGTGGGGGGAAAGGTTTGAACATGCAAGGCCCAAAGTTCGACCCTACCAATTTGAGAGACGGCGACATTGGCGCATCGTCCCTGGCCAACCGTTAACGTAATTCACACCGGATTATATGACGGCGTCGGCGGTGTTATTAGGAAATCAGCCGGCGCGACGGGATTGCGCTCGATGAAGATAAGCGGTATGGCTACAAAGTCCAAATCTACCGGCGAACAATGGAAGCATCGCCATGGCGGCGCATGATAACCGATATTAATCAATGCAACTTTCGGGGATATAGAAGAGGGGGCTCAAAATGACTAGACAACGGCAACGCTTTCCTAATTCCTGCGCTGCGACGAGCTTATTGTGCGCGGCCGATGAACTGGGTGTAAATAACCTTCCGCGACATCCAAATTATTGCCTTTGGAGAGCCGATGAACCGTTATTGATTACGAACGATTGCCAGAAAAGGATCTACCAATGGACCAGCAATAATCCGAACAGGCTGGACGCTGGACACTGGGGTTACTCGATGCCTTCGGACATTGCCAATTGCGCGGATCATCTAGGTTTAAATGTACGCCTCCTGGTTTACTCCTCGTGGACAGTGGCCGCGCTTAAAATCTTCTACGGGAATGAGTGGAATAGGATCAGAAACCATCCGGCTTACGAAAATAGAACAGACGGCTCATCCACCCATGTGCTCGCGAATGACGAGAGAGAACTGAAGATACTTGCCGAGTGGCAGGATCTCTGCGGGCCTATCAAAACAATAGGCGCCATGCATTGTGTAATGGTTCGTCCAAACGGTACGGTCATGGAGCCCGGCGATGGAAACGACAAACCAAGCATTGCGGTCGATAAAGCCTATAACGGAATGCATGGCACCGGCATTTCCATTATTGTCAGCCGATAGCCGGCATTGCCCGGATGAAGCTTGCGGAATCGGGGATGGCTGCGGCTCTAATTGTCCCGGATTTTACCGCGTTCCATCCAAGCTGTTTGGTGATAACCAGTCGTTGCACGGAATTCGAAAACAGCGCATGAACGACGCGATCCTCACCTGTACGGTATCGCTGAAGATCGGCGAGGAGTTCTTGACAAGGATGATGGAAGGGAAACCCGTAGCCCGGGTGCATGTGAAAAGGTGGGATAACGCCATTAAGTTAAGCCGTCATGCGGGCAGGGATTCACGCTGAACATTCCTGCCCGGCGCCCTTTGGATAAATGCACAACTATGCCGGGAACAAATTTGAACGCACGAAGTGCGGCCCGAGGGGCGAGTATCAGGGAACAGACAAGTAAATCCGCTCCGGGCGGATTTGTGGGGGCATCCAGCGCACAAGAATGTGCTCCGACCCGATGCCATCCTTGGCCTTTGGGTTCCGGCATTCCCTGCTGGAAGGGGCCGACAAAGGCCCGTTTGCGATTGGAAGGGCGGCTTCGGCGCTCCCGAAGACGCCGTTTGCGATTGGAAGGGTCGCGACTCAAGCGACCGTTTGCGATTGGAACGACATACGGAGCGCAACTTAACGGCATTGAAAGGTGAGGAAGGGGGCGTTTGGGGATAGGGTTGAGTGAGCTGGCATCCGGGCGGTGAAACGTTTGAATAGAAAAATTTATTGAGGTGAAGTGAAGTATGTGTGTCAGAGACTTTCTTTCCGATCCATTGTCGTTTTTGGAAAACAATATTCTTTTGACGTCCGAGTTCAATGGTGACATCAATCCAGGTATCAAAACCTTCACTCTGCAGCCACACAGGGGAGTAGTCGGAAAGAAGCTTGGAAGCGTACTGCCGGTTTACAAACTTGTACCGGCCAATACCTTGTCAAGCATTATCGCGTATTGGTGCCCTTACCGAGCGAACGAGCTGCATTCCGTCACTGTCGGGCGCATGGCCCGCTTCATGTTCACGGCGACTATGGACGGTTGCAGTCTCGGAGTGGGCACCGATGGCGGTCACGGTACCCGGGTCATATCCCATGTGAATTCGGCGAACTACGGGTCAGGCCTCGAGCAAGCACTCGGCATGGACAAGGCACGCGCCGAACAGCGGAAAATGCAATCAAATCTGTTGAAACACAAGCACGGGAGCGGTCAAGTTTCCGTGATAAGCCCTCTTGAATATATGCGCGACGTAGATGGGGATTTGGTGCTCAAGTCAACGACATTCGGTATCCGTCCGGATGGTATCGACGATTGGCATTTCTATGTACATCGTTATTACAAGGATATGAGCAAGTTCAATCCGATCCTTTACCTACGGGATACGACGCGCGTCTTCTGAAACGGCCTTCCACCGGGTGGACCGTATGACCTTTTCAACAATGCTAACCCGGCCGGACGCATGTAGGAATCTAGACAGATTGCCGAGCGGTTTACGAAGCGTGTGAAGAAAAGCCCGGAAAACGGGTTGTCGTAAATAATTAGAGTATTTCCCCGCAATGCCGGGGGATTTGACTTCGACTGGGGGACTTGCCGATGGCCACTTGCCTGGAGTACGCAAAAATCGCTTTTGCGGCTTATTTCAAGAGTGCTAGGTTCTGTTGACATTTCGGGAGCTCTCCGGCGAAGTCGCTCGCCATTTACGAAATGGCGAACCGATTAGCAGTCACGGAGAATGAATGGCGTATCCTCTTTCCGATTTTGGCGGCTCAAAAACATGTATATATCGGCGCGGAAGTGCAATGTCGTCGCTTCATGGATGCGGTTCTGTGGGTTCTACGCAGTGGCGC
>Ga0196971_1000450_pt1 | contig 31173 bp, 33 predicted proteins | sample S1v_1013CmetaG_FD_148660 | JGI IMG/M metagenome (GOLD analysis project Ga0196971, IMG submission 148660) | Soil microbial communities from Anza Borrego desert, Southern California, United States - S1+v_10-13C | ecosystem: Environmental > Terrestrial > Soil > Desert | place: USA: California...
CGGCGGACTGCAGCTTGCGCATTGCCTTGCTCCGCTTCAGCATCTCCATGCGCAGCTCGCGGATGCGTGATCGGATGCGCGGATCGCCTTCCCTCTGCTTGACTTCGTCGCGCACATCGCGGCGGCTCATGCGCATGCGCCTGCCGAACTCCCAGCGGGTATAGGAATAATCGATGATGGCAACCGCCAGCAGTGCAAGCACGAGTTTGGACAGCAGGCCGCCTGTCATGCCGAGCAGGATGCGGGGATAGGCGCCGGTGTCGATCGCGGAGAGCAGCGTCAGTCCGGCGATATCGTCGCGGATAACGATGAAGGCGACCGCGCCCAGGATAACGAGTTTGAAGACGCTCTTTACCGCCTCATACAAGGCGCGCGCCGAGAATATCCGCTTGAATCCCATTGCAGGGTTGAGACGGTCCATATCCGGCGTCAAGGGCTTGACGCTCAAGATCGGACCGGTCTGCAACAGGTTGACCAGGATCGCGACAATCAAGAGCGCCAGAAACAGGGGAGCGAGAATATTCAGCATGCCGACCAGGACTTGGCCGAGCCAAGCCGACACGCCATCGGCACCCCAGTCAAGGTCGCGCATGTGCTTCAGAATGGACTGCTGGAGCCGCGCAGTCTGGCGCACGCCGTCCCAACCGCAGGCAAACAGGGTTCGTGCCAGCGCGGCAAGCACGGCCACGGCCGTCAGGTCCTGACTCTTTGCGACCGAACCTTGCTTGCGCGCCTGCTCAAGCTTGTACGGGGTCGCCTCTTCACTGCGATCGAAATCCTGGTCAGCCACTTAGCGCAACACCTGTTCCCAATAATTGAAGGCCGATGCGTACACTCGGCCCATTACCGGCCCCAGATGGCCGACGGTCAGCGCAAGCATTGCGACGCCTGCGACGATCTTCACTGGAATGCCGACCACGAATACGTTCATCTGCGGCAGAATGCGCGACACAAGTGCCAATCCGATTTCGATCAGGAAGAGGCAAAACATGACGGGCGCGACCAATGCGATCCCCAGCGAAAACATGAGACCGAACTGGCGGAGAGCCGCTTCCGGCGTCAGGGCTTGCCAACCCGCCCCGGGTGGCACCTGCTGCAACGAGAACGCGACGCCGCGCAGGAAGGCGTGGTGCCCGTCCATTCCGAAGAAAACGGCCAGGCCCAGCATGTTGAAAATGGTCGCGAAGAGAGGAGAACCTGCCCGCGTGACGGGATCGAATACGGACCCGATGCCGAACCCGCTTTGCACGTCGAGTATCTTGCCGGCCACGGAAAAGGCGCCGAACGCAGCAAACACACCAAACCCCATCGCTGCGCCAAGCGCCAGTTCGGCCAACGATGCCGCGAACAGCGATCCTGCGGACTGCGGCGCATCGGGCAAGTGGACGTCCATGCCCCACGCGATAGCAAGACTGACAGAGAGCGTGAACAACACGCGCAGCACGGCGAGTCCGGACAGGGTCGAGAAGATCGGGGTCATCACCAGCAGTACGCCGAGTCGAAGCGCCAGCAGATATATGCAGGCGAGCCAGCGTGAATCGATGAGCATCGACATGGCCGGCGCGCTTAGAAGTGCGAAGGAATGCCGGAGATCAGGCTCGCGGAAAACGCAAGGAGACGCTTGAGCATCCACGGCCCGAACATGACCAGCACCAGGACCGCCGCGACAATCTTCGGGATATATGTGAGCGACATTTCCTGCACCTGGGTCACCACCTGGAGAACGCTGACGCACAGGCCGACGACCAGGGTCACCCCGAGCAGCGGCGCAGAAATGATCAGCGCATTCCAGAGAACATCCGCAAGCAATTGCACTGCAAGGTCCGGCTTCACTCTTGTCCCCCAAACGAACGGCGGCCGGGACGCATCCCGCCCATCGACGTAGATACTTCACAGCGAACGCATTGACACACTGACAAATGTCAGATCGCCGGCGAGTGTATCGAGGCGCATTGCCATTGTCAAAGTGTTAATTTCTCTAATCTTGGTTGGGGAATCCGGGCACTTGCGCCAGAAGTATTTCCTGGACCAACAAGCGATTCGTGCAGGGATGTCATTACGGGCGGATCAGCTTGACGGTGTATCAACGGCGACACTATAGTTCGCCCACACTCAGGACTTGAACAAGCCATGACCGTCAATCCCCTCTCGCGCCTTGACCAGGCCGAACTCCTTCATCTGGCACTTCAGGCCGGTAGCAACGGTGAATCCGGCGCCGCAATCGGGTATCTCAAGGAAGCAGTATCCCGTCCTGATGCGAACGGGAAAGCCCATTTTCTTCTGGGAGCGGAATACGCGCAGATCAGGATGTACGACAATGCGCGAGCGGAAATGGAAATGGCCGTCGCGCTGGATCCCGCACTGTCCATCGCTCGTTTTCAACTCGGCCTGCTGTGGCTCACGGCGGGTGCGGCCGACAAGGCGCGGGAAACTTTAAGACCGCTCGAGGAACTGGGTAACGATCATGCGCTCGCTCATTTCAGCCGCGGCTTGATGCATTTGATTGCCGATGATCTGGCTGATGCCCGCATGTCCCTGCAACGGGGGATCGAATGCAATACCGAACATCCCGTGCTGAGCCAGGACATGCAAAAAATCATCGACGAGCTGGACAAGCTACCCCCGGAATCCTTTCAACCCAAAGACGTCGCCGCCATGTCGGAAGATGCAAGCACTCGCCATGTCTTCCTTTCCGCGTATGCCGGAAAAGATAACAACCATTAAAACCCGGCGAGCATAGACAAATGGCGCATTCGATCAGCAACGTGGGGCAACTGGTTTCCGTCATACGCGCCCAGCTCGCGGCTCGCCCGGAACTCAACCCGCCGCAAAAACGAGCCGCATCCGCTTCGCGGCCGGCTCAGCCCGCCGCCTATAGCCCCGAGAACCTGGAGGCTCTCATCGGACGTCGGATCAGGAATATCGATCCTGATGATCCGCACAGGGGGCGCAAGGCCTTCCGGGTCTTGCTTGAGGCAATCCTGCTCTCGCACTTCGGGGAAAACCTCATCAACGACCCCAGGTTTTATCAACTGGTGGACGATGTCCAGGGGTCAATGGAACGCGATCCCGCTCTTCTCAAACTCATTGAATCCGCCACCGCTCACCTCCTTTCGGCACAAGCTTAGGGCTCGTGCGCCCCCCCTTGCACCGCACAATGGTTGCGAAAACTCAAGCTTCTTTCAGGAAATACTGCTAGATTGAAATTGGTTGCACTCAAGAAATAAGGGGGTTCCATGTCCTTCTCTTTCTCAGGCAACATCTGTCGTACCCCGCGCACACGCCGCATGCCAGCGCTTTTGCCTTCCATTCCCGATGGAGGTGCCTCATGAAACCTGCATCGAGAGGCACCGCGCCGGCCGCTTCCACCTCCTCCGTTTTACAGCTTGGCTGCCCGGCGACCAGTCCCGCATCGGTCCGGGCGGCAATTGATTCGGGTGCCGATTGTGTCAGGGTGCCCTATGAGACGGCCGGCATGACGCTCCGCAACACAAGGAACGAGCGTTTGGCTGAAGCGGTCCGGTATGCGCACCGGAGGGCGCGAAAGTTTGTCCTCGACCTCGCGATGCCTGCCGGCGCCACATGGGGAGAACGGAGCGCAGCGCTTGCATGGGCGGAGCAGTGCGGGGTGGACGCCGTTGTCTTATCGGATGCGGCGCTCGCTGCCTACAGCGCAGTCAGGCATCCGGCACTGCGCGTGCATGCCCTTGCGCCGCCATCCGTCTGCGCGAGGACGGCACGGCTCATGGCGGTGCAGCTGAATGCCGCCCGGATCCTGGTTCCCTCGACGGTCTCGACCGCGCAACTTGTGGAGATCGTGTCGGCGGCCGGCGTTGAAATCGAACTAATGGATGTCGATCACGATCCTGTGGAGGGGGACGCAGCATGCAATGACGCGTGGTTTTCCGCGGATCGCCGGAGGGAGCAGGCATTGGCCCGGCTGCCGTTGCTGGCATCCCTCGGCGTGCGCGCCGTGCAGGTTGGCACGGAGAGCGACATGCCCCGTGAACTCGCGATGCTGGTGCGCCGCTGGCGTCACGCCATCGATCGTTGCCTCGCGCGTCCCGGCATCCTTCCTTGAGCCGACGCGCTACTTGCTGGCGGACGGCAGGAAACGCCGCGATAGCGATTGGGTCGCCACGAAGATTTCGCGCAGCAGGTAGACGAAGCTGCCGATGAGCGAGAACATGCCGAGGACGAAGCAGAGTGCGATGAATTTCGCGAGCGCAAGCTTGAGCGCATCGCCGATGAACAGGGCCGCAATCACGACGCAGACAAGCAAGCCGCAGCAGGTGCTCAGGGTTATCGCGCGGTTGATGAGATGGGCGCGGCGGTACAGGGTCAGCAGCTCCGACTGCGCGTCGGCGAAGCTTCCGCCCGCACCGTTGGAAAGCCTGTCCTCGAGTACGCGCGAGCGGTCGATGATGCGCGCAAGGCGGTTGGTCAGGACGGCAAGCTTGGTCCCGACGCCGGTGAGCAGGAATACCGGAGCGATCGAGAGCTGGATGATGTGGCTGATGTCGGTGAGATGAATATCCATTGGTGATCGAAGCAGTATGATGGAAACCTTCCCGCCCTGCCTGCCGGGGACGGCGTAGTGTAACAGGATGGGTCCGCAATGTTGCTCGACACGTGCTTCAGGGCAGCCAGAACGGCCCGGATTGAGCGAGCGCAAAGATCACAATACCCGCTGGAACCGAAGGCCGATCCGCTTACCTTATCGCAATCGACTGGTTGTTATTTCTCAATCCAACTTCAATTTGCTCTGTTAATTTGAGCGGAAGACGGTCTTATAGGCTGATAGATGAGGGCGGAAACCGGTGAAATCCGGGTGCCGGCTGAAGCACGCAAGGCTTCCATTCCCTCGGGCTGATCGGTGTCAGCGAGGGTCCTCCGGTTCCGTGGAACCCTGTCCAATGCCGGGCCGCCCGCTCCTTCCGGTGACTGAAACTGAACTGCTTCAGGCGCGCACATGCGACCGGGGAACAGGCATTGGCAACAGAGAATTGCGATGACCACACAATTGGAATACAGCACAGGCAATTTGCCTAACTTCATCACCTCCCTGTCGCGCTTCCCTGCCGCGAAGGTGGGGCCGTCGCTATTGTCGGTCATTCAGTCTGCGATGGATGGGGTGGTCATCGTGGACTCGATGCGTCACATCGTCCTCGTCAACCAGAAGGTCGAGAGGATGTTCGGCTACCCCGCCGACCACCTGCTTGAGAAGCCGCTCGACGTCCTGATTCCGCCGCGTACCGGCAGCGAGCAGCGGCGGCATATCGACCGCCTCGCCGCTACGCGGTTTTCCGGACGGCGGACGAGGCTTGAGCTCAAGGGCTTGCATGCGGACGGCCAGTTCCTGACCTTCAATGCCAGCATCTCGCGCGTCACGGTTCACGGCGAACTGTTCCTGGCGCTGATCCTGCACGAGCCCGGCAGCCACCGGGGCGAGCACGACACGAAACGGCGCCTGGCGCGGCCGCACGACCTGCGCCGCTGGGCAGTCTCTTCGCAGCAGGCGACCGAAGTCGAGAAACGGCGATTCTCGAGGAAGCTTTACGACGATATCGGCCAGCGGCTGAGCGTCCTCAAGCTCGACCTCGACTGGCTGGAGAACAGCTTGCCCGAGACGGACGACGGCCTGCCGGCCCGGCTGGCCCAGATGCAGGGGCTGCTCGACAATGTCATCACCATGACGAAGAGCATGGCTTCCGCCTTGCGCCCTCCGCTCCTGGACGACTTCGGGCTGCTGCCTGCCGTGGAATGGATGGCCGAGAATTTCCAGAAGAAGACGGGTATCTCGTGCACTGTCGAGAGCACCGGCATGAACGGCAAACTGGATGATCCGATCGAGTCCGCGGTCTTCCGCGTGGTGCAGGAAGGATTGTCCAACATCGAGAAGCATGCCCATGCACGCAGCGCCCGGATTATTTTGGAACATACCGAAAACCAACTCGATGTTATGATTCAGGATGACGGCATCGGCCTGGCCGCCGGCAGTGAATTCAAGCCGGGGTGCTACGGACTGATCGCCATGCAGGAACGCATTTTCGTGCTTGGAGGTACAATCAGCATCGAAAATGTTGCACCGCACGGCCTCGCCATCCACGCGTCGATACCGATCGACCCTATTTTCAACACAGAGCAGAGCCCTCAGCCGCCGACCACACATCCATGATCCGCATTGTTATCGCCGACGACCACACTATCATGCGCGAAGGACTGAAGCGCATTCTTGATGGAGCCGACGACATCGAGGTCGTGGGTGAAGCCGTCGACGGCTTCGAAGCCCTTGCGCACGTCCGCAAGGGCGGCTTCGACCTGCTGATGCTCGACCTGTCCATGCCTGGTCGCAGCGGCGTCGAGCTGATCCGCCAGATCAAGGACGAGGTTCCCAAGCTGCCCATCCTCATCCTCACGATGCACGAGGAAGAGCAATACGCGGTGCGTGCCATCCGCGCCGGGGCGCGCGGCTACCTGACCAAGGAAAGCGCGGGCACGCAGCTCGTGAGCGCAATCCGCAAGGTCGCTTCCGGCCGCCCGTACATCAGCCTGGAAGTTGCCGAGCAGCTGGCGATGGATGTGATGCCCTCCAACGAGGACTTGCCGCACAAGCAGCTTTCCAACCGGGAATTCGAAGTCTTTACCCTCCTCGTCAGCGGCAAGTCGATCACCGAGATCGCCGACCTGCTGCACCTGAGCGCCAAGACGGTCAGCACGCACAAGACCCGCATCCTCACCAAGATGAACATGAATTCCCTCGCGGAAATGGTGCAGTACGCGGTCCAGCATCGTCTGTTGGGCCCGCTCAAGAACTGAAAATCCCCTCTTCCCGCAGCCGCCGCTCCTCACGGGCGGCGCATGTCGCCCCCTCCGCTGCGCCTGTTCCTGAAAGTCCAATCGGAAAACTTCCCGCCCATTTGTAGGCGGATTCTTACATGCCGCAACCGGCACCTACATTTCAATTCAGCTCAACCCGATAGCAATCGGCAGTTGCGGTTGCGATACTGATCATCCACACCGAAGCATGACAAGCGAACAACGTGCTTTTGCCCGGTGGCCGGCAAAGAACCGGACAAAAGCTTTTCGGTGCGCATGAGGCGACACTTCAACCGGTGCCCGCTGCCCTGCCTCCGGACGAATAGAACGAATGAACTGAATTAGGAGAAGCCCATGTTATCCACGCAAATGACTGAACCCCGTTCGGAGGCCGGCGTCCCGGCCGTGCACTCATCTTCCGTGGAAGCGGGCTGGCAACGCCAGGGCAAACTGTGGTCGAACCTGAAGGAACTGTGCGACGTGCTGCGCATTCCTTCCGCCGCCGTGCACACCGACGAGGAACTGCTGTTCCAGCACGTCCAGTTCAAGACTGGCCAGCGCATCCATACCATCGGCCAGCCGTTCGATACGCTCTACATCGTGCACTCCGGCTTCCTGAAGACGGTGCTGATCGACGAGTTCGGCAACGAGCAGGTGTTGAGCTTCCCGATGAAGGGCGACCTGTTCGGCGTTGACGGCATCCACACCAAGCGCTACGCCTCTGAAGCAGTGGCGCTCTCCAACTGCGACCTGATCCTGCTGCCTTTCAAGAAACTGACGGCGCTTGGCCGCGCGCATCCGGAGTTCGAGCACGCGATGTACAGCGTGATGAGCCGCGAGCTGGTGCGCGAACAGGCGATGGTCAGCATGCTGGGCGCGCTGAGCGCCGAGGCACGCGTGGCCCGTTTCCTGGTGAACCTGTCGGAACGCTATGCGGACATGGGATATTCCAGCAAGCTGTTCAACCTGCGCATGACTCGCCATGAAATCGGCAGCTATCTCGGCCTGACCCTGGAAACCGTCAGCCGCACGCTGTCGGCCTTCAACGAAATCGGTCTCATCACGGTCGACCAGCGCTCGATCGGCATCAAGGACCTCGATGCCCTGAAGACCCTGCGCCGCCTGCCGCCGTCCAGCACGCGGGCGAAGGTTGCGTCGAAAAAATCGAAGGCTGCGCCGAAGGAATCGGACCAGCCGGACGATGAATGGGGTTCGCTGGCTACCGCATAAGCGCCTCCAGGCACTTTTCCCTCGCAAGAAGCCCTGTCCTCGGACAGGGCTTTTTTCATTGATCTACTTTTTGCGTCCGTGGCCGGAAGAATGGCTGCCCCGTTTGTCATCGGTGGAAGCAGCGGCCTCCGCCTCGGCGGTTGCGATCGTGGCATTCCTCGCGGCCTGGTCAACCGCGTGGGCCATGGCTTCCTGCGCCGCCGTCGTCACGGCATCGACATAGCTCGCCGCCTGTTGCGCCGACCTGCCGGCGGCCTGCTCCGCGGCGCCGCGCGCGACGACCATGTTCTTCTTGGCCAGCTCGGCCACTTCCTTGAACGCCGATTCCCATACTGAAAACATGCTGGTCATCGGATTGAAGGCGGTGTTGTTGGCCTGCCCGTGCCCTGAATGATGCGGGCGGGCCGCGCTGACGGCGGTACTTGAACGCATCTGGTCCATGTAGTCTTGCATCGACTGGCTGATCTCATTCTGCATTTCTGCCATGATGCGCACGATTTCCTTTTGATAGTTCACGGCGTCGTCCGGATTACGCGCGAACAAGTTTGACTGCAGCGTCGTCCCCACCGAGCGCGGATCGCCGGCTGTCGTAATGGCTTGCACCAGGTTCAGCTGCTCGTTGAAGGCCCTTTGGGTGGCGCCGCGCATCACGCGGTCGATTTTCTCGGTGCCCGAAAAGACTGCCTCGGCGAACCTGCGCGATGCTTCAAGCTGCGTGTTGTACATCGAAACCAAAGGATTGCTTGCATTCTGCATGATGGCTCTCCTGGGAAGGGAAGATGGGAGTGAGACTCGGCCAGAGTCTGCAGCGAGCGGCTCGGCATTCCTGCGCAGCAGGTAAGCAATGCCGGGCCTGCAGTCCGGCCTGACGGTAATCGGGCTTGCTATATTCTGTCCGCATTCAATCCGTCCTTCCACCTGCCCAGCCCTGCGCTTGAGGCAGATCAATCGACGTAACTGCCCCGCAAAAGCGCATGCGGCAAGCGGAAGGACGGCGCGTGCTAGTGCATGTGCTGCCCGCCGTTGATGGCGATATTGGCGCCCGTCACAAATGCTGCCTCATCGGAACAGAGATAGGCGACCAGTCCGGCCACCTCGTCCGGTTCTCCCAGCCGACCAACCGGGATCTCGGGAAGGATCTTCGATTCCAGGATGTCCTGCGGCACCTTCATCACCATCTTCGTGCGCAGGTAGCCGGGCGAAACCGTATTCACGGTAATGCCCTTGCTCGCCACCTCCAGCGCCAGCGCCTTGGTGAACCCGTGCACGCCGGCCTTGGCGGCGGAGTAATTGACCTGGCCGAACGCGCCCTTCTGCCCGTTGACGGAGGAAATGTTGATGATGCGCCCCCACTGCGATTCGAGCATGCCGTGGAGTACCGGCCGCGTCATGTTGAAGACGCTGTCAAGATTGGTCCTCAGCACTGTCTGCCAGTCTTCCAGCGTCATCTTTTTCAGCGTCGCATCCTTGGTGATGCCGGCATTGTTGACCAGGATGTCGATGCGCCCCGTATCGCTGACGATTTGCCTGACGCCCGCGTCACAGGACGCATAGTCGGACACATCGACCTTGTATGCTGCGACCTCGATCCCCTCCTTCCGGTGAACATCCACCCACTCGTCCGCCGATTGGTTGCGCGGCGAATAGGTTGCCACCACGCGATACCCCGAGCGGAACAGCCGGGTGCAAATCGCGTCTCCAAGTCCTCCCATGCCGCCCGTTACCACTGCCACCTTCCTGTCGTCCATGATGTGCCCCTTGCAGATATGTTGTAGATGTTTTCCCTTCCGCTTCGCGTCTTGACAGACGAGTGGAAGCCTGGCGCATGCACCAGATCTGTTCGATGCCGGCATCGTGGAATAGTTCGGGCCGGGAGCGTGTCCGCCAATGGCGGAGCGAACCCGTGCTGCCGGGGGCTGTCTATAGGGAGCGAATGATGGTACGCATTGAAGGCGTTCATCATGCTCGCCCTTTGCCGGTCGCTGCCGGCTTTTCTTCAGCCAAGGCTATGAGCGAATGCAGTCCAGGATCTACATCTCGTATTCGCCCGACAAGGCAGGTTCGGTGTTTGCGCTGTTCTACTTCGAATCGGGCGACGACGTCATCGGTTGGCATCTCGAGACGCGGGATCGATATTTCTCCGCCGCGTTTTTCATGATCGAAGGGTTTTACGGGAATCGTGATGCGCGCCTGTACCGCAGCGTCGAGGATGATGTCTACAGCGCCTGGACCGTCGATCATCCCCCCCGGCGCGACCAGATCCGCTGTCCGCTATCGGAAGCGCAGTTGCATGAGCTCGAGCGTTTGCAATCGCTATTCGTGGAAGACTGGCTGTTCTTCGGAAACGATACCGGTATCGAATCGGAGCGCGCGGCGTACCAGGTGCAGGGACTTCCCGTGTGCTGCGCGAACATCAAGTGGCGGCGCCTGCACAGGCTGAGCAAGAACGGCAATCAGTGGACGTATGCACCGCCGGGCACCGACATGAACGTGGTCCAGTTCCTGCGCAAGTACTGGCGCCTGAATGAGAAGGTCTCTGTCGTTTGACGGCGTCCGTTACCGGAGGGCTGCCAGTGCGTTGTCCCAGGTGCGGATATGCCAGCCGCAACCAACGCGCCCCGTCACATTCCCTTCGCTGTCCAGTCCCTCTATCGGGCCGTGGAATACGGCAAACATGACTGCCCCCTCCGGACTGACCGGCCGGTGCACGGCGCCGTCGCGCTCCAGCAGGTAAGTGCCCGCGGTGTAGCGGACAGCGGGCACGTCTTCGTAGTGGAAGCCGCCTTCGAGGACCAGCCCCTCGACGGCGCCGACGTGGCGGTGCAAGGGCATGTCGCAGTCCTTCCCGAGGCGGATCATCAGGGAAAAACGGCCGCTTTGCGGATCCGCGCTCAGGAGCTTGAAGTGTGCGCCGGGCATCGCCCAGGGTACCCAGGGGAGTGCGGCAGGATCCTGTGCGAGCAGGCTGTCGCGCGGCGGGCAATTGGATGTCGTGTCGGTGTGGCTCATGTTCGTACAATGCGGATAAATCAGGCGGGCCTGTCGGCCAGGAGTTCGGGGGCGATGGCGTGCGTATCCTTGATCGTCTGCAGCACGATGTTGGAACGGATGTCGAGCACGCCGTCGGTCTTGTAAAGATTTTCCAGGATGAAGGCGGAAAAATGCTTGAGGCTGCGGGCACGCACCCGCAGCAGGTAATTCGCCTCGCCGGTGATGATGTAGGAGCCGACCACTTCCGGCCATGCCCGCAGCGAGGTCGAGAAATTCTCGTGCCATCGCTCGACGTCGCGCCGCATCGTCACCTGCACGAAGGCGTCGACTTCAAGGCCGAGCGCGGCCGTGTTGAGCACGGCGCTGTAGCGCGCGATGATGCCGCTCTCCTCCAGCAGGCGCACCCGGCGCAGGCAGGACGAGGGCGACAGGAAAACCCGCTCTGCGAGCTCCTGGTTGCTCATCCTGCCGTCTTCCTGCAGCAGGGAAAGTATCTTGAGGTCGGTGTGATCGAGTTGCATTCGAATTTCCCTCGCAGTAATGGCGTGTTGTTCGCATGATATTCGATTTTTCCTCTATTTCACGCTTCATTTTGCAAGAAATCATCAAGCGATTCGCCTTACACTTCAAACAACCGCAACCACAGCAAGAGCGCGAAATGACAAAGCCCCATCAGCTTTGGGACATCAGCCCCGCGGTATCGCCGGCCACGCCGGTGTGGCCCGGGGACACGCCGTATACCACCAGCACCACCTGGGAAATCGGCGGCGGATGCCCCGTGAAAGTCAGCCGGATCACGATGTCCACCCATACCGGCGCCCACTGCGACGCCCCGGCCCACTATGACCCGTCCGGCGCGGCGATCGATGCCGTCCCGCTCGACGCCTACCTCGGCAAGTGCCGCGTCATCGACTGTATCGGTGTGCGCCAGGTGGAACCGGGGCACCTGAGGGATGCTCTGGACGGCGTGCCGTCCCGCGTCCTCCTGCGCACCTACGAGAAGGCGCCGCTCGACCGCTGGGACAGCGCGTTTGCGAGCGTGGCCGCCGATACGATCGCCCTGCTGGCCGAACGCGGCGTGCGCCTCGTCGGCATCGACACGCCGTCACTCGACCCGCAGGAATCCAAGAGCATGGATGCCCATCACGCCATTCGAAAAAACGGCATGGCCATCCTCGAAGGCATCGTGCTCGACGACGTGCCGGCCGGCGACTACGAGCTCATCGCCCTGCCCCTGAAACTTGCCGGAATGGACGCCAGCCCCGTGCGCGCCATCCTCCGTTCCCTGCCCGAAGGAGATGCCTGATGTTGACCCGAAACGATTGCGCCGCGCTCGACGCGAAGGATGAACTGGCGCCCCTGCGCGCGCAGTTCGACTTGCCCGAGGGTGTCATCTACCTCGACGGCAATTCGCTCGGCGTGCGGCCGAAGAAAGCGCTGGAACGTGCCCGCGCCGTGCTCGAAGATGAGTGGGGCACCGACCTCATCCGCAGCTGGAACAAGGCGGGCTGGTTCGAGATGCCGCTGCGGCTGGGCGACAAGCTGGCGCCGCTGGTCGGCGCGGGCCCGGGTGAAATCGCGGTGACCGATACCACCTCGCTGAACCTCTTCAAGGTGCTCGCCGCCGCCCTGCACATCCAGGCGGACAAGCCCGCCACCGCGGACCGCAAGTCCATCGTCACCGAGCGCGCCAACTTCCCGACCGACGTCTACATGGCCCAGGGCCTGACCGAATGGCTCGGCCGCGGCTACCGCCTGCGCCTGGTCGACGCCCCGGAAGACCTGCATGCAGCCATCGACAGCGATACAGCCGTCGTCATGCTCACGCACGTGAACTACCGCACCGGGTACATGCACGACATGCGCGCAGTGACGGCACATGCCCACGAGCAGGGAGCCCTGGCGATCTGGGACCTGGCTCACTCCGCGGGCGCCGTGCCGGTGAACCTCAACCGCAATGGCGCCGACTTTGCCGTCGGCTGCACCTACAAGTACCTCAACGGCGGCCCGGGGGCGCCGGCCTTTGCCTGGGTCGCGCCGCGCCACCAGGCAGCCTTCCGGCATCCCTTGTCCGGCTGGTGGAGCCACGCCACGCCGTTCACCATGCAGCCGGAATTCCTGCCCGCCGATGGCATTCGCCGTGCCCTGTGCGGCACCCAGCCCATCCTTTCGCTTGCGCTGGTCGAATGCGGGCTGGACGTGTTCGGCCAGACGGACGTGGCGGCAATCCGGAAGAAGTCGCTGGCGCTGACCGACCTGTTCATCGCGCTTGTCGAACAGCGCTGCGCGCGCCACCCGCTTTCGCTGGCGACCCCGCGCGAGCACGCGGTGCGAGGAAGCCAGGTGAGCTTCGCGCACCCGCACGGTTATGCAGTGATGCAGGCGCTGATTGCGCGCGGCGTGATCGGCGATTACCGGGAGCCGGAGATCATGCGTTTCGGCTTCACACCGCTCTACACGCGATTCGTCGACGTGTGGGATGCAGTGGAGATCCTGGCCGAGATCCTGGATGGACAACAATACGACGTCGGCGCCAAGCGCGACGCGGTGACTTGAACGAGGAAGACATGGATACCACCAAGACTGCCCAGTGGCACGGCGCCCAGATGGACTTCAGCAAGGCCATGAGCTATGGCGACTACCTGGCGTTGGATCAGGTGCTCTCGGCCCAGCATCCGCGCTCGCCGGCGCATGACGAGATGCTGTTCATCGTCCAGCACCAGACCAGCGAACTGTGGATGAAGCTGATGCTGCACGAGCTGCACGCCGCCCTGCTGCAGATGCAAAAGGACGAGCTGCCGCCGGCATTCAAGATGCTCGCCCGCGTGGCGCGCATCATGGACCAGCTGGTGCACGCCTGGGACGTGCTGGCCACGATGACGCCGCCGGAATACACGGCGATCCGCCCCTACCTCGGCCAGTCGTCCGGATTCCAGTCCTACCAGTACCGCGAGCTGGAATTCATCCTCGGCAACAAGAACGCCGCCCTCCTGAACGTGCATGCTTCCGCGCCGGAAGCGCATGCCCGCCTCGACCAGGCCTTGCGCGCGCCGTCGATCTACGACGAAGCGATCCTGCTCATGGCACGGCGGGGTTTCAGCATTGACAAGGAGCGGCTGGAGGCGGACCGCACCCTGCCGACGGCCGCCAACGAGTCGGTCAAGGCGGCCTGGCTGGAGGTGTACAGCGCGCCGCAGAAGCATTGGGAGCTCTACGAACTGGCGGAAAAGCTGGTCGATCTGGAAACCGCCTTCCGCTTCTGGCGCTTCCGGCACGTGACGACGGTGGAGCGCATCATCGGCTTCAAGACCGGAACCGGCGGCACTGCCGGGGCCAGCTATCTCAAGAAAATGCTGGAGGTGGTCCTGTTCCCCGAGCTGTTCGCCCTGCGCACGGCACTTTGACGTCATCCCGGCGAACGCCGGGATCCAGTGTCTTGAACAGACGCCTGTAAAGCCGCTGGATCCCGACTTTCGTCGGGATGACGGGCGGTGGATCAAGCTTCCGTGAACGCCGCCAAGGATTTTTCCGCAACAGCCCTGGATTCCAGCGAAGAATCAGGGGGATGGCCCGACGGCAACAGGTATAATACCGCCCAAGCACAGAGCGAGCGGTGAGCAATTGTTCAATACGCCATCAAGGGCTGTCGATTCGCGCAGCAGTTTGTCGACACCCTGACAAGGATGTCATGTTCCCCTCATGTTCGGGCCGCTTTTCCATGCGGCCCGTTTCATTTGGCAGGCGGAACATGGCCTTTTGCTCACGGAGCGCTCGCATATACCGATAGCGTTTTATGTCCAAGAATCCAAGCAGCAAACCGATAGAAATCAAGATTTCGACAGTGGTTGCCGTTTCCGCCATCCTCCACACGTCCGACCTGTCCGCGCTGGACGCGGCGATGCAGGCGATGACCGGAGGCGCGTCGGACTACTTCGACCATGAATTCGCGATCCTCGACGTCACGTCCTGCGAAAACCTGCCGACGGCGATCGAGTGGCCGGCCCTGATTTCCCTGTTCAAGTCCTACAGCCTGAACCCGGTGGCCGTGCGCGGCGCGCCGGCCGAAATGGAAGAGGCGATCCTGGCCAGCGGCCTGTCGATCGACACCCTGGTGCAGCCGCGCCGCCCGGCCGAGGAAGCCGCTCCGGTGGCCGTCGTGCCCGAGCCCGCACCTGCCCCGGCCCCCGTTGCCGCCGCTGCCCCCGCCGCCGCTCCCGCTGCCATGATCATCGACACCCCGGTGCGTGCCGGCCAGCGCGTCTACGCGCGCGGCGCCGACCTGGTGGTCAACGCCATCGTCAACCCCGGCGCCGAGCTGATTGCCGACGGCAGCATTCACGTCTATGCGCCGCTGCGCGGACGTGCACTGGCCGGTGCGAGCGGGAACAACGAAGCACGCATTTTCACGCTGAGCATGGAAGCCGAACTGGTGTCCATTGCCGGCACCTACCGCACTTTCGAGGGCGGTCTACCCCAGGATCTGGCGAAAAAACCGGCGCAGGTCCGTCTTGCTGGCGACCGGATAGATGTCCTGTCCATTCGCGTCTGATTTTTGATTCTGAAAGGAGTTGTTTGTGGCCAAAATCGTTGTTGTAACGTCCGGCAAAGGGGGCGTAGGCAAAACCACCTCCAGCGCCAGCTTCGCCTCCGGCCTGGCGCTGCGGGGGCACAAGACCGCTGTGATCGACTTCGACGTCGGCCTGCGCAACCTCGACCTGATCATGGGCTGCGAGCGCCGCGTGGTGTACGACCTGATCAATGTCATCAACAATGAAGCGACCCTGAACCAGGCCCTCATCAAGGACAAGCACTGCGAGAACCTGTTCGTGCTGCCCGCCTCCCAGACGCGCGACAAGGACGCGCTCACCGAGGCAGGCGTCGAGCGCGTGCTCAACGAGCTGGCCAAGATGGGCTTCGAGTACATCGTGTGCGATTCGCCGGCAGGCATCGAGCACGGCGCCGTGATGGCCCTGACCTTCGCCGACGAAGCCATCGTCGTCACCAACCCGGAAGTGTCCTCGGTGCGCGATTCCGACCGCATCCTCGGCATCATCCAGGCCAAGTCGCGCCGCGCGCTGAACGGCCAGGAGCCGGTCAAGGAACACCTGCTGATCACCCGCTACGTGCCCAAGCGCGTCGAAGCCGGCGAAATGCTGTCCTATACCGACGTGCAGGAAATCCTGCGCATTCCGCTGATCGGCATCATCCCCGAGTCCGAGTCCGTGCTGCACGCCTCCAACCAGGGCAACCCGGCCATCCACATGGAAGGCACCGACGTGTCGGAAGCCTACAAGGATGTCATCGCCCGCTTCCTCGGCCACGAAGTCCCGCTGCGCTTTACCGCCTACGAAAAGCCGGGGCTGTTCCAGCGTCTCTTTAAAGGAAAGTAACCATGGCGCTGCTCTCCTTCCTGTTCAATACAAAACCGAAAAGCGCAAGTGCAGCCAAGGAGCGCCTCCAGGTCATCATCGCGCGCGAACGCAACGGCCGCGACGGCCCGGACTTCCTCCCGGCCCTGCACAAGGAATTGATCGAGGTGATTTCGAAGTATGCCAAGGTGAACGCCGAGGACATCAAGATTTCCCTCGACCGCCAGGGCAACCTGGAAGTGCTGGATGTGAATGTGGTGTTGCCGGACGTAATGCCCGGCAAGTAATGACCGCTTCCTTCGAAGGCGTGTGCCTTCGAAGGAATGACGCTTAATGCAACGTGTTAGTGCAACTGGTGTTTCAAGTCTGACAGCTCGCGGTGCGCCTGCATGATGGCGTTCTTCAGTTCGTCGTCGATGTTGCCCTGCGAATGCTCGCATGCATCCTTGGCGCGGTCGCCCAGCTGTTCCAGGTCGTCCACGCACTGGCGCACCTGCTGCTCGTCCTGCGCCGATTGCACCATGTTGCGCGCCTGACCGATCCTCTGGTCCAGCTCCTGCATGCAGTTCTTGATGTCCATCGGGACGGCCTGCGCCGATTCGCAGCGGCGCGCCGCTTCATGGATGGTGCTCTCCACGTGCACCAGGCGTTGCTGCAGTTCGTTTGCTTGCATCATGTCATGCCTCCTTTGGGATATCCCTCGGGTCAAGGGAATCGTTTGATAAACGCATGACAACCTAGTTCCGGCTCGGTTCCGGCGCAACTTCGGCTGTCCCCGGAGGTCATATGCTGTTGCGCCTTGCATTCCAGGCAGTTCCTGTACAATCCGCCCCACGATGAATTCCCCGAAAAACCTGTTTTCCTACCCGCGTTACCGGCCCGATTACACGGCCGCCGCGCCCTTCCTCCCGATGTCGCGCGCGGAGATGGAGGCGCTCGGCTGGGATTCGTGCGACGTCATCCTCGTGACCGGCGACGCCTATATCGACCATCCGAGCTTCGGCATGGCGCTGGTGGGCAGGTTGCTGGAGAAACAGGGATTCCGCGTGGGCATCATCAGCCAGCCCGACTGGCACTCGGCCGAGCCCTTCCGTGCGCTTGGCAAGCCGAACCTGTATTTCGGCGTCACCGCCGGCAATATGGACTCGATGATCAACCGGTATACGTCCGAACGGAAGACCCGCTCCGAGGATGCCTACACGCCCAATGCGGAACCGGACAAGCGCCCCGACCGCGCACTCACCGTCTATGCCCAGCGCGCCCGCGAAGCCTATCCCGAAGCGAACATCGTCATCGGCAGCATCGAAGCCAGCCTGCGCCGCATCGCGCACTACGACTATTGGTCGGACAAGGTGCGCCGCTCCGTGCTGCCCGATTCCAAGGCCGACATCCTCCTGTTCGGCAATGCCGAACGCGCGCTGGTCGCGCTGACGCACCGGCTGGCCGCAGGCGAACCGATCGAATCGATCCGCGACCTGCGCGGCACCGCCTTCATGGTCAAGCGCGGCTGGAAGCCGGCGGAAGACTGGAGCGAGGCCAACTCGACCCGCTACGACACGCCGGGCCGCATCGAGCCGCATCCCGATCCCTACGAGATGAAGGACAAGCAGTCGGCAAGCTGCGCCACGGAGCAGAAACCGGCCGAGCAGCCCGTGCTCATCCTCTCGCGCGAGGAGCGCCAGGCGACGCTGAAGGAACAGCGCAACAAGACCGTCGTGCGCGTGCCGTCCTATGAGGATGTGAAAGACGACCCGGTGCTGTATGCGCATACCTCGCGCATCCTGCACCTCGAATCCAATCCCGGCAATGCCCGTGCGCTGGTGCAGGCGCATGGCGAGCGCGATGTCTGGCTGAATCCGCCGCCGCTGCCGCTGGCGATGGACGAAATGGACGGCATCTACGACCTGCCCTATGCGCGTTCGCCGCATCCCAGCTACGGCAAGGCGCGCATCCCGGCTTGGGAAATGATCCGCTTTTCGATCAACATCATGCGCGGCTGCTTCGGCGGCTGCACCTTCTGCTCGATCACCGAGCACGAGGGCCGCATCATCCAGAGCCGCTCGGAGCCGTCCATCCTGCGCGAGATCGAACTCGTGCGCGACAAGACCAAAGGCTTCACCGGCGTCATTTCCGATCTCGGCGGGCCGACGGCGAACATGTACCGGCTCGCGTGCAAGGACAAAAAGATCGAGGAAACCTGCCGCCGCCTGTCCTGCGTGTACCCGAGCATCTGCGTCAACCTGAACACCGACCACAGCAAGCTGGTCCAGCTGTACCGCAAGGCGCGCGCCATCCCGGGCATCAAGAAGATCCTGATCAGCTCGGGCCTGCGCTACGACCTCGCGGTGCGCTCGCCGGAATATGTGAAGGAGCTCGTCACCCACCACGTGGGCGGCCTGCTCAAGATCGCGCCCGAGCATTCGGAAGAAGGCCCGCTGTCGAAGATGATGAAGCCCGGCATGGGCGCGTATTACAAGTTCAAGGAAATGTTCGAGCGCTACTCGCGCGAGGCCGGCAAGGAACAGTACCTGATCCCCTACTTCATCGCCGCGCACCCCGGCACCACCGACGAGGACATGCTCAACCTCGCGCTGTGGCTGAAGCAGAACAATTTCCAGCTCGACCAGGTGCAGAACTTCATGCCCACGCCGATGGCGATGGCAACCGCGATGTACCACGGCCGCCGGAATCCGCTGCACAAGGTGAGCGCCGATTCCGAAGTGGTGGAAACGCCCCGCACCGGCAAGATCCGCCGGCTGCACAAGGCCTTCCTGCGCTATCACGATCCGGAAAACTGGCCCATCCTGCGCGAAGCCCTGCAGCGCATGGGCCGCGCCGACCTGATCGGCAACAGCGACCGCCATCTCGTGCCGCGCTTCCAGCCTCAGGGCACCGGGCAGCAAACCTGCGGCAAGCCGCGCCGCGGTCCGGCACCTGTACAGGCCAAGCCCCGGAAACCGGCCTTCAACAGCAACAAGGCCGGGCGCAAATAAGAAATAAATAAATCGTATATCTGTTATTGCAACAATAAAGCAGACGGATCTAGGAGGCTGGACTATAGTGATCCTGTCTCCTCCAACTCTTCTTGAATTGGATTTGGCCCGCAAACCGAAAGGACTGCGGGCCTTCTTTTTTCCGGCACCGCTTTTCCTCCGCCTTGATTTTAATCATCAGTAAAATTTTTACTGGATTCAAGGACTTAGCTCCTCATCCCTCGACTTTTCCACAGAATTAGCCAGAGGAAATGTGGGCAATCTTCTAGAACAAATTTCGGGAAGTTGCCGGATAGACTATTGATTCCAATCACCTCTTCGATACAATGAATTCCAGCAATGCGCCAGCAAGCAGGAAATTGCGCCAATTCATCAAGAGGCAGACATGAAAAACGCACGCCAACAAGCCGTAGCCCGTACCGCCAAAGCGCAATTCAACACCGACAAGCTCCAGGCTGCCGCCTGCATGGCGACTTCCGCCGCTGTCAGCATTGCCATCATCTACTGGGCCATCAAGAGCCTGTTCTAAGCCTCGTTTCCCCGCATTCCCGACCGGGCACACTTCCGCGCCCGGTTTCCCCGCTTCTTCCCTTGTATAATCGCGCCGCTGTGTCACTGAGACTGCGCGCGGTCTGGAACCACGATGGAAGAGCTCCTCAACACCTACTTTTCGCCCTCCGGCCTCGACAAGGATCCGGCGCTGCTGCAGCACTCCCTGCGCCTGATCCGCGAATGGCTGTTCGTCGACAAGCGCCACGCCTATCCCCCCGCCGATTTCGAGGCCCTGAAGAAGGAATTCGACACGTTGGCGATGCCACGCGAAGGCGCAGCCGCGGGCGCCGTGCTGGACGCGCTGCAGCGGCAGGTCTTCGCGCATTCCGTCCCGGTCAACCATCCGAAGTACATCGGTCACATGACCCAGGCACTGCCCTGGGTCTCCGTGCTGGTCGAAACCTTCATCGCCACGCTCAACCAGAACCAGGTCAAGATCGAGACCGCCTATAGCTCTACGCTGGTCGAGAAGCAGGTGCTCGGCTGGATGCACAGGCAGATCTACCGCTACGGCGAAGCGTTCTACCGCGACAGCTTCCGCTCCAACGAATCGACGCTCGGCAACATGGTCAATGGCGGCACGATGGGCAACCTGACCGCCCTGTCGGTTGCCCTGGAGAGCCAGATGCCCGGGCTGCGGAAAAAGGGGTTCCTCACGCTGCTGCGCGAAAAGAATTACGAAGGGTTCGCCGTGCTCGCCTCCGCGCGCGTGCATTACTCGGTCAAGAAGGCGCTGGCGACGCTGGGGCTGGGCGAGGATGCGCTGTGCATCATCCCGACGGATGACAACAACCGGATAGGTCTCGATGCGCTCGAAGAGAAGATTGCCGAACTGAAGGAGCGCAAGGTGAAGATCCTCGCGCTGATCGGCGTGGCGGGCACGACGGAGACCGGCAGCATCGACCCGCTCGCCGAGCTCGGCCGTATCGCCCGGCGCGAGGAAATCTGGTTTCATGTGGATGCCGCCTGGGGCGGCGCGCTGCTGTTGGCGGACAAATACCGCGACATGTTCCGCGGCATCGAGATGGCGGACTCGGTCGTGATCGACGGACACAAGCTGTTCTGGGTATCGATGGCGCAGGGCATGGTGCTGTTCAAGAGCGACACCAGCCTGAACCGCCTGCTGCACACGGCGAACTACATCATCCGCAAGAGCTCCGGCGATCTCGGCCGCACTTCGCTGGAGGGTTCTCGCCGCTTCGATGCATTGAAGCTCTGGTTCTCATTCAAGCTTTTCGGGCTGGAGGGATACGAAGCCTTGCTCGGCCGCTGCCACGAACTTGCGTCGGCCATGCGCGAGCTGGTCGTGCAGGATCCCGACTTCGAGCTCATCACGTGCTCGGACACGTTTATCCTCACCTATCGCTATGCGCCGCGCGCGATGCAGGCGCAGCTCGAGGCGTGCATGCAAAACGGGGACACCGAACAGGCCGCCCGCCTGAACGAAACGCTGAACCGGATGAACATCGCGCTGCAAGACGAACAGAAGCGACGGGGACTCAGCTTTGTCTCCCGGACATCGCTCGAATCGACGCCCTATCCGGGGCATGTCACGGTGCTGCGCGTTGTGCTGACCAACATGCTGACCACGGCCGGGAACCTGAGGGAAATTCTTGACGAGCAGCGGGAAATTGGTAGCGAGCTTTGAGGTGTTTTGGTGGGTTTCGCTGCGCTCTACCCACCCTACGGTCCTTTATAAAGAATCGTAGGGTGGGTAGAGCGAAGCGAAACCCACCATGCATTCACCCGCAGAACGCATCAATCAGCCTCGCCAGCTTCTCCGGCTGATCGTGATGGATCATATGCCCCGCATCACCGATCGCCTCTTCCCGGAAATCACGAAACGCGTTCAACCGCGCACGAAACCGTTCGGCCTGCTCGGCCTCTGATGGCGATACAGGCGCGGCACCGACATGCAGCACAGGCGCCGTCACCGCGCGCCAGATGGCCTCCAGTTCCGCCGGCCGGTACCTTCCCGGTTCGCGCACCTTGTAGGCAGGATCGCCCAGCCGCTCGAAATCCCCCTGCGCGCCGTATCTGAACCAATGGGCGCAGAGGTGCCGTGCCCGCGCTTCGGGAAGCCGGGGATTCAGGCGCTGCAATCCGGCGATGACCTCTTGTTCGGTGGCAAACCGCGTAAACGGCCGCAAGTCGCGCAAGTCGTCAAGCCAGCGTGCCAGGCGCTGCGGCGTCTCTGCCGGGTCCTCGTCACCATTGCGCAGCAGCGGGCCGAAACCTTCGAGGCTGACCACCCTCCGTACAAGCGCCGGCCGGATGCCGGCATAGTGGCAGGCGACATTGGCGCCCATGCTATGACCGACAAGGTTCACCGTCTCGGCCGTCTTCACCTGCTCGAGAATGCGATCCAGGTCGGCAACGAAGTCGATGAAGCGGTAGCCGTTGGCGCCGGTAGCCCAGTCGCTCAGGCCGCAGCCGCGCCAGTCCGGCGCGACGACGTGCCACTCCTTTGCGAGCGCGTCGACAATGAACTGGAACGAGGCGGAGGTATCCAGCCAGCCATGCAGCATGAAAAGCTGCGGCGCGTCCGCCGGGCCCCATTCGCGCAAGTGGTAGCGCAAGCCGTGGACATCGATGAAACGGGAACGTGAGGGCTTCGGCATGCCTCAGTCTTCGTTGCCGAGCGACTTTTCCTGTTCGATGAAATCGCGTGCGAGACGTTCGAGTTTGACCATCGCGCTCTCCAGCACGGCGCGCTCCTGCTGCGTGAGCGCGCCGAGGATGGCCTCGTTGCGCTCGGCCGCGGCCTGGATCAGGCCCTGATAAAGGCGCTGGCCGGCGTTGGTCAGCGACAAGCGGATGCCGCGCGCATCGTTCTCGTCGGTACTGCGCAGCAGAAGGCGGCGTTCGGTCAGGCCGGTGACCACCCTGCTCACCTGGCTCTTGTCGAGACCGGCGATCTTCGCCAGTTCCTTGAGCGACATGCCCGGCTGCCCGCCCACCAGCGCAATGGTCCGCCATTCCCACAGGGTGACGCCGAATTCGCGCCGGTAGCGCATCGCCGCGCCGCGCGAGAGCATGTTGGCGACCGAGTGCAGCCGGAAGGACAGCAATCCCGTCATTCCGAGCTGGCGGCTGCCGTCCTCCGCGTCCATGTCGTTTCCGATGATTTTCCGGTCGGTTTTCGTCTTTGCCATAATGGTTGCAAGTATCAACTGGTTGCCTCTGCCGGTCAACGCCTGTTTCAGTCAGGTTGTCACCGCGAGGTAACGCGTCACTGCCGGCGGTGTGTCGCCGATGTGAAACGCCCGTTTGCGATCACGCAGTACGACATCGGCGGCCGTCAGACGGTCGAAACGGCGCAGGTGTTCCGTCCACGATGCATCGATGATCTGCTCGACATAGCGTTCCGGCTGCGCAAGATCGTGCAGCAGGTTCCATTCCAGCACGCCCTGGCTCAGCCGGCTGCGGCGGCTCTCCTCCATGAGTGCGCGGAAGGCGGCCGCCTGCGCCGGGTCGATCCGGTATTCGATCGTCGTCACCACCCGGCCCTCGCCCGGTGGAACGCTGGCAACCGGCACCTGGAATTCGCGCGCCGGCGCGAGGTCTTCATCGCCGCCGCGGGCAAGCGCGAAACGGTAGGCGATAGTCATCGTCACCGCTCCGCTGGCGGCGGCCACCAGGAGGCTGGCCTGCACGCTGCTGAGTGCCGCCACCTGCCCCCACGCGGCCGCGCCGAGGGCGCTCGATCCCATGAGCGCCATCTGGTAGATCGACATGCCGCGTGCACGCACCCAGTCGGGCAGCGCAAGCTGGGCGGAAACGGTGAGCGTGTTGACAACCGAAATCCAGGCCATGCCGCAGATGAAAATCGCCGGCACGGCAACATAGATGCTGGTTGCGAACGCGACCACCACCATCATTGCAGCCTGCAGCACCGCCGCCCAGGCGATCAGCTTGTCGCGCGGCATGGAGTCGCGCAGGCGCGGCAGGAGCACGACGGTAGCAATCGCCCCGCCGCCGAGCGAGGCGAGCAGCAGCGTGTAGGTACCGGCGCCGCCATTGTCGAGGTTACGGGCGACCAGCGGCAACAGTGCCTGCAAGGTAATCGCATGAAAGAAGAACAAGGAAATGCGCAGCAGGACGGATTTCATGCGGCCAGAGTGGCGCACGAACTGCACGCCCACGCGCATCGCGCGGCCAAGCGGCTCGGGTCCGAGCGGGCTGGGGACATGCGCGCGCTTCCAGCGCAGCAGAGACACGCCGGACACGAGGGACAACACCGCGGTCAGCATGAACACATAGCCGCTGCCGGCGGCGGCGATCACCGCACCGGCCACCAGCGGCCCGGCGATGCGCGAAGCATTCATGGCGACCGCATTGAGGGCCAGCGCGCCCGAGAGTTGCTGTCGCGGCACCAGTTCCGGCACGAGGGCCGCATAGACCGGCCAACGCATCGCAAGGCCGATACCGTTGGCAAAGGTCAGCACCAACAGCAGGAGCGGCGTGATCGCGTCCGACAGCACGGCGACGACCAGCAGCGTCGCCATCGCCGCGATCCAGAACTGGGTGAAGATGAAATAGCGGCGGCGGTCGAGGATGTCCGCCAGCGCCCCGCTCGGCAAGCCGAGCAGGAAAACCGGAAGGGTCGAGGCGCTCTGCACCAGCGCCACCCACACCGGGGATGCGTTGAGCGAGGTCATCATCCATGCGGCGGCGACATCGTTCATCCACATGCAGATGTTGGACACTAGCGTGACGCTCCACAGCAGGCGGAAGATGCCGTGCCTGAGCGGTGCGACCGGCGAATGCGCGCCGGCGAGTTCCGCAGCCGTAACGGCCATCCTACGGCTGCCCCGCTCCAAGCTTGTCCATCACGTCAGGCTTCTGCGCATACAGTTGCGTCACGTACGACTTGTTGTGCGGACCGCCGTCCACCGTGAGCGCGACGCCGTTGATATAGGAAGCGCGCGGTGATGCGAGGAAGGCGATGACGTCGGCGAGTTCCGACGGCTGGCCCCAGCGCTGGCCCTTGGGCACGGATGTCTTTTCAAGGCCGCGGCGCACCGCATCGGCGGACTTGTCGTCCAGCGAGCGGTTCAGCGCCTGGCCTTCCCACAGCTTGAAGCGGTCGTCCGATTCGACCACGCCGGGCACCACGCAATTGACGCGGATGCCGAGCTCGGCCAGTTCGGTCGCCAGGTCGATCGAGAAGCGCACTTCGGCCGCCTTCGCCGGGCCGGTGCAGCTGGAACCGGGCGGGAAGTTGCCGCGCAGCGCAGTGCGTCCCGAGACGTTGATGACCACGCTGTTGCCCGGCTTGGCCAGCAGGTCCAGCAACCTTTGCGTGACACGGAACTGCGCGAAGAAGTTGATCGCCATGCCTTCCATCAGGTCGGCGTTGGTGACCGAGGCGAAGGGCTTGTAGATGCCGGTGCCGGCATTGTTCACGAGCACATCGAGCTTGCCGTAGTTGCGTTCCACGTGCTGGCCGAGTCGCTCGATGTCTTCCACTTTCGTGACGTCAGTCTGCACCGCGTCGATGGTGACCCCGGTGGCGGCGCGTACGCGCTCAACGGCTTCTTCGAGACGGCCGGCATCGCGGGCGCAGATGATGACTTTCGCGCCTTCCGCGGCGAACGTGATGGCCGATGCCAGGCCGATACCCCGGCTGCCGCCGGTAATGCAGACGATCTTGTCGTTCAGGTTCAGATCCATTTTTGACTTCCTTCAATCAGGTGCAGCAATCAGGCGGGGGTAAACATCGGCACCGGCGGTCCGCCGTCGGTCGGCGAAAAGACGAGGCGGACCGCTTGTCCGATCGACAGGCGGTCGAAGTCGCAGTCGCGCAGATTGGTGAGCATGGTCGGCCCTTCTTCGAGCGTGACGTAGGCCACGGCGAACATCTCGGGCGCACGGCGCATCACGCTGTAGGAGTAGATCGTGCCCTTGCCCGATGCCTCGCGCCACTCGGTATTGCCGCTGAAGCAGAACGGGCACACGGCGCGCGGATACCAGTGCGCCTTACCGCAATCTGTGCACCACTTGAGCAGGAAGCGGCCTTCCTGTGCGGCGTCCCAGAAGGCTTGCGTTTCCGGGTTCGCCGCCGGCGCCGGGACGATGCGTTCTTTTTGCGTCATGTCCATTTACTCCCGTTCCATGATGAGGGTGGCGCTGCCATGCCTAGTCGCCAGCATGCCGCCCGTTCCCTGCGCAAGTGCCAGATTGCAGTTCGGCACCTGGACCGCCGGATGCGCTTCGCCGCGCAACTGGCGCACCGCTTCGATGATCTTGGTCATCCCCCCGCGGTTGGCCGGATGGTTGTTGCACAGACCGCCGCCATCGGTGTTGCAGGGCAGCTTGCCGACCCCGGAGATCAGGTTGCCGTCGGCGACGAACTTCCCGCCCTCGCCCTTGGCGCAGAAGCCGAGGTCTTCGAGCTGGATCAGCACCGTGATGGTGAAGCTGTCGTAGATCGACGCATACTTGATGTCGGCCGGCGTCACCTTCGCTTCGGCGAACGCCGCGGCGCCCGACCAGACCGCGCCGGAATACGTGAGGTCGATCACGCCGCCGGCCTGGTGCTTGACGGTCTCGCCGGCGCCGATGATCTTGACCAGCGGACGATTGATCGAACGGGCTATCTCGGGACGCGCCACGATCAGCGCGCCGCCGCCGTCGCTGATGACGCAGCAGTCGAGCCGGCGCAAGGGATCGGCCACCATCGGCGATGCCAGCACGTCCTCGACCGTGACCACTTCGCGCAGCATCGCATGCGCGTTGTGCTGCGCATGCTGCGATGCCGCCACCTTGATCCAGGCGAGCTGCTCGCTGGTAGTGCCGTACTGGTGCATGTGCCGCATCGCGCACATCGCATAGCCGTTCACGTTCGCGATGCCGTAGGGGTACTCCCACTGGACATCCGGCTGGGAAGGATTGCGCATGCGCGGCGTGGTGCCGGTGGCCATGCCCTCGCTGCGCGGCCGGCCCGCCAGCGTGATCAGCGCGACGTTGCACTTTCCCTCTGCAATCGCACGCGCTGCATGGTTCACCAGCGCCAGATAGCTGGCCCCGCCGATGTCGGTGGAGTCGACATGTTTCGGACGCAGGTTCATGTAGTCGATCATCGAGGTCGGCCCCATGCCGGGCGCGTCGCCCGAGCAGAAGTAACCGTCGATGTCGTCCTTGGTCAATCCGGCGTCTTCCAGCGCGCCCCTTGCCACTTCGGCGTGCAGTTGCGCGACCGACTTGTCCGGCGCCTTGCGGGTCGGATGTTCGTAGGCGCCGACGATATAGGCTTTTCCGTGGAGGCTCATGTTGCACACGCTTCGGTTTTATCCAGCGTGGCAGCGACAAGCACCGCCGTCGCCTTGCCGCGCAGGACGGTCTTGTCACCGACGCGCGCCTCCAGTTCCACCTGGGATTCGCCTTCGGCGGTGGTCTCGCTGACCGTTGCCGTGACATCGACCGCATCGCCTACCCAGACCGGCGACAGGAAGCGCGCCGAGATCCGCTTCAGGAAGACCTGCGGCCCGATCGCTTCAGACAGGCAGGAGGCCGCGAAGCCCATGGTCAGCATGCCGTGCGCGATCACGCCTTTCAATCCTGCCTCCAGCGCGAACGGCTGGTCGAAGTGGATGCGGTTGAAATCGCCGGAGGCGCTGGCGTATTTCACCAGTTGCGTGGTGCTGACCGGGCCGCGACGGATGCGGAATACATTTCCCGGCTGGAGTGAATTCTTTTCTGCCATGCTTTCCTCCGGTTACTTGTTCGCGCCGAGCGCACCGGCCGCGCGGTACACCACGACCCGGCCGTTGGTCAGCACCAGCTTGCCCTCGCGGTCGACGGCGCGCAGTTCCTGAATGAGCAGCTGCATGTTGCCGCTGCGTCCTTCCTTTTCCTCGATGGCCACGAAATGCAGGCGGCACTCGAGGACGTCGCCCGCCACAATGGGACGCTCGTAGTTGAAATACTGTTCCCCTGCGAGGATGCGGCCTTCGTCAAGGCCCACCATCCACGGCTGGCGCTGCGGCGGCCGGAAGCTGGTCGGGAATGTCGGCGGCGCAAGCACGTCCGCGTAGCCCATGCCGCGCGCGAAGGCAGCGTCGCGATAGAGCGGGTTTTCATCCTGCAGCGCCTCGGCGAACAGGCGGATCGCACCCTTTTCCACTTCCACCGTGAAAGGCGGTGTGGCGGTGCCGACGAGTGACTTGTCTACTTCCATGCTGTGTTCCTTGTTCAAGACACTTGCTTGTTTAAAACGATCAGCGCGTCCGCCATGTTCAGGCGGTCACCGCCGACAGCGATCAGCGGGTTGATGTCGACTTCCTTGACGAGGTCGCGGTTGGCCGCCGCGAAATCGCCGAGCGCAACCAGCAGGTCGGCGACCTTGTCCAGGTTCACCGGCTCGCGTCCGCGCGCGCCCTGCAGGATCTTCACGCCGCGCAGCTCGCCGATCATCCGCAGTGCTTCGTCCTGGCTGAACGGCGGCAGGCGCATCGAGACATCATTGAGGATTTCGACATAGATGCCGCCCAACCCGCACAGCACCACCAGGCCGAATTCCGGATCGCGGGTCAGGCCGAGGATGAGCTCGGTGCCCTGCGGCAGCATTTCCTGCACCAGTACGCGTCCGCGCTTGTCGCCGGGCACGGCTTTCTGCATGCGCTCGACGATGGTCTCGAAGGCGGCGGCGACCGCCTGCTCGTCCTGCAGACTGAGGAAGACGATGCCGGCTTCCGACTTGTGCAGAATGTCGGGATGCTCGCCCTTGAGGGCGACCGGATAACCGATGGCGCGTGCCGCCGCCACCGCGTCTGCCGCTGTGTTAACCGCCTGTTCCTTGGTCGCGGGGAAACCGAGTGCCGTGAGCACTTCCTTGCTTTCGCGTTCGGTCAGCGAGGACTTGCCGGACTTGGCCGCTTCTCGCAGCAGGTCTCGTGCCTTTTCGGCGCCTCCCGCGTTGCGCCATACGGCGTCCTGCTGCTCGCGGTGCTGCACAGTGCAGTAGCGATCAAGCGCTTCGATCGCGGCGGCGGCGCGGGCGGCGGTGCGGAACACCGGAACCGTACTCTCGCGCAGCAGGCACATGCCGTTGCCTTCGAAGCTGCCGCCCGCCCACAGGACGGTGACGATCTTTTCCGATTCCCCGGCCAGCGCAATGAAGTCCTCGATGGCGCGATCGTAGCTGCGCGCCACGGTAATGATCGGAACGGCGATGTCGACAGACTCGTCTTCCAGCAGCACGCGCAGGCAGCGGCCCCAGAAGGCGTCGTCGCCGATGGCGCGGGCAGTGGTGTCGAGCGGGTTCTGGAAGTTGCCCGAGAAACCGAGCTCGCGCTCGATGGCCGCCATGGTGGTCGCCGAGAACGGCGCAAACTTCAGGCCGTGGGTCGACGCATGGTCGGCGAACAGGCCGATGTGTCCGCCGGAGATCGAGAACGCTGTGCATTTCGAACCCGGCGCCACCGGGCGCTTGAGCTTACCTGCCGCGCGCAGCTTTCCGAACATCGCCGCGATCTGGTAGAACTCGTCGACGTCGTGCGTGCAGGTGACGCCGAACTGCCGGCACACCGCTTCGAACACTTCGGCCGAGCCGGCCAGCGCGCCGGTGTGCGATGCGGCCATGACCTTGCCGAGGTCGGTGCGTCCGGACTTGAGCACAACCACCGGCTTGCCGGCGTCGCGTGCCAGTCCGAGGAATTCGATGAATCCTTCCGGATCGCGCACCGCCTCGATGGTGATCGCGATCACGTCGGTGCGCGCATCGTTGACCAGGAAGCGCGCGATATCGATGGTGTCGAGGTCGGCTTCATTGCCGGTGGTGACCACATGGCTGAAACCGATGCCCTCTTCCAGCGCATTGAACAGCACAGTCGCAAACCCCAGGCCGCCGCTTTGCGACACCAGGCCGATGCGTCCCGGCTGGATGTCGGGCCAGTCCATCGCTGCTGCGGCGGTGGCACAGACTCGGTCGGCAAAATTGGCGAAACCGATGCAGTTCGGGCCGATGACGCGCATGCCGTTTTCATGCGCAAGCGCCACCAATTCGTCCTGGAGGCGCTTGCCTTCCTCATCGCCGCGCTCGGCAAAGCCGGCGCTGGCGACCACCAGCAGTTTTGCGCCGAGCTGCTTTGCACCGCGCAAGGCGTTGTGCATCTGCTCCGGTGCAAGCGCGTACACGATGCAGTCCACCGGCCCGGGAATGGCTGCCAGTTCGGGATAGCATTTCAGACCGGCGATTTCGGCGCTCTTGGCGTTGACCGGATAGATGGTTCCCTTGTAACCCTGGCGCAGCAGGGTCGGGATGATCTTGCCGGTAAAGCGCGTCGGGTTGCTGGAGGCGCCGATCACGGCAATGGATGTCGGGCTGAACAACGCAGCCAGGGAAGCGGCGGGCGCGCGTACACGCTTGGTGACCGCCGGGCTTGCAAAAGGCATGTTCATCTTGGATGTGACTCAGTGAGGTAAATGAAAAGCGTCAGTCCTTGTTGCCGAGCGACTGCAGCTCGAAGCCGACCGATGACTTGAACAGTTCGCGCAGGTGCTGCACGGTCCAGCCGCCGAACATGAAGGCTTCGGCCACTTCCTTCGGATGCGACCAGAGCGAGAGCTTGTCGCCGGCAATGCCGACGACCTGGCCGTTGATCCATTCGGACTCGTCGAGCGCGAGATACAGCGCCGCCGGGGCCACCTGCTCGGCCGTGCCGCGCAGCACCACGCTGCCGCCCTTCCATGCCGCATCCTTGCGGGCCTTCACGTCTTCCGGGATGCTGTTGGTCATGTCGGTGACGGCGCGCGGCGAGATCGCGTTGACAGTGATGCCGTATTTCTTCACCTCCTGCGCCAGCGTGCGGGTCAGGCCAAGCACGCCGCCCTTGGCGGCGGCATAGTTGGCCTGGCCGATGCTGCCGCGCAGGCCGGAGCGCGACGCGATGTTGATGATGCGTCCGCCCTGGCCCGCTTCACGCATCGCGCGGATGGCCGAACGGGCGCAGGCGAAGGTGCCCTTCAGGCAGACCGCGATCACCTGGTCCCATTCCTGCTCGCTCATGTTGAAGCTCATGCGGTCGCGCAGGATGCCGGCGTTGTTGACCAGGACATCGATCTTGCCGAAGGCCTGCACGCAGTCCGCGACGAGCTGGTCGGCGCCGGCGAAGGTGGAGATGTCGCCGTGCTGGGCGATCGCCTTGCCGCCCAGTTCGCGGATCGCGGCAGCCGCCTCGTCGGCCTTGGCGGCGTTGATGTCGTTGACCACCACC
>Ga0196971_1000451_pt1 | contig 31094 bp, 33 predicted proteins | sample S1v_1013CmetaG_FD_148660 | JGI IMG/M metagenome (GOLD analysis project Ga0196971, IMG submission 148660) | Soil microbial communities from Anza Borrego desert, Southern California, United States - S1+v_10-13C | ecosystem: Environmental > Terrestrial > Soil > Desert | place: USA: California...
GACCTGGCTCATCACCGCCTATCTGCTGATTGCAGTGATGCCGGTGCTGGCCGGTGCGATCACGATGACGCTGACCGACCGACACTTCGGCACCTCGTTCTTCAACGCGGCAGGTGGCGGCGATCCAGTGATGTACCAGCACATTTTCTGGTTCTTCGGCCATCCCGAGGTGTACATCATGATCCTGCCGGCCTTCGGTATCGTGTCGCAGATCATTCCGGCATTTGCACGCAAGCAGCTCTTCGGTTATGCATCGATGGTGTATGCAACCGCGTCGATTGCGATCCTGTCCTTCATCGTCTGGGCGCACCACATGTTCACCACCGGCATGCCGGTGACCGCACAGCTGTTCTTCATGTATGCAACGATGCTGATCTCGGTGCCGACCGGCGTGAAGGTATTTAACTGGATTGCGACCATGTGGAAGGGCTCGATGACGTTCGAGACGCCGATGCTGTTTGCCGTTGGCTTCATCTTCGTCTTCACGATGGGCGGCTTCACCGGTCTCATCCTGGCGGTTACGCCGATCGACATCCAGATGCAGGACACCTATTACGTGGTGGCGCACTTCCACTACGTGCTGGTTGCCGGCTCACTGTTTGCGCTCTTCGCAGGCTTCTACTACTGGGGGCCGAAGTGGACTGGTTTCATGTACGACGAAGGCCGCGGCAAGTTCCACTTCTGGGGCTCGATCGTCACGTTCAACATCACGTTCTTCCCAATGCACTTCCTGGGTCTGGCCGGCATGCCGCGTCGCTATGCCGACTATCCGGCGCAGTTTACGGACTTCAACATGATCGCGTCGATCGGCGCATTCGGCTTCGGTCTGATGCAGGTCTATTTCCTGTTCGCTGTGGTACTTCCGTCCATCAAGGGTGGGAAGCCTGCACCGACCAAGCCTTGGGATGGCGCGGAAGGATTGGAGTGGACCGTGCCGAGCCCGGCGCCGTTCCATACCTTTGAAGTGCCACCGACCGTGAAGTGATGAGGCGGCGGGCATGTGCCCGCCCAATATGCTTATGCCAGATTCGAAACATCCAAACAACCTGAGAACGGCGCTGATCCTCGCATCCATCGCGGTGATGTTTGCCTTGGGCCTCGTTGCCAAACGTCTTTGGTTTAGCTGATATGGAACAGCCCGGACAATGCCGCGCGCAAACAAGCACGCAGGCCCGCACGCTGAACGCGCAAATGCTCGGCAAGCTGCTAGTCATTGCGGTCGTGATGTTCGGGTTCGGTTATGCGCTGGTGCCGATTTACAAGAAGATTTGTGAGATCACTGGCGTGAACCTGTTGACGCCAAAAGATGCGACGGTGAAAGAGGTCCGCAATACGCAGATCGACAAGACGCGAACGATCACGATCGAGTTCGACGCAACTGCGCAGGGGCCTTGGCGCTTCCGCCCGACAGTGTCGAGCATGCAGGTACATCCCGGCGAGATGACGCAGGTGGTGTACGAGGTGGTGAATACGCAGCCTCGTGCCATTGATGCTCAAGCAATTCCGAGCTATGCACCGCAACAGGCCGAGGTGCATTTCAAGAAGATGGAATGCTTCTGCTTCCAACAGCAAACGCTTGGCCCTAACCAGGCGAAACAGATGCCGGTCGTTTTTTATATTGACCCGGCGCTTCCCAAGGATGTGAAGACCATCACCTTGTCGTACACGTTCTTCGAAATTGGCGGGCCCGGCAAGAAGGCAAGCTGAAGCCAGGATGATTGGATGAGTGATTTAAAGAAATCGGCGCAGCGCAAAGCATCGTTCGGCGCCACGGTAAGAGCAGTTTTCTGGTCGTTTTTCGGTGTGCGAAAAAAGAGCGACTATGAAAAGGACGCGCAACAGCTCAATCCGGTGCATGTAATCATCGCCGGCCTGATTGGTGCAGTGATATTTGTTGTGACGCTGATCCTGATCGTAAAAAGCGTCGTCGCGCAGTAAATCGCAGTGACTCGCAGTGACTATTTAATATATCTGTATTGGGGGGAGATGGAGATGAGTTCTCAACACGCTAAGGCGCCGCACTACTTCGTACCCGGCCCTTCCAAGTGGCCTGTCCTGGCAGGCGCATCCTTGCTGGTAACCATGGCTGGCGCATCCGCTTGGGTCAATGGTATTGGATGGGGCAAGTATGCCAACCTCATTGGCATCCTCGCCCTGGTCATCGTGTTGTACAAATGGTTCGGCGATGCCATTGCCGAATCGGAAGGTGGCCTCTACAGTAATCGCATCGACATCTCCTATCGCTGGAGCATGAGTTGGTTCATCTTCTCCGAAGTGATGTTCTTCGCGGCCTTCTTCGGCGCGCTCTTTTATGCACGCGGCGTGACGATGCCGTGGCTTGCCGACATCGATCACAAGATCTTGTGGCCGGATTTTGCGCCGCAATGGGGCAATAGTCCCGCAGGAACTGTCGAGCCGTTTGCCAAGATGGGGCCGTTCTGGATACCGACGATCAACACCGCCTTGTTGCTGACTTCCGGTGTCACGCTGACCATCGCGCATCATGCGTTACGTGCCGGCCATCGTGGCAGCACCGCATTCTGGCTGGCTGCAACGATCGTCCTTGGTGCAGTATTCATGGGCTTCCAAGCGTATGAGTACGCACATGCTTATAGCGACCTGAACCTCAAGCTCACCTCAGGCATCTATGGTTCCACCTTCTTCATGCTGACGGGCTTCCATGGATTCCACGTGACGATGGGAGCCATCATGCTGTCGGTCGTGCTGTATCGCGTGCTGAAGGGACACTTCACGCCGGACCACCATTTCGCGTTTGAGGGGGCGGCCTGGTACTGGCACTTCGTCGATGTGGTATGGCTCGGCCTGTATGTCGTTGTGTATTGGATATAAGTCGAGACAGAAAAGAAAAGCCGCACTGAGTGCGGCTTTTTACCGAGGCGATGTTGCTTCAGCGAATGCCTGTCGGTTGGATCCATCCCTGGCTGTATGCCACAAGGATCAGCACAAATAGCGTGATCGAAAAGCCGACGCGAAACGCGAGCGCTTTGACCGTGCGGTTGCTCTTGCCCTTGTCCCGCATCAGGAAGACGAGCGCGGAGCCGAGACTGGCGAGAATCAGAATGAAGGCGATGGCGACGAAAATTTTCATGTTGGTCGAATTGTTGTCGATTGAATGCGCGCGCAGGTCGTCGCCGCAAGTGAAGTAGGGTGCATTGAGTAAAGAGACATTGTAATGCGAACGAAATTCCGATTCCGGTGGATTCCGTTCCTGGCAGCTATGGTTGCTGCTGCGATTGGTGTCTCTCTTGGCCAGTGGCAGACAAGGCGCGCTGCCGAAAAGGAATCGATCGAGACGAAATTGACCGTGCGGGAAACGGCAGAGCCGATCCAACTGGCGACTTTGCCATTTCGCGGGCAATCCGTTGAGGACGTGGAATACCGAAGGATTGCCGTGGAGGGCAATTTCTTGAAAGAGTGGACAGTGTTTCTCGACAACCGCCCGTATAAAGGAGCAGCCGGTTTCTATGTGCTCACACCGATGAAGCTTGTCGGCTCTGAGCTGCATGTGCTGGTGGCGCGAGGTTGGGTGAAGCGTGATATCGCGGACCGAACGAGGATGCCCGCGATCGCCACGCCGGAAGGTACCGTCGAAGTGACAGGCATAGCCCGGCGTAACGTCGGCCAGGTGCTGCAACTCGGAACTCCCGTGCCGCTCCAGCCCGGCGCCATTGTTCAAAACGTTAATGCAGCGGAATTCGCCGGCGCAGCAAAATTAGAGATGCTGCCCTTCATTCTTGAACAGACGACGGATCTGGAGGATGGCTTGGTGCGCGACTGGCCGCGGCCTTCAACCGGAGTAGAGAAACATCGTGGGTATGCGTTCCAGTGGTATGCATTGGCCGCAACCGCATTGCTATTTTTTGTTGCGACAGGATTTCGACGTGGAGCAAAGTAAGCAAAAGAGGGTCGGCCGCTGGAAGCTGTTTGCAGTTCTCGCGGTATGTGCTTCCCCAGTGATCGCCTCCTATCTGACCTATTACGTCATCAAGCCGCAGGGGCGAACGAACTATGGCGCGCTTATCGACCCGCGTGCGCATCCGATGCCGCCGCTCGGGATGACCTCGCTTGATGGTAAACCCGCCAAGCTGGAATCCCTCAAAGGCAAATGGGTCATGCTGCAGGTCAGCGATGCCGACTGCCCTGCTGCATGTCAGAGGCGGCTGTATGAGATGCGGCAGTTGCGGCTGGCGCAAGGCAAGGACATGGACCGAATTGAACGGGTCTGGCTGATTACGGACGACAAACCCCTGGAAACGATGCTGATGCGCGAATACGACGGTACCTACATGCTGCGCGTTAAGCCAGAGGTGTTGACAACCTGGTTGCCGGCGGAGTCAGGCACGACGGTCACCGACCACATCTACATGATCGATCCCTTGGGTAACCTGATGATGCGCTTCCCCAAGGATGGCGATCCGAACAAAGTGAAGAAAGACGTCGCCAAACTCCTCAAGGCCTCCCGCATAGGATAAAGCTCGTGCTGATTCAACTCGCAATCATCGGCATCCTGGTAGCACTGTTGCCGCTCACGGTGGTCTGGATTTCCAGCGACAGTAACAAGTACAGGAAGCTGGTATGGGTAACGGTGTTCCTGACCTTCGACCTGATCATGTTCGGCGCCTTTACGCGCCTGACCGATTCCGGACTCGGCTGCCCGGACTGGCCCGGCTGTTACGGGCACGCCAATCCCGTGCAGGCGCATGATCATATCAGTGCTGCGGAAGCCGCCATGCCGCACGGGCCGGTAACGGTTGCGAAGGCATGGATCGAAATGATTCATCGTTATCTGGCCATGGCCGTCGGCGTACTGATCGTGTCGATGGCCGCGATTGCCTGGCGCATGTGGCTGAAGTCGAACCGGCGTGATGGTGCAATTTCACCCTGGATGCCGACGCTGCTTCTCGGCTTCGTGTGCCTGCAGGGAGCCTTCGGCGCGTGGACTGTCACCTTGAAGCTGCAGCCGGTAATTGTGACCATTCATCTGCTGCTTGGGATGGGCCTGCTCGGGATGCTTTCCTGGCTGGGTGCGCGGCACGATGCACGTTTTGCGGTTGCTGCATCCACGCCGTCATTGCGCCTGCCGGCTGCGTTCGCGCTCGTGCTGTTGTTCCTGCAGATTGGGTTGGGTGGGTGGGTCAGCACCAACTATGCCGCACTGGCATGTTCTGATTTCCCGCTCTGTCATGGCGAGCTTGTGCCGGAAATGGATCTGGCGAATGGCTTCTCGCTGTGGCGCGAGTTGGGGAAGACAGCTGGCGGAGAGTACCTGCCGTTCCCTGCACTGACGGCCATTCATTGGGTGCATCGCATGTTCGCCTTTGCAGTCGTGCTGCACATCCTCTGGCTCGCGTACCGTGTGGGCAAGACGCCGGGCATGCAACGGACTGCCCGCTGGCTGCGCTTCGCAATCATGGTGCAGTTCCTGACAGGGATGTTGACGGTTTTCCTTGAATGGCCGCTGGCTCTTGCGGTACTGCATAACGGTGGCGCCGCTGCGCTTGTACTGTTGCTGACGATATTGAATTTCCAGGTCCGACATGCGTCGCAAATCTCGTCGCATCGGGCCGTAACGCGGCTCTCTGCCGCATGAGGTGCTTATGACCACACTCACCATTCAATCCCATCGCCTTGCCCAGTACTGGGCGTTGACCAAGCCGCGAGTAACACAGCTGGCAGTGTTCTGCGCTGTGATCGGCATGTTCCTTGCGACGCCGGAACTTCCTGATTGGCGCATTGTGGTTGCGGGCACGATTGGCATCTGGCTGCTCGCTGGAGCCGCGTTTGCCGTCAACTGCCTGGTCGAGCGGGAAATCGATTCGCGCATGGCACGTACAGCCCGCCGCCCGATGGTACGCGGCGAGATTTCGGTGATGCAGACGTTGGTGTTCTCTGGCGTGATCGGCGGTGCGGGCATGTGGGTGCTATTTAACTTCGTCAATCCGCTGACGATGTGGCTGACCTTTGCCACCTTTGTCGGTTATGCGGTGATCTATACGATGCTGCTTAAGCCGGCTACCCCGCAGAACATTGTCATCGGCGGCCTCTCCGGTGCGATGCCGCCGGCGCTGGGCTGGGCGGCGGTCGCGAACGATGTGCCGATGCAGGCATGGATCCTGGTGCTGATCATCTTCGTCTGGACGCCGCCGCATTTCTGGTCGCTGGCGATGTACCGGCGGGACGACTATGCGAAGTCCGGCTTGCCGATGCTGCCTGTTACGCACGGAACGGCGTTCACGGGTTTCCATATCTGGCTTTATACAATTGCACTGGTGGCAACGACTATGCTGCCGTTTGCAGTGCGGATGAGCGGCTTGGTCTACCTCGCCAGCGCATCTGTACTCGGCGCGATCTTCCTGCGTTATGCATGGCAGATCTACAGGCATTACAGTGATATAGTTGCGCGGAAGACTTTCGCATACTCGATTGTCTATCTGTCGCTGTTATTTGTCGCACTGCTTGCCGACCATTACCTGAAGCTTTGACACCATGCGCTTGATTTCCGCCCGCGGCCTGTCCTCTGTTGCAGTCGTCCTGTCTGCCCTCCTGCTTGGTGCTTGTGATCGTCAGGGGGAGGGTACGCAGATGATGCTGACGCCGGCAAAAACGCAGTTCAAAAATACCGATGTGACCGGCCTCGATTACGCGAAAGACTTTGCGATACCGGACCATAACGGAAAGATCCGCACCTTGGCGGACTTTAAGGGAAAGGCGGTAGTGATTTTTTTCGGCTATACGCAGTGTCCGGACGTCTGCCCGACCACCATGTCGGAAATGGCCAACGTCATGCAGCAACTCGGGCCTTTGGCGGATAAAGTCCAGGTGCTCTTCGTCACAGTCGATCCCGAGCGCGATACCCCGGAAATGCTGTCGAAGTACGTTCCGGCCTTCGATCCCCGCTTCCTCGGCTTGGTCGGCGACAAGGCGGCAACCGAAAAGATCGCCCGCGATTTCCGCGTCTTCTATCAGAAAGTTCCAGGCAAGAACCCCGGTAGCTACACGATGGACCACACCGCCGGCAGCTATGTATTTGACCCGCAGGGGCGTATCCGTCTCTTTGTGCGGCACGGCCAAGGCGCGGAACCGATAGCGCACGACCTGAAGCTGCTGCTCTCCTGATTCGGTCGGCATTCTCGCCGACGAAAAAACAAAAGGCGCCGGAAAGGCGCCTTTTGTTTTTACTACGGACAGTGACGGCTTATGCGTAGGCAGCCAGTGCACCTTTCATTTTCTTCAACGCTGCGCTCTCGATCTGGCGAATGCGTTCGGCCGAGACGCCAAACTCGTCCGCCAGTTCATGCAGCGTCGCACCCGAGCCGTCGTCATTTGCCAGCCAACGTGCTTCCACGATGCGGCGTGAACGCGGGTCGAGTTTGTCGAGCGCAACCTCCAGACCTTCCGACTGCATACGGTCGAATTGCCGCGCTTCCAGCTCCTTGGTCGGCTCATGAGCATCGGACGACAGGTAGGCGATCGGTGCAAACTTGTCATCTTCGTCATCGTTCGGCGCATCCAGAGCGATATCGTGCCCCGACATGCGGGTTTCCATTTCGATCACTTCTTCGCGCTTGACGTTGAGCGACTTGGCGAGGTCGTCGACCTGCGCCGGTGTCATTGCATCCAGTCCTTCCTTATGGCTGCGCAGGTTGAAAAACAGTTTGCGCTGAGCCTTGGTGGTCGCGACTTTCACCAGGCGCCAGTTTTTCAGGATGTATTCGTGGATTTCAGCCTTGATCCAGTGCATTGCATAGGAGACAAGACGCACGCCTTGATCCGGGTCGAAGCGCTTCACGGCTTTCATCAGCCCGATATTACCTTCTTGAATAAGGTCAGCATGCGGCAATCCGTAGCCCAAGTAGCCCCGGGCAATCGAGACTACCAGGCGCAAGTGCGACATAACCAGCTTCTGCGCGGCGCCGAGGTCATTCTTGTCGCGCAGGTCGCGGGCGAGCGAGCTCTCTTCCTCATGCGTCAGCATCGGAATACGGTTGACTGCCGAAATATACGCTTCAAGATTGCCGAGACTGCCCGAAAAACCGAGCGTCAGGGCATGGTTGCCCATCGGAACCAATGCAGATTGTGCGGACGCTTTCATTTTTTCTCCTTGCTTTCCTAGCCAAGCTGTGTAATTGAACCGGCCTGCTTTCTATTTATTATATTAGCACTCGAGGGGTGAGAGTGCTAATCGACGATTTTTACGGGCAGGATAGGTTCGAGCTATGAGGGAGCCTTTAATAATTGAACTTCACCACTTTAGATGGGGTGAAGTTCAAAAAGTTGCGAAACATCAAATCAATTCCGGGTATTTTGCAAAAACCGGCACCGATGCTTCCTTCAGGAAAGGCGAGACAGGTGCCGCTTCACCGAGAGCAGGGCTCCCAGAAGGCCCAGAGTAGCACTTGCCGCCAGCAGTGCAAGTGTGACCGATGGATCGAGAGGAGTAAGACGGAATTCAGAAGCGTACAGGCGCGCAAATTCCGCGACGGCATTATTCAGCGGTTGCAGCGCCAGTGCCACCACCCCGAGGGCAGTTCCGCCAGCCACCAGGCCGAGCAAGGCACCAGTGTAGTAAAAGGGGCGGTATATATAGGAGTCCGTTGCGCCGAACATGCGGCAAACCTCGATTTCCTCGCGTTGAGTCATAACCTGCAGGCGAATCGTATTGAATACCACCGCAACAACGACCACCCCAAGCGTCATTGCCAGGAACAGCAGCGCCAACCGCAGCACATGCATCAACGCCGCCAGGCGCTTCACCCAGGCCGAATCGATTTGTACATATTCCACGCCCGGCAGGGCCTTGAGTTGTGCCGCAAGCGTCTCAACCCGAGTCGCGGCCGCCACATCACGCACACCGGACAGCTTCAGGACATAGCCATCGGGAAGAGGGTTTTCGCCCAATGCGGTAATGGCGTCCGACAAGCCAGTCTTGTCTTTGAGCAATGTGAGTGCTTTTTCACGCGGGATGAATTCCAGCTTTGCGGCGTGTCCAGAATCCTGAACAATGCGTCGAATCTGGCCCGCCAACGCCGTCACGCGATCGCGTGGGGTGTCCATGGCCATGAAAATGCTGATTTCCGGCTCGACGGCCAGTTGCTCTGACACCGGACGGATATTTTCGAGCAAGGTCAGCCCGGCGAACGGCAACGCAAGCGCGATCGCAACAACCAGCACGTTCAGTGCAAAGCTGCCGGGCGCCCTCAACAGATGCGAGAGTGCGTCGCCCAGTGCGAGCGCATGTTGTCTCAGCCATTTCATCATGCCGCACCTTGCATCGGTTCGCTATACGGGTGGTTCACGAGCCGCCCGCGTTCAAGATAAATCACGCGCTGCGCTCCGTTCAGAAGGCTCTCGTCGTGTGTCGCAATCAGGCAGGTAACGCCGACGCCATGGAAGGCTTTCAGCGCGTCCATGACTTTGTTTGCACTGGCGCGATCAAGGTTCGCGGTCGGTTCGTCAGCAAGGATGATCTGCGGCCGGTTGACGATGGCACGTGCAATGGCGACGCGCTGCTGTTCGCCGCCGGACAGCGAAAGCGGCTCCGAGCGCGCCTTGTCCAGCAGGCCCACTTTGTCGAGCGCAGCGCGGGCCCGCTTCTCCGCATCGGTCTTCGCGGTGCCGATCACAAGTAGCGGCAGCATGACGTTGGCGAGCACGTTGCGGTCATTCAGAAGGCATTGCTGCTGGAAGATCAGGCCGAGATTACGGCGCAGGTAGGGCAAGCCGGATGATTTCAGGCGACCGATATCCTGCCCGTTCACCAAGACCGAGCCGGAAGTCGGCCGCTCCATCGCGGCGATCATTTTCAACAGCGTCGATTTTCCGGCTCCCGACGGGCCCGACAGGAAGGCCAGTTCGCCCTTGGCGATGGCGAGCGTGATGTCTTTCAGCGCGGCACTATCGCCGGCGTACTGCTTGGAAACCTTCTGGAACTCGATCATGTCAGCTCAGCAGCGCATCGACGAACTCTTCGGCGCTGAAGGCCTGCAGGTCCTCGATCTTTTCGCCGACTCCAATGAAATACACCGGAATCGGCCGGGTCATTGCAATCGCGGCCAAAATGCCACCCTTGGCGGTGCCGTCGAGCTTGGTGATGACCAAGCCCGTCAGCTGAAGCGCGTCATCGAAGGCCTTGACTTGCGCAAGAGCGTTTTGCCCGGTATTGCCGTCAATCACAAGCAACACCTCATGCGGGGCACTTTCCAGTCCTTTACCGATGACACGCTTGACCTTTTTCAGCTCTTCCATCAGGTGCAATTGTGTCGGCAGGCGGCCGGCAGTATCGACCATCACCACATCAACATTGCGCGCCTTCGCCGACTGCACGGCATCGAAGGCAACGGCTGCCGGGTCACCGGATTCCTGTGCAATCACAGTGACATTATTGCGTTCACCCCAGATCGCGAGCTGCTCACGCGCGGCGGCACGGAAGGTGTCGCCCGCAGCTAGTAGTACAGATTGGTGATGCGCCTGCAGATGCTTGGCCAGCTTGCCGATAGTAGTTGTCTTGCCCGCGCCGTTGACGCCGGCGATCATCATTACGAGCGGCTGATGTCGACCGAGGACGAAGGGCTTTTGCAGTGGTGTCAGCAGGTCAATCAGAAGGGTGCGCAATGCATCCTTGACCTGCTGGGCTTCGGTCAGCTTCTCGCTCTTGACCTTTTTCTTCAGTGCATCGAGCAGGAATTGGGTGGCTTCTACGCCGGCGTCTGACATCAAGAGCGCGGATTCCAGCTCTTCATACAGATCGTCGTCGATCTTGGCGCCAACGAACAGCGTCGTCAGATTGGAGGAGGTCTTGGACAGGCCTGCTTTGAGGCGCTGCATCCAGGATTGCTTTTGCTCAATAGGTTGCGGCTCGGCTGGGATAATCTCGCCTTCCGGTTCTGCTTCCTCAGCTGCTGGCAGCACAACCGGCGCAGCCTCGGCTGGCGGGGCTGGAGGCACGTTCGGAGCGGGAGGAGATACTGGCTCTACAGGAGCAGGGGCCGGCGCGGATTCTCGCTTGAAGAGGCTGTTCAACCAGGACTGTTTCTGTTCCGCCGGTGCCGGTTGTGAAGGAGGTTCTGGTTGAGTTTGCGCAGGGGGCGCCGCTACCGGATCAACGGACACCTGTTTCTCGGCTTCGCTTGCCGTCTCCTGCGCGGGAGCTGCAGGTACATCTTTTGGTTTTTTCTTGAAGAAACTAAACATGGGGCCAGTGAAGAAGGGCAGTCGGACGCGCTTGCGGCGCTGGTTCAGAAAGAAGATACAATCGGAACCTCTTTTTTATGACGCCAACCTTAGCGTCACTGCATCAAAACAGCCCCATATTTTATCAGAGCATAGACTATGAAATTTCGGATTGCAGTACTGCTGTCAGCTTGGCTGTTGGGCTGGTTGCCCATTGCCGGCCTCGCGGAACCCGCGCATGAATTCATGTTGAAGAACGGCATGAAAATCATTGTGAAGGAAGACCATCGCGCGCCCACTGTAGCGCACATGGTCTGGTACAAGGCCGGCTCCATGGACGAGCAGAACGGAGTGACCGGCGTTGCTCATGCCCTGGAGCACATGATGTTCAAGGGAACCAAGACCCTCAAGCCGGGCGAGTTCAGCCAGCGTGTGGCTGGGCTGGGTGGCCGCGAGAATGCCTTTACCAGCAAGGATTACACCGCGTATTTCCAGCAAATCGAGAAATCGAAGCTGGAACAGGTCATGGCATTGGAAGCAGACCGCATGGCCAACCTGACGTTTGACGAGGACGAGTTCTCGCGCGAGATCCGGGTCGTGATGGAGGAGCGCCGCTGGCGCACGGAAGACCAGCCGATCCCACTCGTCTATGAAGCGCTGAATGCAACCGCGTATTCCGCCCACCCCTACCGGCATCCTGTGGTTGGCTGGATGAGCGACCTGCAGAGCATGACCCTGAAAGACGCCAAGGCATGGTACGGCCGCTGGTATGCGCCGAATAACGCCACCATGGTGATCTCCGGTGACGTCGATCCGAAACAGGTATATGCCTTGGCCCAGAAGCATTTCGGGAAGATCCCGCGCAAGGACGTGCCGGTTACCAAGCCGCAGACGGAGCCGCCGCAACGTGGCATCAAGCGCGTGACAGTGAAGGCGCCGGCCGAGAATCCGTACGTCGTGCTTGCCTTCAAGGTGCCGGCGTTGCGTGATGTTGAGAAGGATAACGAATCCCATGCGCTCGACGTGCTCGCCGCCATTCTCGACGGCTATGACAACGCACGGCTGAATGCAAAGCTGGTGCGCACCGATAAAGTGGCCAACTCGGTCGGTGCCGGCTATTCGAACATCTCGCGTGGACCGGTGATGTTCCTGCTCGATGGCACTCCCGCGGCCGGAACAACGACGGAACAGCTCGAAAAATTGTTGCGCGCCGAAGTCGAGCGCATCGCTCAGGAAGGAATTTCGGAGCAAGAGTTAAAGCGCGTGAAGGCACAGCTGATCGCCGGGCAAATTTACAAGCGCGACTCGATCTTCGGTCAAGCTATGGAAATCGGCGTCATGGAGATGAGCGGCCTGTCGCACCGGGATATCGACCGCATCATCGAAAAGCTCAGCGCCGTCACGGCGGAGCAGGTACAGGCAGTTGCCAGGAAATACTTCGGTGACGACACCCTGACTGTGGCTACGCTGGTGCCGCTTCCGCTGTCCGAGAAAAAGACTCCGCCGCCGCCCAAGGGCTTGCGTCATTAATTCCGGGAATGATCATGATAAAGCGCATTTTCTTTGCACTGACATTGGCACTGGTTGGCACATCTCCTGCCATTGCCGCATTGCAAATCCAGTCATGGCACCTCGCTAACGGCGCGAAGGTGCTGTTTGTGGAAAACCACTCAATCCCGATCCTTGATATCAGCGTCGAATTCGATGCGGGTTCGCGCCGTGACCCGACCGGCAAGTCGGGGACAGCTTCGTTGACCAGCGCGATGCTCGCCCGCGGCCTGCGGGAAGTCAGCACGCCGGTGACTGAGCCGGCGATGACCGAGGCGCAGATCTCCGACGCCTTGGCCGATATTGCCGCCCAACGCGGCGGTGGTGCCAGCGGCGACCGTGGTGGCGCAAGCTTGCGTACGCTGTCCAGCCGCACGGAACGGGATACGGCTGTGACCTTGCTGGCGCGGATCCTCGCGCACCCAAGCTTTCCGCAGGATTTCTTCGCCCGTGATAAGGCGCGCATGATTTCAGCCATCAAGGAAGACGAAACAAAACCGGAGTCGATCGCCAACAAGGCGTTCTGGCGCGTGCTGTATGGCGCGCATCCATATGCGCAGCATGAGACGGTGGCATCGGTGGAGTCAATTACACGGGACGACCTGGTTGCATTCCACAACAGGCATTACGTTGCCAACCGGGCCATCATTGCCATGATTGGAGACATTACACGCGCCGAAGCGGATGCAATTGCGCAGGAACTCACGAAGCGCCTGCCGCAAGGGGAGCCGCTTTCCACAATGCCGCCCGTCCAAGTTGCGCCGGCGAGCGAAGAATGGATTGCGCACCCCGCATCGCAGGCGCATATCGCGCTTGGGATGCCTGCGATTGCGCGTGGGGATGAAGATTACTTTCCGCTCATGGTGGGCAACTACACACTCGGCGGCGGTGGTTTTGTGTCACGCTTGACCCATGAAGTCCGCGAGAAACGCGGCCTGTCCTATAGCGTCTACAGCTATTTCAATCCCTTGGCGCAGCCGGGGCCATTCCAGGCTGGCCTGCAAACGCAAAAGGAGCAGACCGAAGCGGCACTGAAAGTGGTGCGCGACACCATCGCCACTTTCCTGCGCGAAGGACCCACCGAGAAGGAGCTGAAAGCTGCCAAGGACAACCTCGTCGGTGGCTTTGCCTTACGCATCGATAACAACCGCAAAATTCTCGACAACATGGCTGCGATCGGTTTCTACAACCTGCCGCTCGATTACCTGGATACCTGGACGACCAAGGTCCAGAAGGTGACGGTCGAGGATATCAAGGCAGCGTTCCAGCGGAAACTGGCGCTTGACGGCATGTCCACGGTGGTGGTCGGAACAGCGAAGTAGGAAAACATGCAGAAAAGCCGCGCACTGAAAGCAATGAAAGCGACATCGCCGCATGCCAGCCGTCCGCCGAGGCAGGTGCGCATTATTGGCGGGCAATGGAAGCGGACACCTCTGCCCGTGCTTGATGCCGACGGACTACGACCCACGCCGGATCGGGTTCGCGAAACCGTATTTAATTGGCTGAATCATTTGCTCGGTGGCTGGGAGCAGGTGCGCTGCCTGGACTTGTTTGCCGGCACAGGTGCGCTGGGGTTCGAAGCAGCCAGTCGCGGAGCAGCCAGCGTGCTGATGGTGGAAGACAATGTGGCCGCAGTCCGTCAACTGGAGGCGACCAAGGCAAAGCTGAATGCGGCACAGGTTCGTATCCAGCGCGGCGATGCCTTGGCCGCCGCGCAAAGCCTGGCTGCGCGAGGGGAGGGAGTAGAATCGCGCTTTCAGGTGATTTTTCTCGATCCTCCCTATCACCATGACTGGCTGGCAAGGATGTTGCCCCTGTGTGCGCACCTATTGGCTGGCGGGGGCTTGGTATATGCTGAATCCGAGCTATCGCTCGATTCCGATGCGCCGCCGGACTGGCTTGTCGGCTGGAGCGTAGTCCGCGCCGACAAGGCCGGCATGGTGTTTTATCACTTGCTACAACGCAATCCGTAGCCTGTAGTTTCAGGCATAATGCGCGTTCCGCAATATGTTACACATTTGTTACACTTCGTCAGGGAGCCACGATGGTTACTGCAGTTTATCCGGGAACGTTCGATCCGCTTACACGCGGACACGAAGATTTGGTGCGGCGTGCCTCGGGCTTGTTCGACAAACTGATCGTCGGTGTTGCTGACAGCAAGAACAAGAGGCCGTTCTTTTCGCTTGACGAGCGTTTGTCGATTGCCAACGAAGTGCTCGGGCATTATCCGAATGTGCAGGTGGAGAGCTTTTCCGGCTTGTTGAAGGACTTCGTGCGTGCCCATGATGCTCGTGTCATCGTGCGAGGCCTGCGCGCGGTATCCGACTTTGAATATGAATTTCAGATGGCCGGCATGAATCGTTATCTGCTTCCGGACGTCGAAACATTGTTCCTCACCCCTTCCGACCAGTACCAGTTCATTTCGGGTACTATCGTGCGTGAGATCGCATCGCTTGGCGGCGATGTTTCCAAGTTTGTATTCCCCTCCGTCGAGAAGTGGCTGAAGGATAAGATTGCTGCAGGCGGTAAATAAGCAGTAAAAATGGCAGTAAAGCGGTAGGGGTTGAGCAGAGGTTGTTATGGCATTAATGATTACCGACGAGTGCATCAATTGCGACGTGTGCGAGCCGGAGTGCCCGAATGACGCAATTTCGATGGGGCCGGAGATTTACGTCATCGATCCCGATCGTTGTACCGAATGCGTCGGCCACTACAATGAACCGCAATGCCAGCAGGTCTGCCCGGTCGACTGCATTCCTTTCAACCCGGCCCGGCGCGAAACGAAAGAAGAACTGCAGGCCAAGTATGAGCGCCTGCAAGCGGAACTGAAACAGAACTGAAGGCGTGAGCCAGGCGGTTTACTCCGCCGCGACGACCCGATTGCGTCCGCTTTCCTTGGCTCGATAGAGCGCCTGATCGGCGCGCGCAACGAATTGTTTTGTCTGCGCCTCGACCGATAATTCCCCACCCATTTGAACCAGCGATGCGACACCGATTGACACGGTGACGTCCAGACGCTCACCGCTGGACAGCAGCAGAGGCTGCTCCGCGATGCTCAAGCGGATACGTTCGGCGACGCTGACCGCGTCCGTCAGTTCTGCATCGATCAGCAGCCCTACAAACTCTTCCCCACCAAAGCGACCCAGTGCATCGGAAAGCCGCAATTCTGCCTTGATACGTTCTGCCACCGCGCGCAATACCTCGTCACCAGCCTGATGGCCGATGCGGTCGTTGATCTGCTTAAAGTGGTCGATGTCGATAAACAGGCAGCACAATGCATGGCCGTGGCGTCGGCTGCGGCCGATCTCTTCGTGCAGCCGGTGTTCGACATAGCGGCGGTTGTTGACGCCGGTGAGCGGGTCGGTCAGGCCGATATACTTCAGGCGCTCGGTGTTGATCACGTTCTCCAGGCAAATCGCCAGAATCGCCGCCATGTGCGCCATGAAATCGGTGGCCATGTGCTGTGCGAAACGTAACCCGTCTTTGCTGCCGAGGTTCAGGCTTCCGGTGAGTGTGTTCCTTCGATGTAGCGGGACGATTGCCACGCTCGCCGGCGGAACCAGCGGTTCCGGGAAAAGCCGGCCATGCAATTGCTCGCAGTAAGTGCTCAAGGCTGGCTTTGAGAGTTTGCCAGCGAGTTCGCCGAACTCGGATTCTTCCTGCAGGAAGAGCAGTTGCGGCAAATCCGAAAGACTGATTCGCAGATCGGCCAGGATGCGGCGGATCTCGTAATCCGGATCGAGCAGGGCGAGCGTCACGATATCGAGCGAAGCCGCTTCTGCGAAGCGGTACAGCACCGTATCGATCAGTTCACGAAAACTTTCCGCCGCGATGAACTGGAGGTCGAAAGCATGGTGGCGCTGAAGTATCTGCTGATTCTGCTGCGCGTGGTGCAGTAATTGCGCCAGTTGGCTGCGCAAGCGTTGATTTTCCCGGGCCAGTTCGTGCGACATGGGCCGGTCGGGACTCAAAACGCGAGTCTTACGTCGACTTCCTGTCCGACGCGCAGAACCTGCCCGTCGCCTTCTGGCACGATGGCATTCATCCCGAACGTGATGCCGCCATCGACCTTGGGATTGGCGCGGTACCCCCGAAGGATGTCGAGCGGGTCCGGGCCAGCGACGGCGGTGCTCTGCTCAACGGACGGGATCGAGCAGCGGACACACGGCTTGACAGGTTTCAGGACTGCCTTGCCGATGTTGATTGCCTCGGCATAGTCTTCTTCAAATGCGCCGATGCCGCCGATGACGACGTTTGGGCGGAAACGATTCATTGGTAACGCGTCGCGGCCTTGCGTCTTCAGCTTTTCGTTCAAGTCGGCCAGTGAGTCCTCGGAGATCACCAAAACCGGAAACGCATCGGAGAACAAAGTTGGAGCCTTGGTTTCGCCCGTCCATTTGGTGCTGGCGTGGCGCGCGGCATCCGGGTGAAAGCGTACAAGACGACATGGCGTTCCCAAGAACTTGGAAAACCAGGTCGCCGTGGTTTCATCGCAATCGTATGCCTTCACCCTATCGTCCCATACTTGCACCTCTATCGTCCTTGCGTCCTCCGGGGCGGGGAGTCCGAGCGGGATTTCGATGCGCAGCATGCCAGGTGCACGCAGTTCGAGCGTATCCGCCTTCAGGCGCGGGACGATTAGTGCCATCCTTGGATATTGGCGCTGCGTCATGAACTGCCCCTGCGCATCGACCACCATCCACTCGCGGTCGTAGATATGCTCTGTCATCAGGCCGGCGCTCGTGAGCGTTGCTTCGCGCAGCGCGATGCCGGCGCAGGACTTGATCGGATACAGGTTCAGCTCAGTCAGGATCGGCATGCTTGTCGTCCGGTCGGAAGTGGAATCTGCTTAGACGTTGAACAGGAAGTTCAGGACGTCGCCATCCTTGACGACATATTCCTTACCCTCGGCGCGCATCTTGCCCGCTTCCTTCGCACCCTGTTCACCCTTGTAGGTAATGAAGTCATCATACGAGATTGTCTGCGCACGAATGAAGCCGCGCTCGAAATCGGTGTGGATGACGCCTGCTGCTTGCGGCGCGGTATCCCCAATGTGGATGGTCCACGCGCGCACTTCCTTCACGCCTGCGGTGAAGTAGGTTTGCAGTCCGAGCAGCTTGAAGGCAGCACGAATGAGGCGATTCAGGCCCGGTTCTTCCATACCCATGTCGGCGAGGAATGCGCCCTTGTCTTCCTCGTCAAGATCGGCGATCTCCGCTTCGATTGCGGCGCAGATGGCGACGATCGGAGCGTTCTGCTCTTTCGCGTAGGCGGACAACTGGTCCAACAGCGGATTGTTGGTGAAGCCGTTTTCAGCGACGTTGGCGACATACATTGCCGGCTTTGCGGTGATCAGGCACAGCGATTTGATCAGCGCCATTTGTTCTGCGTCGAGGCCCATTGCCCTCACCGGCTTGGCTTCGTTGAGCTGCGGTACGATGCGCTCCAAAAGGGCGACGAGCTTGATTGCTTCCTTGTCGCCGGCCTTGGCCTTCTTGCTTTCGCGCTGGATCGCCTTCTCGACGGTGCCGAGGTCTGCCAGGGCGAGTTCGGTCTGGATCACGGCGATATCATCGAGCGGGCTGACCTTGCCGGCGACGTGCACAACGTTCGGATCTTCAAAGCAGCGCACGACGTTGACGATGGCGTCTGTCTCGCGAATGTGTGCGAGGAACTGGTTGCCCAGACCTTCGCCTTTGGATGCGCCGGCCACCAGCCCAGCGATATCAACGAACTCCACAACTGCCGGCACGACGCGCTCTGGCTTCACAATTTCCGACAATGCCTTGAGGCGCTGGTCGGGTACTTCCACGATGCCGACGTTCGGTTCGATGGTGCAGAAGGGATAGTTTTCTGCAGCAATGCCCGCCTTGGTCAGCGCATTGAACAGGGTGGATTTGCCGACATTAGGCAGGCCGACGATGCCGCATTTGAGACTCATGGTATGTACTTCGCTAAGTGTATGAATTAACCCGCTATTTTACCGTAGCGGAGGGCATGCTCAGAGCGGCTGCACGAGCTTCGGATCCGGATTTTCGACAAATGCTGCCAGCGCGTCACGCAATCGCGCGCCCTCGCTAATGGCAAGCTTCCAATTGAGGATGCGGAAGTCGTTGTTTTGCCCGTAATGGACAAAATCTTGCCGGTCCGGCAGCTTGCTGCGCGTTAATGTTTTCAGGAAGACGCGGGAAGGGCTGACCAGAACGACATTTTCCAGCCAGCGTCGGTTCCTGCCGACGTTTGCGCGCCGCCATGGCAGCGATTTGTCCAGCCAGCCAGGTACGATCCGGTCGGTGAAATGCGGGTAGAACACCAAGCCGCCATCAGGGTTGTCTGCAACACGCGAGTAGGGGAGCGCGAGGTGGTAATCGATCAGGCCGCCGTCCCAATACGTGCCGGTCGGGGCGAGGGGGATATCACGCACGGGTTCCATCGTGAATGGCAATGTCCCGGAGGCCAGCAGTGCACTGGCGACGTTGTTGGCCGACAGCGGTGCGAACTGCGTGTGGAATGCATCGAACTTCGTCTTGAGCCAGGAAGCCGGATCCCGTTCGTCACCGACGACGACGCGGGCGAGATGGCCCGCCAACTGTGAGCGCGAGAAAAGATTGCCCATCACTGCCATGCCAAAACCTGCCGTTAGTGCGATGGTTCTTTGCGGGGATTTTAGGAAAGGTCCGCGTCCGCGTGCCGTCAATATTTGCAGGCGGTGATGCGGATGCTGGCAAAGTTCGTTCTCATGGCCGCCGATAAACGTGGCGATGAAATCCGTGCACGCCCCGGATACATACTGTGCAGTGGGGCGACGCGGATAGCGCTGCTCGCAATACAGGTCGCCAAGGCGCTGGAAAGCTGCGACCGGGTCGGCATGGCAGGCCGCAGCCATGCGCCATGATCCGATTGATGCGCCGATCAGCGTCCGCTCGCGTGGCGCCGACGGGAGCCAGTCTCCGAACAGCCATTGGTCCAGTTTCTGGAAGATCAGTCCTTTTGGCCCGCCGGCAGCTGCCGGAATGATGGCAATGTCCTGCGCGCGCAACCCATGGCTGCGAATATGCGCAAGCGCCTTCGGACCCGCATGGATGACTAGGGCATTTTTCATTTTGCAGAATGCAGCCGCATCATTGCGGCTTCAAACTTTCCTTCGCAGAGCAGCGGAATAACGTCGAGGCTATTGCTGATCGCTTCATTGATCAGTGCATGTTCTTCCTTGCGCGGACGGTGCAGCACGTAATCCGCGACCTGCTGTTGCAAGTTCATCGAGCGCGGGTGGCCAATGCCGATGCGCAGGCGCCAGTACTCTTGGGTGCCGAGTGCTGCGGTAATGTCCTTCAGACCATTGTGCCCAGCCGCCGATCCGCCTTTCTTGATCTTGACAGCGCCCGGTGGCAGGTCTAGTTCATCGTGGACGACAAGGATGTCCTCCGGTGCGATCTTGTAGAAGCGCGCCAGCGCACCGACGGACTGGCCGGACCGGTTCATGTAAGTCTGTGGTTCCAGCAGCCAGACTTCCTGCCCGGCGATGCTGGTCTTTGCGACCAGCGCGTTGTAGCGTGCCTCGCGCATCAGCCGGTTGCCAGCGAGGTTGTCAACCAGCCAGAAGCCGGCGTTGTGCCGTGTTTGTTCGTATTCAGGGCCTGGATTTCCGAGGCCGACGATTAGGCGAATGGGCATGGTATAGCGTCGTCCGCTTCCCTATATCTACGGGAAACATGGATCAAATTGAAAGAATGGATTATCCCGGATGTCGCGGTGAGTCGTCCATTGGCCGCCGGAAAACAAAAAACCCCGTCTCGAAGGACGGGGTTTTTGGCGGATGCAAGTGCCTCCGTTGAGGAGAATTACTTCTTTTCGCCTTCGGCAGCTGCTGCGTCTTCAGCCGAGACTTGACCAGCCGGCACGCTTGCGATGGCGAGGGTCGGGTTGTCCTGACCGTGCGCAACGGCAGTCACGCCCTTCGGCAGGGTTACGTCGGACAAGTGCACGGAGGCGCCAGCTTCAACCTTCGACAGGTCAACTTCAACGAACTCCGGCAGGTCGCCCGGCAGGCAGGAGATGTCCAGTTCGTTCATCACGTGGCTGATGATCGCGCCGCCCAGCTTCACAGCCGGGGAAATTTCGGCGTTCACGAAGTGCAGCGGCACCTTGACGTGGATCTTCTGGTTCGCGTCAACGCGCTGGAAGTCCACATGCAGGACCAATTGCTTGTATGCGTGGGTCTGGAAGTCACGAAGCAGAACTTTTTCCGTCTTGCCTTCGATTTCCATGTCCAGGATCGAAGAATGGAATGCTTCCTTCTTCAGTGCGTGGAACAGCGCGTTGTGGTCCAGGGCAATAGCGACCGGGGCAGAGCTGCCACCGTAGATGATGCCTGGGGTTTGGCCAGCCTTGCGCAGGCGGCGGCTCGCTCCGGACCCCTGCTCTGTGCGTGGGAATGCAACAACTTTCATTTTTAGCTCCAAGAATTGCAAGGGCATGCCTTGCGTTGTATCCCCCGCGACCAGGGGACGGAAAAACCTTCCCTCGGCGAGGGAAGGGTAAAACCGAGAAACTTAATCGACGAACAGCGAGCTGACCGAATCACCCTTGGTGATTCGCTTGAAGGTCTCTGCCAACAGTTCGGCAGCGGTCAATTGCTTGATCTTCGGGCACGCTTTAGCAGCGGCGCTCAGCGGAATGGTGTCAGTCACGACCAGCTCATCGAGCGGTGAAGTGGCAATGCGCTCGATTGCGGGGCCGGACAGCACCGGGTGCGTGCAGTAGGCGACGACTTTTTTCGCGCCGCGCTCTTTCAATACTTCTGCCGCCTTGGTCAGCGTGCCGGCGGTGTCGACCATGTCGTCCATGATCACGCAGTTACGGCCTTCGACCTCGCCGATGATGTGCATGACTTCCGAAACATTGGCTTTCGGGCGGCGCTTGTCGATAATGGCCAGGTCGCAGTTCAGGCGTTTGGCCAGCGCGCGTGCGCGAACTACGCCGCCCACGTCCGGGGAAACTACCAGGAGGTCGTCGTAGTTCTTCTTGATTAGGTCGGTCAGCAAGATCGGCGACGCGTAGATATTGTCGACCGGAATATCGAAAAAGCCTTGGATCTGGTCTGCGTGCAGGTCCATGATCAGGACGCGGCCAACGCCAGCTTGCTGCAGCATGTTGGCCACGACTTTTGCCGAAATCGCTACGCGGGCAGAGCGCGGACGGCGATCTTGGCGTGCATAACCGAAATACGGAATGGCAGCGGTGATGCGGCCTGCGGAAGCGCGCTTGAGTGCGTCGACCATCAACATGATTTCCATCAGGTTGTCGTTGGTCGGGGCGCAGGTCGATTGCAGAACGAAGACATCCTTGCCGCGGACGTTTTCGTTGATTTCCACCATGACTTCGCCGTCGGAGAATTTCGAGACAACGGCTTTACCCAACGGAATGCCGAGTTGCTTGACAACCCCCGCGGCTAACTCCGGATTTGCGTTACCGGTAAAGACCATCAGGTTTTCAAGCGCCATGGGACACCAAAATTCAATTGGGTTAAAAGATGGAAAGCCGCCAAAACATGACTTGCGTCTCGTGTTGGCGGCTTATTGGTTTCTTCTTTGTTTTAATGGCAGGGGAACAAGGATTCGAACCTTGGAATGCCGGAATCAAAATCCGGTGCCTTAACCAGCTTGGCGATTCCCCTACACAACCGGGTGTCTGCCGTCGCACACCAATCGCAATGTGCAGCGCCAAACGAATTCTTGAGCTACGACTTCAGCAAGTGCGAGAGCGGATGCCGCTCGATCGCCTTGGCTTTCCAAGTCTTCCATTGCGCCGAGCCGGTCTTTGCTGCTGCTTTCAGCACTTCATCTGCTTGCTGCTCTTGCGGAAACGCACAGAACACACAAGCGCCCGAACCGGTCATCCGCGCATTTCCAAATTGGTTAAGCCATTCAATGGCTTGCCCGATGGATGGAAACAGCTTGGTTGCCACGACTTGCAGGTCGTTTTTTCCGAAGCCGATAGAGGCGTTGGAAAAGTCCGATATTCTGACGGCTTTCGTATTTCTTGTCAATTCCGGATTGGAAAATATTGCTGCGGTGGGTGTAACAACGCCCGGTTCGATGACAACGTACCAGTAATCAGGCGTCTTGATGGCGACCAGTTCTTCGCCGATTCCCTCGGCAAATGCATTCTGCCCGAACAAGAAGAATGGGACGTCGGCGCCGAGTTGCAGGCCTAGCCGCATCAATTCGGCACGCGTCAATCCGGTTTGCCACAGGTGATTCAAGGCGATGAGCGTCGTGGCGGCATCGGACGACCCGCCGCCCAGGCCGCCACCCATCGGGAGTCGCTTGTCGATGGCAATATTGGCGCCGAGGCGCTCGGTTGGCTGCTTGTCGCGAACGGCTTCTTTCAGGAGATTGGCGGCGCGCACGATAAGGTCGAACGCCTCCGGCACTCCTGGGATATCGGACGTTCGGCGAACGATGCCGTCGTCACGTACTTCAAAATGCAACCGGTCGCCATGATCGAGCAACTGGAAGACGGTCTGCAGCATGTGGTAACCATCTGGCCGCCGACCGGTGACGTGCAGGAACAAGTTGAGTTTTGCCGGTGCCGGGCAGTTGTTTAGCGTGCTTGCCATGTATCGATGATGATGCGGATGGAAACATCGCCTGCTTGTTCGGTAAAGCGAGCGAGGTCGATGCGTTTCGGACGGTATTGCGCAACCAATGGAGCATCCTGCCAGTTGACATAACGGATGCGCCAGCCGTCGTGCGTGACGACTTCATCGACGGCCGGCGTGGCGATGAAACGTCGGCCGGTTCGATCAACGGCAAAGCCTTGCAGCCATTCCCGCAGGCCGGCTACCGGCAGCGGCCAGCCTAATGCTTCTGCGGTGAGGGCATCGACATCGGCGGCAGTGCGTTCCATTTTCCCTGCTTGCCTGAGCGTGGCGACCTCTGGGTTGACGTCAATCACTGCCATGGTTTGGCCGAGGGGTGAAAGAAGCGTGACTGTCGTTCGCGTGGGCGTCTGTGCCCATACGAAGCTGCCGTGCACAGCTTCTTCCTTTTGACTGCTCTGGTAGCGCACTGACAGGCGCCCACCAAGCTCAACAGTGTCATGGAAGGTGCGCGTAGCGGCTGCGCCCGGCGGTGTTGTTGCGTGCTCTCTCGGCGGAGCAATGCTGGCGCAACTCACAATGAGCAACGGCAGCGCGCCGGCGAATGCGCGCCGCAGGAAATGGCGCCGGGTCATAGGCTCACATTGAGTCGAGCCAGCGTGCTCTTAAGTGTGTCGTTTTGCGGGTCTTTGGTCTGGGCATCTCGCCACAGCTTCTGTGCGTCGGCCTTTTGACCTTTCACCCATAGCACTTCGCCGAGGTGTGCGGCAATTTCCACGTCGGGCCGCAATTCATAAGCCTGGCGCAGCAGCGCTTCGGCTTCCTTCAGGCGTCCGAGCCGGAATTGAACCCATCCCATGCTGTCCATGATGAAAGGATCATCCGGCGCAAGCTTCAGTGCCTGCTCAATCAGCGTATAGGCCTCTTCCAGGCGGATGTTGCGCTCGGCAAGGGAATAGCCCAAGGCGTTGTATGCATGCTGGTTGTTGGGCGCAAGCTCAATGATCTTTCGCAGCGCGCTTTCCATTACCTCCCACTGGCTGCTCTTTTCCGCCGCCATGGCGTAGTCGTACAGCAGGTCGGTGTTGTCGGGGAAGCGCTTAAGGCCGGCCTTGTATACGTTGATCGCTTCCTGCAGCTGATTCGCGTCGCGCAGGAGCTGTCCTTCGGCGATCACGATCTGTGCCTGTTCACGTTCACCGCTGGCGTTGACCTCGTGCAGCATCTTGCGTGCTTCGGCCAAATCGCCGCGCCTGGCAATGACTTGGGCGCGCTTGATTTGTGCTGCGAGGTAAGCCTCGCCCGGTTCGACCTGCGCCAGCCACTTCAAGGCAGTATCCGTATCTTTGCGCTCTTCGGCGATTTGCGCGAGCAGCAGTAAGGCTTGGGTTGGGTCCCGCTCCTCGTCTGGCTTGACTGCCAGCAGTTCCATGTAGGTCGTCAGGTATTTTTCTGCAGCCTTGAGGTCGTTGGTCTGTGCGCTCAGCACGCCCAGTGCATAGAGCGTGGACAGGTCCTGAGGTTGGTCCTTGAGCATGACTTCGAATTCGCGACGCGCTTTTTCGTATTGTTTTTGCTCCACCATCATGCGCGCATATGCCAGTCGAACGTCGCGCGCTTTCGGATTGCGCGTGACAAAGTCGGCGAGCAGTTTTGCTGCGTCGGCCTTGTCCTCGGTAACTTGCGCAAGGGCGAGTATGGCGAGTTCGGAATCCGGTTTTGCCTTGAGTGCGTTCTTTGCTTCCTGGCGTGCGCGGGCGACATCGCCACGGGCAAAAGCGCCCTGCGCCAAGGCGAGGCGCGCTTCCGGCAGATCGAGATAAGGGGTGAGGATGGATTCCAGCAGGGTGAATGCCTCATCCTTGTTTTTTGCGCGGACCAGCAGACGCTGGATCTGGAATGCGAGCAGGCCACGTGTTTGCGGGCGGGCCTCCTTCAGTCGCTGTTCGAGAATCGGCTTGGCCTCGGACAGGTCGTCGCTCAAGATGATGAAACTAAGGTAATACTGCGTGGCTTCATCGGAATGGGGGGCTAGTTCACGCCAGAGCCGTACTGCGCTAAGCGCCTCGTCCGCCTGTTTGGCGCTCAAGGCAAATTCTGCTGCCCGACGGGCGAGGCGGGGATCGCGAGTTTGCTGCGCGACGGATAATGCGGTCACAAAGGCTGTCTGCCAGTCGCCGCGTTGAAATGCGACTTCGGCAGCCAGCAGCTTGTAGATCAAGTCCTCCGTCAGTTTGACGTCCGGCAGCTGGTCTTCGACCTTTGACTCTGCCGCAGCGTCCGCAAGGCCATGCGGGTCAGCCTGTTTCTTTTGGGAAATCTCTTCCGCGCGGCTGGTCGGCTTTGGTGTTTCAACCGCGGAAAGTGGTGAGCGGGTCGCGCATGCCGACAACAGGATCGACAGAGTTACAATGAGAAGAGTGTTTTTCAAAGGAAGTTCCCAGCGAATCAAGCACAACCAATTCTACGCCCATCGGCGCAATATGCGCAGAAGTAACGTAGTCATATCATGCATGTCTTGCGTCAAGTTTGTCTTTTTGCAAATAGTTTGCTCTTCTAATGCCCGAATTACCAGAAGTCGAAGTAACCCGCCGCGGCGTAGCTCCGCATCTGGAAGGCCAGATCGTTACCGCAGTTACCTTGCGCCATACCGGATTGCGCTGGCCATTTCCTTTGGAATTGCCCGAGCTTTTGGCTGGGCATGTGATTCGTTCCACGGATAGGCGCGGCAAATACCTACTGATCAGGTTCGATCATGGCACTTTGATCGTGCACCTCGGTATGTCCGGCCACTTACGGATATTGCCTAAAGAAACACCAGCCGGGAAACATGATCATTTTGACCTTGTCATCGGCGAGCAAGTGCTGCGCATGAGCGATCCGCGCCGGTTCGGTGCAGTGCTGTGGCACGACAAGGACGATGGCGACGTGGCGGCCCATATTCTTCTGAACCGTTTAGGTGTCGAGCCACTTGAAGAAGCGTTCTCGGCGCAGTTGCTATATAGCAAGACACGTAATCGGAGCGCACCGATTAAGCAGGTGTTGCTCGCAGGAGACATCGTAGTTGGAGTCGGAAATATCTATGCCTCGGAAAGCTTGTTCAAATCAGGCATTAATCCGAAGACGCCTGCGCGCCGTATTGGACTCAAGCGGTATGAAAGACTGGCGCAGGCGATTCGTGAGACTCTTGCTGCCGCAATTGAGCAAGGCGGGAGCACCCTTCGTGACTTTTTGGGGGTGAATGGCCAGCCGGGATATTTTCAGCAAACCTATTTTGTTTATGACCGCGCCGAGAAGCCTTGCCGTATATGTGGTGCAGAGGTGCGTCAACTCAAGCAAGGACAGCGCTCCACCTTCTACTGCCCAAATTGTCAAAAGTGAGCCCGGGTGCTAGATTCTGCAAATCAAATGTCATAGTCGGGGAAAATGTGAGTAATCTGGTTCAAAGGTTCCAGGAATACAGCAGCTGGCGTAACGGCGTGCTGTCCGCCCTTGATCGCTACCGGGAATGCGTCGGCACCTCGGATCTGGCGGATGCGGCGAGCGACCAGCGCTTCTCCCGCTTGCATACAAGGCTGAAAGACGACAAGTTGTCGATCGCGTTCGTTGCCGAATTTTCACGCGGCAAATCCGAACTCATTAACGCTATTTTTTTTGCCGATTACGGCCAGCGCATTCTTCCATCTTCAGCCGGACGCACGACGATGTGCCCGACCGAGTTGTTATACGACGAGACATTCCCGCCGTCGATTCGGTTATTGCCCATCGAAACCCGCGCCGAGGCTTTGTCCACCAGTGAGTTCAAGGAACGCAGCAACGTCTGGACGGTATTACCTCTTGATGTTACGTCGGGCGAGGGAATGCTGGAAGCCTTCAAGCAAGTAAGCTTGACCAAGCGCGTGCCTGTCGAAGAGGCGAAGCGTTATGGTTTGTATCACGAAGAGGATCCCGATGCGACGCTTGCAATTGGCGACGACGGTCTGGTCGAGATTTCGCAGTGGCGACATGCGATCGTCAATTTCCCGCACCCCTTGTTAAAGCAGGGCTTGGTCATTGTCGATACACCGGGTTTGAATGCGATCGGTACAGAGCCGGAACTGACGCTGAACCTGATCCCGAACGCGCATGCGGTGCTGTTCATCCTTGCGGCCGATACCGGTGTGACCAAGAGCGATATCGATGTGTGGCGCGACCATATTGGGGCCGGTCCGGCGCGCATGGTCGTGCTGAACAAGATTGACAGCATGTGGGATGAGCTGCGCAGCGCAGCGGAAATAGAGGCGCAGATCGACCGGCAGATCGAGTCGGTCGCCCATACGCTGCATTTGTCCAAGCATCAGGTGTTCCCGGTCTCTGCGCAAAAAGGCCTGGTTGGCAAAGTCAATCACGACGCAGAACTGCTCAAGAAGAGTCGCTTGCCGGTACTGGAGACGGCATTGTCCGGCGAACTCATTCCGAGCAAGCAGGAAATCGTGCGTGGCCAATTGATGGCGGATATCGGCGAGTTGACGGCGTCAAAACAGGCATTGCTGGATGCTCGCCTGCGCAACGTGGTCGAACAGCTGGTCGAGCTCAAGAGCTTGCGCGGCAAGAACCTGACGATTGTTGAGCACATGATGAAGCGCGTCGATCTCGAGAAGAAAGAGTTCGATGGCAGTCTCCTGAAACTGCAGGGCACTCGCGCTGTCTTTACCCGCCTTTCGACCGAAGTATTTACCAGCCTCGGGATGGATATCCTGAAGGAAGATATTCGCGCGACGCGTGATGCGATGGAAAACAGCAAGTTTTCGTCGGGGCTGCGCCAGGCGGTGCGGGATTTCTTCACGAAGGTCCAGCACAATCTTGCGTTGTCGGGGCGGAAGACGGAAGAGATCACAGAGATGATGAGCGTGATGTACCGCAAGTTCTCGACGGAGCATGGACTCGCGCTGTCTACCCCGATGCCGTTCTCGCTTGACAAGTATCGCAAGGAGATCGAGCTCATTGAAGGCGTGTATCACAAGCAGTTCGGTACAGCTGCGATCCTGACGACGCCGCAAGTGGCATTGATGACCAAGTTCTTTGACTCGATTGCCTCCCGTGTGAAGCAGAGCTTCCTGCAAGCGAACCGCGATGTGGAGGCCTGGCTGAAAGTCGTGATGGCGCCGCTTGAGGCGCAGATATGGGAGCATCGTGCGCAACTGAAAAAGCGCAAGCAGGCAATCGAGCGCATTCACATGGCAACGGACAGCCTTGAAGACAAAGTGCAGGTCCTCGAGAGCTTGCAGGCCGAGCTCGATGCGCAAAAAAAGGCGCTGCTGCGACTGGAAGCTGAACTCAAGGATGCGGTTGCTGCAGAACTGGTGACGCTCAAGGTAGCAGCTTAAATGAAACAAGTCGTTCCGGCGCCGGCAGCGAATGCTCCCGGTGCCGCGCAGGATTTTTCCGACCCCGGTTTTTCCGAAGCCGTCATTCGCTGGCAAAAGCAGTACGGACGCCATGCGCTGCCTTGGCAGAACACGCGTGACGCCTACCGCATCTGGCTATCTGAAATCATGCTGCAGCAGACGCAGGTGGCAGCGGTCATTCCTTACTATCAGCGCTTCCTCGCACGATTCCCGGATGTGGCGTCACTGGCAGCCGCGCCATCCGAAGACGTGATGGCGCATTGGAGCGGGCTGGGCTACTACACTCGCGCACGCAATCTGCATCGCTGCGCACAACGTGTGGTCGCCGAATACGGCGGGGTCTTCCCGAGTGATCCTGCGCTGCTCGCCGATCTGCCGGGAATTGGCCGCTCCACTGCCGCAGCGATCGCAGCCTTCGCCTATGGCACGCGTGCGGCTATCCTGGACGGCAACGTCAAGCGGGTGTTCTGCCGCGTATTCGGCATCGATGGTTTTCCGGGCGCGAAGCCTGTCGAAGACAATCTTTGGCGGCGCGCGGTAGCGCTGCTACCGGAAAAGGATGTTGAGGCATACACACAAGGGCTGATGGATCTCGGCGCGACGCTTTGCACCCGTAGCAGCCCGTCGTGCAAGACTTGTCCGCTGGTTGCGCGATGTGAGGCTTATGCGACCAGTCGCGTGCATTTGCTACCTGAGCGCAAGCCGAAAAAGGCCGTTCCGGAAAAGAGCACGACAATGCTTGTCATTTCTCATGAGGACCAGGTCCTGCTGGAGCAGCGTCCGGACAGCGGGATCTGGGGCGGACTGCTGTCCTTGCCTGAAATCGAAGTCTCCGCCAGCGAACTGCGTTTTGATGCAATGTCGACGGTCGTCGCACCTTTCGGTGAGGCCACTTCATGCGAGCGGCTGCAGCAGTTTTCGCATGTCTTTACACACTTCAAGTTGCACGTGCAGCCCTATCAGGTACGCCTGGCGAAGCGCATCCTCGGCGTGGAGCAGGGACGCCATGTCTGGTACCCGACGGCCAAGCTCGTGGATGCACCGTTGCCTGCGCCGGTAAAGAAACTGTTGCTCGCGGTATTTCGCGAGCCAACCCTGTTAATTTGAGCTGTTTCAGGCGGCTTCCGCCCACTCAACGCGGTTCCGGCCTAATTGTTTTGCCTGGTACAAGGCGGAATCGGCGCGCGATATCAGGTCTGTAATTTTCTCGCCGCTACGATATTGCGCCACGCCGATCGACAGCGAAATGTGCTTGTGCGCGAGGATTTTCTGGAAGTCGAGGAAATGCGCGTAGACGCGCAAACGCTCGGCATGCATGACCGCGCCCTTCAAATCGGTGTCTCGCAGGATCTGCATGAATTCGTCGCCACCGTACCGGCCGAGGATATCGGTGTCACGAATGCTGTCGAGCGCAACCCGCGAGAATTCCCGGAGGATCGTATCGCCTGCGAGATGGCCATACGTGTCGTTGATTTCCTTGAAGCGGTCAATGTCGATCAGGCAGATAGAAAATGGCACTGAACGCGTATCGGCATGCAGCTTGGCTTGTTCCAGTTCCGACTGGATCTGTCGACGGTTGTAGAGACCGGTCAGTTCGTCGCGTACGGACTTTTCCTCGTAGTGCTCAAGCTGGTAGCGTGTCGCTTTCAGGAGTTGGCGCAGGTTCTGGATCTGTTTGCCGACGATGATCATGCCGGGGAGCGTGAGTGCAAGCACCACCCATTGCGCCAGGTCCGCGCGCCAGCGATATTCCGACCCTTCCACATACCAGCGCATCGTGATGATGCCGAGATACGCGACCAGGCAGCCGATCGAGAGCAAGACAAGAGAGGGCGTCGACAAGCGAAATATGCCGAATGAGAAAGCGATCAGGACGAAGGGAACCAGCGCAATTTGTGTAGCCGGCTCCAGATAGGCAACCGGCAGCATGATCATCAGCACGGTCAGCAACTGCGGCAGCATCAGGCTGGGCTCGTTAAAACGATTGTTGATGCCCAGCTTGAATGCTGCATAAAAAAGGGTGACGGCGCAAAGCACAACGCCCGCGACACCGAGGAAAGTCATCCCGCCGATGAAGCCCTGCCGGTAGAAGATATACAGACTGATGGCATACAGCATCGAGATCAGGCTGATGGGCGAAACCTGGGGTATGCGCAGCGACTGCATATTCTTGCGGCGGTTGATGGATTCGGGCCGCATGGTTTCGCGTGCTTCATCCAATAACATACGATTAGCGCTCAAGGTTGGCCCAATATGACTGCACGGCAGGTTGCGGGAAATGTTGCCGCGAAGGAGGCAACCTGCTATTTATCCTACGAATACCTGTTGGCGATTTTGCGTAGTAACAAACCGGGGACGAAAAAGGA
>Ga0196971_1000452_pt1 | contig 31076 bp, 32 predicted proteins | sample S1v_1013CmetaG_FD_148660 | JGI IMG/M metagenome (GOLD analysis project Ga0196971, IMG submission 148660) | Soil microbial communities from Anza Borrego desert, Southern California, United States - S1+v_10-13C | ecosystem: Environmental > Terrestrial > Soil > Desert | place: USA: California...
GACCGGGTCGAAATGTTCCGGCAAGGCATCAACGCCAATCCCTGTGAAGTCGCCGATCGTCTCTGGGTCAAGGACGCGCTCGATCCGAGCGAGGAAAAACTACGCATTCCAAAGTAGACGCGGTTTAGTACGTCCGGCGCGTTAGCTTCGATTCGATTCTTCCCCAAAGATCAAGGAAAGTCGCCGGAGAGGCGGCGGTGCATGAGGCTCTGCAGAATACGCCTTTATCAATACGCGAATATGGGGCAGCGACTCGGGCGTGAAATAGACGAAGTAAGCCATTTCATCGTCCGATTCGGTTCCATACATCGCCATTCCCTTCGGACCGTTTCGGGCGATGTAGATCCGCCGGAACGTGCCCCGGATGACGGCTACTTCGCCGCTTTCGTATTCGTCGCGTGAAAGCCGGATTCGATACCAATTTTGGGGCTCGGAGGCGTTATTTTCGTCCATAGAAAGGGCTCGGCGGCGTTATTTTCGTCCATAGAAAGGGCTCGGCGGCTGATTGTTTATATTAGACCGTGCTCAGGCCGCCGGATTTTCGCGCTTATGCAGCGACGTTCACTGTCGGTTCTATAGAGTTTCTGCGGCAAAATCCGCCAGGCGGGAACGCTCGCCCCGTTTCAAGGTAATGTGCGCCGCGTGGGGCCAATCCTTGAACCGGTCGACCACATAGGTCAGTCCCGATGTCGTGCCGGTCAGGTAGGGGGTGTCAATTTGAGCGATATTGCCGAGACAGACGATTTTGCTGCCGGGACCCGCGCGGGTGATCAGCGTTTTCATCTGCTTCGAGGTCAGGTTTTGCGCTTCGTCGAGAATGATGAACCGATTCAGGAAAGTACGTCCACGCATGAAGTTGAGGGAACGCATCTTGACCCGGTTCAAAAGCAAGGTATTGGTGGCCTGCCGCTCCCAGCTGGAGCCGTTTTCATGGCTGCTCAACAGCTCGAGATTATCAAGCAGTGCACCCATCCAAGGCGTCATCTTTTCTTCCTCGGTTCCAGGCAGAAATCCGATGTCTTCGCCCAAGGGAATCGTTTCTCGGGTCATCACGATTTCTCGGTAGAGTTTCTGCTCGAGGGTCATCGCGAGACCGGCGGCCAGGGTCAATAGTGTCTTGCCGGTTCCTGCGGTGCCGAGCAGAGTGACGAAATCAATTTCCGGATCGAGCAGTACGTTGAAGGCAAAGTTCTGCTCCCGGTTGCGCGCCTGAATGCCCCACACTGCGTGCTGCGGGGTTCGGTAGTCGCGCGCCAGTTCGATGACGGCACTGCCATTGTCCTTGCTGCGGACAATGGCTTCGAAGTTCGATTCGTCGGGAAGATAAAGAAACTGGTTAGGATACCAGTCTCTCAACAGAGGTCCCGCAACCCGGTAAAAGGTGTGGCCCTGCTGATCCTGCCAGGAGTCCATCTTGCTGCCGTGGGTTTCCCAAAAATCAAGCGGCAGCTCGAGCGCCCCGCTGTACAGTAGGTTGATATCATCCAGCACCTGATCGCTGTGGTAGTCCTCGGCCCGTATCCCGAGAACCGACGCTTTGATCCGCATATTGATGTCTTTCGACACCAGTACTACTTGGGTTTCCGGTTGCTCCTCGGACAAGGCCAGCATGGTGGCAAGGATGGAATTGTCCGGCAAATCGCCGGGTAAGCTCTCCGGCAGCACCGAATCCATGCGCCGAACCTGGAAAAACAAGCGTCCGCTGCATTTCTCGTCGATTCGGGCGGCGTATTGAACCTGATTTAGCGGAATGCCGTTGCTGATGGCATGGATATCGGCATGCTGGATCAATTCGTCCAGGAAGCGACTGGCCTGACGGGCGTTGCGGGCAACGTCCGATAACCCCTTTTTCGAATGGTCCAGTTCTTCCAGAACGATCATGGGGATGTAGATGTCGTGCTCCTGGAAGCGGAACAGCGAGGCCGGATCGTGCATCAGCACGTTGGTATCCAGTATGAAAAGCTTTCGTTCAGGGGTTTGATCTTGGCTCATGATTTATTGCAGATGAAATAGGGAAATCGGAGATTGAAAGGGCGCCTCTACGGGCCGGCTAATTCCCGGATTTTCCCCAGAACCTCTATCGCATGGCCTTTGACGCTGACTTTCCGCCATTCGGCGGCGATTATGCCGGCTCGGTCGATGAGAAAGGTGCTGCGCTCGATGCCCCGCACCTGCTTGCTGTACATGTTCTTCATTTTGATGACGTCGTAGAGCTTGCAGATCGTTTCGTCTTGGTCGGAGATCAGCTCGAACGGAAAGTCGAACTTGCATTTGAAGCCTTCGTGAGATTTCACACTGTCTCGTGAAATGCCTAGGATCTCGGCGTTCAAATTTCGAAATTCGGCGTGCAGGTCGCGAAAATCGATGCCTTCCTGCGTGCAGCCGGGCGTATTGTCTTTGGGATAGAAGTAAAGGACGATGTACTTATTTCGATAATCCGCAAGCGTTATGGTTTTGCCCGAAGTGGCCGAGGCCGAGAAATCCGGCGCCGCCTGGCCGGGAGAAATCGTGGTCATAATACGTCCAATATTAGCGTTTTACGGGTTCTAGTATGGCGTCCAGGTTCTGCTGATCGCAGAAATCCAGAAACTCGTCTCGCAGCGAAACAATGCGCATCCCGGTCGGGATCTTGACGACCATATGCGCGAGAAACAATGGGGTGCCGCTGAACGGTGCCGGATAGCGGCTGGTGCTGAGATCCAGGATCTTGATGTTGCGGCTGGTGAGAAACACGCTGAGCTCGTGAATGCTGTTGATTTGATCCGTGGCGAAGATGTCGATCGCGTAGGGCAGGGTGTTGTCTTCCCGATCCTCCGGCTCCCGCCCGCGCAGCGTATTGATCTTCATGGCAAAGCGGTTGGCCAGGTTTTCGAATGCGCTCTCCAGCCGCACGATATGATTCCAATTGCCTTCGACTAATAAATGGCCGGCGAATTCATGTCCCAGCTCGGTCATACGGCTTTCGAGAATCGTGCATTTGCAGTCCTTGATGGTGCGAGTGATTTCCACGATCAGATCGGGGCGGTCTTCGCCTAGCACGGTGATGACGAGCTGCATAGAAGTGTTGTTTCTCTTCATGAAAAAATGCGAAAAGTGTATCACTTTCATCCGCTTGGTGCCGCTGCCGGCGCGGCTTCGGCGCTTGGCGGTTTCCCTTCTTCCACACGGGTTATGCGGTTGTCAGATGCTGGTGGCGCACGGTAACATGTTCTTTTTATTGAACCGAGTTAAGTTGCATGATTCAAGGTAGCATCGTCGCATTGGTGACCCCGATGAAGCGGGACGGCGCACTGGACGACGAAAGTTTGAGCCGTTTGATCGAATTTCATATCGAGCAGGGAACCGATGCCATCGTTGCCGTGGGGACCACCGGTGAATCGGCCACTCTCGATGAGGCGGAGCACTGCCGTGTCATTCAATTCGTCGTGGATCGGGTTGCCGGAAGGATTCCCGTGATTGCCGGCACCGGTGCCAACTCCACCACCGAAGCGATCAATCTGACGGCCCGCGCCAAGGACGCGGGGGCGGATGCCTGTCTGCTGGTGACGCCTTATTACAATAAGCCTACGCAGGAGGGCCTTTATCTTCATTACAAAGCCGTCGCCGAAGCGGTGGACATCCCGCAGATCCTCTATAACGTACCGGGCCGAACCGCTTGCGATATGGTGCCTGCAACGGTCGCGCGTCTTGCCGAAATTCCCAATATTGTCGGCATCAAAGAGGCGACTGGCAATCTGGACCGGGCAAGAGAAATTATGCGCTTGTGCAGCTCGGATTTCCTCCTTTATTCAGGCGACGATGCGACCGCATGCGAATTCTGTCTCATAGGAGGAAAAGGCGTGATTTCCGTAACGGCCAATGTGGCGCCCAAGCTGATGCACGACATGTGTGCGGCGGCTATCGCCGGCGATGCGGAGACTGCCCGTGCTATCGATGCCAAGCTGGCTGCTCTCCATCGTGATTTGTTCATCGAATCGAACCCGATTCCGGTCAAATGGGCAGTGCACGAACTGGGATGGATCGACTTAGGTATCCGTCTGCCGCTGACCTGGCTGTCAGAGAGCTGTCGAGAAACGGTGCGCAGCGCGATGCGCCAAGCCGGTGTGGTCTAACGTCTAATGCAGTATGAATCGATTCGATTCCAAAGTAGTTATTTTGGCCTCAAGCGCTCTCTGTTTGAGCGGTTGCAGTTTTGTCGCCGGTCTCTTTCCCGATAAACAGAAGCAATATAAGTACAGCTCCGAGATTCCTGCCCTGGAGATTCCCCCGGACTTGCAGGCATCGACTATCGAAGGGGGCGATGATCGGTCCTCGGCGGATGAGGACAGAGCGCGCTCGGATCGACCGAATCCGTCGACAGAGGAACATGCCAAACCTGAGGAGCAGTCAAGCGGATCACAGGCCACTTTAGCGCAGAATTCCGACGACATTCCGTTGATCGAGCTCGAAGCGCCCTACGCTGAAGCCTGGAACGATGTGGATAAGGCTCTTGGCCGGCTCAGACTCGAAGTCAGCGATCAGAACCGTTCGGACGGCGTCTATTACGTCTATTTCAGCGGCGAGGATAAGCCTTACGAAGACCGGGGATTGCTAGGCGACATCGGTTCCTTTTTCTCGGGATCTGAGACGCCTGCTAAGGAATATCGGGTCAAGTTGGAGAGCAGGCGGGACCTAACGGTCATCTATGTTCTCGACCAGGACAGCAAGCCTCAGACCGAGGGGCCGGGATTCGAGCTGCTCAAGCGACTGCACCAAACGCTGCAGTCTCTAGGAGAGCCGCAGGAATCGGAAAAGCAGTAACTTTTCCGCATTATTTCCAATAAGCGATAGGTTTTGTCGCTGACCATAGTAGAAAATCAGATCATGTTTGCTAAGTTTTCCGGCCCTCCTGCCCTTTCTGCATTTCGTCTGCAAAAGCTGCTGAGCGATCTGCAGGGCGTCGAACCGTCCGTTGCCGAAGTCTCGGCTGCTTACGTTCATTTCGCCGAGATTAAACGCACGTTGAACGGGCTGGAGAACCGTACGCTGGAAAGCATCCTGACTTACGGACCGGCTCACGATTCGCAGAGCGTCCTGGGCGATTATTTTTTGGTGGTGCCGCGACTTGGCACCATTTCCCCTTGGTCCAGCAAGGCGACCGACATCGTGCGCCGCAGCAATCTGGCAGCCGTTCTGCGTGTGGAAAGGGGCATCGAGTATCGTATCCGCAGCAGCAAAGAAATTAAGCTCTCGAAACGAGACGCCATAAAGGCTTTGATCCACGATCGGATGACCCAAACGGTGCTCATGCGCGGGCAGGAGCATCTTCTGTTCCAGCACCATGCCCCGGCACCGATGGAATACATTCCTTTGCTCGAAGAGGGAAAATGGGCGCTGATCAAGGCGAACCGCAATCTCGGGCTGGCTTTGTCCGAGGACGAATTGGATTATTTGGTCGAAAGCTTCACGGCGCTGCGACGGAATCCGTCCGACGTGGAATTGATGATGTTCGCCCAGGCCAACTCCGAGCACTGTCGTCACAAAATTTTCAACGCCAACTGGCGTATTGAGGGCGAATCGCAGGCCGAAACCCTGTTCGGCATGATCAGAAACACGGCCGAGCGATCTCCGGAGGGGGTGCTGTCCGCCTACCGGGATAATGCGGCCGTCGTTCAAGGCTCATCGGCAAACGTATTTCTGCGGGATCCCGAAACCCTGGAATATGGTTATCGAGAGGAGCCGGTGCACATCCTGATGAAAGTGGAAACCCACAATCATCCGACGGCCGTTTCTCCTCATCCCGGTGCGGCGACGGGTTCCGGCGGTGAGATTCGGGATGAAGCGGCCACTGGGCGGGGCTCCCAGACTAAGGCGGGGCTCACCGGCTTTTCCGTATCCCATCTTCGCATTCCTGGGTTTGGGCAACCGTGGGAACAGGATCACGGCAAACCGGGGCGCATCGCCTCCGCGCTCGACATCATGCTGCAAGGCCCAATCGGTGGCGCGGCGTTCAACAACGAATTCGGCCGTCCCAATCTGTGTGGCTATTTTCGCACCTTCGAGCAGCCGGCCCCGGACGGTTCCGGGTTGTATGGCTACCACAAGCCGATCATGATCGCGGGCGGCATGGGAAATATCCGGCCCCAGCATCTCGGCAAAGAATCGATTCCCCCTAGAGCCCCCATCGTTGTGCTCGGGGGGCCTGCGATGCTCATCGGTCTTGGCGGCGGAGCCGCATCCTCTGTTGCATCCGGCGAGAGCGCCGAGGATTTGGATTTTGCTTCCGTCCAGCGGGAAAATCCCGAGATGCAGCGGCGCTGTCAGGAAGTGATCAACCGCTGCACCGCTCTGGCCGAGGACAACCCGATCCTGTCCATCCACGACGTGGGTGCCGGCGGGCTGTCGAACGCCGTGCCCGAAATCATTCACGATTCGGGACGGGGAGGGCGTTTCGAACTGCGGAACATACTTATCGACGAGCCGGGTATGTCGCCGATGCAGATCTGGTGCAACGAGTCGCAGGAGCGTTATGTCCTGGCGCTCAAACCGGAGGCATTGGACCGATTCCGGGCCTTTTGTGAGCGAGAGCGCTGCCCCTATGCCGTCATCGGCTACGCGACCGAAGAGGAATGCCTGGTCCTCAGCGATAGTCAATTCGGCACCCACCCGATTGATATTTCCATGGCGCTGCTGTTCGGTAAGCCGCCGAGAATGCAGCGTGATGCGATGAGAATTCATGGCGCGCAATCTCCCGTATGCACTGACGGCATCGAAATCCAGGAGGCGGCTCGCCGGGTTTTGAATTTCCCGGCGGTGGCGGATAAACGCTTTTTGATCACGATCGGCGATCGGTCGGTCGGCGGGTTGGTGGCGCGCGATCAAATGGTCGGACCTTGGCAGGTACCGGTGGCGGACGTCGCGGTTACCGCCTCGGGTTTTCAGGCGTATAGCGGCGAGGCCATGGCCATGGGTGAGCGTACACCTTTGGCCGTTATCGATGCGCCGGCATCCGGACGCATGGCTGTAGGAGAGGCGTTGACCAATGTCGCGGCCGCTCGAATCGGCTCCTTGAGCCAAGTCAAACTTTCCGCCAATTGGATGGCGGCGGCGGGATCTCCCGGTGAAGACGCCAAGTTGTTCGATACGGTAAAAGCTGTCGGCTTGGAACTGTGTCCCGCCTTAGGTATTGCCATTCCTGTCGGGAAAGACTCGCTGTCGATGAAGACCGTGTGGCGGCAGAACGAGCGGGATATCGTCATGACGGCGCCGTTGTCGCTGATCATTTCCGCATTCGCTCCGGTTGTCGATGTTCGCCGTACTTTGACGCCGGAGCTTCGGCTCGACTGCGGTCCGACGCGCCTGATTTTGATCGATCTCGGCCAAGGCAAAAACCGGTTGGGCGGTTCTGCCCTGGCTCAGGTTTACGGACAGATCGGGGGCGAAGCCCCTGACCTCGACGATCCGGCGATATTCAAATCCTTTTTCGCGGCAATCCAGACCTTGAACGAAGATGGCCGCTTGCTGGCTTATCACGATCGGTCCGACGGCGGTTTGTTCGTGACGCTCTGCGAAATGGCTTTTGCGGCGCGCTGCGGTCTCGAAATCGATATTTCCGCACTTGGCGAAGATGCCGTTGCTGCGCTGTTCAACGAAGAACTCGGGGCCGTGGTGCAGGTTCGCGAGACGGACTTGAGCGCGGTCAAGGATCTACTCGACCGATCGGGGCTCGGCCGGTTCAGCCATGTCATCGGCATGCCGAGTGTCGATAAACAAATCGTGTTCTGGCGGGGCGATGAGATCTTGCTGTCCCAGCCTCGCGCCAAACTACAGCGGATTTGGTCGGAAACCAGTTACCGCATGCAGGCGCTACGCGATAATCCAGACTGCGCCCGTCAGGAGTTCGAAGTAATTGCCGATGAGGACGACCCCGGCCTCAGCGCCGAGCTAAGCTTCGATCCCAGCGACGATGTCGCCGCACCTTTTATCGTCAAAGGTCGTCCGCGCGTAGCGATTCTCCGAGAGCAAGGCGTGAATGGCCATGTGGAAATGGCGGCGGCGTTCGATCAAGCCGGTTTTACGGCGGTCGATGTGCATATGAGCGACATCCTGTCGGGACACGTGAGCCTCCGCGATTTCGTCGGTTTGGCCGCTTGCGGCGGGTTTTCCTATGGCGATGTGTTGGGCGCCGGGGGCGGTTGGGCAAAATCGATATTGCTCAATGCACGGGGCCGCGACGAATTCCAAGCGTTCTTCGAACGGCAGGACACATTTGGTCTTGGCGTTTGTAACGGCTGCCAGATGATGTCCCATCTCGCTGAATTGATTCCCGGTGCCGTGCACTGGCCGCGCTTCGTCCGAAACGAGTCGGAACAATTCGAAGCGCGAGTGGCCTTGGTGGAAGTTCAGAGATCGCCGTCCATCCTGTTTGCCGGCATGGAGGGATCGCGGATCCCGGTTGTTGTCGCACACGGCGAAGGGCGGGCCGAGTTCCACGACGATGCGCGCAAAGCGCTCAGCCGCGGCGTGGTCTCGCTATGCTACACGGATACTTATGGAAAGATGACCGAGGTATTTCCTCATAATCCGAACGGCTCGCCGCTGGGCATCACTGGCCTGACGACGCTCGATGGGCGTTTCACCATCATGATGCCGCATCCGGAGAGGTGCTTCCGTACCGTGCAGAATTCTTGGCATCCGAAGGCATGGGGCGAGTACGGGCCATGGATGCGTCTATTTCGGAATGCAAGGGTTTGGGTCGGCTGATTGGCGAGGCTTGAAAAACCAAGTCGCACCTCCATATTGGATTTAGAGCAGAAACTCTTCAAACAAAGGAGGTAATCACGATGACTCGATATGAGCCTTGGAGTCTTTTAAATCAACTCCAAAGAGAGTTGGAACGTTCGTTCGAAGGTGGTCGCCCCGGCACCGACACCGCCGCTACCGCGGAATGGACCCCAGCCGTGGACATCAAAGAGGAATCAGACCGCTATATCGTATGGGCCGATCTGCCTGGCGTAAGCTCGGACAGCATCGATATCATGATGGAGAATGGCATACTTACGCTGAAAGGCGAACGGCAAACCGAGGCCGCAGGCCGCCGCGAAGGGCTAAAACGCGTCGAGCGGGTTTATGGATCCTTCTATCGACGCTTCTCGCTGCCGGATACCGCTGATGCGGAAGGTATCACGGCCCGCTGCAGAAACGGTGTATTGGAAATCTCCATACCGAAGAAAGCCGCCGTACAGCCGAAGAAAATCACCGTCGTCGGCGAGAGCTAAAGAAAAGGGAATCGGTGCGGTTCCCGGATTGGGGCAGAAATCGTCGCCAAGATATCCATCCCTTTCCGGCGATCCGTGCCGGAGATAAGGGAAGAGCCGACTACTGCAGCTGTACCGATCCTCGGGATTATTATCTATCAAGATTTCGCGGCTCTTCGTCGAGTCCTTTGCGGTTTTGCCTGTGAGCCGCGCGTATCGCCCGCACTCTGTGGCATTCGTCTCGTCGAGCTCTTTGCCGGTTCGCTTGTTATTGGTGCGGGCGGCGCTCCAACGCTTTCAACGACCGTTGAATTCAAAGCTGTGATATGTCCTTCCGCTAAATTCGGATGACTTTCGGGCAGATCCACAACTCGAGACAACCGTTCACCAAAAGCAAAAATAGAATAAACCAGTGCGGAGAGCAGCAAGATCGATAGCAGGATGGGCGGCTCAACCAAAAGGAGAAAGGCAAAATTAACGATGAACAGACTGGTCTGGATTGGATGATCTAGGATAATCGAGAGGGATTTATGCCAGTCTGTTATATCGATTCTGTATTCCGACGCTCTTGCCCTGTTCATGTCCGCGCTCCGTTAACTGAGTCAATGACGATCTCGCCAGAGCCGTCGTGCAGCTTTATGATCAAGCCGTTGTAGGCGATGTTGTTGTCGCCACACAATCCACCAACGACTAAAATTTGATTAATTTGTTCCATCGCTATCTCCTTTTCAGTGAAAGAAGAACGTTCTGAAGTAACGTTACGGTTTTTGCTCGAAATCGCGAAACTTCAACTGTCGATTAGGGCTGCTTTTCAGCACCGGCCCCTGGTGCGAACGATTTGGCGCTGAAGAACATGGCGAGATAAACCAAGCCCGCGAGCAGCAAGAAACGGAGCAGCAATGGCTCTCGTCCAAAGCTCAACAAAGCAAAATCGGTTACGAAAAGGCTGGTCAGCAGCGGATAATTCAAAAAGACCTCTCCGCTTAAACGCTCGAAAATCGTTTTCAGGCCAATGCCTGATTTCGATGTGGGGGATGACAAATCGGACATGTGTTTCTCCGGAAAATTAGCGGTCCAATACGGTTTGGATCGGACCGAGCGGTGCGTTCCACAATCTCAGGCTAACCCTATTTCTTAATGAATTCAGGATTTTGATAGATGACGGTTGGAATGAAGGTGGAACCCGGATACTTGGGATCTTGATGTGTATCGGATGGGTTGTCCGACGCGGAGCTTGAATCTTTTTGGGCGATCAATTCGTGATCTTGATAAATCACCGACGGATTGAAGTGATGTGCGGGATAGCGGGAGTCCTCGTCTGAAAAGGCACAAGGCGCTACGGCGACGATTAAACTCGTGCTCAAAACTAAAGTGCTGATTTTTGGCATAAATAGTTCCTCCTCGAAATTTTTTTATATTTTAAAACTGAATATCGCACACCCTTGGTACGGTGCGGTTATTCAGTGCATGGTCGCGCATTATAGCAATCAAGTGAATAGTGTGTTGCGTGGCGGTGAAGATTATCTTGTAAGCATTGGATGATAACAACGTTGTTTTTAGATCGAGTTACGGGGTAGGCGTGCTCGCAATCCGTCCCGATTCACAACTGGTGCGATGGAGTGCCCCTGTCAAGCTCACTTTGACGATTATGGCGGAGTCAGGGAGGATATGCCTATTGGCCGCTGATCGTTCAATCCCAAATCACCTCTCCATTGCTCTCGATGATCTGCCGGTAGAACAATGCGCTAGCTTTGGGAGTACGTGTTTGGGTGGTGTAATCGACGTGTACCAAGCCGAAGCGCTTGGAAAAGCCGCAGGCCCATTCGAAATTATCGAGCAAAGACCAGGCGAAATAGCCTTTCAAGTTGGCGCCCTGCTGAATGGCTTCGTGTGCCGCGCGGAGATGAGTTCGAAAATAATCGATCCGGCGCGGGTCTTCCACACGCCCTTCTTTTGGGAGGGCATCCGCCAGGGCCGCGCCATTTTCCGTGATATACAGCGGAATGTCGCCGTACCGCCTTTTTACCCAAAGTAGGCAGGATTTCAGCCCGTCCGGAAATACCTCCCAATCCATTGCCGTGTGTTCGGCGTTCGTTTGCGGTACCGGGGAGGCATAGAAAGGTGGGGCGGATGGGGCACTCCGGACCACCGATCGGGTGTAATAGTTGATGCCGAGAAAATCGATGGGCTCCCGGATCAGCTTTAGATCGTCTTCGGGAAAGCGGGGCCAATCGCGTCCGAATATTTCGGCGAGTTCATCGGGATACGCGCCCAAGAAGACCGGATCGAGAAACTGCCGGTTCATATAGGCATGAGTCCTCGCCATGGCGGCCGCATCCTCGGGATCGTTCGAAGCCGCGTACTTGGGCTCCAGGTTCACCACCAAGCCGATTTGGCCTTTGCCGTCGGCGCGGAAGGCTTGCACGGCCTGGGCATGAGCACGCAGCAAATTGTGGGCCGCCAGCGGCGTTTTTTCGAGCGATTTCAGACCCGGCGGATGGACGCCATGCAGGTATCCGGCATCCACGATGACCCAAGGTTCGTTGAGGGTGGTCCAATAACGGACTCTGTCTTCCAGGGCCCTAAAAATTAGATGAGCGTAGTCGGCAAACCAATGCGCCGAGTCGCGGTTGGCCCAGCCACCTACGTCGTCGAGCGCCGCTGGGAGATCCCAATGATGCAGTGTCACGAATGGCTCGATGCCGTTGGCGATCAGCGCATCCGCGAGGTTGCGGTAGAAATCCAGGCCTTTCTCATTCGGCTTTCCCCGTCCATTCGGGAGCACACGGCTCCAGGCAATGCTGAACCGGTAAGCCTTGAGCCCCAATTCCTTCATGAGTCCAACGTCCTCCGTCCAGCGCCGGTAGTGGTCGCAGGCAACGTCGCCGGTATCGCCGTTGAAAATTGCCCCCGGTATGCGGCAGAACCGATGCCAGTTGCTCGGACCGGCGCCGTCAGCCAACGGCGAACCTTCGATCTGATAGGCGGAAGTGGCAGCGCCCCAGAGGAAATCGGCGGGGAAGCGGGTGTTATCCATCATATTTTCTCGATGAATTGGCGTTTCGAAGGGAATCGATCATTTTTTTTATCGCATCGACGATCAAATCCGGCTCGTCCAGCGGAATGTTGTGGGCGCTTTTGGGAGCCAGCAAAACTTCGCCGTTTTTGTAGCGTCCGGCAAGTTCTCTTTGCAGCCGTAGCCATTCGCGTTCGATGTCATCCCCAAGGTCTCCTCCGGGCATGATTCGGACGCCGTGCATGATAATGACGAGCGGCGTATCCGAGTGAATATCGGCGGAACGAAGCTCTCGGCTGCTTTCCTCGTAGGATCCCGCCTCTGCCAGGATAGCTTGCAAAGTTTTGGGGGATACGCCGAAAGAAGGTGCTAAGGGTTCGGGATCGATCAGTTCGACGATAGCGCTTAACAATCCGGGCTCCCAAAAGCCTCGAAGAATCCTATGGGGATCGATTTCGCGCACGAGGCGATGTTCGAAGATGCCTTCCGCTTGATCTTCGTGGGGCGTATCCACCAGTACCAACCCAGCCGTTTGTTCCCGAAAAAGCCCCGCGAACATTCGCACGTTGTAGCCGCCGAAGGAGTGCCCGACGAGGAGATAGGGCGGCGGCACTTGGTCCCGTGAATGCTCCAGTAAGGTCCGCAGCTCGGTGGCAATACGGCTGCTGGTCCGTGGCGAAGGCCCGCGTTCGCTGAATCCGTAACCGGCGCGGTCGTAAACGCAGACTTGCGTGACCGTCGCGAGCTTGCTCTGGACCTTGATCCAGTCGGCCGATGAACCTCCGAGCCCATGATCGAGAATCACCGACGGCGCACCGCGGCCCATGCAGTGAATGTGCAAACGATAGCCGCCCACGTCCACCAGCCGGCCCGGCGGCTTCTCGGCTGCCGCAAGCGGCATGAAAATGAACGCGGTGATGATCGTCAGTACACGTCGCATCATGTCTTTTGGACTACAAGCCAGTCGTTCTGTGCCATGCCCAAGGAATGCTATGCTCTTCTAGCTTTCCGTCCCCAAAAGAAAAACACGCCACGAGGAGTCATGTCCCATCAAGCCGATTCTCTAAAGTCTATTTTTTTCGCCTTGGGCGCAAACGCAGCCATCGCGGCAGCCAAGTTGTTCGCTGCCATTCATACGGGTTCCAATTCAATGTTGGCGGAGGCCATTCATTCGTTTGCCGATTGCGGCAATCAGGGCTTGCTGATCCTTGGGCTCAAGCGAGCAAAACGTCCGCCCTCGCCGGATTTTCCGTTGGGTTACGGCAAGGCGATTTATTTCTGGTCGTTCATCGTCGCGCTGATTCTGTTCAGCATGGGTGGATTATTCTCGATTTACGAAGGCATACACAAGCTGGAGGCGCATGAAGGGTTGGAGTCACCGTGGCTGGCAGTCGGCATCTTGATCTTCAGCATTGCCATGGAAAGCGTCTCGCTCTACGGTTGTCTGCGGGAAGTCAATAAGGCCCGGGGCAACCGAGGACTTTGGCGCTGGTTCCGCGACACGCGGCAGAGCGAGCTGATCGTGGTCCTGGGCGAAGACGTAGCGGCTTTGGCGGGATTGGTGTTCGCTCTGATTGCCGTCGGGTTAACCATGGTGACCGGTGACCCGGTTTACGATGCGGCCGGCAGTATCGTCATCGGCGCGCTGTTGGTCTTGGTTGCCGTGGGTATCGGTGTGGAAATCTCCGATCTGTTGATCGGGCAGAGCGTGGAGCCCGAGGTTAAGCAAGCCATCCATGAGTATCTGGATAAGTGCGAGGAAGTTGCTCAGGTATTCAATCTGATTACACTGCAACTCGGCAGTGACGTCATGGTGGCGGTGAAGGCGAAGATGGGTCGAGTCGCCGAAATGAATGAAATGATTGCCGACATCAATCGTTGCGAGGCCGGTTTGAAGACGGCTTTCCCGCAAGTGAAATGGGTGTTTTTCGAACCCGACACGGCCGATTGATTGGGGCTGGGCATTGGGCTGCCGGTTGTGCCGCGCGTAGGAAATTCGGGTTCAGATCGAACCGAAGGCAAAAAACCTCCTGAAAAAAAACATTTCGACAGAGCAGAAAATGTATGTTCGGTACCAAGTGTAAGTTGCGACGTGGATTAGACTTTTGTTGTCGAAGGAGTAAGGGCTTGCACTCGACGTTCGCTCGATTGCAAGCCGTGCAGCCAAGGAGGCGAGATTCTTTTTGAAGGACCAGCGTATGAAATCGAAATTCGAGAATATTTTGTTGCTGATAATGATGGCTGCTCTTTTGACGGCATGTAGCGGAACCGGCAAAAAGCCCGCACGGACGGGAGGCAAATCAGTCTTGAAAGTAGTTAAGAAACATCATTCGGTTGTCAGTCAATCGCCCATGTCGACGATGAATGAATCCTCCATATTTTCATCCCATATCCCTGAGCCTGGAAAACGGACTACCCAGGATGTGCTTTATCAGTTCGGCCCTTACGCGAATCGGCAGCTGAAGCCTTATTTCGAGAGTGCCGGGGTGGCATATCCGCCACGAGAAGTCGCGTTTATAGCGCTCAAGCAGGAAAGGAAGCTCGAGGTTTGGGCCAAGGATGCGGGAGAGTTCCGTTTTATCCGCGACTACGACATCAAAGCGGCCAGCGGCGTGACCGGCCCCAAGCTGCGGCAAGGCGATAAACAGGTTCCTGAAGGGATATACCGCATTATCGGGCTAAACCCGAACAGCAACTATCACTTGTCGATGAAGTTGAACTATCCGAACGAGTTCGATTGGTTCCACGCTCAGCGCGAAGGCCGTTTTGAGCCGGGTTCGGACATTTTCATCCACGGCGACAGCGTATCCGCAGGTTGTTTGGCCATGGGGGACAAAGCCATCGAAGAGCTGTTCGTGCTTACGGCACAGGTCGGAGAAGAAAACGTCAAAGTGATTATTGCGCCGCGTGATCCACGCGTTTTGCCGCTCGACCCAAACGGTTACGGGCTGCCGTCCTGGACGCCCGAGCTTTACAGGATGATAGCCGCGGAGATGGCAGTTTTCTCGGATGCAGTAAGAGTCTCGAACAACCGGCCGTTCTATCCGGCGCGTTCGCCGCTTCGGTAGTTGTTCCTCACCTATCTTCAGAATTGGATGACTATCTCGGCGGGGAGCCGGTCAATGATCACCGCTTCCCCACCGAATGACTCGGTCCTTTTTCCGTCGATCTCGATGTAAACGATCGGGCGCGGGATAGCGGTTTTATAACGATTCCTCCGACGGAGAGCCTATATGGCGCTGGACGGACCGAAGACCAGATGGTTTCTCCCGCGCGACCTAGAGCCGCCGCCCAAAGGACCCCAGGCGAATTTGATTCGACTGCTTTTGAATGGCAGCTATATGTCAGGAGGTCTGCTCAGTGTCCTCAGCACTCTGCGCGTGCCGGTCCGCTTCCGCTTCGTCGACGATTCCTGCCACGTGCATCCGCAGGATGCATTTTACGTATTTCCATAACGCGGTGAATGTTTGTTCGCTGAGTTCGCGTTCGATAACTGTGGTCGACATGACATTTTCCTCCGGATTCACGTTCAACTTCCCCGGGAGTCTGATTTCGATAATTCGTCGGCAGCAGGGAATCGCCCTTCGGTCGGCCGCGACTACGTTATCTGTTAAAAGCCGCCGATTCGACAGTACGGACAAGTCGGCCGTGGACAGCTGCCGCAATAACTCGTGCGCTCCTTCGATTAAGAATGTTAGCCGATGCGTAAAATAACAGTGAGCTTTTTTGAAAAATTCGGCTCGGATGATCGCGCGAAGGTGGCAATTTTGGCTGGATGTGACGACACTTAGCGAAGTCGGTATGTTACCGTCGCCAGTTCCGGCCCCTTGCGAGTGACACGGGACCTAAGTCACACTGCGGGCAGAGTCGGACGGGAGCGACACTGCTGTATTTCAGTCAGTCAATGTACACCTGAACCGAATCAAGTTCGGGTACTGGCGCGAGAGTTCGCGTTTGTTGGAACGGCGCGCCGGGGGCATGCCGCAGCGGGTAATGCAAAAACGATGACTATGAGTGCAGAATTTTCACAGATTAATCGGTTGACGTGGCTTCGCTTCGTTCGCGGCATCAAGAGCTTTGTGTCTTCCGAGGTAGGCCGCAAGGCCGTGATGCTGTTCGTCGGCTTGATTATGTTTCTATTCGCAATCAACGGCCTCAATGTTCTGAACAGCTACGTGGGGCGCGATTTCATGACGGCTATTGCGGAACGCGACCGAGAGGGCTTCCTGTGGCAGGCTCTCGTCTACTTCGGCGTTTTGGCGGCGTCTACCATGGTCGCGGTCTATTACCGCTTTACCGAAGAGCGTCTGGGCTTGCTCTGGCGGGATTGGTTAACCCGGCGCTTTGTCAATGTCTATCTCGAACATCCAACCTATTACCGGCTCAATGATCGCCTGATCGCAAATGGAGAAATTGCCAATCCGGACCAGCGGATCGCCGACGATGTGCGCGCATTCACGGTTACCACGCTCTCCTTCACGCTGATGCTCTTGAATGGCGCTTTTACCGTCGTGGCTTTCTCGGGTGTAATGTGGTCAATCAGTCCTTTGCTCTTCGGCGTGGCGGTTGTTTACGCCTTGACCGGCTCCTATCTGACCATCCGATTCGGATATTCTCTGGTTGGATTGAACTATACGCAGCTCGATAAAGAGGCCAACTTCCGGGCGGATCTCATCCACGTCCGGGAAAATGCCGAATCGGTCGCGCTGTTGCGCCGCGAGGGCCGGGCTAGAGCCAGAATTCTCCGCCATCTCGACGAACTGACAGCGAACTTCCGCCGAATCATCGACGTGAATCGGAATCTCGGATTCTTCACCACCGGCTACAATTATCTTATCCAGATCATTCCTGCCTTGATCGTCGCTCCCCTTTATATTCGCGGGGAGGTCGAGTTCGGCGTGATTACCCAGGCGGCCATGGCCTTTGCGCATCTCCTGGGGGCATTCTCGCTGATCGTAACCAACTTCCAATCCATCTCTTCGTTTGCCGCCGTCATTGCCCGGTTAGGATCGCTCGCGGAGGCGATCGAGCAAGCGCAGGCGCCCCCGGTTCCGGCTGACGAAGTCTGCGCCCATCACCGCCGTACCGCTGAGTGTCCTCTATGCGTCAAGACTTCCGTTGCTCCGGCTGCCATCGAGGTGTGCGAAAACGATGGACTGCTGGCGTACGAGCATTTGACGTTGCGTTCCCCCGAGGATGAACACATCCTAGTCAAGGATTTGTCCGTCTCGGTTTCTTCCAGAACACGGCTTCTGGTTTACGGAGAAGACGACACTGCGAGAGTGGCCTTGTTCAAAGCCACCGCCGGGATTTGGGAAAAAGGCGAGGGGCGAATCATCCGCCCGGAACTGAATCAGCTCATGTTCCTTCCGGAGCGTCCCTATCTTCCGCCGGGAACGCTCCGCGAGCTGCTGCTTCGCACCGGGCAGGAATTCGTGATCGATGAAGAGCGTATCCGTGCCGTTCTGACGGTCTTCGATCTGGAATCCGTGCTCGCGCGGGCCGGCGGATTGGATACGGAACACGATTGGGACAGCATTCTATCTCTGGCCGAGCAGCAGTTGATAGCCGTAAGCCGTCTGGTGATCGCTGCACCGAAATTCGCCTTTTTGGACCGCATCGACACCGCGTTAAGCACCGAGCAAGTCAGGACCGTTCTGGACATGCTCAACGCCAGTGGTATTACTTATGTCAACCTCGGCGGTTTGCACGACGGACTCGAATATTACGATGCGATTCTGGAGTTTGCCGCAAATGGTGAATGGACATGGAAAGTGCTTCGACCCGAGCAAAAAGCGTACATGGAACACTCCACCGTCTGATGGACTGCAGAAACGCCGAAACCGGTACGGTTCCGGTAAGATCAGCCGCTTTTCTTCTGCTTGCGGCGGTACTGACCGGTTGTGCGACAGCCCCGCCGAAAAATCCATCGAATTTGTGCTCGATTTTTTTCGAAAAAGAGGATTGGTACGTCAGCGCCAAGAATGCACAGCGCCGATGGGGAATACCCGTGCCGGTCCAAATGGCGATCATCAATCAGGAATCGAGTTTTGTCGAGGATGCGCGTCCGCCCCGTTACCAATTTTTGGGTGTCTTGCCGCTGTGGCGGCCTTCGTCGGCTTACGGCTACGGCCAAGTCAAAGACGAAACCTGGGAGTGGTATCAAACGAAAACGGGTAACGGCGGGGCGGATCGGGATGAGTTCGAGGACGTGGTCGATTTTATTGGCTTTTACGTACATCAGAGCTATATCCGTCTTGGAATCGCCAAGCACGATGCCTACAACCAATACCTAGCCTATCATGAAGGCCAAGGCGGATTTCAGCGTAAGACTTATCTCTCCAAACCCTGGTTGTTACGGGTTGCCCAGCGTGTAGCGGCGAATGCAGCGCGCTATCATCGACAATTATCGATTTGCCAAGTATCTCTAGAAAGATCGCTGGCGAGCGATTGAACTTGTTTTCTTACTACTGACCGTGAGCGGCCTTTCCTTTCAGACATATTTCAATGAATCATTCTCAGCAGTTTTTTGTGACCGCTCCGCTCGGCATGGAGCTTCTTCTGGCTGACGAGTTAAGAACGTTAGGGGCGGCGGAGGTCGCCGAAACCCGTGCCGGGGTGTCTTTCGGCGGTAATCTCGAGACGGCTTATAAGGCATGTTTGTGGTCTCGGTTGGCTAACCGGATTTTGCTTCCACTAGACCGTTTTCCCGCCGTGAGTCCCGAGGCGCTTTACGAAGGCATCCGGCGAGTCGAGTGGAGTGCTCATCTGGATTCGCAAGCGACCTTCGCGGTGGATTTTGCCTCCAGCCGCTCGAAGATCAATCACACATTATTTGGTGCTCAAAAGGTGAAAGACGGTATTGTCGATTACTTCCGGGAGCATTACGGCATCCGCCCGTCGGTGCGTCTCGACCGGCCGGATCTTCGGGTAAACGTTTATTTGGATCGCGATGTCGCAACCGTAAGCATCGATCTTTCCGGTGAGAGTCTCCACAAACGCGCGTATCGACAAGAAGGCGGCAAAGCGCCGCTTAAGGAAAACCTGGCGGCGGCCGTTCTGCTACGCGCCGGTTGGCCCAAGATCGCCGAGAGCGGAGGGCATTTCATCGATCCCATGTGCGGTTCGGGCACCTTGCCGATCGAAGCGGCGCTTATGGCGAGTGACTTTGCACCGGGGCTGCTGCGGCCTCATTTCGGTCTGTTTGGCTGGAAAAAACACGACGGCGTGCTCTGGCAGAATCTGGTAAACGAGGCGGAACGGCGCTGCGAACTGGGTTTGCGAAAGCTTCCGCCGATCGTCGGCTACGATGTCGACCGGCAAGCTGTCCGAATTGCCCTGGAGAATATCGAACATGCAGGGCTCAGAGGCTATGTCCATGTGGAGCGCAAAGCCATGGCTGATGTTCGTCCTCGTCACGAGTTCGGTCTGATCGCCGTCAATCCTCCGTATGGCGAGCGTCTGGGGGACGAGAAGACACTGGTTCCGCTATACGCCCAGCTCGGCGAGACGCTTAAAAATCATTTCGCAGGCTGGAAGGCGACCCTACTGACCGGTAATCCGGAACTGGCGTTCAAACTGGGCATACGTGCGACACGTTATTACACGCTGTACAACGGGGCTCTCGAATGTCGGCTGTTCAATTTCGATATCGAGCCGGAGCGTTTTTTCAGCCCGCGCGAACCGGAGCCGCTAACCGAGGCGCAACACAAAACCTGTGAAATCATCCGGAAGGCCAAAGCCGTGGACACGGCAGACAGCGGGGCGGAGATGTTCGGCAATCGGTTGCGCAAGAATCTGAAGAGCCTCGGACGCTGGGCGCGGCAAAATGGAATCCACTGCTATCGGCTATATGACGCCGATTTGCCGGAATATGCCGTTGCCGTAGATGTGTATCAGGGGGAACGGACTTGGGTTCATGTGCAGGAATACGAAGCGCCATCCAGCGTCGATCCGGTCAAGGCTGAGACGCGGTTGATTCATGCCGTGGCCGTAATTCCAAAAGTGCTCGAAATTCCGCCCGAGCAGCTTTTTCTCAAGATTCGCCGTAAACAGAAGGGTTTGGCTCAGTATGAAAAACAGGCCGAAGCCGGACGGTTTCACGTGGTGGAGGAGGGCGGATGGAAGTTTTGGGTCAATTTCGAGGACTACCTCGATACCGGGCTGTTCCTCGATCATCGCATCACGCGCCGGATGATTCAGGACCGGGCGGCGGACAAACGCTTCCTCAATCTGTTCGCCTACACCGGAACTGCCACGGTGTACGCGGCGAAAGGCGGAGCGGCATCGACCACCACGGTGGATATGTCCCGTACTTATTTGGACTGGGCAGCACGTAATCTAGAACTCAATGGAATTCGCGGCAGCCGCCACGAACTCGTTCAGGCGGATTGTCTGGAATGGCTCGATCATGTGTCGCGAAACAAGCGGCGCTTCGATTTGATCTTTCTGGATCCGCCCACCTTCTCGACGTCCAAAAGAATGCGGCAGACCTTGGACGTACAGCGCGATCATCCGATATTGATAAGGACATGTGTCGATCTGTTGGCACCGGGCGGATCATTGGTTTTTTCCACCAATTGCCGAAAATTCAAGCTCGACGCCGAAGCCCTGGCGGACCTGAAGCTGGAGGATATCAGTCGCAAAACGATTCCGAAGGATTTCAAACGGAATCTGCGGATTCATTATTGTTGGATAATCGGTCGCTGAGTGTTTCGAGGTACATCGATGACCAGGCGGGTTCATGTTTTTGTATCGGGTTTGGTTCAGGGGGTATTCTTCCGGGCGGCTACCTGTGAACGCGCCGCAGCCTTGGGGGTTAAAGGTTGGGTGCGAAATCTTCCGGACGGTCGGGTCGAAATTCTGGCGGAAGGTGCTCCGGAACGTATCGCCGAGTTCTTGGAGTGGTGTGCGAGTGGCCCTCCTCACGCGAAAGTCGATTCGTTGGAAGTAATCGAAGAAAGCCCGATCGAGGAATTCACTACATTCGAGGTACGCAGGCGCTTTTAGTACTCAATCGGAGTTCCTCAGCATTTTTCCTGACTCGATTAGGTAAGCCACCGCCTCTGGCGGTGGACTCCGCAAGGCTCTGCCGTTCCGGCGAGCGCCCTTGGATGGTAGATGACCTCCCTCCTACAACTGCAATGGGAAGGAGGTCATCATGCGAGAATGGCAGAGCCAATCTCACGTCAAATGGTACTGCAAGTACCCTGTTGTGTTTGTGCCCAAATACCGGCGCCGGGCAAGCTATGGAACGTTGCGGCGACAGATCGGGGGGATTCTCCGAGAGTTGTGCCGCCAAGTGGGCATCGAGTTGGTGGAAGGGCACGCGATGCCGGATCACATTCATCTGTGCTTGAGCATTCCGCCGAAGTTCAGCGTGGCCTATACGGTGGGTGGGCTTTCTGAAAGGGAAATCCGCCGTCCGTATCCATCGGGAATTCTTGGGACAGAAGCGAAACTTCACGGGGCTGCATTTCTGGGCCAAGGGGTATTGCGTCAGCACTGTGGGATTGGATGAGCAAGTTATTCGAGCCTATATCCGTCATCAGGAAGCTGAGGAGAGGCGCATCGAGCAACTGCACATTCAGGGTCTTTAGGCCCTTTCATCCGTGTTCCGGCCCCCTCAGGGGGCCTTCATCAAACCACCCGCTCTGCGGGTGGTAGCTGATTTACGGAGATGTTTCCGAAAGAAACTGAATGCGTGTGCGGTTTTGGCTTTTCAAGCAGCAAAACTTGGTTAATTCCGCCAGGAAAGAGTTACAATTCGCGCTATCGTGCCACACGCGAGTAACTTCATGTCGTTTCTCCTGCCGGAACAATCATTGAAATCGGCATATTTGAGAAACATGCCAACACGCAAGTTCAAATCGCCGGCGTTCTTGCCGGGAGCGGCAGGGTTCATGATCCATGATCGATCGGTCGAGCGGAAAAAGCTGATGGCTCTGTTAGAGGCAGCACCCATGCGTTTTAGGAGTCAACTCTGGCGTTATCTGACCTGGATCAAAGAGCTGATTCCAAATTTTGATACAGTGCTCGCTATGATTGAGGTGGAGTACCGGTTTGTCGAGGATAGAATTCCGAACAAGTTTAAGAACGAAATGCGCTTAGCGAATATCTCGGCCGCTGACCAATACGCTCTTTGCCGACAACTGAGGCAAGCCAATTGAATGACACTATTTTATTACGACAAGTAAAAATTCTTAGCGTTTAGTTTTTTTCCTTCAGTCCTCTCCATATCGAATCGCCGGTTCTTTTGTCACGCCGGATAGTTTTATCGTTCAAAACCCCGCTAATAGCGCTCTGTTAAGTCTAAGTATTTAAGCAATGTACCGAAAATTGAAAACATTGGTCGAGCTGGGGCTTGCCAAGCAGGTTTCTGCCATCGGACTTGGTGCTTTCCGGATTGGCTTCTCGTTAGTCATACTCCAGGAAATCATTTTTCTATTTTACTTCCGGCATTTGATTTTCGATCCGGTACCTTTTTTTGATAGGGCCTCTCCCATACTGCATTTCCTCCTCCTTGTGTGGGCTGCTGTCGCAGTGTGCTTGATCCTGGGCTATCACACCCGAAGGGCGGCGGTAGCTAATTATATATTTTGGGTGACTTTCGTCGTTTTTACGCCCATGTGGCAGGATTTCGACGGCGGATTCGATCAATTGATGACAGGCTCCAGCTTTCTGCTGATGTTCCTGCCTACAGAGCGAGCATTATCCCTGGATAATCTGCGCCTTAAACTCAGGCACTCGACGTTGGGTAGCCGGTATGAGCCGAATGATAAGGTGCCCGTCCTTGCCTATTATCTGCCGCTTGCCATTTCCTTAGGGTTACTCTATCTGGATTCGGGTATCCATAAGCTCTCAGCCGAATTTTGGCGTAACGGGTTGGGGCCATGGCTTCCGCCAACAATGCCCTATTACATGTCCGCTATCGACATGACGCCATTATTGAACATAAAGGCTTTGGAGATGTTTATTGGCTACACGATAATCATTTTCCAATTGCTGTTTTTATTTCTGTTCTGGTTCCGTCCTTTCCGTGTTCCTCTTTTGCTCGCTGGAACGCTATTCCATACTGGAATAATTCTTTCGCTCAATATATATCCCTTCGGCTTCGCCATGCTGGTCCATTATTTTTTACTGGTGCCTTTGAGCTGGTGGGGTAGTGTGAAGAGGGTATTCCAATTCGAACAGCCGAGGCTGACTGTTTTCTATGATCAACAATGTCCATTGTGCAACCGCACCGTAACCATCATCCAACATTTCGACATTCTCAAGGCAGTCGACTTCAAGGGCTTGCAGACTTATGCAAAAGGCTATCGGGAGCTCGATGCGATTCCCGAAAGCAAGCTTTTAAAAGATCTTTACGCCTTGGATCGTGAGGGGCGCTTGTATTCGGGATTGGATACTTATATCCGGATATTGATTGGCATGGGATATACCGCTCCGGTCGGTTGGTTCATGAAGTTGCCGGGCATCTATTATTTGGGAAACCGGGTATATCGCCGAATAGCGGATCAGCGAGCACGTATCGTGTGCGACGAGACGTGTGTAGTTCCATCGGTTCCAGCTCCGGTTGACGAACATCCTTTCGCAAACTGGTATCAACGGTATGCGGCCACGACTCGGCAACAGACACAGCGTATCGCAAAATTCCTGGTTGTAGTTCTGATGCTTCAACTGAACAGCACGATTCATTACGGCATCTTGTACCGCTGCGGTGATGCCTGTGATATCGGTCCTGCCGGACGGTTGGTGGATCATCTCAGCAATACAGTCATCAATTTTTCCCATGCCTTTCTCGGAATAACGCCTCATGCCCTTTACATGCACGATCATTTCGCTGGCTACAATCACATTTTGGCCATAACTTACAAGGATCAGGCCGGCCGCGAACAATGGCTGCCTTTCGTCAACGAGGAAGGGCGGCTGGTGGCGCCGAATTGGGGTCGCGTTCAGTCGATGTGGGCAAATGTTGCGGTGACTTCTCATATGCATCAGGAACGATTGAGCAAGTTCCTGAAAAAGGTAACGGCATTTTGGGGTACCGAACTGGGGCTGGATTTATCGAACACCGAATTTCTAGTCAAAATGAAAGAAGTGCGCGTGCCGATGGATTGGGAAGAAGATCTGCGCCATAAGAATGCCGCTCAGCCTTGGCGTGATATCGGAAAAGTCGTTTGGCAACGCGGAAGTTTTCGCGTCGAACTTCCGAATATCGATGTAGAAACCTTGTGATATTTTTGTTTACCAGAAATCTATAGCCGTTAGCGGTTAGCCTGGCAGATTGCTCGGATAAGCCTGAAGACACTTGATCGGCGCTCTATTTGCCATCTCTAAGATGTTAACGGGCTACCGGCTTCGAGCCGATCGACTAAAATGGTTGGCTAACTAACGTGGGGAATAATCGACTATGTTCGAAATCATTAAAGCGGGCGGATGGGTCATGGTGCCCATCATCGCCTGTTCGGTATTGGCTTTAGCCATCATTTTGGAGCGCTTTTGGACATTGCGTCCAACCCGTATTATTCCTCCGCAGCTGGTGCCAGAAGTATGGAATTTGTATCGAAAAAATCAGCTCGATAGCGCCTATATCCGGAGATTGCGGGCGAATTCTCCGCTGGGTGCAATCCTTGCGGCAGGGCTCATGAACTATTCCCAAGGCCGTGAAGTGGTGAGGGAAAGTATTGAACAAGCCGGACGCCAGGTGATCCACGATTTGGAACGATACCTCAATACTCTGGGCACGATTGCCTCGGTGTCGCCTTATCTCGGGCTGCTGGGTAGCGTGCTGGGTATGATCAAGGTCTTCTCCACGTTTTCCGTGGCAAGCGGCATTGGCAATCCTACCAAGCTCGCCGGTGGCATATCGGAAATCCTCATAGCGACGGCGGCTGGACTAGCGGTAGCCATTCCAAGCTTGATCTTCTACCGGTATTTTCAGGGACGGGTAATTGATTTCGCCGTCCGCATGGAAGAGGAGGCTGTACGGCTGATCGAGACTCTTTACAGCAGTCAGGAAGAGGACTAGACAGCCATGAATTTCCGCCCGCGGCGTCGGGACTATCCCGACCTTAACCTGATCCCGATGATCGACGTGCTTATTGTGCTGTTGATTTTCCTGGTATTGACCACGACGTTTAGCCGGGAAGCGGAATTGCAGATCCGCTTGCCGGAAGCTTCGGGGCAGGCTGCAAGTGAAGAAAAGAGCGTGGATGTTGTCATCGATACGGAAGGGCGTTATTTCGTCAACGAGCATCAGGTGGTAAACACGCAAATCGAAACCCTGAAAAAAGCGATCTCAGAAGCCGCGGGCGATGATAAGAACCCGTTGCTGGTCATTAATGCCGATCAAAAAACCACTCATCAAGCCGTAATCACCGTCTTGGATGCGGCCAGCCAACTCGGTTTCACTCATGTGACTTTCGCCGCCAAGAGTGAGGCAATCGAGAATCCCTAATCGTTCGAGTCGTGTGAAAAAGCAATTGACCCGCTGGTTACAGCGGGAGTGGTATGAAAAACCGCAGCCAAATCCATTCTTGACGCCGCTCGAAGTGTTATTTCGTCAGGTCGTCAAGCTTCGCCGCTGGTCGTACCGGCATGGACTTAAACACGTCAGCCGCTTTCCGGTCCCGATAATCGTGATCGGCAATTTGACGGTCGGCGGTACCGGCAAGACGCCGTTGGTCATTTGGCTGGCTCGGTTTCTTAAGGAGAGGGGATTTAAACCTGGCATCGTAAGCCGCGGCTATGGAGCGTCCCTTGGTCATCGGCCGCTCCAAGTCTTAGAGAGCTCCGATGCGCGCGCCGTGGGCGACGAGCCTCTACTCATCGCACGCCGAACCGGCTGCCCGGTGTTCGTTTTTCCCCAACGTGCCGAAGCGACAAGAGCACTTTTGGAAAAAACCGACTGTGACATCATTCTGTCCGACGACGGATTACAACACTATGCCCTGAATCGCGATCTGGAAATTGCCGTGGTGGATGGTGCAAGGCGATTCGGCAACGGTCGGTGCCTCCCTGCAGGGCCTCTGCGGGAGCCGGTCGAACGATTGAATTCGGTTGATCTGAGGGTTTATTCGGATGAGGCTCCAGCGGGGGGATACGCTATGTCTCTGGAGGGCGGAGTAGCCGTTAATCTCCAAGACGAAAGTGTGAAAGAACTCCTAAAATCCTTTGTCGGAAGTACTTTTTACGCGATTGCCGGAATTGGCAATCCGCAGCGGTTTTTTAGTTATCTTCGAAGTTTCGGTTTGGAGTTCGACTGCCGAGAATTTCCCGATCATCATGAGTATCGGGCCGAAGACTTGGAGTTTGCTAAAGGTCACCCGGTTTTGATGACTGAGAAAGATGCGGTAAAGTGCCGCGCGTTTGCTGCTGCGAATTTCTGGTATGTGCCCGTCGAAGCCGAGCTGCCGACTGAGTTCGGCAAGAGTTTGTTAACCTTATTGAAGGCCAAATATAATGGACCGAAAACTACTTGAGATCCTGGTCTGCCCCGTCTGCAAAGGCGAACTGTTTTTTAAAAAAGAGCAACAGGAGTTGATCTGCAAGGCAGACCGGCTCGCTTATCCGATACGCGATGACATTCCAGTGATGCTGGAAAACGAGGCTCGAAAAATCAGCCTTGAAGAATACGACGCGCTGTCATAGCGGCTATACCATGCCTTCCTTTAACATCGTCATCCCGGCACGTTACGGATCGAGCAGGCTACCGGGAAAACCGCTGCTATCTTTGGCCGGACGCCCGATGATCGTCCATGTCTGCGAGCGCGCCTTAGAGGCAGGCGGCAATGTTATCGTCGCGACCGACGACGAACGCATCCGTGACGCAGTAAGCCATCTGCCGGTGCGTGCGCTGATGACCCGTAAGGAGCATGCTAGCGGTAGCGAACGAATTGCCGAAGTGGTGGATCAGTTGGGTTGGTCGGATGACGAAATCGTCGTCAACCTGCAAGGCGATGAGCCCCTCATACGGCCGCACTTGGTGAGGCTGGTCGCTACCGCCTTGGCCAGTCAGTCTATTGCACAGGTTGCCACACTTGCCGCTCCCATCAAAAATCATAGCGAAATCGTCGACCCGAACGCCGTCAAGACCGTGCTCGATCAAAACGGTTACGCGCTTTATTTCAGCCGGGCTCCCATTCCTTGGTATCGGGCGGGTTTTATCAACGCCGGCACGCGTTTACCGGGAAACTTTCCGTATCTCCGGCATGTCGGCATTTACGCTTACTCGGCCGGCTTTCTGCGACGTTACGTGAGTTGGCCGCCGTCCCAGCTGGAAACTGTCGAAGCGTTGGAGCAATTGCGCATCCTTTGGTACGGCGAACGTATTCTGGTTTTGCCTGTCGAAGAAGCACCCGAAGCAGGTGTTGATACCGAGGATGATCTACAGCGAGTCGGCGAGCTTTTATCGATTCGTTAAAGCGCGATCGAAGAAGCGTTTAGAATACACATCGACAGACTCAACTGCTTCTCCGCACCATGAAAACGCATTTCTTTTAAGCGCGCAGGACGTTGGAAGAGGCTTATATATTCCATTTGATGATGCGCCCCCTTATACTAAGTTAGGAGTGGCCATCCTGCCCATGCCGGCCGGGGTCTTCATCCATTTCTTAAGATTTTTAGGAGAATGATGTGAAAAAACATAATTTGACGAAAGCTGTACTCACGGCGCTGCTGCTCGCCAGCCCGTTGGTGGGGGCGGAAGAATACCCGGCAGCAAACTTTGAGCCGGTTGTTATTACCCAGGATGCTGATTTAATCGCCAAACACGCGGCGGCCGCAAAGGAGCGGGCGGCGGCTGTACAAGCTATGCAGGCCAAACAGAGTTCAGGCAGCTCGGCTTCCTCAGCGACGGCATCGGCTGATCAGCCCAGTTCTGCTGCTGGGGCTAAAGCCGAGAATCCCTTGGTGGAAAATTATCCGATCGCTTTGATTGTTTTAGGTCTGGTTGGCTTCATGTTTTGGAGCGGCAGGCAGTCTGGATCTAAGGCTCAGGCGGTTCAACACACGCCTGCCCCAGTTTCAGAAGGCGCGACAGGGGAAACCGGCGTGGCGAAGTACCTGAAAAATCTGTCAGAACCCGCGAAAGCGGCAGCCGAAACCGGCGTGGCTAAATACCTGAAAAACTTGTCTGAATCTGCCAAACCAGCGGCAGCCCAGACTGGCGTAGCTAAGTACCTGAAAAACCTCGAAGAGACCGCAAGATAAACGGCTGCAATGGCCGAAAGTGATAGGTTTCTCCAAAGCTAGGCTCCTGCTCGTATTAGCAACAGAAGCTCGTAAAGTTTTCCCTTATGTGCTGCTCGGATGATCTCATAGTTTAGATTCATCGCTATTACCTGCTTATTGTCCGGGCGCAAGATAGTTAAACGGCATATGCTTTTTAAGAGGGCTGGCGTACTGGCGATGATAGATTAAGAGAGCGACAGAGGAGCGTTGACACCTATCCCGGTTCTACTTTAGAGTTAGCGAATAATGCGTTTAAAGAATGCATTTATTAGGTTAATAACTATCTGACCAACTACTATAACGATTGGAGCACGCATCATGGCAAGACCATTAATACAATTGGCATTAGATTCTTTGGACGTCGCCCAGACTTTGAAGCTCGCAGGCCTTGCGGCCCCTTATGTCGATATTTTCGAAATCGGCACTCCCTGCATTAAGCATAATGGGGTTGGCTTGGTCAGAGAATTGAGAAAAAAATACCCGAACAAACTGATTCTGGTCGATCTCAAAACTATGGACGCTGGCGAGTACGAAGCAACGCCTTTCTATGCGGCCGGTGCTGATATTTGTACGGTTCTTGGCGTATCTGGCCTCCCGACTATTGCTGGCGTCATCAAGGCAGCAAAAGCACACAATGCAGAAGTACAGGTCGATCTCATTAACGTGCCGGACAAAGTCGCATGCGCTAGAGAATCCGCGAGATTGGGTGCTCAAATCATCGGCGTTCACACGGGTCTCGATGCGCAAGCGGCCGGACAGACGCCGTTCGCTGACTTGCAAGCTATAGCGAGACTGAACCTGCCCGTCAGAATTTCTGTTGCCGGTGGTATTAAGCAATCGACAGTTCAACAGGTCGCACGCGCAGGTGCAAACATCGTTGTTGTCGGTGCTGCAATTTATGGCGCTGCTTCTCCTGCTGATGCCGCACGTGAGATTTGCGAGCTCGCCAGCGCTGCATAAGGGGGCACGAGATGCATCAGAAAACGATCATAGAAAAGATTTCAGGCGTTTTAGAAGCTACAGATCCGACCTATGATGGAAAATTGACCCACATGCTCGATGAGGCATCGCGAATTTTTATTGCCGGTGCCGGTCGTTCGGGGTTGGTCGCAAGGTTTTTTGCGATGCGGCTTATGCATGGTGGTTATGATGCATATGTTGTTGGTGAGATTGTTACCCCGAGTATCCGGAAGGGTGATTTATTTATCGTAATCTCGGGCTCCGGAGAAACGGAGACGATGATTGCGTTCACCAAGCGTGCTAAGGAGCAAGGCGCCAGAGTCGTTTTGATCTCTACAAAGAGCAGCTCAACAATTGGCGATATGGCGGATTTCGTGTGTCAGATCGGCACTGCGGAACAATATGGCAAAGTTGTTGGTATGCCGATGGGTACGACGTTTGAATTATCAACGTTAATCTTTTTGGAAGCTACGATAGCCCATATTATTCACGAGAAAGGGATTCCGGAAGAAGAAATGAGGACAAGGCACGCTAATCTAGAGTAGTGTCAAAAGGTTAAGGACAATATCAAATATCGTCGTAGCCAATTTGAAATCAGCTAGCTCTGCGTGCCGTCGTTGCTGTTTAAAACGCGATTAATTGATGCAGCGGTAGCGATTTTTGGTCTTGTGGCCGGTATAGCTCAAGACGGGCCTCCGGCCGCGATACCAAGGGAGCGGCGTTATTTACCTTCGTGATAGAACGTCGGCAGTGTTCAGAAAGGCGAGGGCATTTATTCCTCGGGAAATAGCTCGTCCTGCCAGAGTGGTGTCGAAGGATTGTCAATGCGCCACGACGTTCGCCTTTTAGCGCTTCGGTACATTTGAAACTTGCTATCGTTTTGCCGCATTGCCGTAGCCTAGAAACTCATAGGTTGGCATAACGGGTACAACAAATCTCCATACTTTCTTATCTCCAAAGGCACCAATTAGTGGTGCCGGCGAATGCCCGCAATGTCGCTGGATTTATCTCAATTGCCCTGTCTGTGATGATCGTGGTGGCACCATAGTGATTCAAATCGGAGCGTGCGCCAGAAGCTTGTTTTCGACGCAGAAACGTAAGCAAAGATCTGCGATTAATTAAAAAGGTCGAAGCCTCGCTCACATTTGTTCCACCGGGCTTCTTTCCATTGGCGTAGGCGAAGCAGCACACTATGCACGCGTGCTTCGATGTCTGGTTGGAATTTACAGAGTTTGACGGATAAAACCACCGTTCGCCCGCTGTAACTTCGACCTTAGCAACAGTCTCAGCGATGCGGAACTGCATTGCCAGTCGGGACAAGGCACATCTTTGCGTTCCGGTTGCGTACCGCCATTCCAGTCGCTTTGAATTCCGCGATCATCGCTACCAGTTCCTTCCTCACGCGCTCAAGCCATATAGAGCTGGTTCGATTCCAGTTGCAGTTATTGACCTGCCGGCCGAGAGGCTTTATGAACTCGCCGGGCGTAACCAGGGTCGCGGAGCTCCCGAGTTCGACACTTCGACGCGAAAAACGAGCTATTTTGGCTCCCCTGTTCTTTTAAGATCAGAAGGTTAGCGGCCAATCCCGCAAAACCATTGTGGTGGCACGTCTAGGCCCTGTTAAGCCCTGA